>Ga0315308_1000614_pt1 | contig 20196 bp, 20 predicted proteins | sample TDP3_MG_FD_203078 | JGI IMG/M metagenome (GOLD analysis project Ga0315308, IMG submission 203078) | Freshwater sediment microbial communities from Lake Towuti, South Sulawesi, Indonesia - TDP3 | ecosystem: Environmental > Aquatic > Freshwater > Lake > Sediment | place: Indonesia: South Sulawesi... | reverse complement strand
TGCCGAGGCGGTTGAAGTCGTCTTGGTCCCACCAGCGGAGATCGACAGAGTCATCGGCGGGGTGAAGTACCGTCGCCTGAACTATCTAGAGGCCGTGAAGGCCGCGTCAGTTCTTGAAGCGCTGCGTCCAGACGTAGCCTACATCGACGCCTCAGACGTGAACCCAGAGCGATTCGCCCAGCAGATCCGGGAGAAACTCTCGTTTCCTTTGAAATTGGTTTGTGAGCACAAGGCTGATGCGCGGTACCCCGTAGTCAGCGCAGCTTCGATCGTGGCGAAGGTCTCTCGAGACCGTGCGGTCGCTCGGCTCAGGAGAAAGTACGGAGACTTTGGCTCCGGGTACCCATCCGATCCGCACACCGGGATGTTCCTTAAGAACTGGATGAAAAGGGGAAGTAGCTTACCGCCCATAGTGAGGAAGAAGTGGAAGACCGTCAAACGCCTCTCTCAGACAAGGCTGGGTGACTAGGGATAGCTCGCAACCACCATCTCCTCACCCTCCCTTAGGAGTTGGGCTGTCATCTTCCTATCGGCGGACTCACAGTGCACTGTCACCGTAGGCCTGGTTTCTGATGTTCTCAGGAGCAGCCAGCTTCCGTCCTCCAAGTGGAACTTGACCCCGTCTGCTGTAGTTCTATTCTTCACACGCACGCCAGCGATCTCTTTGGGTTGCAGGGCCGCTATCTGTCTCTGAACGATCTGCATCTCATCCTGATGGAAGGGAATGTCGACGCGCCCCGGTTGAGGATCCCCGAACTGCTCGTGAATCTCATCAAGCATGTCTGAGACTGCTTCACCGGAGGCTGAAATTGCTTCAGCGAGGAGCACAGCCGAGTAGATGCCGTCCTTCTCGGATATGTGGTTGAAGGTGCTGAAGCCTCCGCTTTCCTCACCCCCGAGCGCCGCGCCTCTTCTAAGTTCCTTCGCCACGTGTCTGAAGCCAAGGGGCACCTCCACCACCTCGTAGCCGTGTCTCTGAGCTATCGCATCTACGAGATGCGTGGTCGCGACGGTTCTGACCACGTTCCCTCCCCTGCCGGACTTGATCAGGTGCAGATACAGGATAGCGAATACTCTGCTTGAGGGCAGATACCTGCCTTTTTCGTCGCAGGCGGCCACTCTATCGGCGTCTCCGTCTGTCGCAAGGCCCAGTGCTGACCCTGTGCCGGCCACTCTCTCGCACAGCTTGGTGAGTCTGGGTTCCTCCGGATCGGGGGCCACCCCTCCGAAATCAGGGTCTTGATCAGGGTTAATCGTTAACACATCACATCCACACTCCTGGAGCAGTGTGTCCAGGTACCCAGCCCCCGCGCCATGCATTGGGTCGTACACTATCTTGAGCCCTGCCCTGCGGATCGTCTCCAATTCGACTAGCCTCTTAAGGTGATGCATGTATTCATCCGAGGGATCCAGCGTTTGGACCGTCTCTCTCACCCGCGCTAACCCGAGGCTTCGAACGTCCTCCGCAGCCTCCTCTATCAGGAGCTCGATCCTGTTGGTGCAGCTGGGTAGTGCTGGGCCCGCGTATTCCGGGATGAACATCACGCCGTTGTAGACGGGAGGACAATGACTGGCCGTTATCATTACGGCTCCGCCGGTTTTGCGGTGCATTACCTGAAATGCCGTGACGGGAGTTGGCGTGGCCCGGTTAACCATCATCACCGGGATGTAGTTGGCAGCGATCACAGAGGCAACGTGGAGCGCGAAGTTGTGGGAGTTTCTTCTCGTGTCGTATCCGACTAAGACTCCTCTAGGCCCTCTTCCCGAACGCTTAAGGTAGGTCGCGATGCCTTGAGCGACAACCTGAACGTTCTCAGCAGTGAAGTCGCCGTCCATCCTTGCTCGCCACCCGTCTGTTCCAAACGAGATCTTAGTCTTCACCCCAGCCGCATCACCTGAGTTTGTGCTTTAGTCTCTTCTCTGATTTGAGGATGTCTGCCAGCGACCGGTCGCCGACCTCTTGTGCTGATCGATCGATCAACCGAATGTGCAGAGATATTAGACGCGGGTGGCCTTCCAGCTTGGATCGTGGGAGGTTTGCAGAGTCGCCTCATATTCCTAACGGGGAGACCCGGGGTGGGCAAGACGACTGTCTTTCTCAGAACGGTGGATGACCTGAGAGGCCGAGGTGTTATTGTCGGTGGAATGTCTACAGCTGAGATTAGGAGGGAAGGCGCAAGAATAGGGTTCGAGGTCAAGGATCTCTCCTCTGGGAAATCCGGGGTGCTCGCCCACGTGAGTCTATCTAGTGGTCCACGCGTCGGGAAATATAGGGTAAACCTGAGAGATCTTGAGGAGATAGGTGTGATGGCGATCGTGGAAGCCTTAAGGAAGATGGAGGTTGTCGCTATCGACGAGGTAGCTCCCATGGAGCTGAGCAGCAATTCGTTCGTGGAGGCTCTGATGATGGCCGTGGAAAGCGGGAAGCCGCTCCTCGGCACACTTCACTTCAGGGCAGGGGGAAAGGCTGTTTCCATGATCAGGAATAACCCCTCCATAGAGATCATCGAGGTCACACTCGGAAACCGCGAAGACCTCCACCGAGGTGTTTCAGCGAAGGTCTTGCGGCTCTTGAGATCTGTGTGATCGCGTGTATGGAGGGGAACTAGCGCTGAGCTCTTCAGGTCGCCTCATACGATACCAAGAGGGAGCGGCCGCGTTCTTCGCTCCCAGCACTGAGGTCGCCAACCAGAACAAGTGTTTCGCTCCCTCAAAGTTGCCGGTCTTCTTCAATCCTGCGATGAAGCTTTGTAGGGACTTCGCAGTCTTGGCGGTTGCCACACACCGGGACCGTGTCGGAAAGAGGCTCAGGGTCTGTGAACCGATGGCGGGCTGCGGTGTGAGGGGGATCAGGATCGCGAAGGAGGTCGCTGGAGTTGAGAAAGTGCTTCTCGGCGACCTGAATCCTCGTGCCTACGAATTGATTTCTCGAAACGTCGAGCTGAATGGCCTGGGGAATATGATCGATGTGAGACTCGCCGACGCAAACGCCCTGCTGGCCAGCATCCCGGGCGACGGGGACAGGTATGACTACGTCGACCTAGATCCGGCCGGGTCACCCGCAGCCTTCACCGAGAGTGCCCTTCGCTCCACGGTTTCAGGCGGGCTCCTGGCGGTGACGGCAACGGACACGGCCGTGCTCTGTGGAGCCCGTATCGATGCATGCGTTAAGAGGTATGGAGCACAGCCGGCCAGAACACCGTACAGTAGGGAGAGCGGGCTCAGGATTCTCCTCGGGTATGCAGCGATCACTGCGGCTAGATTGGACCTGGCTGTCGAGCCTCGTTTCTGCTACGCCTGGGGCAACTACCTCAGGCTGCTGGTCTGTGTTGCGGCGGGAGCGACCGGGGCGATTAGGTGTCTCATGAATGTGGGGTGGCTGGTTCACTGCAACCAATGCCTGGAGAGGCAGTTTCTGCGTACAAGATTCCTCTCGTTGGATCAGAGATGTGGTCGCTGCGGCGCTGCAGCAACTGTAGCGGGTCCGCTGTGGGTCGGCTCCTTGTGGGAGAAGGGCTTTTGTGGAGACATGTTGAAGAAAGCCGGATCGCTTCCTATCGAAAGAAGGAGAGAAGTTGAGTTTCTTCTCGAAGGGGTGGCGGCTGAAACCCGAACTGATCGACCCTACTTTGTTCTGCCTGAGTGGGGAAAGCTGCTTAAGGTGCAGGTTCCTCCTTTGAGCCATCTTCTGATCGGGCTTGAGAGACGGGGGTATGTTGCTCAACCGTCCATTTTTGATCGTCAGGCGTTCAGGACCGACGCTCCAATCGATGTCATCAGATCCGTCTTTCTAGAGGCGGCCGAGGGCCAGAAGGAATAGTTCAGAGGATCTCTTCCTGGACGCGGGGGTGATGACCCTTCTGATTTCTCTGAAGTTTCGCTTCAGCTCAACTTCGAACGTGTTCAAGGCCGGATCCTCGAAGGATTTGACTAGGAGGTTGCCTCCACGTCTCAGGAGAGAAGAGGCTATGCGGGAACATGCGTGAATCAGCTCAATTTGACGAGCGACGTCTAGCTGCCTTACGCCGCTTAACCTGGGGCTGAGATCGGAGATCACAACATCCAATTTGTTGCCTCCAGTAAGATCCAGTACCAGCCGCTCAACTCGCGGAGAAAGCACGTCTTCCCTCAGCACAGCGATGTTCTTCTCGGTGAACGGCTTGATTGCCGCTTTGTCCAGCGCTATCACAAAACCCTTCCTTCCTGCGGCGTGGCTGGCGACCTGAGCCATGCCGCCTGGAGCGGCGCCTAGGTCCAGAACCCGATCCCCACGCCTGATGATCCCGTACTTGCGTTGTATGTGAAGCAGCTTGAATGCCGCTCTGCTCCTGTACCCTTTTTCCGTCGCCAACCTGTGGTAGATATCTCTTCTACGTTCCGACTTCCAGCGCGGGTTCATCTTTATCCTTGGCCGTTTCCTCGGAGGATGACTCTAGGATCCAGCTCTCCAGTGTGGCGCATGTGGCGGGTGTCGCGGTTCCTGTTGATCTGCAAGAGTCGTTGTGTTCGCACGCGGGGCAGGGACACCCCTTCAGGGCTCCCACTTCTATTCGCCTAACAAGGGGAACAAGCCTTCTGGTCCATCGGTCGTTGGCGAACTCCTTGACCCTTTTGACCATGCCCTTGTTCTCGAGTTTTATTGCTATCCTCGAGCCCTCGCGACTCGTCACATCAAGCATGTGCCACAGGTCGGACTGGAGCACCCCTGAGCTCTCATGCTCCAGGAGAAGCTTTATCGCCCTTTCTTCCAGCTTGCTCATCCTCTGTGACAAGGTCCTGCCTTCTAGATGTAAACATCCATTCCAATTCTCTCGAGCATTTCCTTATACCTATTCCTTATCGTGACCTCAGTGACCTTAGCTATCTCCGCAACTTCGTGCTGGGTCTTTCTGTAGTTCAAGAGGATGGATGCTAGATATGTTGCGGCCGCAGCCATTCCTATGGGACCTCGCCCACTAGTCAGGCCCACGGCCTTGGCGTTCTCCAGGATCTCCAGCGCGAGGGTCTCCACATCGCCCTTCAAGTTCAGGTTGTTGACGAAGCGAGACACATAGAGTCTGGTGTCGATGGCTGGAGTGCGCAGGCTGAGCACCTCCACAACGAGTCTGTAGCACCTGCCCACCTCCTTCTTAGTCATGTTTGTGGCCCGCGCTACCTCCGGAAGAAGTCTCACGACGCCGCACTGCTTGCAAGCTAGGTAGACTGTTGCTGCCGCCATTCCTCTGAGAGAGCGGCCCCTCACCAGTTTATTCTTGAGGGCCTTTCGGTAGAGAACCGATGCCGTCTCCGACACCGCGTCCGGGATTGCGAGAGTTGAGCAGATGCTGTTCAGCTCAGAAAGGGCTCGAGTCAGGTTTCTCTCATTCGAGTTCGCTACCTGCGTTCTCCTGTCCCACTTCTTAAGGTTGCTGAGTTTCTCCAACTGGGCCTTGGTCATTTCTCCCCTGCCCCTCCGCCTCCAGCTGATCTTCGTCGAGAGACCCTTGTCGTGCATCTTCATTGTGATGGGCGCACCGCTGCGCGACCTGTCGTCCTCCTTTTCTCCGTCGAAGGCTCGCCATTCAGGGCCGGCGTCCGCCATCACCGGCACGATGACGTAGCCGCAGCCTACACAACTTATCTCGCCGCTTCTCTTATCAAAGAGGAGGTTGACACTTCCACACTCTGGACATCTGGAGATCGTTTCATCCATGGCGATTTTTCGCAAGTGTTTTCATCACTCCAGGAGATAGAAGACAGCCTCCTTGGGCTGATCCTTCTTGGTCCTGGTTTTCACCTCAACCATCGGGCATGCGACAGGCCCGAGGATGCTCGTGACCGAGCCCACTTCTTTCAGCTGTGAGTCGTGAACGCTTTGCCCCAGAGGAGGAATTCTCTCGACCGCGAGAACGAGTGTGCCGCTCTCCAGGCGGCGTGACAATGTCCCGAGACGAATCAGGCCCCTTCTTCGTCCAGGCATGTGAAGTCAAGTTCCGAAGCTCACATTTAAGCATTCATGCTCATCCGCGTTTGCCGTGTCCGGGGAGCTTCCTCTTTTCGCCCTCGTGTTCACCCGACCTCTTTTGCTCGTTCTCCATCAACTTTCTCGCGATGGTTCTGATCAGCCTCTCCTTGGTCATCTTCTTCCTCATTGTTACGAGAACCTTCCCGGTTCTGTTCCAGCAGGTTGACGGGTGAGCCCCTTCTTCAACTTCAGCCTTCATACCCAGTGCTTCGGCTGCTTCTGCCACGTTTTCGCTGTTTGGGTTTCTGACTGCAAGAGGTAGAGGAACCCTTCTGCCTTGTTTCCTTGAGAGGCTTTTGCTGAAGTAGCTGGGCCAGACTACCGCCGCTTCTCTTCGGATCATGCCTGCTTCTTCACTGGCTCGATCAAGACTGCGTTAAGAACGCCGTGCTGTCCCGGTCTAGAGGTCACTCTAGCCGCGCCTAGCTCCGTCTCAACCACGGCACCGCGCGTGATCACTTTTCGTCTATCGTAGTCTGTATTGACAGGGTTCTCGATGACGCGAGTGATCTTCAAGCGCTGCTTCCTGCCTGTCTGAGGGTCGCATACGTTGACGTACTCAGCCAAGCCTAGGGCGAGTTTGGAGGAGTTCCCCATCGTTCTCCGCGCCCTGAGTGTTCGCAGTCCCAAAGCCGTCTCTGCGGCGGGGCTCCCTCCCTCTCTCTTCCTATGCGATCTGTAGGGCTGGATCTTCCCACCAGTTCTACTCCTTTTGTGCAAGTTGGAGTGCCACTTGGGCACCGGGTGCACCTCTTTCGTCGACCGTCCAGAAGCTGTAATTAAGTCTTCTCGCCTTCTCGGTCGCCCTCTCCCAAGATTCTGCGGATGTGTCTCTTGATGACCTTTGGGTCGTTCGCTACACCGAAGTAGTCAGCGAACATGCCGGTTGTCCTTAGCAGCTTGGTTCGGCCAAGCCGGTCAGCTTCCACGAATCCAGCTTCGGTTAGAATCTTGATGTGCTTGTAACCTCCCGATCCACGTGCTGCGGCCACGCGAGACTGATACACGGGCTGATGGTACGCTATGAAGGACAGCGTCCTCATCACCGCCCTACTGAATAGAGGTCGTTTGACATATCTTCTGACGGTGGTTGTGAACTCCGGCTTCAGTTGCATCACGTATCTCTCTCCAGGCAGAGCGACGATCTTTATAGCGTGCACGGATGAGTCGTAGTTCCTTTCCAGCTCAGAGATGACCTGACGAAAGACAAGCTCGGAACGAATTCCCAGAGCGCTCATAAGGCTCTTCGCATCCAATGGTTGACCTGAGGAGAAGAGGATAGCCTCAAGCACAGCAACCTTTGTGTCTATCTCTGCCTTCTCGTCACCGCTCAATCGGAGCCACCTTCGCTCTGCAGACGTAGAGCTCTTCGTTCTCTTCTTGCCTGAGGGTCACGGCGCCGCGAGCGGCGATGAAGAGAAGCAGAATGAAAATCCTGGCGGCCTCGAGTCGAGTTGCTCCTTGAATCAAGTTACTGAACGGAAAGGATTCTTCTTTCTCGAGCATAGCTGCAACCCTCGCCTGAACCTCGATCATCATCTCCTCTAGTTTTAGGAGGAAATCCTCAACTTTGATGTCCATGGAAGGGGGAAGGGGAGAGACTTCTTGAACCGCAGCCATGTCTCTCAGAACTTTGTCGAGCGCTGCCACCAGTTCAGCCATCGTTGTAGTTGTGTAGTCCGATCTCACAGGAAGTTGAAGAGGGGGAGGCACATAGTCGGTGGAGGGCTGCTTCGGGGTCTTGGGTTGATCAGCCTCCAATACGCTCTCTGTCTTGGCTCTATGTATTATTGATGAGGAGAGAAGGACCATTCCCGCGGCGGAGAAATCCACGAACCCCCTTCTCCTCAACTCCTGCGAGAAAGAGTTGATCAGGCTTCTTAGGTCGACATCCCACGGCTTTATCTTCGATAGCCGCGTCACTTCGAAGAGTATCCTCCATGGAGTCTTTATCCATGGCAGTTCTCTGCTTTCTCCCTTCGACGTCAATTGCTCTCCCACAGTGCTCCTAGATTCTTGCAGCAACTATCTGGGACTCCGCTTGCTTTGGGTAGACTCCTATCAGCTTGTCGGCATGCTCAGCCAATATGTCCTTGAGGGAGACGACGATGATCTGCGAGTTCTGTGCGTTCTCCTTGAGAAGCTCGGCCAGGTTCTTGCTGTACCTAACATCCATGTGGGCGTCAACCTCGTCAAGGATGTAGAACGAGGCGGGTGTCAGTCCTTGGAGCGCAAGCAGAAGGGCAATGACGGCGACCGATTTCTCCCCTCCGCTGGCGGCGGTGGAGGCTCTAGAAGGCTTTCCGGCGAATTGCAGCTGCATCTCCACTCCTGACGATATGGGATTTGTGTTGTCTTCCAGTTCGAGTCGAGCAGTCCCGCCCGTGAGATGGTTAAAGTAAGTGTCGAAGCTGGAGGATATCTGCGCGAAGAATTTCATGAATGTCTCCAGTTTCTCTCTATCGATCTGATCTATGAACCTGAGGATCTCTCCCCTTTCGTGCTCAAGCTGGGCTATTCTGGTCGCCCTGACCCTGTAGTCCCCTACTATCTCCTCGTATTGCTTGGGCGCCAGCTGGTTCACGGATCCCAGATCGCTGAGTTCCCGTTCCAAGTCACTGGCTCTTCTCTCGCCCATCTCCAAGTCAACCTCATCTAAAGGCAGTGGCTGCTCGAAACCAAGGGACTCCAGTTTGGCTCTCAGTAGCCTGACGTCGATGTTCTTCTCGGTTTCCCGCGAGCTCAAGGCCTGGACCTGTGAATTTAGATCCTGAAGTGACTGGTCAATCTTTGATGCTTCCTCGTCTTTGCTTCTGATGGTTGCTCTGCGTTCGTCCAGTCTCATCCTCAGGTTCTCCCGAGAACGCTCGATTTCCTCCCTTCTGCGAAGTAGCTTCTCCTCCAACTGTCTCTGTCTCTGGACGCCTGACTGCAGCTCCTCGATTTTGCCATCCATCTCCCTTAGACTGGATTCCCCCGCTTCAGCCGCTTCCCGCCCCTGATCCAGCTGCACTCGAGATCGAGAGAGGTTCTGCTGGATTCCCCTTTCCTCCGCATCCAATGCCGAGAGCTCCGACTCGATGCGAGAATACCTCTCCGATAGGGAGGCTTCCTGCCTCCTCAGCTCTGCGACTCTATCCTCAACTGAGGAAGCAGATTCTGCTTCGAGCTCCGTTATGAGCTCGCTAAGTGAAGATCTCAGCGTTTCAACACTTCTTCTTAGCCTCTCCTCTGTCGATGCTGTTGAGGCTATCTGGGCTTCGAGGGAAGATAGATTGGAGAGGATTCTCTCCTTCTCTTGGACCAGATCTAGCTTCTCCTTGCGGAGGACGCTGACCCGCTCTCTGAGGTCAGAAAGCTTCAGTTGAAGATCAGCGCTCTGATGGGAAAGGGCCAACACCTCTTTTTCGATGTTGTCGCGAGATTTCGTCTTCTCTTGGAGCGACGCCCTCAGCATGCTCACGGATCTCTTTATCGGTGCAACATCTTCCTCGTGTAGTCTTTCCAGTTCTGAAGTTGGTCTTGCCGGGAACTCTGTCCTGCCTCCGGGCAGGTACATGACCCCCTCTCTCGTGACTGCTCTGTACCCCTTCTCTGCTACAATCCACCCCTCATGAGGCGTTTCAACTAGGTAGACATCCCCGAGAATCTCTTGAACAGCTTTCGACGCATCCTTGCTGTGCACTCCAATGCTATTCAGCAGCAACGGTGATTCGATCGATCGATCCGATCCTCTATCGGCCGTCGAGCCAATCGAATCCGTGGCAATGGTCCTGCCCCTTTCACCTAGATACGAGATGAGCCGAGCCAGTCTCTCGCCCACGGCTCGGTCCTCGAGCAGCAGGGCTTGAAGCCAGCCTGAGTACGCCGACTCCAATGCCGGTCTCAGCTCGGGAGGAACTTCAAGGAAATTGGAGATCCGCCCCCCTACCCCTCGGATTGAGCCGCTGTCGATTAGACCGTAGATCCCGGTGAGCAGCAGGTTGCGGGACTGGACTAGGAGCGCGGTCTCGCGAGCGGCGTTAGCCTCGGCCAACAGCTTGTCTGCTTCATGAAGCACGGCCTGGGCTCGATTAATCTGCAGAGCAATCTCCTCGGCTTTCCGTCGCTTCTCCTCGATCCCCAGTAGTGTATCGTCAGCGCTCCGCGAAGCGCCTGCGACTTCGGAAGCCACCTCCGACTCTATGTAGGTTAACGACTGGATTCTCTCATCAAGACGCGAAACCTCGTCCGTGTTAGACTCTACCACCTGCTGGAGGGTCTTCGTTCTGGAGGCAGCAGCCTCTGCCTCAGCGGTGGTGTCAGTGATTTGCCCGTTCAGCTCCGCTATCTTTGCGCGCAGCTCCATTGTCCTCGCCCTTCGGCTTCTCTCCTCCTCAGCTAGGGCGGCGTAGCTATCAGCCAGGGCCTCCAGAGACTCCCTGACCTCGCCTCTCTCGGCGGCGAGATGGACCCTAGAGCTTTCTATCTCCCGTGCTCTCGTCTGGCCCTCCTCCACGACCTTCTCCAGCTTCAATGCCAGCTGGAGCTGCGACTCTCTATCTGACATGATCGACTCCCGCCTGGCTCCAAAAACTCTGATCTGCGCCTCCATCTCCAGACGTTGGTTCCTGGCTGCCTCAAAATCGGCCACAATGTCCCGTAGGCTCTCTCGCTCCAGAGCTGCCTGTTCTTTCTCCAAGGAAGAGACCTCAGAGTCGATGTTCCTCTTCTCGTCGACCAGCATCTTCTTGCGATCAGCCAGCTCTACCATACTCGACCTCAGCTTGGCCTCTTCCAGGGCCATCGAAGACGCGTGGACCTCCGCTTCAAGCAGGCGTTTGGAGACGAGCATCCCCCTGATCTGTTTCAGCTCACTGTCGATGGACCGGCTTCTTAGGTACTGGTTCCTCTCGACCTCTAGTTGCCTTACCCTCCTCCTCACCTCAGCGGTGCTGGCTTTCGCGACGTCGAGGTTCTTCTCGGCTACCGCCAGCTGTATCTCGGCCTCAGATCTCCTCCTCTCAAATTCGGAGACTCCGGAGATCTCGTCGAGCATCTTCCTCATTTCGCTCGGGCTCATCTCAGCCACACTTATGACAGAACCCTGAGGCAGGATGTTGAACCCCGAGGGACGGATGTTAGCGGCAGCAAGCGTGTCGAGCATCTCAGATCTGGAAACGCCCTTTCCGTTAATCCTGTAGTCGCTTTCACCGGACGGCATCAGCTTGCGTGAGATTGTGACCTCAGAAGAGTCAAAGGGGATGGCCCTGTCAGAGTTGTCGAAGCATACCGAAACCCTTGCGAAGGACGCCCCCCGTCCGTTCCCCCCGGGGTTGTGCACTAGCTCGGAAAACTTGCTGACTCTCAGAGAGCGGGGGCTTAGCTCTCCCATCGCAAAGCGGACGGCATCGAAGATGTTGGATTTCCCTCCTCCGTTTGGGCCGGTTATTACCATCAAGCCCTTGTCCAGATGCACGGCCTGCTTCCTAGAGCCGAATGACTTGAACCCGGAAAGAGAGATCCTCCTTATGTAGACCAGTGGAAGCTCCCTCCGAGAGCTCGAGTAGGTCTGGGGCTCCCCTTAATATAGGTGGTGAGAAGTGTTGGATCGATTGACCAAGGGTCGCTAGAGACCCATTCTCCTGCTTCTGTCCTGGTATGTTCGGATGGCTCTAAGTAGGTCGATCTTCCTGAAGGCTGGCCAGTACACATCCAGGAAGACGAACTCGCTGTAGGCTGACTGCCATAGGAGGAAGTTGCTTATCCTTTCCTCGCCCGATGTGCGGATGATCAAGTCAGGATCTGAGTCAGGTATCTTCGCCGTGTAGAGGTTGGCCTCCACCAACTCCTCATCGATGTCTTTCGGATTGATACCCCCTTCGACGGCCTTCTCCGAAATCTTCCTCACAGCGTCCACGATCTCGGCTCTGCCCCCGTAGGCAACCGCCAAGTTCAGGAAGTGTCTGTTGTACCCACTGGTTTCCCTCTCGAGTTTCGCCAGCTCGTCTCGGAGGTCAGGTGGAAGTAGGTTGGTTCTCCCCAATGCGGTGATCCTCACCTGATCGTCACGGATTCTGCGGTCCTGCCTCGCATCGGCCACCTTCTTCTTCAGGAGATCCATGATATGCCTGACCTCCTTCGGGTCCCTCTTCAGATTCTCTGTGGAGAGGGCATAGAGCGTCACTGTCTCTATTCCCAAATCTAGGCACCAGTCGAGCAGATCATCCACCACCTTCGAGCCGTACTGGTGACCTTCCCAACTCTGAAGCTTGTGCCTGGTAGCCCACCTGCGGTTTCCGTCTAGAATGAGGGAGACGTGTCGTGGCATATCCCCCTTCTTGACTTGCTCTGTCAGCCACTTCTCGTAGATCCAGTAGGCACCAATCCAGCGCAGGGCGGTTCTGAGCAAGCTCACGGGTTCCCGCACACACCTTGGCTCAGATGGGTCTCAGACGATCGATCGATCACTCTATCGAGTCACCCCTCCTTGACTTGAGGCCCGCCCCTCCTGAAGAACGATGCATACCTCCTTCTTAGCATCCTGGTCAGCACGAATGTCAGAGAGATCGTTACGAGGCCCAGGACTACGATGACCATAAGTCTGAGGATGTAAGGGTCCAGTATCGAAGGCTCAATCCCAAACTCCAGTATGAAGCCAATGCGCCTGAAAAAGGCCCATAGCCAGAGCGTGACAACCAGTGCCTGAAGCATCCTCCAGAAACCTGGGTACCTAACTAGGTAGAAGAAGAAGCCGTTGCCCAGCACCACAGTCACCGCGCCCACTGTGAGTATATCGATGGAGCCGTTTATGAACATCCCCACGAAGGCCGGTGCTTGAGTGAGCCAGTAGCCAGGGTCATCGATGAAGGCTGGGGCGTTTGGGTTGGACGCCACTATCTTCGTGACCGCGGAGCTGCCTCCGAGGTAGAGCGCGATGACTATGAGGGAGATCGACACCAGCGTTGAGAAGAACCTGATCTGGTTTGCAGAGGTGGAGGTTGCGTAGTGAAGCAAGCGGGTGGCCGTGTTCCCAAGCGCCCTGTCGACCCCGAAGCCTCTAACGAACATTATGGCTCCCAGGGCAATGACCAGTACCGGTAGCGCGATATGGCCCAGCCCGGAGAGGACGAGCGCTCCTACCAGGATGAAGAGCAGGCTTGGGATGCCGAGAATTATCCTTGAGTACCTGCGGTCGAATACTGCCTTTCTGATGTACCTTGAGAGGAGGGCCCATGTCTCCTCCACAGATTCACTGTGACGTACGACGACTCTCCTGACAGACATTATTGGTATGCGGGATGAGACGATCGGAAGTATCTCTTGGTCGCCATAGCCGTCGCTGACCACGACGCATCTCTCGGCTGGAAAGCTCTCTAGGACCTGCCGGAGCTCATCACCTATCTTGCGGTCACCTTCAATGCTTTCGTCAGGGAGACCGGCCACGGTGGCTACCTCGACGTTCTCCTTTCCCTGCTTGCCGGAGAGGTCGTCCAGGACGGAGATCGCGGCGAACATCGCGTTTGCATCCGCTTCCTCGGGGTCAGCCAACGCCATGGAGGCAGCAGCCTCAAGGTTCTTGGCTCGGCCGATCACGGGTGTGGACAGCCCCGCCTTTCCCCCAAGATCGTTGTCCCTGTCGACAACAAGGACCAAGATCTTGTCCTTTGACGAGTGGGACAAACACCCATCACCGGCCGACTGAAGCTGTGCAGATCGATTGGTTCTGGCTCAATATAATCATGATGGTTTTCGTTGATCCATCCAGCCCTAAGACTGGCGCCCAGGCTCTTCCGATGACTGACCTTGTTCCATGAGCATACGGAACTCCTCGAACGAGAGCTTCTCTCCCCTCTTCATCTTCTCTGCCGCTGTTGCGACGACCTTCTGCCTCAAAGCCTGCTCCCTCTCCTTGACAGCGGCCTGCCTTGCCGTTCTCTCCTTGTAGCCTAGAGCCTTGAGTCGGGATATCACTACTATCCTCTTATCCTCGATCTCTCTCTGACGAATCCTTGCTTGAACAAATCTCTCGTGGCTCCTATCCCCGAGCTTCCTGAGTTTTCTGTGCTCTTGAACAAGGTCCCTCATCTGTCGGACTAGGGTCGACCTGCTCCTCATCAGAGTCTCTATCTTCTCTGAGTTCCTCTCTAGTGCATTCTTGACATCATCTATCTCTGCGCTGAGGGTCCTCAGTCTCTTCAGGGTCCCCCTCTTGACCTTCGTCTCCTCGAGCATCCTCTCCATGCGAGAGATCTCTTCGAAGAGTCTCTTCTCCTCCTTGGGATCTATCAGGCCGGTCTGTATTCTCCATTCTGCGCTCGCTATCTTCCTTTCCAGTTTCTCGGCTGTGTCGTAGCCGACCTTCGTTGACTTGAGAATGCTTCTGACGTTCTTGGCTTCTTGCGTCTTCTCCCACAGGGATCGCCTCAATGCTTGCGAGGCTGCGATTGCTTCATCGATCTGCTGGGATGTCTCCTGCCTCTTCTGTTTGAGCTCTAGGAGTCTGGCTCTGGCCTCCTTCATCTTGGTGTGGTGGGTATCCCTCGACTCAGCGCTTCTTCTCCCTTCTTCCAGTGCCTCATCGAGACGGGAGGTGAGTTCGTTCAGCTCTTCCCTCAGCGCGTCGATCTTTTCCTCGGTCTCATCGGTCAACCGGATTCACCTACTTCAGCTCCATCTCGCCTTCTCCCAGCATCCTCGTGGTGAGCGCGAGGAGCTGAGTCAACCCCTTGAACTCGGTGGCTGAAACTGGGATCATGGGAAACTGGCTCGTGAGGCTGTGAACTGCGTTGGCCACTTCCAGCGACATATCCAGCTCGCGTCCCTTAAGACTGTTTTCAACTTCAAGGATAAAGGCTTCCTCCTCATCGATCCAGCCCACGATCTTCTTCAACTCCTTCATCGCAACGGTGTCGCTTTTGCTGAGAACAAGGATCATTGGCAGGCTGAGGGACAGATACACGGATGCGGCGAGAAACATGTCCACAACAAAGGTACGCGGGGTGCCGCAGAATTCCGGGTCGAAGAGAAAGAGGGAACCCTTTGGCGGTGGCGCCAGGTTCTCGCAGATCAGTCTTCCCTCATTCCTGAAGGCGAAGAGCTCCAGCTGCCCCGGTGTATCGACCAGAGCGAAGTCAACACCTGAGCTCTCCATCTCCCGCCGCAGCTCTTCGATGTTTCTGGCTATCTCTCGAACCGATTTGATCAGAGCTGCGTTTGGGCCCAGACCCATCTGAGCCATTACCCTGTCGTAGTCCACCGACTCCCTTATGTCAACGTCGGGGTCGTATGGCAGAGCCACCGCTGCGGGGTCAAGGTTGACCGTCATCGAAGATTGACCCTGGTCCCGCAGCCATTCGTAGAGCGCGGCTGTCAGGCTCGATTTCCCCGAGCCAGCGGTCCCTAGGATGAACACTGTTTGCACAGCGACGACCCTCCTCTACCATCCCCCCGCCTGCTATCTCCTCCCTTCCTCCGCCGTCGCACACGGCCCCGAAGTGGTTGGCCGGCCGCACGGTCAGGGCTACGGCTTCTGTTTCTTCTTGTTGGACAGCCACCACTCGAGGTATTCTCGCTGCTTTCTCGTTTCCTCGCCCTTCTCCGACTTGCTATGGAAGACCTTCTGCCTGCTCTCAAGCAGGTCTTGGCTCGTAAACGTCGCGCCGCAGCTCTGGCACACGTATTGCTTGACGTCTCTGTCGTAGATCAGAATGCCCCCGCATTCGGTGCAGTACGGCATCGTTGTCCGCTGGAGTATCAAGAGACGGGGAGAAAAACTTTCCGTGCCTTCTCCAGCTATGGTCGTCTGAGGTACAGGAAGTAGACGACGGCGAGCATTGCGGCCATGGCCAGAAGCGACACCAGCGCGATCAAGGCAGGATCTCCCCCTGAACCGAAGATGATGGGGATGGGTCCTACGAATACCACGCCTCCGGCAGAGATCCCTCCGCCAGCAAGGACCACAGCTACGAAAAGAAATGCAGTGCCCAGCGCCGCTGTAACCAGACCGATCAGCAAGAGAATCTGGGGGAGAGAGGCAACGCTGAGCCCGACGGGCGCCGCTTCAAGTTCTTCTTTTCTCCGGTATTGCCTAGAGCACCGCGTGCACATCCAAGCATCCAAGTTGACGCAGTCCTCGCAGAGCCTTCTTCCACATGAAGAGCAGACAAATCTGCTATCCTTGACTCCGCACACTTCACAGAGCGACGACATGTTAAATCACGCGCATGGCCAGGAAGAGGATTGCAGCGGCTGCCAAGAGAATGACGGCCAGCAGCATAAGCGTCCTAGCTGTGCTTGGGTCGGATCCTATCACTATAGGGATTGGTCCCAGAACGATGACGGCGCCGCCTCGGCCTTCGCCTTTCTCCCTCCATCCGCGGGAGAAGCCGAGCAGCAATATGGCGATAATGGTGATGATGAACCCAGCGAGAATCAACGCCACGCCCAGCGATGCAAGATCAGCTGCCGGCATTCCTTCACGTCAGCCGTCCGCCTACGTATAAGCATGCTGCTGCGAGTGAGGTGGTGGCCAGCGAATTTAAGTCAGCCGCACTTCGTAGACAGGGAGAACTTTGACAGGTGGAAATCGTCTCCTTTTCCTCGTCGACACGCGAGAATCACGATGCAACGTGCCTGCTCTACTGGCCCATGCGGGGTTCGTTGTTAAGTTCAGGGAGCTTTCGGTGGGCGACTACGTGTTGCCCGGCAACTGCCTGGTAGAGAGAAAGACCGCGGCCGACCTGATCTCTTCCCTGTTCGACGGCAGGTTGATGAAACAGTTGGAGGCGCTGTCTTCCTCCAGCGAGGCCCCGACGCTGGTCGTGGAGTCATCTCTCGCCGAGGAGTTGAAGAGAACTCGCAACCCCAACGCAGTTTGGGGTGCTCTAGCCACAGCGACCTACTCGATGGCTATTCACCTCTTCTTCACCCAGAGCGAGGGTGAGACGGCGCAGCTGTTGTCTGTCGTGGCAAGGCACGGACGGTATCGAAGACCTGGGTATGCGCATCTAAGAGCACTCCCCAAGGGGGGGACGCAGGCCGACCAGCAACTGCGGGTAGTGTCGTCCCTGCCAACCGTGGGCCCTCGGTCGGCAATTGCGCTACTGAAATACTTCGGGACCGTCAGGAACATCTTCACTGCCTCTGAGTCTCAGCTGGCTCAAACCCCGGGCCTTGGGATGAAGAGGGTCACACGCATCCGGTCTCTACTCGACGCCCGCTACACAGATGTCGACTGAGGTGGAAGAGATCCAGATCGATTGAGTTGGTGCACACGTTGTGGCTATCACAAGCTTCCCCAACTCACATCTGGCCAAGCATGCATCCGTCGTGATGAGGGCGCCCGGCGGGACCAACGTATCTCGCTGCACAGACTACTTTGTCCGTCAAACGCTTGGGGTCCACGAATCCCTCCTGCCTCTAGGAACAATGTTCGAAACCAACTGCATGGTGTCCTTCGACGCCATAGTGAACGAACTGATGAGGCCTTGCATGTGCTCAAAGAGGACGTGATGAAGCATCACGCCAGCATGGGGTGAAGGCTCAGCGGCAAGCAGCTACGAAATGAAGTTCTCCAGCCCGATCTCCCTCGCCATCTCGATAGCCTCTGAGACCTCCTCTGCACGGAGCCTCCTGTTCATCTCAGGGTAGTTCTTGGCCAGGTACTCCGGGCGGTACTGATCCATTATGTTCACCAGGGTGTTGGCGCCAAGGTTCTCCCGGATCCAACGCAGTATCGGGCGAGTGCAGCAAGAGTTGTGGTTGGGAAGCACCAGAACCCGAACCAAGAATTCCGCGTGCCTCGCACCCAGCAGGTGATTCCTGGATACTACCTCCACATACTTGGGAACCTTAGAATATCTTGCGGCACACCGGTCGTTGCCGTACTTGTAGTCCGAGAGGAAGAGGTCCACGAAGCCTTCAAGGAGATGGGCCGCCTCTGAGCTGTAGTACATGTTGGAGTTCCAGACCACGGGTATGGAGGTCTTCACGCTCTGAAACACCTTGAGCCAAGCATGCAGCCAGGGCCCGGGATCACCGCCGACAAGGTTTGCGTTCCTGTTTCCATCTCTGCGGGCTTCATCGATCAGCGCGGCCATCGTCCCAGGGCTCACCACCTCCCCTTCCTCGAACGCTCTGCTTATGCTCCAGTTCTGGCAGTGTTGGCAGAAGAAGTTACAATGAACGGTGAAGACTGTGAAGGACGGAGATATCTGGGGCTCCTCTCCCATGTGACGGAAAAATGACGAGACCTCCATGTCGTAGGCGGCTTCACAGACACCTTTCTCGCCTTCCTTGCGGTTGGCTTGGCACCGTCTCTCGCATAGAACACAGCTCTGTACAAGCCTGTCAGCGATCTCAGCCTTAAGGTCGAGAAGGTTGCTGCCAGGGCTCCGAAGCCTCTTCACGGAGAGGTCTCTGGCATCCAGTTCCGCAATCATCTCCTTGAACTGTCTCAGCCCTTCCGCGTGAAGGCGCCAGAGCTCGTTTAGCGAGTCCTCCGCTCCGAAGGTGACAGGAATCTTCTTCAGCACCTGGAACTGTGCGAGCCTTCTATCCTCAACAGTGTCTATGTACCTGGGAATAGCCTTCTTGACCCTTTCATCTTGGAACGCCGTCACGGTATCAGGCCTGAGCAGACGCCACATGGCTCGAGGCCCTTGATGCCTGCCCCCATATTTCCCTATCCCCAGAGGGTTGAAGAAACCTAATTATCCGCGGGCTGCTTGCTCCGGTGCGGAGAAACTTGAAGGTCGAAACCCTGCGATACGATAAGCTGGGAGGCGGCAGGGTGCGCTGCGGGATCTGCCCACATCGCTGCGTCATCGCCCCGGGGAAGTACGGTGTCTGTCGCACCAGATACAACGATGATGGTTCTCTCTACAGCATGGTCTACGGAGAGATAACGAGCATGGCCATCGACCCTATTGAGAAGAAGCCCCTCTACCACTTCTTCCCTGGAGAGGAGACCCTCAGCATCTCGACTTTCGGCTGCTCGTTCAGGTGTCCGTGGTGTCAGAACTACAGCATAAGCCAAGCTGGGGTGGGCGATGTGGCGACGGATTCCTTCAAACCTGAAGAGGTTGTTGAGAGAGCCAAGAGGGAGAAGAACAGGATTATCTCGTACACCTACAACGAGCCGCTGATATGGTTTGAGTTTGTGCTCGACACCTCGAAGCTGGCGAAGAAGGAGAACATGTACAACGTGCTTGTGAGCAACGGCTACGTGACCTTGGAGACGTTGGGTGAGCTTCTACCCCACCTTGACGCAGCCAACGTCGACGTGAAGAGCATCAACCCAGACTTCTACAGAAAGTACTGCGCCGCCAAGGTTGAGCCAGTTCTGGAGGTCTGCAAGGAGATGGTGGACCACGGCGTCCATGTGGAGACTACAAACCTGATCATACCTGGCTTAAACGACAGCTCCGAAGACATAGAGAGGCTGTGCGACTGGCATCTACGCGACCTTGGTCCTGACACCCCCCTCCACTTCAGCCGGTTCTTTCCGATGTACAAGATGAGCCACCTACCCCCCACTCCAGTCAAAACAGTGGAGAAAGCTGTGCAGACTGCCAGGGAGAAGGGGATTCTCTATGTCTACGGAGGAAACATCCCGGGCAGCAAGACGGACAGCACCTACTGCCCGAGATGCGGAAGGACCGTTGTGGAACGTTTCGGCTTCAGCATATCCCAGTGGAATCTGGACTCAGATATGAGGTGTAAACACTGCGGGGAGAAGATCCCAATTGTGTCAAGGGGGCACCGTACCAAGGGAGGGAAAGAGCGATGATCGTAGTTCCCGGACCAGCGTCCACAGACCTTGCCAGGAGCACAGCGTCTCTGAGCGGTCTCCCCTTATGTGAATTGGCTTTCAAGTATCAGCCCGACGGGGAGTCCTACTTTCGGTTCCTCACCGACATACAGGGCGAGGACGTAGCTGTCATCCAGAGCACCTACCCGCCTCAGGAGCGAAACCTGATCCAGCTCATACTACTTTGCAGCGGGGCTAAGCAGAGAGGGGCCAAGACGGTCACAGCGGTTGTCCCCTACATGGCTTACGCACGCCAAGACAAGATGTTCATGAAGGGAGAAGTGGTCAGCATATCGAGTCTGACCGGTACCCTAGAAGCTGTGGGGGTGGAACGTTTGATCACAGTGAACGTCCACAGCCCAAGAGCCTTCGCCGACGCAGGCCTCTCTTTTTCGAACGA
>Ga0315308_1000613_pt1 | contig 20202 bp, 32 predicted proteins | sample TDP3_MG_FD_203078 | JGI IMG/M metagenome (GOLD analysis project Ga0315308, IMG submission 203078) | Freshwater sediment microbial communities from Lake Towuti, South Sulawesi, Indonesia - TDP3 | ecosystem: Environmental > Aquatic > Freshwater > Lake > Sediment | place: Indonesia: South Sulawesi... | reverse complement strand
CATCTACCTCATAGACTGTGGCTCGGTCAGCTCTCCTAACAGTCTCTATCGTAGGCGGATTATCTTTCAGCCTCTCATATCGTCTGTAGTATTCATTCAGGTCTATCTCACCTTTAGCGTAGGCAAGGTCAACCTTCAACCTTTCAATCTCTCTCCTCGTCCTCGGGTCGCTGGGAGATATCGTCTTGGACGGGTCTTCAGGGTCTCTCAAACCAACTTTCTCCAGCCTCTCAATCCACAGAGCGTAACGTCTAGCCGCTTCTGGGTCTCTAACTTCATGTTCCCCAAGAGGGTTCCTCCTCAGACCTTCAAATTTCTGACGGAGTTCCCGCCTCATCTCCTCAAGACTGGTCATTTTCCTTTCTTCAGCCTCTCTATCTTCTTTTCAAGTTCCCTCTTCATCTCTTCTAGGTCTGAAATTTTCTCCTCAGACGACTGCCTGCGGCTCTTTCCCTCATACATCTCCTTCGTTAACCGTTTCGATTCCTCAATCTCCTCACGGGTCAACTCACCTGGAGTTCTGGGAATCCTCTTCCCCACCCTACGGCCAAGATCCTCATCCCAGTTATCCTGCAGGTCCATCATCTCACTTCGCGGGATACCTTTGGGATACTTCCTCCAAAGTCCGTCAATTTGTTCTATGAGTTCGTTCTCTCCCACAGCCTCTAAGTCGCTTATCATGGTTGTGCGGTATGCAGGATCCCTCGCCAGTTCGGGTGAAGGCCCACCTCCACAAGCGAGTTTGATCAGGTTTTTTATGTGATTTTTGTATACGGCCCAACCGGCTATGGCTCCAGCTTCACCTCTCTTCTTCATCTCCCTTAAGGCTGGTGCGGTTCCGTTCAACCTCGACGCCAGCTTGAAAAAACCCCACTCTTCCCAAATAGGAACTCTTTCTTCTTCCTCACCCAATTTAGTTCACCCTTGAAAATTGATGTGGACAATAGCCAAAATGCCCAAAAGCATACTCTTTATTTTTTTCTCTATTCTTTTCCAGTAACTCAGAATTCCTTTCACGCCATCTTTTAGAATATTCCCTAAAATATTCCAATCGCCGTTTACCCCGTTCCCTGTTAAACATCCTAACTCTGTCGGGGTGTCTAAGCTTATATCTACTAGAGGCTTCTCTCCAGCCTCTAAGTTGTTTCTCTCTATCTTCACTCAACTTCCTCATCGTTTCCACCTATCATGCTATTTATGTAATTGACGATTGCCTTAATGATTAGACGTTTCTTTTCTCCCTCTTTCAGCCTCTTAACTCTGTTTATCGCCCTATCCAGGTTCTCCTCGCTCAATTTCCTCAACTCCCATCTCTTCCAATATTTCGTCGACTGGCTTAACAATCTTCCACAGGGGTGAACTCATAAGGGTGTGGTATGAAAGGAGAACCATTTTAACTGCGTCGGGAGGTTGAACCCCTGCCGTGTTGCAGATTCCCTCTATGAACAGCCTCTCCTTCACGGTTAGAGGTACGACAACATGGTCCTCCGACCCCAGGATCTCAACGGCACGCCGTACCACGTCAGCCTTACTTACGTCGCTGCCTTCAGCGAGCCTATCTAAAATCTTCTTCTGCTCCTTCGTAAACCTAACGTTAAAAGTTTCTACATACCTCATTTGTCTCTTCCCTTCAACCATTCTTGATAACACTTCTGGTTACAGAACTTACCGTCTTTATTCCACAAACGGGGCCTTCCCTTCCGACAATTATCACACTTCATTTCTAGTCTCATTTGTGTTACAAACCTCTACCAAGATTTATTAATGTAGAGCTTTTAATACTTTGTGATAATGGTGTGATTCAAATGGCTTCGGAAATGATTTCAAAGGGTAAGAGAAAGTACGAGGCGAAGATCAAAGCCCTAGGCGGTGCCTCTGCTTACCGCGCTTGTGGCGAGAAAGGCGGAATCGAAGTCGCCGTCTGCCTCAAAGGTCTGAAAGAAAAACTTTCAGAAACCGACTGGGCAAACGCTTGGGAAACAGCGATGAAGTAGGTCCTTCTAGGACTCGTCAAACCCCTATTTTTTTCTATTAGACTACTCGTTCAGCCAATGTTCTGCTTAGCCTCTTTATGGCTTCCTCTCGCTCGGTACCCACCAACGCCGGCGACACAAGGTTAACCATTCCTTTGGCCCAGCCACGTGCCCAATCTGACTCCGCTACAGCCGATATCCTCTGTTCCCTCGTCACCTCCGGGTTCTTCTCAGATATCTCCGCCACTTCTTTTGGAACTATAACGGTCGTGCCTGAGATCTCAACTTTTCTAGCCTTGGGAAAGGTTATTCCACACTTCTCTTCAATCAGGTCCATTGCTGCTTGGAAGGCTAGCCTACAATCTTCTCCTTCTTCAGACATATCAACCACGCCTATACTTCTCTCGTGCTTCCTTTAAAATTTTCCTAAATTCTATCGGGTTCTTTACGCTCTTGGCTGCTCTTTCAACAAACTCTATGCATTCAAGGTTTCCCCCGCAAAGATCCTCAACCTTACAGCCTATGCATTCCTCACTCATCCTAACCGTGTACGTGGCGTCCACCAGTTTATCCACTAATTCCTTGATTTCCCGTAGATCCTCTAAGCTGGCGGCACCAACTTCAGCTTTCTTCGCATAGATAAACTTTCGGAGGGTTCTAGTTGCACTATTCAGGGTTGAAACTTTTTCGTTCTTCACGGTATCCGTGTCTTTTTCCATACCCACCAGTTCCTCAACAACCCCACGAACCTTCTCTTGAACTCCTAGACTGGAGGGTGAACCTGCCTCTGCTCTCTGAAGCGCCTCCCTCATCAAAACCTTGGCGGTCTGACTGTGTTTCACCGAGCATTCTATGCAGTAGTCTAGTTCCGATTGGCCCCCATAAGACAAGTGACTGTGCTCTTTTGATTTAGGACCTTCTGCAATCCTCTTCGGACTTTGCAACCTTCGGAGTCCAAGTCTCTTACTTTCATCGTCTTCCTCCTCCTTCACTGAAGAGGCTCCACGGGATCTCATCAGTGGCTTCTCAAGGATTAGAGTGGGACGTTCACCTAGGAAACTTCTTATCGGCCTCTCCTTGAGGAGTTTTGGTCTATCCTTTTTTCTCAACTCTCAACGTCTCTATTACAGTTTCAAGAATGTACGCCTTGAACCATCCAACTCTACACATAACCGTGTTTTTATGTCTTATCGCAGACCCAAAAAACCAGACTTTCATCATTATTCCTTGAGATATCTCAACATTGTCCCATCGGAAAACCCGTTGAGGGACTACCCAGTAGACTTCCCCGCCCTTAGTCCCGCTAAGAAAATTAGTAGCCTGATACGCTTCATCAATCGGCCCATGGTAGCTGATGAATGATAAGATTCTGTAATATACCTGCCAAAGAAGTCTATCAATGACGGGAACCCATCTATGCCACGGTTCTTGAAGAGTCTCTTGAGCCATTCAATCACACTCTTTTTATTTCAAGGCCAAATGTTTTCGGGGGTCGTTCGTCGTGCTGATTCCAGAATGTAAGTCCGTCCAGTAGCTGATGAATTTTTTCTCTAAGTTCCAAGGCTCTGTCTATGTCCTCCTCCAATTCCCAACATATCAACACTTTAATCATTCGTCAGCCATCCTTCACACTCTCGGGTAGAGTTTACCCCACAACATTAAGTTTACTGTGAAGAAGTATAAAACCCCTATCACCATCAATATTGAAGCCTCCAAGATTCCCAACATTAATGGAATTGGCAAGTAGATCGTGCAAATCTCGAGGAGCGACATATTGAGCAACTCCTTTCCACGGTTGTAGATTCGGGTTTTCGTCAGTTTATGGAGGTAGAGCAGGGCGAGTCCAACGAAGAAAATGTAGAAGGAACACAATATTACTCTATTAACCAACGTCACCAGAATCCCCACCACGACACAGGTTGGCAATACATCATCAAGGTTCCCCTGAAAACACTCTAGCCGGGGGGGACCTATCGAGAACCATAGTAACAATCCACCTAAAAATAGGTTGAACCCCTTGACGGAAACGCCATAAAAGACTGCCTTGCCCGGCTTAAACTCTCTTTCGCCCTTCCAAGTAACATCTAAATGGGCTCCCATCCTAGATAGGATGTTGCTACGTTCACGGATTCCAATTTCCTTAATAAACCCGGACCATGAGATCTGGAACAATATCGTGAAGAAGACGTAGGTCAAGTATAAGGCACCTAAGTTGTCTAGTGATCCGTGGCTTAGAAACCATCCCCAGGCGCTTGAGGCCGTGCAGCATATCGAGATCGATATGAATCCGAATAAGCTCTCTTTACTGAGACCGTCATTGTAGGCGTGGCCAAAGGCGACCCAGAGGATTAAGGCAGCCATCGCTGTGGCTGGATTGGGAGAGATCCATAAGGTCAGAGCCGTCGCCCAAGCGGTGAGAACAGCTAAGCCCCAATGGATCACATTGTGAGCTTTATGCAACTCTATCGCGCCAGATATCAAGGGATGATGTTGCTTACCAGAATCCTTCTGGTCGTACCCCATAGCCGTATCCATCAGAGAGTTAGCTCCGAACGAGAAGTAATGGAATAGAACGGTGCTGACTGCTAGGAGAAGAGTTCTTAAATCAAAAAAAGAGGCGTTATGTAGATAGGGAACTAGTATGCAGAGCAGAGTTGCCGGTGCGGTTTGAGCTCTGAAAAGTTGTAGCCAAGGTTTAACCTTCAACTATCGTGTCCGACCTGCCAGTGAATCAGTGGGGAAATGTTTCAATCCGTTCTTCCTCAGTTATCTTTTTGATAGAAAAAGGGCTGGTTTCCGTACCTCTTTACTCCTTCCTTATATGCATCTCCAAAGGTATCAAACACATCGATAAGTTCTTCCTCTTTGATGAGAGCAAATTTATCCCTGTATTTCTTTAACCACTCTGCTTTATTGGATTCGAAAAACTTCAATTCTTTTTCTAATAGGATTTTGCTCGTTTTCTCCATCCTACATTTCCAGCCTTGGATTTCATTCCTTCAGTTCTTCTACCACTTTTTCCATAAATGTGATCCAACGGTCGATTGCATGTGTCAGTTCATCCTGTGACTTCTCAACCTTTCTGACCGCTTTAAGTATCTCTTCGGTTCTCCTCTTCATCTCGTTTCTGACCTGACCTTTCAAAAACTCCCCCACTATCATTTATACTCCTCCCTTTCTTCAAGAATAAGCAAAGCCACAGGGCTAACGGTGCGATGGATTATCTTAGTCAAGGTTCTTCTCCCATTACTTAAGACAGCAAAAGCGTGAAGCGTCAACACATCAGCCTCACTCATTTCAACAGTAGCCATTCGGCTTTCCATCAATTTCTTCAAATCCTTAGCCTTCATTACAGGACCTCCAGCAACGGACGGATTCTTGACATGGCGCCTTCGTTTTTGCTGATCTCCGTGAAGACATGGTGCATGAAGTACGCCGCCTTTGCCATACTCTTGTCTCCATAGATTCTCATGTGATCTAGCCTCTGCGCGTCCTTGAAGTTGTACACATGGCCGTCACTCATCACCTTGTTTCCCAGAATAGCCCACTTTATCGCGTGTGACGTTATGTCTATCTGGGCGTCGACCGAATATTTCCCCTCAGCTATTGTCAACTTGCCCCCGTGAACTATCCAGTCAGCTTGGGCTATTATCTTCTCCATACCCTCGTCCATTATGTTCAGCCTTATGATGCTGCCGCCGGGATATCCGAACCGATCCTGTATGTCCGGGATGTTTAGTTCCTTGTTTATGTTCAAAGCCAACTCGATTATCAGTTTCTCAACTTGATCTTTTATCAGAGTCTTCAGTTTCTCCAAGAAACCTGGTTTGCTCGGCTCAGTGTGCAATATTACCTCAACCGCCTTCCCAATTGGGTCGGAGAACTCGCTGGTCAGTTTAGGGTTCTTCTTTTCAACCTGCTTCCTGATCTCCATGCTCAGTGGAATCTTTCCGAAAACCGTAACTCCGAACTCTTCGCCAAGCTGGTCGACAACACTCTCTCCGAAGACCTCGTACGTAATAGCTCCTGCCTTGAAGTAGCTCATGTTCTCAATCAAACCGAGAACAGGCATCTCTAGGTCTTTATGAAGCTGTAACGCTCGTCTTGCATCCAGATGGTGAGCAGGCTGCACCACAATTATTGAACCCAGAAGAGATTCCGAGAAGACCTTCGCAGCAACCCTCAACTCGTCACCGAATCCGGCTGGAAGGTCGACAACCATATACTCGGCACTCCAGGATGCAGCCTCAACCGCGTCTCTGAAGAGTTGGCTGTACTGGTTTCCAATCATGCCTACCGAGTTCTCGCCAAGGACAAGCGGAATCGAGAAGACTTCTATACCGTCGCAGTCAACGGGGTGAAACTCTTCTCTGGATAGTCCCATAGACTTGTCGCTTAAGTCGAGGAAGTATCCTGTGTTGCTAGCTGAGAAGTCAGCGTCCAAGAGACCTACCTTCACTCCCTTATCCTTCAGGTAGAGGGATATGTTCACTGCGATTAGGGTCTTGCCAACGCCTCCCTTACCAGATAATATCAATATTCCACGGGGTTTCGGCATTCTCAGCCCTCAACGTCCAGTTCTCTCTATAATTTTCGTAACCAAACCGTGTTTCCGAAGCTCTTGGATGACTCCGCCCCTTTCAGCTTCCCCTGCCATCTCAGGAGAGGGCTTAGGCTTAACTTCTCCTGTTAGGATTCTCTCTGCTCTGTCTAGAGGTCTTTCTCCCGAGAGGTAGGTTTGAAGAAGGTCCTTAATGTCAGTGATGCTGCCCTTTATCAGCCGTATCTCGTCGCTCTTCCATTCTCCAGTTCCGGTCCCAGTTAGGTCTTTCAATCTGCTGTCTAGGTCACCTATTTTATCCAGTAACGCTTGCTTATCCTTCGCCTCTATGGTTCCCTTCAAATCTTCTATTGACTTGCGGGACTCGTTTAGGTCCATCTTTAGAGCCTTAATCTCCTCGCTTTCTGGTTTTTCCTTTAACTCTTTAATCTCTTCCCTGAGCTGTGAGATTTCTTTGTCCTTAACGGTTGCTTGAAGGGTCTTCACTTCTTCTCTGAGCTTTGACCTCTGATACCCCTCAGTTTGTATTGGAACCCTCTTCATGCGGACGCTTACGGCTTTTTCAGGATCACAGACATTCCCTTTCTCGTCAATGAACTCTCTAACCTCTTCGTGCAGTCCTATCTTCGGACCTTCTGTCTCTCGGGTGATCTTCAGTATCTCGGCTTCAAGCCTCTTCATCTTCAGCTCATGTTCCTCAGCCCTTCTTTTTTCCTCGGCATCCTCTACCTTTGACCTCTGATACCCCTCAGTTTGTATTGGAACCCTCTTCATGCGGACGCTTACGGCTTTTTCAGGATCACAGACATTCCCTTTCTCGTCAATGAACTCTCTAACCTCTTCTTGCAGTCCTATCTTCGGACCTTCTGTCTCTCGGGTGATCTTCAGTATCTCGGCTTCAAGCCTCTTCATCCTGAGATCATGTTCTTCTTCTCTTCTTCTCTCTTCCGCCTGCTTATACCTCCTCGGCTCATAATCCTCGTAATCGTCATAGTCGTAATAACTTCTTCTCGGCTCCCTCTCTCGCCATGCATATCTCGGTTCATACCCACTTCCCACCCCTCTCTCACGGTATCTCGGCTGATACCCCCTATCCCTCGGCATGTATCCTTCTTCCTCAAGCTGATAAAAGATCTTGTTTATCACGGACTCTAAGTGACGGTCATTAGCGTTAGAGGCGAAGTCTTTGATGTGGCTGTGAAGGTTCCAAGGATTCATAGCGGCTGGCGGCGTCAACGTGTCTATTATCGCAGTTATCGTCTTGGTTGCATCCTTCTGGGGAATGCCGTAGACCCTAGGTAACTCGTTCACTAAGAGCTCTTTAACCCTCTGAGTTACAATAACCTCTAAGGGGGGTAGGGGTCCTTTCTGCTCTTCCTTCTTCCCCTCCGCTTCAGTCGGGGTTAAGGGCTTCATGAATTTGCCACATTCTGGGCATCGGTTAGTAATTCCGGATGGGGTTTCCACCCTTTGCGGAACCACCTTGGCACCACACTGGCTACATACATATGGCTTCTCGGGTTCCCGCCCCGGTTCCGCTGTGGTTCCAGTCTCGGTTACCACGCTGGTTTCTTCTCCAACCATGAAATCGCCACGAAGATTTATTTGCGTTAGTTATAGATATACTTTGTGAAAAGGTTGTGATAAAGTTAGGTTTTTATAGGTTTCTTTTCTTAATAACCCTTGTGAGATACTATGAGTTTGAAAGATGTCTCTGAAAGGATTAAGAGAATGGCAGAAGAGTTGAAGGATGAGGTTAAGGGAACTGTTGAGGGGCTAGGCGAAAGTGTCCCTAGGCCGCTGATGGAGAGAAAGACGATCCTGCTTAAGGAGCCGGTCGTTAAGATACTAATGCGACGATTGAAAGAGAGGAAATAAAGTGGGCGGACGCTGTGAGAAATGGTGACAAAAGAAGAGTTGTCAGATCGGCTTAATGAGCTGTTGGGGGTAGAGGATTACATAGACTTCGCTAAGATGACGAAGGAAGATCTGGAGCGCTTAGTTAAAGTTGTCGGTGAACCTTCCAATCTGATTAGAATCGGATGGAAAAACCTGAGGAACAAGGCTAAGAAGGAGATCCTAGAGGAACTGATGGGGCGACCATTCCTAGACGAAGTTCTGAAAGGGGTTCCTGCAAAGGAGGAAGGGAAGGGACCATTAGGATTTGGCATTCTTCCCTCCGTTCGAAAGAATATTCAAGAAATTCTTTCCCCTTCAAAAGAAATTAAAGAATGAATCTCTCGTTGATAAACATCAGTACATAGATCAACCCTAACCCAAGATAGAAACAATTCCACGCTATTGTGTTCTCCGCAAAACCAGACTCTTTTTTAATAGTCATAATTGCCAAGGCTGCTAAGGGGAGAACTGAGAGCATAAACCAGTAGCTAAACAACATAGAGATACAAATGTAGAAAGACATGCCACCAGCCATGGAGATTACCAAGCCATCTACACCATACGTATTAGGTATCGTTTTAATGCCGAACTTTAGATCTCCCAGCATGTCCGGTACATCCTTAGTTCCTTGGAAGCCCATAACCCAGATGAATGCTAGGTTCGAGTATATCCAAGCTCTATCCAGGTTCCCGTAGACGCTCCAAACGGCGAACATTGGAAGAAATCCTCTCGAAAAAGCCATCCAAGCAACGTTAGCTAAGGGATGTATTTTCCGGGGACTGAGGGGCGCTAGAGAGTAGAAGACGGCGAAGAAGAGAAGTATAAGTGAAACTAGACCAAAAAAAGTGCTTATTGTGAAGCCCCTCCCAACCGCGAATATGGCTAAGAGCCAAGATAATCCAAGGGCTTCTTCTCGACTAACTAAACCTGAAGGGATCGCCCGGTAACTCTTAATTATTTTGTCAAGTTCCGCATCTGCGTATTGATTCAGAACCTGGCCAGTCGCCTGCGCCAGAGCAAGAGTTATTCCAACATAAACCGCGGTGTAGAGATGTTGAAAGGTTACGTCCTTGACGGGGGTTAAAACACCAAATATTCCCGCCAGTAAGGGCGCGGTCAACGTGAAGACGCGGCACAGCTGAATGTATCCCGCAAGTTTTCCGAACCGCCTTCTAAGCCGGGGGTAACCTTTACGTATACCTTCATAATTTAATCCCATAGTTTGTTGACACCCATGTCTCCACCATGTTCCAGCTGATTAATCCCCAACCAGCATCGTTATTCTTCTCGCGTCCAAGTTGCGCCATCATGGTCTTAACCTCCTCCACAGTCAGCTCTTTACCCATCTCCCTGTAGAGCTGAGCCATACAGGTTACGAGCCCTGCCACATGGGGAGTCGCCATCGACGTACCACTGATCGGTCCAAACCTTCTCTGAGTGCGATCCACCATAGTATCTAAGAACCCTACCAGCGCAGAGTTTATGCGTTCTCCCGGTGCAAGCACATCTGGTTTAATGTATCCGTCGCCGGCGGTTGGACCTCTACTTGAAAACTCGCTAACTTCGCCCGTGAACGATGATACTGAGCCTACTGTTAAGGAGTTTAGACATGATCCTGGAGAACCTATGGTCTTTGGGTCTGAACCGCTGTTCCCGGCTGCAACGCACGGAATGATCCCTCTTCTCACAAGTTCGTTTATGGCTCTAGCCTCCGGATTATCCTCGTCTCTAGGAGCATCATCAGATCCGAGGGACATTGAGACGACTTTAGCGTCGAGCCCTATGCACATCTCCATTGCTTGAATGATGTCTGAAGAGGTTCCGGTGCCGATTATGAAGCCTAACCCTTGGATACTGAAGAGGCTGCATTCTGGAGCCATTCCTTCAACAGGAGCGTTATACCGCGTATCTATTGCGTATGATCCTCCAACACAAGCAACACACCAGCTACCGTGACCGTTGGTGTCTTGACCTGAACCGCCCTTTTCAAGCATAGCTGACAATGCTCTAACTCTATGGAGTTGCGGATGAGTAACTCGGCTGCCAGTGTCGATCACAACGGCGTTTATCCCTCTACCCGTGAATCCTTTTCTGTTAGCTACGTCGAGTCCGAGCATCCTCTTAGTCCAGTAAGTTGAGGTAAAGACCCTACCCTTCTGATCCTTAAAAATTCCTGCCAGAGGGATGGGTGGAACCGATAGCGCAAATTTTATGTAGTCTGGATAGATTCTCTCAACTTCCCGCCATTGCGCAACTTCCTCCATCAAGTTTGGCGTTAAGACCGTTGCGATCATGTTGAACATCCTCATCTCCTTCCATTTGGCGAAGGGAACCTCTATCAGCCTAGTTATCCTCGGCAGAAAAGTGTGGAACGTTGCCTCGAGAAGGTTTACTGGCACGGTCTCCCTTAACATGATTCTCACTTTTTGGAACATGTCAGCTCCAGCTTCAACTATTACGGGTGACGCTACTCTGCTTCTGTATGTTCTAAGCAGGTTTGGAGCTATCCTATCCGTCACGAGACCTCCTGTGGGCAGGTATGTATCTACTCTATCACAACATCTACACAAAACATTTATGTCGTTAAGTTAATAAGGTTTCTCGGTCAATGATGACTAAGGTCGCAATCGTCGGTTGTAGTTGCGGTGGACTCGGTACGGCTCTCGAGGTTTTAAAACTCGATAGATCTGTCGAACTAACTTTGTTTGACAAGAAAAACTACGTTGGAGAGAACACGGTCTGCGGTGGAGCGATATCATCCTTTATGCTAAGGGAGTTGAGGATGGAACCGCCAAGCCATGTCATAGCATCCGAAATAAAAAGGGTTCATATATACGCTCCTAACGGCGAGTGTTGGGAGCTGGAATCTGAGTCTGGAGAAACCTACGGCTATGTTCTTTGGAGAGAGAAGTTTGAGAGGTATCTCGCTGAGCAAGTTACTGAACAAGGTGGAAAAATAAGGATGAACAGCGAAATTAAAGATTTTAGTGAGCTTTCCAAATACGATTACATAGTTGGTGCCGACGGCTTAAGAGGTATTTCAACTATAATTCTAGGTTTCCCACCGCCGGAAGATGTGCATGTCGCAGTTCAAAGAATCGGATATATCCATCATCATCCAAAAAACAGGATAGACTTGTATTTTGGGAGCGAGGTTGCACACAAAGGATACGGCTGGGTTTTTCCCGAGGGACACAAGCAAGTTCGAGTAGGATTAGGGGTTCCTCTAACCGAGAAGTTAAATCTAAAAAAACTTCTCGATTTTATGGAGAAGATTGATGCTGAACCAATCTCGGAGACTAAGGCGAAGCTAATCCCAACAGCTAAGCCTCCTAAGAACCTAGTTTATGGGAATCTTGTCTTGGTTGGAGATGCCGCTCATCTGTGTGACCCCAGTACAGGAGGAGGAATCGCCAATGCCCTTCTAAGCGGAAAGTACGCTGCAAAAGCGATTAGTGAAGGCAAGCTTGAGAAATACGACTCTTACTGTCGAGGTCTAAAACGTAGAAACTTAATGAGGTATGAGTTGAAGAGGATTCTATATTCGCTCTCTGATGAAGACTTTAACAGTATAATTCTTGTAATGCAGGATTTCAAACCTAAGTTAACCAGGATCTCGTGGGCCATAATCCACAGCCTTATCACATTAGCATTGAAAAAACCTAGATTGTTCACCAAACATAAAATTATAAGAAGGCTTACAGGAGGTGAAACTAATGGAGATTAAGATAAAGATAGAGAGTAAAGCGACTACCGATATCTACGATAGATTTCACGGCAAGTCAATAGATCAACCTCTGAATGATGACTGGTGGCTTTCTCAACCTAATAAGAACATTGGGATCGCAGCAGGGTCCTTCACCCACGAGCAAACAGTGGACCTAAAAAAGGGAAGACATTATATTGAGTATGCAGCATCTGGTTACGTGCCCAACTATGCTTGGCACGCTAAAATATACGTGAATGATAAACTAATTGGAGAAGGAGATGTTGGGAGAAACACTCATCTAAGAGTGGACTTCTTAGTCGGCTTGTTATGGGCTTGGCCCATGCCATCATTACTTTCTGGAAGAAGGTACTTAATGCCAGTAAAGTTGTAAGTTTCAAGTCATATAGCATATCCGACAAAATTTTATAAGGTTATGTCAGTCCTAAAAGCGTCGAGATTCCTAGGGCCATCATAGTAGTTCCTATTATTAAGTGTAATGGCCTTGTTGATCTATGCCTTAAATGCGTCATCGACCGGATAGATGATACCCCAAAATAGGTTATAACTGTTATCAGGACTAGAGGTAGGATGAATATGAGGTTGTAGTATAGGAGCAGAGGGGTTGCCATTGCACGCGTCGTCTTCTCAGCCATCAATCCCAATATGTAGAAGTATGGTCCACCTGTGCATGGAAGCTCCAGAAGGATTTAACCCTCAACCCATAGATGCGTTTCTTCTTCCATCTCAAGGGCAGGCAATAACTGGTGTAATATTGAAGGTAACCGGAAAAGCCTATGGTGACGGCTACTCAAGGTATACGGGAGTTTATGCATTGTTAGATGAAGTGTTCTACGGAAAAAATTTCACTCTGTTTGTTCAAACTTCTTAAGCATTACACGGTTCACGCTGTAGGTTTGAGATGATTATTCCCGAGCTAAAAGAGAGGCTGAGTTTTCTCAAAGAATAAGAATCAATTTTTTCGTTCTTATTTTCTTTGTTGCTTTATATTTGATTCGATTTTCCTCAATTTCCAAGCACAGTAAGATCCAAAAATTAAGCTAACAACAGCTAAGAATACCGCTCCAATTGTAATGATGAGAAATGATTGCCCCCCACCAGTAGATAGTTGGTCTAATCTATTCGATAAATTGACTAACGATTGTTGGACTTGTTGTAACGTAGAGGCTGAAGTAGAATATGATTCCTGCAATTCGGTATAAAGTACATAATAATTCGGTTCAAATGATACTAGATTGACTGCCGATGAGCTAATAACATAATCCCCTAAATTCACCATCTCTAAGTTCATAGATGGTGTAGATACAACTCCTATTATAGCGTAAATTTCAAGAACTACCCTAAAATCGTTCAAAGTAAGTTTTGGATCGGAGAGAAATACGCTGACAGGTTGACTATTGGAAAAATTCATTTGGGCCATAACCGAATCTTGATCCCATTGTAAAGAGGTAGGCGTCGCTGAGGCTGGACCCTGTATCGTTAAAATGCCACTAAAAGCGGGAGTGTATTCAACCACAGGTCTCATGAATATACTCACTTGGGTTCCTATAACGGGAATGGTCCCACTGAAAAGCACGTATTCACCCATAATAGCTTCCTGAGAAGTTCCTATTGTTTCAGGGACTGCATACTTGATATCTATAACTTTCAGGGGAAGATCTATCCTTCCTAGGGTATAAGATATGTAAATGGTAACGTTCCCGCTTAATTCTAATAATGAAATAGCGTTAAAGGTGTCTATAGTAAGAGTTGTCGATTTCTCTTTTTCTGCGTATTTGTAAGATGACTTTGTTAGAAGGACCATATCTTCCCTGTATATGAGTGTAGAATTGACTGTTACGCCGATTGAAATTCCACTTGCACTTAGAGTATTTTCACGCTGTACTACTGGGAAAATTTTGATGAAGGACAGGAGCGTTGAATTACTAAGAGCTTCACTTTGGCCATATGAATAACTAACTGACCATGCTAGTAATAAAGGGATAGTTGCCATAGATAGTAAAAGTTTTTTCCTTAAGCGCGTTGAAAACGACATGCCTTAACACCCCTTGAGTTTGCTAGTTCTTCACCCTTAACAACTAGAACGCCGTCTTGTGGTTCAAACGCCAAATTAAGTATTGTTGATATATTGATGAACAGAAGGTTTAGCAGTATGACAGATACTGTCAAAATTGCTTTTTTCATTTTCTTATTCTTCAATCACCGTCATAAAGATATTTTTGTGTCAAGATATTTAAGATTTACTGTTAGTATTTTTAACAGAAATCTGAAAATCGTTCGTGCGGTGTCGCACAGTCAATCCAATCCTCATACCTTGGAAAGATGAAGTAATTTATATAAGGAGGGAGTTGATCTAATTATGTGATAAGGATGTGATTCGATGCCTGGAGAAAGAGTAAAATCATTTCTCGACGAACGTGCAAGGGTTCTAAAAGAGAACCTTAGCGACTTGATAAACTTAGCCCTTGAAGAGGGGCCAATCGGCGAGTTCGTTGGAAGTTTCTCTCCGATCCCAATCACCGAAACTGGAGAGAAAATGGCTAACAGAAGGGCAGAAGCGAGAAGGAAACTTCTATCGTAGAGAGAAAATAAAGAGTTGAATCACATTGAGTCTGATAGAGAGAGCCCGAGAAAGGATTGAAGAGGTCAGAACAAGAGTCGAGTCCATTAGAGGAGGCAGTTCAAGCCCTGAACTCCCATCCCTGAAGGAGATACGAGAGAAAGGTATCCTAGCTACTCTAGGCGGCTCAAGATCAAGTTCAAGCCCTGAACTCCCATCATTGAAAGAGATACGGGAGAAAGGTGTCCTTACAGTTCTCGAGGAGAAATTCCCTCGCGTAAGGGAGATGAGAGAAAGGGGAGTTCTTGGCAGACACGAACCCGAACCGAAGGGAGAGGTTGGGGGAGAGATGGGAGGAAAGGAAATTTCATTGAGAGTTAAGAAAGAAATTCATGGAGATGCTATCTAATGTCAAAAGTACCGAGAGAGGAGTTAGGTAAAGAGGAGCTGGAGATCTTTGATGCTGAGTTTCTCAGTCTTCCAGCCTCGTTCTTGGCAGACCGAAAAGTGATGGAGATCTTCGAGACAAACAAGGATTTTATCTTGGAATGTGCCAAGATGGCTAAGGCTAAGTTCAATGCCTCGTTCTGGGGAGTAGACGCGCAGACAGGCTTTGGATGGCAACTGATCAGACCAGAGCACCTTCTACGCTTAACCACCGACACGGGCGTCACAAACACGGAGTGGAAGAAGACCATTGCTGTAGCGGGATGGGCGGACTGGATAGGAACGAGCACCACGCCCAACAAGATTAAGGAGGAGGCCATACTTTGCATCTTAGGGCTGTTCAACTTCTCACCCTCGCCCAAGGCATATGCCTGCATCTTGAAGGTGCAGAATATAACATATCCAGTGTGGTACTTTGAGAGGGCCATGAGGCTTCAGAATAGCCTTAAAGTCTTTGCACTACCCAGACCGAAGGCGATACTACCCGAGAGAACCATCTACGGCCAGCTGAAGTACAGTGCAACTGGAGAAGACGAGACTGGAGTATTGGGAATCACTTTCGCTGAAGCGATCTATCTACAGGAAAAGACGCCGACGCTTGAGTCTCCATAAACTGAGGTGTTATCGTTGGCAATAACGATGAGAGCTGACCCCTACACAATCGTGATTGTCCCAGGCATTAGGGGCCCAACCAGATACGTTCCACCCGGATTCAACATCAGCGTCGGAGAACTGTCAAAGGTGGTCTACGCCGAAGTAGTTCCATCAGGTTTGTTCGCTTCGGGAGCCCGTCTTGAACAAAGCGCACCAGTTAAGTTCTATGTGGTCAGCGGTTCAGGAAATATCCTGACTATTCAAGCGTTCCATCGGAGCGGTCCAATAGGTGCGTTAACACAGCAACTGTTTGCACAAGTCGCTAGTGGATTTGGCTTAAGTCACATACCGTTTACAGTGAAAGCCTACGGATACTAAGTCTAGTAAAGGAGAAATGAAGAATGTCGATTGTTGGTAGGTTGGATCCTTACACAATAGTTATTGTTCCAGAAATTCGTGGTCCAATCAGTTACAGACCTCGACATGGGTTCAACGTGAGTGTCGGCGAACTATCACGAGTTGACTACGCCGAAGTTATACCCCGAAGATATTCAGGTTTCGCCCCCGGAGCCAGTGGTGGAGTCAAATTCTTTGTTACCAGCGGAAGCGGAAACATAGTCACGCTTGAGATGTGGCCTGGAAACCTTCCGATAGGATTCAGCGGAGTAGGACTTAGCCACGTAGCCTTTGGTTTAAAAGCCTACGGTCACTAGGGGAAAGCCTACGGATACTAAGTCTAGTAAAGGAGAAATGAAGAATGTCGATTGTTGGTAGGTTGGATCCTTACACAATAGTTATTGTTCCAGAAATTCGTGGTCCAATCAGTTACAGACCTCGACATGGGTTCAACGTGAGTGTCGGCGAACTATCACGAGTTGACTACGCCGAAGTTATACCCCGAAGATATTCAGGTTTCGCCCCCGGAGCCAGTGGTGGAGTCAAATTCTTTGTTACCAGCGGAAGCGGAAACATAGTCACGCTTGAGATGTGGCCTGGAAACCTTCCGATAGGATTCAGCGGAGTAGCACTTAGCCACGTAGCCTTTGGTTTAAAAGCCTACGGTCACTAGGGATATTCTTTAGAACCTTATTATTTCCCTTTTTATTTGTTAGAGAGGGCATTATCACAGCCTTATCACAAAACTTAAAAGTCACTCTATTCTATTCCATTTAATGGAGTTGGTCAAGATGGGAGAGTGGAGAATAGAGAAATACGTAACCGTCGACAAGCAGGGAAGAATAGCAATCCCCAAACAAGCAAGAGAAAAATTTGAGCTAACTGAAGGTTCAAAGCTGAAGTTCATCGCTAGAAGCGACGGTGAAGAAGTGATGACCTTGAGGAAGTATGCATAATGGCTATGGTAAGCTGGGAGATTCCTAAAGGACTCACTATGGTTGTAGGTATCTGCCACAGGGAAGTTGTCTATGGCCATATGAAGTGGGCTATGGATTTCCGGGAACTTCAGATTCCAACCCATGTGTACGGGTTAAGCAGCCATCAGCCGATAGATCACGCTCGAAACAGTATCAGCGAACTTGTCTTCGTCCACAACGCCACTTGGCTCTTTTTCATGGACACGGATATCTGCATAAGCCCTGACGGCGTGCAGAGGCTACTTGCTCGAAACCTACCGATTGTAAGTGGGTTGTACAGGACAAGAAATCCACCCTACGCCCCACTCCTCATGCGGAGGGTTCCACAGCCTCAGCCGGACGGATCCACCAAGATGGTTTTGACAGCGGTAACCTCGTGGACTCCCGGCGAGCTCTTAGAAGTAGACGCCTGTGGTGCTGGCTGTCTACTTATCCATAGGCGCGTGTTGGAAGCCTTCAAAGAGAAGGGACAGAGGCCTTTCAGATGGACCTTCGGGATACCAGGAGAACCTGAAGGATTAAGTGAAGATTTTCAATTTTGCACCGACGCACAAAAGCTTGGATTTAAGATTTTTGTCGCAACAGACGTTCCGTGCGACCACATCATTCCCGCTAGGATAGACGCCGTTACGGGAGGAATAATTCCTTTGGAGATGCCATAGATGAAAGTGATGTTGATTAGCACAACGATCTATCCCAGTCCGCCACGGGGTTATGCTGGCACGGAAATGGTTGTCTACGACCTTGCCTGTGAACTTAACAAGATGGGACATGAAGTAACCGTTGTCTCACCTGTAGGTAGCAATTTTCCCGAGGGGATAAAACATATTCCTACTGTGGAGCCTAGCTTCAATTTTATGACAGAGCAGGTGGCTTGGGGCAAATATGTAGAGGAGATCCTTCATGGTGGCTACGACATTATCCACGACCATAGCTTTATGCTGCACAGCTACTTGGCTAAGGGGGATCATCCTGAACTGAAGGTTTGTGCAACTCTCCACGGTCAGTGTCACTTCAGAACCTTGCCTCCTGTTCGTAAAACAAATTTGATCTGTCTGAGCAACTCTCATGCTATGCAGACCAGTGCAGTCCTCGGGGTTCCCGTGAAATATGTTCACAACGGTACAGATATTACACGGTATGAATATCAGGAGGAGAAACAGGACTACTTTCTCTCTCTGGGGAGAATAGCACGGTTTAAGGGAGCTCATGAGCTGATTCAACTTGCCGAAGAAATGGGTTTTAGGCTTTGGGTTATGGGAGAAGACCGTTTCGTCCAGGATCCTACCTATGTTCATCAAGTGATGAATATGTGTGGTAGAATGGCTAAGTACTTCGGAGAAGTTAGCAACGAAGCAAAAGTGAACGCCCTGAAAAACGCTAACGCCCTGCTCTTCTACGCATTGTGGGATGAACCCTTCGGCTTAACCCCGATAGAGGCTAACGCTTCAGGCACGCCAGCGATCGTAACCGCCAGAGGAGCTCTCCCCGAAATCGTGAAGCATGGAGAGACGGGGTACATCTGCAACAACAGAGAAGAATTCAAACGTGCAATCGAGAACATAGACAAGATCAAGCCAGAAGACTGTCGGAGATGGGTGGAGAGAAATTTCACTGCCAAGCGTATGGCAAACGACTACGTAAAACTCTACGAGCAGATATTGGCGGGAAACGAATGGTAAGGATTGTTCTGATCCAACCTGACAGTCCATGGGCAATAGATCCTTTAGCGTCTCATCCAGCCTTAGGGATCCTTTATCTCTCTGCTTATTTGAAGGCTAATGGATTCAAAGAGGTAGAAGTAATTGACTTAACTGGCGGGCGTTTTCCATCTAGAACTTTGTCCGCGGATATCATCGGTATAACCGCTGTTACCCCGCAATTCGATGAGGCTGAACACCTAATGGAGACCTTAGCTGAGTTGGTTCCTGAAGCTAGGTTTGTTATTGGGGGTCCTCACGCTACGGTTCACCCTGAAAGTTGCCTATCTTTTGATCACGTAGTTGTTGGGGAAGGAGAGGAAGCTATGCTTGACCTTGTAAGAGGCAATCGTCCAAGACACGGATCCTCATTTACAAGTGAGCGTGGTCTCCATGGTATTTGGAAATATCCTCCGATAAGGGATTTGGATAATCTACCCTTTCCAGACAGGGATGCGATTGATATCTACAGGTACAAGTACGTGAAAGACGGGATTCGCTACACAAGTATGATCTGTTCACGTGGCTGCTTATGGGGAAAATGTGCGTTCTGTTGCCAGACATGGCCTAAACCAGCTCGTTTCCGAAGTCCAGAAAACTGCGTAGAAGAGATGAAGGTTATTCGGGACAAGTACGGGTTTGAAGGCATATACTTCTATGATGACTGCTTCAACCTTCACCGTCCTTGGCTACGGAAATTCTGTAGGATAGCAGAGCCTTTGGAGATGAAGTTTAGATGCCTGATTAGGGCTGATGTAACCCGTAGCCAAGTTTTAGAGATGAAGAACGCTGGATGCGTTGAAGTCTTCATAGGGCAAGAGTCTGGATCAGACCAGATCCTGAAAAATATTGATAAGGGGATAACCGCTCGGCAGGGGCTTGAAGCAGTCCAAATCTGCACCGATATCGGTCTCGATACACGTGTGGGCTTGATCATCGGGCTACCTGGAGAGTCCCGTAAAACGGTTGAGGAGACGAGAGAGTGGCTGAAGACTGCGAGAAATATTAACCCTGAATTAGACTTCGACTACACGATCTGTACTGTTTATCCGGGCTCAGATATCTGGAATTACCCTACAAAATACGATATCGTTTTTGAGAGGCAGGATTGGTCGAAGATGATCTATAAGCGGCCTGTGGGGAGTTATGAGGGAGTTGTCTCCACGAGCCGCCTGTCCGCTGAAGAGGTCCTCTCTCTACAGAGGGAGGTTGAGGAGGAGTTTGAGAGTTGGGGCCTCAAGCTAGCGAGAGACTCTTGACCTATACGCCTCTCGACATTCACCGTTACGAGTGGATACGACAGAATGTTGAGGGCTTCATCTTAGAGGTTGGCGCGCAAGACGGAAGCATCTGGCGCGCTGAAGACTT
>Ga0315308_1000610_pt1 | contig 20235 bp, 19 predicted proteins | sample TDP3_MG_FD_203078 | JGI IMG/M metagenome (GOLD analysis project Ga0315308, IMG submission 203078) | Freshwater sediment microbial communities from Lake Towuti, South Sulawesi, Indonesia - TDP3 | ecosystem: Environmental > Aquatic > Freshwater > Lake > Sediment | place: Indonesia: South Sulawesi... | reverse complement strand
AGCTGCGGGTCACTTGGTTGAGTAGAGAGTGCATGTGGTCAACCCGCACACCTTCCTTCACCAGGTGGGCAAAGATGGCGTCGGTGATCCTGTCGATCGGACGTGAGGGTTCTCGGAACAGGATGTCTGCCTCAAGTGAGTCGAGGACCTTTCTCTCGACTTCGTCCGTCGTCTGCAGCTTCAACCGGCGAAGACGTCTCCGAGCCCTCGTCAGGTTTGCATCGGTGGGGATGAAGAGTTGCCCTGCATATTCATCAAAGCCCTGGAGGTAGGCCGACGAGGGAAACAGCTCCTTCCAGAGCGAAACTATCCTGTCCTCGGTTGACGGTTGATCGATTGATCCGGCCAAAGCATTTCGCTCGGGAAGCCGAGTCTCTGGATATAACTTTTCAGCCAGACAATTCCCACTTGAAACCAAGGGTCGTTACTGTACGCGCGGCGCGCAGAGGCAGTACATTGCACGTGCAGGATGAACCAGGGGCTTCGGTTCTCTGCTGTGAAGCCCTATATGACAGGGTTCGGAGGCCTGCCGGGAACGTGATGACTATGGATCCTAGTGATGTTAAGAATAGTTACATCGGAGCGATGATGTCGAGAACAAGGGCGGCGCTGGAGAGGAACGGTTTCGAATCATTCGCAACCCAAACCAGGCAGGAGGCGCTTCAGAAAGCGCTGTCCATAATTCCCGTCGAGGCCACAGTGGGGGTTGGTGGCTCAGTTACCATACGGGAGATCGGACTCATACAAGCCCTAACTGAACGGGGCAACAGAGTAATTGAACACTGGAACGAAGCTCTCTCGAAAAGCCAACTCCGAACCATTTTGAAACAGGAACTTAACTCTGACGTCTTCTTGTGCAGCGCCAACGCGGTTACGGAGGACGGCAAGCTGGTCAACATGGATGGAACGGGTAACAGAGTGGCTTCAATGATTTTTGGACCACAGAAAGTCGTTGTAGTCGCGGGAAAAAACAAGATAGTGAAGGATCTGGACAAGGCTCTCCACCGGGTCAAGATGATCGCCGCGCCCATGAACAGCAAGCGACTGAACAGGGAAAACAACCCGTGCACCAAGACAGGCGTATGCACAGACTGCGATTCAGAGTCCAGGATATGCAAGGTGACCACCATAATAGAGAGAAGACCCACGCTGACCGATTTTTCAGTTATACTCGTTGCCGAGGAACTGGGCTTCTAGGCAGCCTTCGACCGACCGGATAAGGGAACAAGCGAGGCTGGATGCTGCCGAAGAGATAGTCGTGACCTTCGTCCTCAAGCAGAAACCGTCCGCACCCAATTAATGGAGTGAATCACTTATTAGGCGAACGAGACCGTGGACAGAGTGATGCGCATCAAAGTAGACGGCCTCACCATGGCGTACAACGTTTCCGGAGTCGGTCCACCTCTCGCCCTAATTCACGGCTTTCCACTGAACAAAGAAATGTGGCGCCCCCAGGTCTCCTCGCTATCGCGCTGGTTCAGGGTCGTCACCCTCGACCTTCCTGGCTTCGGAGAGTCCGAAGCACCTCCAGGACCCTGCTCCATGGACAGATTCGCTGACCACGTTGCGGCATTGCTCCGCCAGCTACGGATCCACCCCTCCCTGGTTGTCGGGCATTCGATGGGAGGTTACGTCATCTTCAGGCTGTATGCTCGCCACCGCAGCCTCGTAGGAGGGATGGTTTTGGCGAACACCAGAGCCGAGGCGGACTCTCCCGAGGGAAAGCAAGGCAGGTTGGCGACGATCGAAAGGATCAAGCGGGAGGGACTCACGAGCTACATCTCAGAATCCGCGGAGAAGCTCGTCTCACCTGCGACTATGGCTCGGCGCCCCGAGATCCTGAGAACACTCTGCGATATCATGAAGACCGCTTCAGAGCACTCGGTTGTCTCTACGCTCCATGCCCTCGCTGAGCGGCCCGACAGCACACCCCTGCTCTCTGAGATAACTGTGCCGACGCTAGTCGTCGCGGGAGCACAAGATCAGATCATCCCCTTCGACTCTGCGGAAAGAATGCACAGCTTGATTAGGGGCTCTCAACTCGTGACACTTCAAGACACTGGTCACATGAGCAACCTCGAAGGTCCGGAGGCCTTCAATAGAGCGGTTCTCCAGAGCTTCCGACGACCCTCTTCAGCTTCCCGGATCTCGGATCGATAGCGACGATGGAACTCTAGGGGGTACTGTTACCCTCAAAGCCGGAAAGACCCATTTTTCCAGCCTCGCCTTTGGATCCTTGAGGCCAAAGAGAAGTAAGAGTCGCTGGCTGGGGAGCCTGACGGGAAAGAGCGGGAGATGATGAACGGGATCGATTGAGGCTATGCCTGGTTTCAGGCACAGATCCAGCTGCGCCTGGGATCACCAGACTTGATCGATGAAGAAAGAAATGGGGAGGAGGATGCTATCCTCCTTTGATCCGGCTCATGAGATCTTGGTAGGTCGCATGGATTTGGCTTGCAGCTTGTCTTAGGTCTGCCACTGCGCCGTCGAAGTCGCCCGCCGCCGCTTTGGACTCTGCGCTTGAGAGAAGCCCGCGGATGGTTGAGAGCCTCTCCTGAAGGTCAGCCACTGGGATGTCCTTGTCCGCGGCGCGCTGCAACAATGTTTCCAGTCTGTCGGTGGCCGAAGTCAATCTCGCCACGGCATCCGTGATATGGTCCTTCCTGAGGTAGTCTTTGATCTCTCGGACGCCCTCCAGGGCGGCCTTGATGTCTTCGCGAGCCTTCTTGACATGGTCGATTGCCTGATCGATGTTGCCGGCCTTGAGGTTGCTCTCCGCCGCGTTCAGCTGTCCATCCGCCTTATTCAGATTTGTCTTCACTTCGTTGATCAGTTCGGGCGGAACCGAGGGCGGAAGATCCTCCAATCTTTCTTGGAGTCTCTGGACGAAAGCTTGCATTTTGTCAATGACGGATTGGAGACGCGTGGCTGCTCGCTCCTGCCGGAGATCTTTCCAGGCTTGTCGCAGTGTCGTCAAAGACTCCCTGAACTTCACCAACGCTTCATGTGCCTTGTCGATGGCTTCTTGGTAGTTGCCAGCCGCCAGAGCGTCTTTTGCCGCTTCTAGACTCTCTAGCCCCCCCTCGTGGAGGGAGGTTGCGGCTGTGATATCCAATCCTTCGTCTTGTGCCTTGCCCAGTAGATCTGCCACTTCAGCACTCGCGTGCTCTGCGATCTCAACGAGCCTCTCAGCCCTTTCTTGTGGTGCAGAATCATCCTGTGTCTGTGTCTGAGCCAATGCCGGTACCGATACCAAGGTCAAGAAAACCAGGAGAACCGTGAGCGCGCAGGTCGTCAGCAATATTCGGCTTCGCGTCATGCACCCCCACTCTGATTATCGCGAATATAAGGAGAGTGAACGAATCATCCATCACAACCACTGAATGAACAGCTACGTTTTCTTCACGTAGAAATGTTCTGATGGTTAAGAGCCTCTATTCGTTGGCAACAGATCTACCGCAATTCAGTGAGCGTTCCAAGTGATGAACGGATAGAATCGAACTTCGATCGACCACAAGTTCGTCTCGATCGATCGGATTAGACTAGAATATATGAAGACTCAAGGGACGCGACTGTGCGAACTGTTCAACAACGGCACCATTGATCGCGACGAGTTCCTGGCAAGAATGAGCCTTGTCAAGGCTAGCCTCAAAGGATGCGAGAGGCTAGCTGACAAACTTGGGTGGCAGCTCTCGGAAGCAGTCAAGAAGGCTGTCGAGCAACACAGGCGCAAGGCACAGGTACTCAAGGATTTGAACAGGCAAATGCTAGATGAAATGAAGGCCGCGCTGCGAGAGATTGAAGAAAAGGTGAAGAGCCATGGCCCTCCTTGGATTGCTCGGACGGCAAATGGAACGGTGACCAAGATAAACGCAGCATCGGCTTCGGACAGATGGGACTGGACTTGGAGTAAAGGCAGAAAATAGCAAAGGGCTAGTGTTGAACCTCAAAAGATCCAGAAAAGCAGAAGACGAGCATGACGTATGAAGAGGCGTGTTGTCGACCGTCAAACCTTCAGTCTGACTATGAACTCCCTTCCACGCCTGGTCTTGCCTACCGAACCCTTCTCCTCCAGTGCTTTCAGAACCACACTAGTCTTCGCTTTAGAAAAGCCGGTTCTTCTCTTTATCTCGGATTGAAACAGAACGCCACCGGCCTCTCTTAGTACGCTGATCACTTTTTCTTCATCGCTTTCCAACGAGACCGATCGCTTTCTAAAACGAAGCACGATAGTGAATGTGAGTAGGATCACGGCGATCGCCAAGACAAACCAGAGCGTCCATGAACTCGATCCAAAATCAAATGTGCCCGAAGAACTGGAGGCTGTCGATGAGAGGGACGACGTCTCTAACCTCGACGCGGTAGTTTTCGAGCTCAAGGCAGTGCTATTCAACGACTTCGAAACCGAGGGCGAGACAAAGGTTTGCGAACTGACGGTCGTCGCCTCGAGGGTGAACTCCACCCTTGGCTCTCCTGAACCGAAATGCCTCAATCCGTACCAGATCAGTTCCCCCTGCCTGGAAACATCAGGGGGAGGAGACGCATAGACGATACTGAGCTGGCTTGGAGCCCTGAGGGAAAAGGTGTCGTCCTTGTAGAGGTATAAACCCCCCTCAAACACGTCGCCGATGATGACAGCCGGTCCTTCTCGCCTCGCAAATCCAACCCATCTGAAGCTGTACACGACTAAGCCGAATTTCCCGGTTGCCGTTTTCAGACTGTCGATGACGACCGTGAAGTTGTTGGCCGTCATCCTTCTGCCTGTTAGAATTGAAGCTCTGTCAACGAGGTCAATGGTTTCGTTCTTGAACTGTTTCAGGAAGACCTGCCTCTGAGAATCAAAGGTCTTCATATACTCCTCGAAGTAGCGTACGTCGTCATCGGTCTGCAGTAGAAACCTGTGCTCCACCGTCCACACCGCGGAGCCGGCGGCATCAACTGACACTATGTAATTCGTAGCCTCCGGCGGTGTCTGAGCAGGTGCAGGAGAGACCAACGTGACTAGCCAAAGCGCCGATAGCACAACGACAGCGATCCTTGCAGCGGAAGGCATGCATTTTCAACCCCCGCGAGCAGAGGATTCTAATAAGACTTGGTTTCAGGATTTCTAGAGCTACGACCAACCGATCCACTCTGACTACATAGTGGCTGCCTTTGCACGGATCGATCGGGGTGTGGACTCTCAACACACACTCGTCCTCGGAACTCCTGAGCAAGCTGCCCATGAGACGGAACGGGTCATAGAGACACTCTCTCCTAGAGGAGGTCACATCCTGAGCTCGAGCGACAGCATCCTTTCCGGGGTGAGGCCCCAGAACTACTTCGCTATGCTGGACTCAGCCAAGAGATGCGGCAGGTATCCACTTCGTGGCGTGTGAATAACCTGCAAGTCAGAAAGGTGAGGAAGGAACGGGATCGTGGGATCACGACTTTCGTGAAGCGAACTCTGATCGATCGAAGCCTCTAGCAAAGGACGAACCTGCCAAAAATGGGTTGGGGGTTTACGACAAAGGGCCTGACTAAGCCACGCCTATTACTGGGCGCAACAGTCTTTGTATTTTTTGCCGCTTCCGCAGTCGCATGGGTCGTTGGGTTTGGGCTTAGCCTTCCTTTTCCCGGAACTCCCAGAAGACATTGTGCTATCCCCCGCTCGAAGTCATAACGTCGGATATTTATGGCTAACGTTCAGTTCCAGGTCAGAGCCGATCGGTCCATCTAATAGGCCGCGTATGACTGGTTCACGACGATCAGACGTCGCAGTTACCCGGAATTGATTGATGGACCTCGATGCGCGCACTTTTATCCTCGGGAGGAGTACAAGAAGCAGGAAAGCCGCAGGCGTTGAGGGGCTGAGCCCATGAAAAAGAGGTCAACTGCCCTCTATCAGATTGCATATGATCCGATGGGCCGGTCGAAGCGTGGAAGTCCCTGGAGGGCGAAGCCGGGCAACCAACGGGTGAGTACTCGGAGGCGTAGCGTTTGAGTGTTCAGATTCTACTCACGGCAGACAACCACTTGGATCCTCCCGTAACGCAGTTCGGCCCAAAGCGGATGCAGCGCAAAGCAGACTACCTTAGGTGCTTCGAAACCACCATCGGCTACGCCCTCGAGAACCGACCAGACCTCTTCCTGGTCTCCGGAGACCTCCACGACGTAATACTCCCCCGCAACCCACCGAGAGCACTCATCATGCGGCGCTTCCGCGACCTATCAGAGAAAGGGGTCCGCGTCTTCCTCATCGGAGGACACCACGACACCCCAAGAGCAGTGGAGCACGGAAACTCTCCCCTAGCGGTGTACAGCAACGCAGGTTACGCCACGTTCTTCCAGAACACAAAGACCCCTGAAACAGCTTCTGTCGACGTGTCGGGTCTACGCGTGTTCATAGCCGGGCTGAGCTACGACTTCAGCCTCCCATTCGACGCCGACCCGCTCAAGGACCTGAACATCCAGCCTGAAGGAGACATCAACATACTGATGATCCACTACCCCATCGAGGGATTCCCTAGCTACTTCGGAAACGAACCCCGCGTCAGAGCGTCCTCCATTCCACCGGGATTCCAACTGATCGCTGCAGGCCACCTCCATCACCACCAGAAGGGTGTCGCAAACGGCGTGCCTGTCATCTACCCCGGAAGCACAGAGAGGAAGTCCTTCCTGGAGGAAGGAGAGGAAAAGGGGTTCGCATGGATCGAGCTCGACAAGAATGGCCTGGTCTCAGAAGACTTCATAGGGACCCCGGCCAGAGAAATGAAGACCTACAACTTCAACATCCCCAAGAAGGGCAACGTATCCGAGGCCCTGAGAACGGAAGTCCGAAGATTCGTTGATCCAGAGCTGATCTTCCGTGTCAAGGTCCTGGGTGTGATAGAGCCACAACGCCTCACGACCTACCGGCGCCCCCAACTCCAATCAGAGTTCTCCGACGAGTTCTTCTGGGTAGACTTCGATGAGAAAGAGATGCAGATCCTCACAGCCGGTCCGATCCAAGCTTTCCCAAGAACTACGCCTCGAGAACAGCTCCGACAGTACTACTCAGGAATGATCCGAGAAGCAGAAGACGAGGGCGTCAGGAAAGATCTACGCGAGGCCTTGGCAGTGAGCGAACAGATGCTCGAAGAGGAGGGAGCCTGGTGAGACTCATCTCTCTATACGCCAACAACTTCAAGAAGCTTAAACTCCACGAACCAGCCTATTTCCCAGAAGGAATAACACTCATCGCAGGACTGAACGAAAGCGGCAAGTCGACCGTACTGGACGCAATACTCTATGCACTATTCGGCCGCGTCGTCCGGCCGCGAACCATCCCCCGAAACGAGGACATCCTAGCCTACGGCACAGACAAAGCAACGGTCACCCTCAGGTTCTCCATCGACAACAGGACGTTCGCTGTAAGAAGAGAGATCTACAGAAACACCCCAAACAAGGCCACCCTGAAAGAAACATTGCCCGGCGGACAATCAAAACCCATCGCAGACGGCTACAAACCCGTCACGCAGGAAGTCGAGAAGCTCCTGGGAGGGATCAGCTACAACGAGATCGTGGCTAGCAATGTCGTCGCCCAGAAGGACCTCAACCACCTTATGGAACAGAGCAAACAGGAACGAAAGAAGGTCATCAACATCTTCCTCAACCTAGAGAGCTTCAACAACGTCCTCGACAAACTCAACGAAGAGAGAAAAGACCTTGAGGGAACCGTATCCAGGCCAGGCCGCATAACCGTCGAAGAACAGGCCCTAGGCCAGCTACAGAAAGAACTCGAGGAATACAGGCAAAGCCAGGAGGAACTCAAGAAACGACAGGAAGAGGGTCAAGCCCTAACCAAGGAACTGCAAACGCTCGGAGAAAGTCAGAGGGCGACAGAGTCCCTCTACACGAACCTCCAAGAATACGATGGAGCCCTCACCGAGAAGAACAACCTCACAACAGAACTCAAAGGAATACAGGAGCTGCTGAAGAACGTAAATGCACAGCTCAAGGACCTGGAAACCAAGCAACGGCAACTCAAAGAAACAAAAGAGGACCTCAAGACATTTGACGACCTCGACCAGGCGGAGACAGCACTCAGCACCGCGCAAGACAAGCTCGAAAAGTTGATGGACGTCGTCGCAAAGCACAGAGCAGCCACCGAGCAGCGCGACGCCACCTACGCCAAGATGCAAGACATCGAACAGAAAATGCCGACGGGGCCGGAAGCTGAACGCGACCTCGCAGAGCTACAGCAGCTCCAAAGCCGGAAACCACGCACACGGACATACGTTCTTGCTGGCGGAGTCCTCCTACTTGCAGCCCTCGCGGCCTACGTCATGCTCACCAATCTCGCACTGTCGGTCATCCTCGCAGCCCTCGGCGTCTTGTTCTTTGCCCTTGTAGGCAGAGAGACATCCAAGGTGACCCGCCTCACAACACTGCAACAGAGATACCAGGCATCGCTATCTGGGCAGATCGCACTGACCGGCCTCAAGATAGATCTATCACGAACAGACCGAGAAGCAGAAACGCTTAAGAAACAGATATCGGAAACCGAGGCAGAACTTCTCAGCTCATCCGCATCAATCCCCCGATACTCAAAACTCTATGAGAACATGAAATCACAAGGCTCGACAACCATCGCACGAGCGATGATCACCCAGCTACAACAAGACAAGCAAGCAAGGCGAACCCTCCAAGACCGAGCCGACGCCCTCTCAAAGGATCTGGCAGCTCGACCTGAACTGGAGAAGCGAGCCACCTCTGAAGAGGCAGCCCTCAAGTCGCTACAGGAGAAAATAGGCGTGATCACGTTTCCGAAGCTCCCAGAGGGCGTCGAGTTCTCAAGGGACCTGCTACAGAGCACCGGCCACAAGAGGGACAAACTCAACGCAGCAATCTCCAGAAAGGCAACCCTCCTAGAGCAGACCAAGAACCGCGTCGAGGAGGTACGCATGTACATGGTGGATCACAAGGACATTGAGGAAAGGACAAAGGAGCAAGGACAGAAGGTGGAGAACTTGAGGCATCGCCTGAGCGTCACGAAGCTGGCGGTCAACGGCATAGAGAAGACGACGGAGGCACTCCGAGACAGAGTGAGACCGAGCGTGGAGAGCTACATGGGTTTGATACTGCCGACCATAACGTCAGGACGCTACAAGGCCGTCCAACTGGACGAACAGTATAACCTGCAGGCATACGACCCCGAAGCAGGCGAGTTCAAGCCGAGGGAAGTCTTCTCCGGAGGCACAGAAGACCAGCTGCTCCTCTCAATGAGGCTGGCGTTCGCATTGGCGCTCCTCCCAGAAGCCAAAGGCCGCCATCCAGAATTCCTCTTTCTGGACGAACCCCTCGGCAGCTCAGACGACATCCGGCGAAGCGGCATCATCGAACTCCTCCGATCAGACCTCTCCAAGAACTTCAAACAAATATTCCTCATCAGCCACGTCGGAGGACTAGAATCAGATTTTCAGACAGTGATAACACTTGATGAAGGGCGAGTGGTGGAACGCTCAACGGTGTCCCTGATCGATCGTGACAAATCATGACCGTATATGAAAGGTTCGCGTGGTTCTACACAAAAGGGCCATACCCCCAGTATAGCGAGAGAATGGCCGAGATATTTACTTCCGTGCTTGAACGATTCGGTGCACGACCACAAGCTATCCTAGACATGGCCTGCGGAGAGGGGACATTTGCTGTGGCGATGGCGAAGAAGGGCTTCCAGCTGACAGGTGTTGACCGGTCTTCACAGATGCTGAAGTTTGCCAGAGAGCGAGCCGAACGGGAGAATGTGCAAGCGGAGTTTTTCCTTCAGGACATGCGTTCCCTCTCTTTTGAAGAAAAATTCGATCTTGTAACTTGCTGGTATGACAGCCTCAACTACCTCTTAGAGCCAAAAGATGTGGAAAGTACATTCGCAGGCGTGTATCGTGCGTTGAGAGCAGATGGGCTTTTCATCTTCGATATGAACACCATCTATGGACTTGCCGTCGGGTGGCAACGGCATCCTTCGCTTGTTCAACAGGACACTCCTGAGATCTTTGAAGTCCACCGTCACGAATATGACTCTGAGAGAAACCTAGCCACCGCGATAATCACCGGATTTGTCAAGGAAGGGAACAAATGGATTCGGACAGATGAAAAACATCAGGAACGAGGATACTCACTGGACGACATCAGGAAGTGCCTGAAGAAATCTCAATTAAAAGAACTTGCATGTTGGGGGAATCTGCAAGAAATGAGCGAACTCGAACCTGATAGTGATCGAGTGTATTTCGTGACGAAAAAGGAGAAGGAATAGGCTAAGAATATGCTGTGTGTCGTTCACGGCGAAAATCAATCGATCTCATCATCATGGCAGTCGATGTCACACTTATTGCTCGTCCGCTATTCCGCCATCGATCGATCAATAGAGACCTAGGACCGCATTCGATCGATTCTGCGATCTGGGCTCCAGGTCTAAGAGGATAGGGTTGCGTTGTCGTCGTTGATGATCGTGCAGTCGTCGAGACTGATTCTGATTGGATGGTTTCTGGAGAGGGTGATGATTCTACGGTCGATCCCGCGCAGCTCTTCCAGGATATTTTTGCGACGCCTCAGCATGCGCTGGATCTGTGATCTCGTTTCCGTGCTGCGGGTGAATGAGCGGAGGGAGGTCATCCACCTTTATGCATGGTGAGCCGTCATATAGGCACACAGTTCGAGGAATCTTGGGTTTCAACCAATTCTCAACAGTACGCGAATGCCTTTGATGAGAAAGAGGAACAATCCATGTGTGCTGAATCAAGAGATCCACGGGATCGAGATCGATCGCTCGACCGTCAACTTGTTAACTGAACCACGTCTTCGTAGTTATGCAGAAACTTATCGATGTACGTCATGTTTGGCGGAATTGTCAATCCGGGGCCAACCTTGGTTCTTATGAGCCTACAACCCTTCCTGATATGAACAGCGTTGCCTATCACCGAAGTTGATTCAACACGTGTACCGGCGTCACGAGTTGATTCTACAACAACCGTCCTGCCTAGAATGCTGTCTGATATGTGAGCATAATCCCCGATCTTTGCAGCATCCATGATCGCCGATCTTTCTACGTTTACGTAGTCGCCGAGTATGCAAAAATTATCTATGTTTGAATCTGAAATCTTCGAATGGTCCCCTATTCTGGTGTGTCTACCGATCAGAGCAGCGCCCTCTATGGACAACTTGCTTTCTCTGTGTTTCTTCGCTATCTCTTCCCGCCTTCTAACTGATTCCTCACTATATCCCTGAACCCAAACGTTTCTGTCCGGCAGAATTCTTTCTTCCAGGATCCTTATGTCCAATGCCCCATGGAGAAGTTCGTGCATAGCTTTCAGATACATTTCTGGAGTGCCAACATCGTACCATACCTTAAGTTCGTAGCCATAGACCGGGAATGCTCTGTCCACCAGGTATGGGATCAGATCAAAGCCGAAATCGAGCCTCCCTCTCTCTTCCATTATCTTTCTTACCTCTTCACCTTCAACAATCTTCCTGACTTCCGGTGACAGGAGATAGATGCCTGCATTAGCAAGATTACTCGGTGCTCTCTCTGCCGAAGGCTTTTCGATAAACCTCCTTATCCTAAGATCCTTGTCCAACTCGGCTATGCCATATTCTTCTACGCTTTCCACCCTTGCTAGGGCAATTGTCATCAATGCTCCCTTTTCTTCGTGCCTTCTTACAAAGTGGCCTAGATCTATATCGAAGATATTATCTCCCTGCACAACAAGGACTGGGTCACGAACATCATAATATTCCGTGTTTAATCTATACGAGTCGGCGCTGCCCAAGTCATCCATGTTGGGTTGATGCTTGATGTGAACTCTAGGCTCGATCTTGTACTTTGCTGAGAACCCGACCCCTTCTGCATACTGGTCGAAAAGATTCGTGTAGTTGGTGTGACCGAGCTCTCCGAAAATGAAGTTCCTGACGCCTTGTTCAGCCAGCATCGCCATCGAGTATTCGATCAACGCCCTATTCAAGAACCTGACGCAAGGCTTTGATATGTCGTGCGTCAGAGGTCTTAACCTTTTGGCCTGACCGCCGACCGGAATGAAACACCTGAGTTTCTCGATGTCCATGCTGTAATCTAAGTTGAAAGCAAGACTTATGTTTTATCCCTTGCAGGACCGCGGCTACTCAGTCGCGATCGATCGATCCCCGGAGAGAGCACGTTGGATGATTCACCCTGAAGAGACCAAGAGCGGGGAGTATGCGAGAGAAATGCAGAACTGTCTTCTGCTCTCTCTTTTCCAACCTATTACGAGGAAAACGTGATGAGGATATCTATATAAAGTCGATTTCATCAATGAAGAACGGTGGTTTGCTTGATCGACTCGTACGAGTTCGGCACGATGGTGATAAATGGAAAGAGGTACGTAAGTGATGTCATAGTCTTTCCAGACAGGGTCTTGGATGGTTGGTGGAGAAAGGGAGGTCATCGTTTGCATATTGACGATTTGAAGGAAGTACTGAACGCCGAACCTCAACCAGAAGTGCTTGTCATTGGCACCGGCTATTCTGGGCTTATGAAAGTCTCGAATGATGTGGAAGAGGCGTTGAGGTCCAGGGGAATTCAGATCACAGTTCAACCCACAGAGCAAGCATGCCAAACCCTCAATAAACTCTTGAAATCTGGGCGAAGGGCTGTAGCAGCCTTCCATCTAACGTGTTAGCACGCGCCAAACTCAAGCCCATTGCGATCAATCGATCTCGATCGTACAGAATCTTCCGGTATCATCAAGGGTTTGCTGGACTGAAGTGTGAGCCGAGAAATGGTGGTGAGCATCCATCGATGGCGTGTGATCGGTTGATTAACGAAACTATATATCTCAAGGGTTCAAATGTTGAGGTGGGTTGTGATGACCTGCTATTTTAGGCATATCCACCACATTTTCAAGAAAGCTCGGATAGAGGTTACGGCTGAGAACAAACGAGAAATCGACAGAGTCATTCACGGAATTGTACATGTAAAGTACAAGAATTGCCCAGCCGCCTGGGGAGAAGCAAAGAAGAGAATAGCAGAGGACGAAGAAGGCTTCGTCTCAGATCTGAAAGAAGCACTGAGTAAGCATGTGTAAGCTAGTCTAGAGTAGGCAACATGCAAGACCCCTGGGCGATCTGGGCTGTTTCGACCGATCGATGCAACTACTTCACAAGGTCAACACCTCCGGGCGAGGCGATAACACATCCTAGGACGACTGTCGCGAAAGAATCCTTCTGAAGAAGGTGTAGAGCCAAAGCAGGCTGTAGGCCACCCTTGATTTCCAGTCTTCAGGCGGAGGATAGTACATGATGTACGGCTCAATGAAGGGCTGTGAAATGTCGTGACCAAACCTGTTCTTGACATAACGATAGTACCATCGCTCTAGAAGCTCTTGATCGAGCCTTTCCAGCCTTGGGGTCAACGCTATTCCCTCCCCAGGTGAGAGCCTTCTTTTCAGACCTGTAAAGGCGTGGTAGCAGTTCACGATCACCACGACAGGTCTACCGTTTTCAAAGGCTAGCCTACCGATAGGTATCTCTCTCATTTCGGTGGCGCTCTTTTGACCACGGGGTCCACCCCATGGAAAATGGTCTTCTGGCGACGTAGCGTATTTGACATCTCTCGCTTTTGCCCCATGAATGTCGGAGTACACCTCAACTCCGTGTCCGGCATGTTCTATTGATCCAACGGAAGACACGACGATCCTTTCCTTCTTGCCAGTCTTCATGTCGAAATGGACTTGAATCTGTTCGTAGTCATGGTCATGGTCCTTATTGAGTTGTCTCCACGTACAGTCTTGCCTCCTCCAATATATTTCATACAGAGCGCACAGCCTCTGCCTTGTCGAGTCGATTATCAGTCTGTATGCCACCATTTCGGGAGGAAAGGGCTTACTGCCATATCCCTCGAGATCAAGAAGAACAGGCATGAAATCCTCCGCAAGTTGAGAACAGTACGCGACCACAAGACCGGGAGTCACAAAGGGATCTTCGGAGTCGTACTCAAGCTCATAGTTCCGGCCTTCGATCCCCAAACTCAACAATCATACTCTCCAAACAAGTCCGAGATTCTTACCTCAGTGTTGAACCGATGCGCCAAAATCACCCCATCAGTGTCCAAGTAACGACATTTTTGAGCTAACGCGCGCTGAAGTCTCCGACAAGCCATCATGAACCCAGCCTGCACAGTGATCGATCGAGCTACAAAAACCTTGCCATTGATCTGGCCTCGATGGTCGCTTCGTGTCGGTGGCACGCATGGCGTTGGCCAAGTTGCTATGTGATTTGTCGGTCGATCGAAGAAAGTATTTATACAATTTTACACTTTTGCTGGTATTATCAAATCAAGGTGTTTTGGTGTGAAGGAATATGACTTGATAGTTATAGGGACGGGTTCTGCCATGAACATTGTGGATGCGAAGATTCAAGAGAATCCGAATATCAAGGTCGCCGTCGTAGACAAAGATGAGCCGGGTGGGATTTGCCTGACACGAGGTTGCATACCGTCAAAGATATTGCTGTATCCGGCTGAATTGGTCAGAACGATAGAAAGAGCGCGAGAATTTGGCATAGACGTTGATCTGAAAAAGGTAGATTTTCAGACGGTTATGAATAGGATGAGGACGCTCATAAATGAAGACATTAACGCGATACGAGAAGGGCTTTCTAACTCAAAAAACGTAGATTACTATCATGCGGCAGCCGAATTTACCGGCCCATACACACTGAAGGTCCGCAACGATACCATAAGATCAAACATGATTATTCTTGGCACTGGATCCAAGCCTTTGATCCCTCCGATAAAGGGACTCGAAAATGTGGGTTACCTGACCAGCGATACAACCCTTGCATTGGATCGGATGCCCGAGAGCCTTGCCATAATTGGTGGGGGATACATAGCAGCAGAATACGGGCATTTCTTCTCAGCCATGGGATCAAGAGTCACGATGATCGGTAGGAATCCTCAGTTCCTTTCAGATGAGGAACCAGAAATATCGGCACTGGCAAGAAGGGAGCTCAAAAAGCACCTGACGATCATCACTAACCACGAGGTGCGTGAAGCAGAAAAGACATCGAATGGCAAGAAAAGGCTCATAGCCTATAACAGAGAGAATGAGAGAAAGATGGAGATAACCGCAGAAGAAATACTGGTCGCTGCGGGGAGGGGACCGAACGCAGACATACTTCATCCGGAAAAAGGGGGAGTAAAAGTAGACGAAAAAGGATGGATCATCGTTAACGAGTATCTGGAGACCTCCCAACCGAACGTTTGGGCTTTGGGTGACGCGAATGGCAAACATCCTTTCAAGCATGTGGCAAACTACGAATCCTCGGTCGTATACTACAATGCCATGCTGAAAATGGGGATTAAGGTCGATTACCACGCCGTTCCACACGCAGTTTTTACGCACCCTGAGATTGCACGCGTTGGGCTCAAAGAGAAAGAAGCGATAGAGAAACACGGCAAAGAGAAGGTGCTAATCGGAATCCAGAGATATCAGGATACTGCCAAGGGGGAGGCCATGAGTGTGAAGGATTGTTTTGTCAAGGTTATCGTTGAGAAGGAGACGATGAAGATCTTGGGAGCGCATATTGTTGGTCCACAGGCCTCTGTTCTCATACAGGAAATCATAAACGTGATGTACACACCTGAGCAATCGGCAGCACCAATAATTCAGGGAATGCACATACATCCCGCGTTGAGCGAAGTTGTGGGGAGGGCATTCAGATCTCTAATGCCACCAGAACAGTACCATCATGTCCTTAAGCACCACTATGGACTCCCTACCAGGTAAATGATGAACGCTTGCAACACGAATACAGAGAATATCTATATAGAGAAGACGAAGTGCCGGAGTGGCAAGACGCTGATGTGATGGGCGTTGTTGGGGAAGTACTACTTCAGGTGCGCTGTCTGTAACGACATCCATGTGGGGGCCTCCCCGCCAAAGGTTTGCCCTACCTGCGGCGCGGTCAGAGCCTATGTCAGGTGTGACGAGAGAGAGGCTGGGGTGATGCAGGGCTTCTTGGAAAAAGGCGAAGGAAAAACCTTCAGCCAGAGCGAGGTCCTCGAGGCCCTTGAGCAATTTGCGAGCAAGCAAGAGTTCGTGTTGAACCCGGAAAAAGACAGGGTGGCGCTCTTGGTCAAGGGGGTGGTGGAGAACGAAAAGAACCATGGACTAAAATACTGCCCCTGCAGAATGACCATGGGCAATTTCGAGGAGGACCTGTTGCTCGTGTGTCCTTGCAACTTCAGGGTCCAGAAGACATGGAGGGAGAGGGGCGAGTGCTGGTGCGGTCTCTTCGTCAAGAGGACGGATGCGTAATGCCAAAGAAAGGCCAATTGATGATGTTCTGGGGTAGTGAGTGTCCCCATTGCCACGTTATGATGCCCCTTGTGGAAAGATTGGAGAGAGAGGAGGGCGTGAAGTTCAAGAAGCTAGAGGTGTGGCATAATGAGACCAACGCTAGAAAGATGCGCGCCATCGCAGACATCATCAAGTCAGCATGCGGTGGTGTGTTCGGAACGCCGACCTTCTATGACCCGGAGAGAGCCGCGGCTCTCTGCGGGGAGCAGCCATATGAACTGTTAAGAGAGTGGGCCTTCGGGGGGCTGAAGACACAGTCAAGAACTCAACGACAGGAATAAACGGCGAAGTTGTTGAAGCGGAAACAAGTGCCGAAAAGAGACGAGACACCACAGAAAAAGATGAAAGTGTCTGCGATAGGCGACGACATGCCATCAACAATGCAAGAGATATCGGGAGCTCAATGAGAATGTCCTTCACAGAGCCGATCTTCAATGAATACTTCACAAGCATGAACTAGAGGCGCAATCGCCTCTCGGTTTTGTGATAGCACATCTAAGGTCTCTCGTCACTAGAAGATCTTCTTTCATTCTCTGAACATATTGATAAGGGAGAATGGAGGTGTCGGCCAACGTTTTCCAGTCAACAATCTTTTCTAGAGTTCTACGGATCGATCGATCGATCCTCGTCACCTTGGCACGTTGCCAAGCCCGACGCACCTTTCGGGCTATGATTGTGATGTCCCAGCTTTGATAACTTTTTCGATAGAGGTGCCACGGTTGTTTTCGTGGCTGACCTATGTCGGATCAGAATCACGCTCAAGTCACTCCTCGATCGAATGAGCTAGCTTGAAGCCACTCCGTGATAAGCGCCTAACAGAGTGGTTCGAGCATGGATTTTGCCTTCTTGATATCCTCCATTTGCTGTGGACCACTTGTCTCCCGCTCGATTGTCAACGCGCCTCTATAATTGAGCGACTTCAGCCTGGCTACAAGCAACGGGAAATTGACTTGTCCTTCTCCCAAAGGTTTTTCTTTCCCTAGTTCTCGACCTTCGGTGGGGTACTCCCCATCCTTCGCGTGTGCACCCCTAACATACTTGCCTATGATGTCCAAAGCATCAATCGGGTTGGCTTTTCCGTACATCAGTAAGTTGGCTGGGTCGAAATTGATCCCGAGGTTCTCTGCCCCAGCATCCTCTATGGTTCTGAGCAAGGTGACCGGTGTCTCTTGTCCCGTCTCGAACCAGAAGCTTTGATCATTTTCACCGCAGAACTTGGCCACTTGTTTCAAGACTTTTACTAGGCTGATGTATAGAGGGTCTTTCGGGTTTTCGGGGATGAACCCGACATGGGTAGTCACGCTGCGCACCCCCACAATCCCTGCAAAGTCCGAACCTCTTCTGAGAGCCTTCAGCCTAACTCCCCTAGTGTGCAACGGCACGAGACCTATCGTCTCAGGCCCTTCAACAAAGTTCCAGACGTATCTTCCAAGAAGCCCTGTCCACAAGGTTGTGATCTCAATGTCGTTCTTCTTGGCAGCCAACCTGAGGTCGCGGCCCATCTCCCTCGTGAACAGTTCCTGATGCCAACATGACACCTGACAGGTTGGAAACCCTAGTTCTCTCACCTTCTCTAGCTCTTCCTTCGGACCACCTTCAAGGCGGACGATGACCCCCAGTCTCAAATTGGTCATCTCGACTCCTACTTAAGACGGACGGTATATAATCCTGATGTGGGGGACGCGAGAATGTATTTCGTCGATCGCTCCTGAAGATCTCTTCGATGCTAGAAAGATTAAAGAAGAAGTGTTTGGTGAAGACTCTCAAATGAAGAGGCTACCGGTGCCTGAGCCTGTTTCCGGAGGAATAATCCTTTCATACAAGTGTAACAGCGAATGCAGGCATTGCATGTATGCTTGTTCTCCGAAGTGGAAAGACGATTGGATAGACGTAAGAGATCTGCAAGAAGTATTAACCCGACTTGCTGCTAAGCTTAACAAGAGGTATCATCCTAGCTTCAAGAGAATTGCCATCAATTATGGCCTACATTTCACTGGGGGAGAACCGTTTCTTAATTTCGAGCTGCTACTGACGGGCGTTAAGATGGCTAGCGAGCTCATGATTCCAGCAACATTTGTTGAAACAAATTGCTCTTGGTGTGTCAACGATGAGGTTACAAGAGAGAAACTGATGCGACTCAAGGACGCCGGCCTACATGGCGTATTGATAAGCGTAAACCCGTTCATCTTGGAGCACGTACCATTTGAGAGAACAGAAAGAGCAGCTAGAATAAGCAGAGAAGTTTTCGAGGAAAATGTAGTCATCTACCAAGAATTCTTCTACAATCAATTCAAGGGGCTTGACCTCAAAGGCACCTTGTCCTTTGAGAGGTATCTGCAAGAAACGGGTGCTGAGAGTTTAGATTATGTAGAATTGATTGCGATGGGGAGAGCTCCCTACAAACTAGATTACTTGTTCAGAAAACGTCCGGCGAAAGAATTCTTCGGCGAAAATTGCAAGGAAGAACTAACAAGACCTTGGCATGTTCACGTCGACAACTACTGCAACTACATGACAGGCTATTGCGCAGGAATCTCCTTAGGCGATGCGAGAAAACTAGACTCGATTTGTAGAGAAGGAGTGGATCTAAGCGAACACCCCATCATCGAGGCACTACTTAGAGGCGTGAGAGAGCTGTACGAGCTTGCTGTTAAGGAGTCCAAATATAGGGAGTTGTCCGGAGGTTACGTGTCAAAATGTCATCTGTGCGTGCACATAAGAGAGCATATTGTGGGGCAAACAAGCAAGTTTAGAGAGCTTCAACCAGAGCAGTTCTATGCCAACCTGAGATAAGTACACGGAGATCGGAAAGTCGTCCTGGCGTTCTTAGCTCTTAATGTAGATTGACATCACTTCCCGAGATGGATGGATCCGTAAAGCGTTCGATCGATCTTGCTCCGTAGAATCCTGTTTTGGGGTTCGGTGTTGTTGCGAAACGTTATATCTCGACGCAAAGATGCTGTGTTGGGGAGCACTCATGCATAAAGACACCGAGGTTAAGGTCATCTACTTTGGAAAGGGTGGTGCAGCAAACACTGAGAAGACCCTAGAGGCTGCAAGAGAGAGAGCGAAGCAGCTCGGCATTAAGGACATCGTGGTAGCATCAACTCATGGTGGGACAGCACTAAAGGCAGCCAAGGCATTCAAAGACTCAAAAGTGAATCTTGTGGCTGTCACAATCAGCCAGGCGTTTGGTCCAGAAGGATGGGCAATGACCCCCAACGAGAGGAGGAAACTTGAGGCCAAAGGGATAAAGGTCTTGACCTGTAGTCATGCGCTTGGAGACGGGGTGGCAGCCTCTCTGGCTGAGAAGCACGGTGGAAGATCTATGGAACAAGTTGTGTGCGATACACTCTACAGATTCAGCCAGGGCATGAAGGTTTGTGTTGAGATCGTTCTCATGGCTGCGGATTCCGGTCTCATAAGTGTAGATCAGGAAGTAATATCGATCGCTGGGACCGGTGAAGGCGCCGACACAGCTATAGTCCTAAAACCAGCTTACCCCAAAAAGTTCCATGAACTTGAGATAAGAGAGGTGCTTGCCAAGCCAAGATTTCCATAAGAGGCTGACTGGATTTCTTTCCATCGCAACTAGGCTAGTACGAACTCGAGCGATCGAATTAGCTGGTCCTTGTCTGTTTCTTGACAGCAGTTCTTCTGTACGCTCTCTTTACGTGGCATAGCACATGAGCCAAAAATCTCTCCTCTTGCCGGTACGCCCTTTTCAAGGTAGAGTCTCTGGAAAGCAGTCCTTCTCTTAGCTCCGCGATTTCCTTCTTTGGAGAGTACTTCACATAAATTGGCACCCCGACGAAAAGCAGGACCAACCCCGTCGTAATTTGGGTGATTGTGCACTGCGAGATTAAGTAGAGAGAAAAAACTACCC
>Ga0315308_1000608_pt1 | contig 20260 bp, 18 predicted proteins | sample TDP3_MG_FD_203078 | JGI IMG/M metagenome (GOLD analysis project Ga0315308, IMG submission 203078) | Freshwater sediment microbial communities from Lake Towuti, South Sulawesi, Indonesia - TDP3 | ecosystem: Environmental > Aquatic > Freshwater > Lake > Sediment | place: Indonesia: South Sulawesi... | reverse complement strand
TTTTTTGGCGTTGTCCCACATTCCTCCTGAATTGGCCATCAACAGGGCAAAGATTATTCCAGTGATTATACTGCCTGTTAGGAATCCTGCAAGGGCTGCGGAGCCTAAAACGAAGCCTACCGCCAGTGGAGCTACTATTGCCAAGACGCCTGGAAGAACTAACTCTTTTAATGCGCCTTTCGTCGCTATGTCAACGCATCTGGCGTAGTCGGGTTTAGACTTTCCTTCCATTATGCCTGGGATTTCCTTGAACTGTCTCCTTATCTCCTCAACCATTCTGTAACCGTTTTTTCCAACGGCTAATATCAGCAAGGCAGAGAACAACGGGGGCATCATGGCGCCAATAAAGACTCCAGCCATGACCTTGGTGTCGAAGAGACTGAGTGTCGCCAGCCCTTCTGGAGTGGAAACGTCAATTCCAATCACCAACGTGAAGGCATGAAACAGTGCAATAACCTGCAACGCAGCGGCACCTATTGCGAAACCCTTCGTTATGGCTTTTGCGGTGTTGCCTGCGGCGTCAAGTTTGTCAGCAGTTTTGATAACCTCTTCGCCCAAGCCAGACTGCTCTGCAATGCCTTTTGCGTTGTCTACTATGGGTCCGTAAGCATCGGCGGAGATGATCATTCCTAAAGTGGCTAGCATCCCTACAGCGGCGATGGCGATGCCGTAGAAGGGGTCGACGCCAAAAATTGTTGCGATGTTCCACGAAGCCAGCATTGCTACGACAATGCCAAGAATGGGAGGGACAATGCTCATCATGCCGTAAGAGAAACCAGTCAGAATGCTTATAGCGGCTCCTGTTCTCGCGGCCTCAGCGGTTTTCAAAACGGGAGTTCTGTCTATTGAAGTGAAAAAGTCGGTTGTTATCCCTATGATCAGTCCAGCGAGCAGCCCTGCAATCGCCGTGAAGAATATGCCGAGTCCTCGATTGCCCAGTGGTAGCGAGTTGATAATCAGAAAAGTCAAGACTGCAAAAATGAAGCAGGTTGCGAAGGTTCCTCTGTTGAGTGCTGCACCTGGGCTGCCTTTTTTTCCCACTCTCACAAAAAGCAATCCCAGCACGGACGCGAATATTCCCGACGCTTTTATCAGTAGAGGAAGAATTATGTATGTGGTTTCAAACGAAGGTGGTTTCCAGTACACTTCTGCGCCGATTAACATTGCCGCTATTGTGCCTGCAATGTAAGAGTCGGTCAGGTCAGCGCCCATTCCCGCAACATCGCCAACATTGTCACCAACGTTATCAGCGATGACAGCGGGATTTCGCGGGTCGTCTTCGGGGATGCCAATCTCGACCTTGCCCACCAGGTCAGCGCCAATGTCTGCGGTTTTTGTGTAGATTCCTCCGCCTGCTTTTGCAAATAGTGCCAGTGCACTTGCACCGAAGCTGAAGCCCAGAACCGTGTCTAATGCAGCCACTGGGTTTTGAAAGATGGTGTCAAAAACATAATAGAGGACACTTGCCCCAAATAGAGCCATGCCCACGATAGACAAACCCATCACTGCTCCACCAAAGAACGCCGCAGAGAAGGCTTGGTTCAAACCTTTTTGAGCAGCATGTGCAGTTCTTACGTTTGCTCTCACAGCTGCGTTCATTCCGAAGTATGCGGCTATGGTTGTGCAGAGAGAGCCAAAAACATACGCCAGAGCCATGTACACGTTGAAAGCGATTCCTATCACAATTGCCATAACTGCAACGAACACCGCTAGAGTTTTGTTCTGTCTTTTAAGGTACGCGTTTGCCCCTACCTTAATCGCCTCTGAGATTTCCCTCATTCTAGGAGAACCCGTGTCCTGTTTGTTCACGTAGTAGTAGAGATAAAACGAGACAAAGATAGAGGCTAAGCCTGCGAGCGGCGCAATTAACAGCCAATCCATTTCAACAAATCCCCTAAGCTCATTGCCTATTTTTTAAAGCGTTATTATTTATCACGTATATAAGAAAATCGTTATCACAACTTTTATATCCACATGCCCAGTTTTAATTGCGCTTCAAACCAGTGGAAGACCGGAAAAAATGAGCGAAAAACTTGCTAACCCTGCGCCACTTGGGTTGTTAGGTTTCGGAATGACCACGGTGCTCTTGAACTTGCACAACGCGGGTCTATTTGGATTGAACAGTATGATTTTAGCGATGGGCTTAGCCTACGGCGGACTCGCTCAAGTAATTGCAGGGATAATGGAATACAGAAAAGGCAACACGTTCGGCACGGTGGCATTCACATCTTATGGTTTGTTCTGGTGGTCGTTAGTGATTTTGAATGTCTTTCCAAAAATTAATTTCTGGCAAACTGGTTCGCTGTCTCCACTTCAACCAGCGTCAGGAGCTGCAATGGGTGCATACTTCTTCATGTGGGGGCTGTTCACCTTTGTAATGTTCTTTGGCACGTTGAGATCAAATCGCGTACTCCAATTCGTTTTCATGAGTCTAGCAATATTGTTCTTTTTGCTGACAGGTCGAGACGCCTTTGGAATCACTGGACTGTACGCACAGGCTGTAGGAGTAGAAGGTATAATTTGCGGCTTCAGCGCCGTTTATTTGGGCCTTGCAGAAGTCGTGAATGAGGCTTGGAAAAAGGTTCTACCCATGGGGCAGGTTGGCAAAGTAGGCAATAACTAAACCAGTTTTAGGCAACATTGAACAAGCTTCTTCTTTTCTGAATGCGTGAGATGACAAATCTAAATCAAAGACTCACGGTATGGCATTGACTTTTCGCTAAATTCAAATTTTGTTCTAATTTTTATCCCATTAACTTCACGATAGGCTTATTTACACTATTGCAACTGTATTACCACCTTCCAAGGTGAGGACACGTTGAAGCAGTCCACATCGGAGCGGTTGGCTCTTCCGTTTGAACAAAGGCTTTCCCCAGCGACTAAAAAGTACTTGGAGATTCATGAGGAATCAATCAAGGATCCTGAAAAGTTCTGGGACACAGAGGCTAGAAAACTTGAATGGTTCAGGATGTGGGACAAAGTTTTGGAGTGGGATGCACCTTTCGCCCGCTGGTTTGTTGGCGGTCTCCTCAACGCGTCTTATCTTTGCTTGGATCGACACGTCAAAACTTGGCGTAGAAGCAAAGTTGCCATATATTGGGAGGACGAGTTCGGCAACGCTAAGACTTGGAGTTATTCCCAACTTTATTCTGAAGTGAATCGTTTCGCTTCTGTGCTACAGAAGTTGAGGATTGAAAAGGGATCACGAGTGGCAGTTTATTTGCCTCTAATTCCGGAGTTGCCTGTAACCATGCTCGCAGCCGCGCGGTTAGGCGCAATCCACACGGTGGTGTTTTCAGGCTTCAGCGCCCAAGCCCTTGCGGACAGAATTGACGACACACAAGCCAAGATTTTGGTTACTGCCGATGGAAGTTTCCGAAGGGGCAATTTAATACCTCTAAAGAAAACCGTTGACGCATCCTTGGAGAGATGCCCCTCGATAGAAAGCGTTATCGTTGTGAAAAGGGCTAACATTGATGTCCCTATGAAAGAGGGAAGAGACTTCTGGTATCATGAAGTGCTCAAGAATAGTCGAGACTACGTTGAACCACTTCCTGTGGAAGCCAACGATCCCCTTTACATTCTTTACACGTCTGGCACAACGGGCAGGCCAAAGGGAATAGTGCACAACACAGGTGGCTACATGGTTTTTAATCACTCAGCCTACAAGTGGGCATTTGACATAAGAGACGAATCCGTGTACTGGTGCACCGCCGACATTGGTTGGGTAACTGGACACAGCTCCATAGTTTACGCGCCACTAGGCCACGCAGCCACAATAGTTCTCTACGAAGGCGCACCAGACTATCCCACGCCCGACAGATGGTGGGAAATAGTGGAAAAATACGGAGTAACCATCTTCTACACATCGCCCACTGCCATAAGAATGCTCATGAAGTATGGAGAAGAATTGCCCAAAAAGCACAACCTCTCCAGCCTTGAAATTCTCGGTTCGGTAGGTGAACCCATAAATCCCGAGGCTTGGTTGTGGTACTACAAGAACATAGGCAAAGAAAGATGCCCCATAGTGGACACCTGGTGGCAAACCGAAACAGGGGGATTTATGATTTCACCCGCCCCAGGCCTAGTGCTGGTTCCACTGAAGCCTGGCTCTGCCACCTTTCCATTACCCGGCATCCAACCTGAGGTTGTCGACGAAAATGGCAAGCCTGTTTCTCCAGGCGTTAAGGGTTATCTTGTGATAAAGAAGCCTTGGCCAGGCATGTTCATGACCCTCTACAAAGACCCAAAGAGGTATAAAGAGGCCTATTGGTCGAGGTTTCCCGGGGTCTACCTCACAGGAGACTACGCCATAAGAGACGAAGAGGGCTACTTCTGGCTGTTGGGAAGAGCAGACGAAGTGCTGAAGATTGCGGGTCACAGAATAGGCACCATGGAATTGGAAAGCGTAGTAATCGAACACCCAGCCGTGAGCGAGGCAGCTGTCGTAGGAAAACCCCACGATGTCAAGGGTGAAAGCGTAGTGATTTTCGTGATACTGAGGCAAGGCTATGAGCCATCGGAAGAATTGAAAAAGGAGTTGAAGGAACACGTTCGCGAGACCATTGGGCCTGTGGCAACACCCGACGAGATATACTTTGTGAAAAGCCTCCCAAAAACTCGAAGCGGCAAGATAATGAGGCGAGTGTTGAAGGCGGTTTCGATGGGCATGCCCATAGGGGACGTCTCCACGCTGGAAGATGAGGGTTCTGTAGGCGAGGTCAAGAGAGCCTACGAAGAACTCAAGAAACTCCTAGAAAAGGGTGCGCCCACCTAAACACAGTGTTTTTCGTACATTTCAGAATAGCCTCTAATCAGAAAATCCTTTATGGGTAAGTGAGGCGATTCTGTTGACGCTGGCTTATATAAGAAAACATTTAAAGGAATGTTCGCTTTTTAGCATAAAGGTTTAAGGCTGACGTCAGGCGATTAAATGAGTTCAGCATGGCATGCAATGGACAAAGAAGCGGTTCTTCAAGCTGTGAAATCGAGTCCCAACGGTTTAAACACTGAAGAAGCCAAACGTCGACTCGCCGAATATGGATACAACGAGTTAGTGGAAAAGAAACGAAGAACCGCGTTGCAGATGTTCCTCGAAGAATTCAAGGACGTTTTCATTCTGCTGCTTCTAGTCGCTACAGTTTTTTCAGTCATGATCGGGTACTACGATCTGTTGAGAGGCGAAGCGGAGGGCTTTCTCGACGCATTCACAGACGCTATCACGATTGGAATAATAGTCATCCTAGTGGCTGTGGCCGGTTTCATTCAGGAGTATCGAGCAGAGAAAGCGCTTGAGGCATTAAAAAAATTGGCTGCGCCTAAGGCTCGTGTGATGCGCGACGGAAAAGAAATGATAATACCCGCCAGAGAGGTTGTGCCGGGCGACCTGCTGCTCCTCGAGTCTGGGGACACTGTTCCAGCTGATGCACGACTCATAGAAGCTATTGAAGTGAAGACGGACGAGGCTGTTTTAACAGGTGAGTCCACTCCTGTGAATAAGAACGCAGCTGCAGTCAAGGCGGAGACACCTGTTGCCGACAGAAAGAACACGCTTTTCATGGCTACCCACACAATTTACGGAAGAGGAAAAGCTGTAGTAACATCAACGGGCATGAACACCGAGTTTGGTAGAATCGCTGAGCTAGTGCAAACGACTGAGGAAGAGGAAACTCCGCTCCAGAAGAAGTTGAACAGATTCGCCAAAAAAATCGCTTACGTGGTTGTGATTCTCTCAGCCATTATTTTTGTTCTTGAAGTTTTTGCTGAGGGCTTTGTTTTGAAGGCGTTCATTGATTCTTTTCTAACCTCCATCTCCTTAGCGATTTCAGTTGTTCCCGAGGGGCTTCCTGCCATAGTGACGATTGGCCTAGCTCTAGGCGCGCGAGAGTTTGCACGGCGTCACGCTCTCATCAGAAGGTTGTCTTCTGCCGAGAGCTTGGGCGCTACCACGGTGATTTGTTCCGACAAGACGGGGACTCTAACGAAGGGTGAAATGACTGTTCGCCGAATTTACAACAGCGGCAAAACGGTTGAAGTCAACGGAGTGGGCTATGAACCAAAAGGTGAGTTTCACCGTAGCGTCGATTCATTTAATCCTCAAGAAGATAAGGACCTCTCACTTCTGTTGACAATAGGTGCACTGTGCAACAATGCTATCCTAGAAAATGAAGAAGGCGTTTGGAGCATTATGGGCGACCCCACTGAAGGTGCTCTCATAGTGGCTGCAGCCAAAGCTGGATTGGATCGGGCAGAGTTGGAAAAAATGTACCCCCGTGTTTGGGAGGGTCCGTTCACGTCAGAAAGAAAACGTATGTCCACGCTTCACTCAACCCTGGAAGGAGAGCAACTCGTCTTCGTGAAGGGTGCCCCCGAAATCATTCTAGAACGATGCACGCACGTTTTTGAAAACGGCAAGGAAAAGAAAATCACAGACGCCAAGAGAAAAGAAATCCTAGGTGTCAACGAAAAACTTGCGAGTGATGCCTTGCGTGTGTTAGGCATGGCGTTTAAGAAAGTGCCAAAAGCGCTGAGAGAGTTCGACGAGGAAACCTTAGAAAACAACTTGGTTTTCGTTGGTTTAGAAGGTTTGATAGACCCGCCTAGGGAAGAGGCTGTGGAAGCCAATAAAAAGTGTGAAGAGGCGGGAATAAAGACGGTTATGATTACGGGCGATCACAAACTCACAGCCATAGCCGTGGCTAAAGAAATCGGTATGATGAAAGAAAACAGTCTGGTTCTAACAGGTACAGAGTTAGACAACGTGAGCGAGGAAGAGTTCAGAAAAATGGTTGAAAATGTAGCTGTTTATGCTCGTGTGTCGCCTGAACACAAACTGCGTATAGTTGACGCGTTGAAGAAGAAGGGACATGTTGTAGCCATGACAGGCGACGGAGTCAACGATGCACCGGCAGTCAAGAGCGCTGATGTAGGGATTTCCATGGGCATCTCGGGCACAGACGTAACCCGTGAAGCCTCAGACTTGGTATTAACCGACGACAACTTCGCCACCATTGTAAGGGCGGTGGAAGAGGGCAGAGTCATATACGACAATGTCCGCAAATACGCTCGATTCCTCATCTCATGCAACTTCGACGAAGTCTTGGTCATTGGAACTTTCGCTATACTCGCTGGACTGGCTGGAGCTGGAGGAGAGGTTCTGTTCCCACTGCCATTGCTCCCAGCTATGCTATTGTGGATAAATCTGGCTACTGACGGCGCACCTGCAGTGGCGTTAGCAACAGATCCTCCAGATGAAGACGTTATGAAACGCAAACCGCGCAAGCCTGGAGAAGGCATACTGCATGGAATGGGAGCATTTATACTTGCTTCTTTTCTTTTGCAGTCTATCGGAACAATTTTTGTTTTCGTGGCGGAGTACTATCTGTTTCCGGCGCATCCTTGGAACTTGGCTACAGGCATTGATGAGGCAGCTAGGGAGTTGACTTTGGCTGAGGCAAGGACGACGGCTTTTGTGCAGGCAGCCATGTTCGAATTGTTTGTGGTCTGGAATTGTCGTTCAGAGACCCGTAGCGTCTGGAGGATGGGACGCAACGCTCTCAAGAACAAATTCTTTGTCATTGCTGAAATTACGTCAATAGCAACCACGTTTGGGATAACCTACATAGATCCTATTGCAAAAGCGTTCCACTTGGTTCCTCTTAGCCCACTTGATCTGGCTTATGTACTCGGTGTTGCCAGCTGGGGTTTCCTCGTTCTGCCAGAACTTTTTATGAGAAGAAAAGTGTGGCGCTGGGAATAAGAGAAGCCGAAGAGCCTTACGGATACGACCTTCTCGTTGTGCGCGGGAACGGAATAGTGTCAATCACGCTTTCTAGGTTCAGCATCCAGGCTAGTAAGCGTTCAACTCCCATTCCGAAGCCGGTGTGCGGAACAGAGCCAAACCTTCTGAGGTCTAAATACCATTCGTAGTCTTCGGGTCGCAAGCCAAACGCCCTCAGGTTCTGTATCAGCTCGTCCTTGTCGTCCACCCTTGCGCCCCCGGTTGTTAACTCGCCGATTCGTGGAACAATCAGGTCCGAGGACATAACGAGTTCTGGATTGTCTGGATAAGCCTTGACGTAAAACGCCTTGATCTTTTTGGGATAAGCGTAAACAAACAACGGACCGTCTAAATCCACAGTTAACGCTCGTTCCTCGTTGAATCCGAAGTCTTCTCCCCACTGAATCTTGAAACCCCTCTTATGAAGGCGTTCGATGGCTTCGTTGTAGGTAATTTTTGGGAAAGGCGCCTTTATCTTCAAGAGTTCTTTCGGATCAAGTCCAAGTGCTTCGAGTTCTTTTCTGCACTTCTTCGCCGTGCTTTGACAAACGCGACTCACAAGCTGCTCTTCTAGGCGCATTAGGTCGTCAAGGGTGGAGAAGGCTTCCTCCGATTCCACGTGCCAGAACTCGGTCAAGTGCCTAATGGTCCGGCTTTTCTCCGCCCTAAAAGAGGGCGCCACACAGTAGACTTTCTCCAAAGAGTAAATGAGAACTTCAAGATGCAACTGAGCGCTCTGCGTCAAGTACATGCTGTCGTCGAAATACTTTAGCCCAAACAGCGTGGCGCCGCCCTCAACCGCGCTCGATATAAACATGGGCGGGGACACCTCAATGAAGCCTTTTTTCTTGAAATACTCGTTAATGAACCCGAGCACTTCAGCGCGTATCTTCATTATAGTATTCATTTTTCGGCTTCGCAGCCATAGGTGGCGGACGTCGCGCAGAAATTTTTCACTCTGGTCCTTGGCTATTGGAAAGACTTCCGACAGCCCAACTATTACTAGTTTGTCTGCAGTGATTTCGTAGTCGCCCGGCGCCCTTTTATCTTCCTTAACTGTTCCTTGGAGCATTACTGAAGATTCGATTGTGACTTTTTCTGCGTCCTTCCAAGCTTTGCTGTTCCTCTTGAAAGTGCACTGCACGACGCCTGTGGCGTCCCGTATGACGAGGAATAAGGTGTCTTTGCTCTCGCGTTTCCTGTAGACCCATCCTCTAATGTTCACTTTTTTACCTACGAATCGTCCGCTGAGGACGCTGGCTATAGCTGTGAAGGGCATAAGATTCGCTCAACCTTCAATATGCTACAGCGTTATGCCTTTTAAACACTTACGTTGAATCCTTCGCGTGCTTTTTATATCCTGTATTTCTGGTCCTTACCCTTAATGAGTCTGTTTTGTTCCTATGTTTACCATTTAAAGGCACATCATGAAAACCTCAACCCTTAAATCTTTCACGGATTGGTGTGTATCAATGATTGGGGCATATATTGGGAAAAAGCATCACAAAGATCAGAGCGCTTCAACTTTCTTTTGTTGCGATAGCCAGCGTCGTGGTCATTGAGGGCATCGCCGGGTTGCTCACACAAAGCCTTGCTATCTTGAGCGACGCAGCCCACGCCTTATTTGACTCGGTGACAACCCTCATACTGCTTGTAACAACTCAGTTATCGCTGAAGCCTCCAGATGAAGAGCATCTCTACGGACATGGCAAAATTGAGCCGATAGGCGGTTTGATTGGTGGTGTGGCTCTTGCGGGCTTGGCAGCCTTCTTAATAACTGAAGCCGGCTCTAGAATCTATTTCAATGTCAAAATCGAGCACTTGCCCATAGGTTTTTGGGCTATTGGTTACACGTTGGCGGTAGACTTTTTCAGAATAGGAACACTCTGGGGGAGAGGTCAAGGTAGCTTAACCGTAAAAGCCAGCCTCTATCATGCACTTTCAGACTTTGCGTCCACAATAATAGCTCTGCTTGGCTTCGGTCTAACGTACATCGGCGTCGATGACAGAGCAGACGCTACCGCTTCAATTGTCCTAGGCTCCCTGTTGATTTACCTTAGCATTGGATTAGTTCGCACTAGTGGTTTAGAGTTGAGCGACGCAATTTCGAAGAGCATTGTTGCAGACATCAGAAAAGAAATATTGAGCACCAAGGGCGTGTCAGTGTGCAAAGAGTTGAAAGCCAGAAGAGTAGGCACCAAGACATACGTGGAGACCACAATATGCGTGCCTAGTTCGATGGGACTAGCAGGAGCGCATAACGTAGCCTCACAAATCGAGGCTAATATTATTAGGTTACACGGAGACTCCACAGTGACAGTTCACATCGAACCAATCGGGGAAGAAAAACCGATAGAAAAAGAGATTGAAACCCTTGCAATGAGCGTCGAAGGCGTCCGAGAGGTTCACAGCATGAGCACTGTATACCAAAAGGGCATGCTCTACATCACTCTACACGCTCTTGTAGACCCTCAACTTTCTGTAGAAGAAGCCCACGACATAGCCGAAAAAATCGAGAAGAATCTGCAACAACAAATCCAGGGCATCGAAAATGTTACTGTTCACATCGAGCCCTATTCGCCCAAGGTTCGCCGGGAGTTTGCCGTTGAGGACGCACAAGTTCAAAGAATGATTAGGCAAATTGTTGAGGCACACCCGGACATACGCAGAGTCAACCGCATTGTAACCTACGTGAGTGAGAAGCGCCGCTACATTAACATAGACTGCTCCTTCGACAAGAGTGTTTCAGTTGACACCATGCACGACACGGTTTCACACGTGGAAGGGGAAATCAAGAAACAATTCAAAGAGGCCGTTGTCACGATACACGCAGAACCTTCGCCATAGAAACCATATGCCTCCCAAACCCCAACTTTTTGGGCTCCACACCGAGTGCCAATCCAACCAGTTGAGAAAGATGCATAACTGGAAGGTTAATGTCGACCTTAATTTGCTTGGTTGATTTCTTTTGGTAGAGGTCTAGGGAGATGTGGCAGAGTGGACACGGCGTTACCATAAAATCTGCACCCCTCTGTTTTGCATTGTTTAGGTAATTAGCTGCCATCTCAAACGCTGTTTCACGCTGAACAAACAGAATTGGAAAACCACAACATTTTGTTTCACCTTCATAATGAACTGGTTCGGCGCCCAGCACGGTTATCAACCGTTCAAGTGAGGTGGATTTCTCGTGGCTCTCAAACTGCAGGGCTTCGGCTGGTCTGAGAATGTAGCAGCCGTAAAAAGGTGCAACCTTCATGTCCTTCAGGGGTTTAACAACCTGCTGCTCAAGTTTTGGCAGTCCATAGTCCTCTATCAGCGCCCACAAAAGATGTTTAATCTTCACTTTCCCCGTGTACTTCATGTTAATCTTTGCTAAAGCCTCATTTGTTCTTTGAAATAGGTTTGGGTCGTTGTCCAGCTGCCACTTCATCTGGCGCATAACACCTTGACATGTACTGCAGATTGTGAGAATGTCCAGATCCATGTTTTCAGCCATGGCAAAGGTGCGTACATTTAAAACCAGGTTTAGAAATGGGTCGCCCTCGCTTAATACCCCTGTTCCACAGCACGAAGCTGCGGTTAGCTCAACTAATTCGATGCCGAGCTTCTGTGCAACCTGAGCCGTAGAGTCGTAGAGTTCAGGCGCACTTGACTTGGCAACGCAACCGGGAAAGTAGCCGTACTTCATTTTTCTTTCACCTCGCGAGCTAAGCGAAACAGCGTACGGACTTCATCAATTTTTGGGATGGGTCGTGTAAACGGCAAAGGAGCCTTGCCTTTGATCGTCATCTTTAATATGAGATCGAAGTCTCTAATCGTGGTCCATCGCATGGTCTTCAGGTACAATGTTGCCTCATTGAGCATGCCACTGCTCTTCACAGATTCCATGAAGGCATCAACATGACGCGCGCCCTGACTCATATCTCCAGCGCTAAACGACAACACTCGCAACGCCGAAATAGCGGCGACTGGTCTCACATCTCTGGGGCACTGTGACCAACAGAAGTAGCAGTGAGTGCAGGACCACAAGCCCATCTCGATAAGTCCAGGGACTCTTTTAACACCAGCTTTGTCTCGGGGGTCGGCTACAAATCGATGGATCTTAGCGAGAGAAGCTGGTCCAGCAAAGTTCTTGTCGAAAACCCTGGAGACGCAGTCGGAGAAGCAGGCGCCGCACAATATGCAGTCAGCCAACTTTCCTGAGACTTGTTGTTGCTCATTCGTGAGAAGATTTTCTTTGCTTGAGCCTACGAGGCTCTCGCCCCAGACCAGCCAAGGGGTTCCTCGGTCTATTTCACGCCAGAACTCAGCCATGTCCACGACCAAGTCTCTGATTGGAGGCATGTTTTCCATGGGCTCAGCTAGTACTTCGCCGTGTTTGTCAGCTTCCGTTTTTGCTCTGGTCTTGCACGCCAATTTAGCTAGTCGATTGATTTTCATGGCGCAGGAGCCGCAGATTCCGCTTCGGCAAGACCGCCTAAACGTCAGCGACGCGTCTTGCTCATGCTTTATGTTTTCAAGCGCGTCTAGGACGGTCATTCGATTGTCAATCTTAACCTGAAACGTTTCGTAATGCGGCTTTTCATCTTGTTCTGGATTAAACCTTAAGACTCGGAAAGCTACTTCTTGAGTTTTCATTTTAGTAGCCTCTCTCTTCCGGTTGCCAACGCGTGATCGTAACAGGTTTATACGAAAGTTTGGGCCCCTCTGCTGTGCGAGTTGCCAGAGTGTGCTTCAACCATTTGGCATTGTCTCGTTTCGGGTAATCAGTCCTGTAATGGGCGCCTCGGCTCTCCTTTCTAGCTAATGCACAGGCGATTATAACTTCTGCCAGGTCTAAAGCGAATCCAACTTCTAAAGTTTCAATCAGACTGGTGTTGAAACTGCGACTTGAATCCATTACGCAAACGTTTTGGAACCGACTTTTCAACGCCCCCACATTTTTCTTGGCTGCCTCTAATTCGCGTTTGTGTCTAAAGATGCCCACTTGATCAAACATGACGTTGCCTAGCGCCTTCTTGATCTCTGAGGCTTTCACTCCGTCTTTTCGGTTCAACAAGGTTTCGATTCTTTTTTCCTCTTCTCTTAAAGCGGCTTCTGGAAAGCTCACTGCAGAAGCGTCTTTGACATGTTCAGCCGCTTTTGCACCAGCCCGCTTGCCAAACACAACAGTATCCAAAAGGGAGTTGCCGCCTAAGCGGTTGGCTCCGTGGACGCTCACGCATGCGCATTCGCCGGCTGCGTAAAGTCCCTTTACCCGTGTGGCGCCATCCAAATCGGTTGGAATGCCGCCCATAGTGTAATGCTGTGCTGGTTGAATGGGAATCGGTTCCTTCACCGGGTCAATGCCAGCAAAATAGATGGCTAATTCTCGTATTGTTGGCAGTCGCTCGTTGATTTTCGCCTCGCCCAAATGGCGCAGGTCTAAGTGGACGCAGTGGCCTTCAAAGCCTCTGCCCTCCCTGATCTCGGTTTCCACGGCTCTAGAAACAATGTCTCTGGGCGCCAACTCCATTCGGTCAGGCGCGTACTTTTCCATGAAGCGTTGGCCTAACGTGTTGATCAAGTAGCCGCCTTCGCCTCTTGCGCCCTCGCTGATGAGTATGTTGGAGTCACATAGGGTTGTGGGGTGGAACTGCACGAATTCCATGTCTTCAATGGGCACTCCGGCATCGTATGCCATGGCTATGCCGTCGCCCGTGGTGGTGAGTGAATTTGTTGTTCTGCCATAAACCTGCCCGGCGCCTCCTGTAGCCAGGATTACAGCCTTAGCTCGGACGGCGTGGACTTTGCCTGTTAAGATTTCTATGGCTGCCAGTCCCTTGCATGTGTCGTCTTCAACAACCAGCGAAGTGGTGAACCACTCCTCATAGATTTGAACGTCGTTCTTTCGCGCTTGTTCATAAATGGTTGTTTGCAGAACGTGCCCGGTTTTGTCGGCTGCGAAGCATGTTCGTGGAAAGCCTGCGCCTCCAAAGGGACGCTGTGCAACGCGGCCAGCCTCGGTGCGGCTGAAGAGTGTGCCCCAGTGTTCGAGTTCGATTATGGCTCTCGGTGCGTCTTTACACATGAGTTCAACGGCTTCTTGGTCGGCTAGGTAGTCGCTTCCCTTTATTGTGTCGAAGGCGTGTTTCTCCCAGCTGTCGTCTTCGCTTAAAGACGCGTTTATTCCGCCTTGCGCTTGGTCAGAATGCGATCTTACGGGGTGCAGTTTCGAGAGAACAGCCACGTCTGCGCCCTTGTTACTGGCTTCGATTGCCGCTCTGAGCCCGGCTAATCCTGCGCCCACGACTATGATGTCGTGCTCAATCATCATGATAGTCCTCAAAACTTAAGGTATAGGAATCTCTTTTAAAGATAATTAGCATCGGTTTAAGTGTTGTACAACTGCGGGCGGTGACACTGTTGCCTGTTAACCAGATTAAGTTTGAGCCTATAGGGTATGTGAGGCGGGCGTCTAAACTGGAAGACGTAAGAGACAGAAGCCTAGTTTCAAAAATCGTTCTGCGTAAAGGGTTGAATAAAGCCTTAGATGGCATAGAAGACTTTTCTCACATATTCGTAGTCTTCTATATGCATCATGTGCCCGAGAAGGAGACGAAGGCTCTGAAGGTGCATCCCAGAGGCAGAATGGACCTGCCATTGGTGGGTGTCTTCGCAACACGCACTGCCTTTCGCCCTAATCCAGTCGGCCTGACTTTGGTTGAGTTATTGAAGCGTGAGGAAAACATTCTGGTTGTTAAGGGTCTGGACGCTTTCGACCGAACACCTGTCTTAGACATTAAACCTTACAACAGCAGAGACATGGTCATAAACGCTAAGGTTCCGAAGTGGCACAAAAAACTCCAAACATAATGCTCTAGATAGTATTGTCCGACAATAGAAATTCTTTGTCCGACAAAAGCTGATCCGTTTCGAGTTTCAATGTTGCCTTCTCGTCTCAGTTGTGCGACAACCGAAAACCTTTGTGGCACATCAAATCTTGATAGGCTAGACTTTGAGTCTCATTAGAAATCTTTTGGGTCTCAACACGGTCACATGTTGGTGAAGTTTTCACTCGAAACATTGATTTGAAACATGAGTCTAAATTAATTATGATGGGTTGTGACGACATGGGTGTGCGTAGTCTCAGCGAGGAAGAAGCCATTCAACTTGTTCTCTCTATTCTGAAGGCAGCAGGAAAACCGATGACCACAAAGGAGATTGAAGAAGAAACGCGAAAGAAGCTGGTTCAGTGTCCCGACAAGACTCCTGTCTTCCTGAACAGGCTGAGACTGAAGGGAACAATCAAGGGGCAGCTTTCGACGGAGAGAAGAGGCTGGATATGGTGGATAGAAACCGAGCGTTAAGTGGTCCAAGAGACGATTTTGTCGTGCTCACGCATCACGAGATTAATCAATTGCTTGTAGTCGATTAACTTGACCTTTGGGCTCACTTTTTGTGCCAAACCTCTTGCTTCGCAATCAGCTTTCAAGGCATAGACGTCGATCCTTTTCTCTGCAAGTTTGTCACAATACTCATTCATTGTGACAGCTATGCAAGCGTCTTGAATGTGTAAAACAGCCACTTTCTCCCCGTTTTCAGCAGCCTTTCTAGCGATCTCAAGAATTGAGCCATAATTTTCAGCCCATGGGGACTTGCTTAGGATTATGAGCATTCAGTGTCTCTCCATAAAGTTATGTTTTGTTGGATGGGGCAAAAGCCATCACCAACTGGTCAACTTCCCTAAACCCTGCATTTTTGTAGAGTTCTATAGCGGCTTTATTGCCATGATGTGTCCAGGCGAATGCTACTTCAACTTGTTCTTTGATGAAGAGTTGTTTAGCAGCTGTTAGCAGTTCTTTTCCTATGCCTTTACCTCTGAATTCACTTTCAACGTAGAATTCGGCTACCTCGCCTTGTCTATCTACTCCTCGGTCAACAACTGTGCACCAGCACAAGCCTACAAGCATGCCATCTTCTTCTGCAACAAAGATAACGCTCTTTCCCTTGACTTCTTCACTTATGGGTATTCTGCTACTCTCCACCAAATAGTTTTCCAGTTGTTTAGCTGGTTTTCGCCAATAAATTTGGTCTTCATAACTGAGCTTCGCAATAAGCGCTCTAACCCCGTTTTCTTCCCCGTGTTTCATTCGACGAATCATTATCTTATCCTCCTAAAACGAAATTATTGTCTCGTTTTGTGAAATCAGCCCAGCGGCTTCGTCTAATGACAGAGTTTTCACAGTGTAGTTTTCGTCAAGGTCGCCCTGCTTCAGCCTTCTTTGAACCAAAGAATCCGATACAGCGTTGAGTCCAACCAAATCGGCGAGTGTCTTCAACCTTTCTCCAAACGACGTGAGACCTGCGACTTCTGGTGTTTGATTTCTGACAAGGCAGTAGACGCCGTCGTCTACGAACAGAATTTGGGGTAACACATCCATGGCTATCATGGCAGTAGCCATGCGAAAGCCTTCAGCCGCCCTTCCACTGCCATACGGAGGACTTTTAATGACCAGAAGAATTTTTCTCACCAAGGCGGGTTCACCTTTTTCATCCAAACGCAACGATTCGGTCGTGTTCCTCCATCAACTCGGCTAACCTGCCCAAACTGCTCTCAACCACACCCTCTATGAAACCGCTCTTACCGTCGATGCCTCGGAGTCTTGCGCTTTCTCTACAAGCCAGAACATGCACGCGCTTCTTGATTAGTTGGGCGACTTTGCCTGCGGGGGTTGTCCTGTCTGACAACATTTGGCTTGCCATTAAGTTGTAAGTGGCGTCGATGTCGCAGAAAACCGTGACCTCGTGTCCCATTTCAACAGCAGCCTTAGACAATTCGTAAACCGTATCCGTGTTCTGAGACTGCATCGGCGGCGAGAACAAGATTATGAGGAGTTTTCCCATGGTTGCTCATCCTGCCCTAAATTGCTAATGAACCCCACAGTCTCCTTTTTATGCATCGCTCACCTCATTTATCTTTCTAAACGTTGACAGGAGACCGAAATAAACCATGAAATTAACTGGAATGCATCTGCTCTTGACCTATCAGTGCACGCAAGAATGTGACCACTGCTTTGTGTGGAGCAACCCAAACTACCTAGAAACCATGACACTCAAACAGGTTCAAGAACTGCTCAAAGAAGCAAAAAAGCTGGGGACGGTTGAACAGGTTTGGTTCGAGGGCGGCGAGCCGTTCCTTTACTATCCTGTCATGCTGAAGGGCATTAAAGAAGCTAAAGCACTAGGCTTCTGGGTTGGGGCACTCTCCAACGCCTACTGGGCAACGAGCCTAGAGGACGCCCTAGAATGGTTACGCCCACTCGCAGAACTGGGCATCGCAGATTTGGGGTTGAGCAGCGACCCCTATCACGGAGAAGATTTGGAGGCTGAGAGAGTTAAAAACGGCGTTGAAGCAGCCACAAAACTCGGCATCCCCGTGGGAATAATGGCAACCGCCAAACTACCCGAGAAACTCGCAGGATGCCCCAGCGGAGTAAGTGAAATCATGTACCGGGGCAGAGCGGCCAAAAACCTATTGAAAGGAGCACCAAGAAAACCGTGGACAGAATTGAGGGAATGCCCACACGAGAACCTGTCATCTCCGGAGAGAGTACACGTTGACCCATTGGGATACGTCCACGTGTGCCAAGGACTCTCTATAGGGAACGCTTGGCAACGCCCCTTCTCCGAAATCATCCAATCGTATGAAGCATCATCGCATCCAATAATAAAGCCGCTTGTTGAAGGAGGACCCGCAGCCCTAGTCCAAAAGTTTGATGTACCCCGTAAACGGACCTATGCCGATGCCTGTCACCTATGCTACGAGGCTCGGCTTCAGCTCAGAGCAAGGTTTCCAGGTGTGCTGGTTCCGGGCCAGATGTATGGTGAAAGACTAGAATAGTCGCGTATTATCCTCCTCAATGCTTCACGTTGTGGTCTCCGACAACGTATCTCATGATGGGTCGAGTCTCTGACCTCCGCAGCACCTCCACAAATTCTGCTTTGCGGAACACAGACGCAACACCTGTCCAGAGAAAAGAGGCTGGCAACGGCTTCTTGGATTCAATGGGATATCCCTCCATAATCCTCGCCCCATGCTCTTTAGCGTATTGTACCGCGCTTCTCAGCAACGGCACCATGATTCCTCTTCCTCTGAAAGGTTTAGCGACAAAAAAGCAGACAACCGACCAAACAGGTTCTTCATCAACTCGTTTAAGCGTTCTGGATCGCTCCAGAGAGGGGTAGTCTTCTCGGGGAGCCACCGAGCACCAAGCCACTGGTTGACGATCAGCATAAGCGAGAATCCCTGGGGTTCGACCTGAGTCAACTATTTTTTTCAATGCTTTCCTGTTTCCCTCACCTTTTTGCTTGTCAAACTGGGACCGCGTCAATCTCCACCACATACACCAGCAGCCGCCGCAAGCCCCGTGTTCTCCAAATAACATCTCAAGATCGGGCCATCGTTCTGGGGTTAATGGATGAAACTCCAAATCCGGCACTGATGTTAGTTTAGAAGACATGTTTTGCTTGTCCAGCTATCTAAATTGTTTGCCTTAAACAAGAAAATAGAGGGAAAGAGAGTGCTTTCATTTAACTCGTTTTTTGAGCACAGTCTCCCATTTGTCAGCATGCTCTTCTTCGGTGGCTAAGATTTTTTCAAGCATCAGTCGTGTTGTTGTGTCCCCTATGTCCTTGGCAATTTTGATCTGTCCTTTGTACATTTTTAGGGCTTGGTATTCCAGTTCCAAGTCGTCCTCAACCATCTGCTTGAGCGTGCCGCCAACCTTAATCGGGTTGGGTTTCGTGGTTGGGACTCCTCCGAGATACTTGATCCTGTCAGAGAACTGTTCCATGTGCTGCATCTCTTCGAGGGCTACTTTTTCGAACATCTCGGAGAAAGCTGGGCTTTCCATTCCTTCAGCCATAACATGGTGATAAGAATACTGTATGATTGCGGTAATCTCTCGTGCCACGCCTTTGTTCAGCTCTTCGATGAGTTTCTGCCTCTGCTCTTTAGTCAATAAAATGCTCATTTTCAATTACCTCAATAGAGTTTCAATCATTCAGACTAGAATAGGAAGTTTCACGTGTTCGAATTATTATGCTTTTCCATAAACTGGAACGGTTGCTCCACTCACTGTTTTCGAAGCGTCTGACACAAGGAACAGTGTGACTTCAGCGATGTCTTTCGGGTCAACCCACTTGAAAAATCGGCTTTCGGAAAGTTCCGTCTGTTACTTGGAGTATCTATGACGCTAGGCATCACGCAGTTGACGTTTATGTCATATTTTTTGACCTCTTCCGCAATTGTTTCAGTCAAGACTATAACGCCAGCCTTAGAAACAGCGTAGGCTCCAGACCCCGCACGCCGACTCTTGTCAGAAGCCATCCAAGAAGAAACACTGACTATCTTGCCATAGTTCTGCCTAATCATGTAGGGAAGAACAGCCTTCGAGCAGAGAAAGGCTGATTTGAGGTTGACGTTCATCATCAAGTCCCAGCGGCTCGTTTCTGTATTGGCTATATCGGTTCCACCAACGTAAGCCCCAACAATGTTGAGTAAAATGTCCACTCTTCCATGCTTCTCAACCGCTTTCTGAACAAGATTTTCGACGCTCTGCTCATCTGTAACGTCTCCTTTGACTGCGTTCAGGTTATTTTTCAACTCTCCAACAAACGCGAGGAGTTCAGTCCATTTGTCTTCTGTTCGATACGACGCTACAACTTTGGCACCGTTCTCCAGGAGCGTTTTTGCAAGAACCCTTCCAAGAGCGCCAGTGGCACCAGTCAATATAGCGACTTTATTTTCTAACAACCAACATCACTTCGAAGAATGTTTTCCAGTTCTGGTATAACTGAAGACCGAACTGTTCCTTAAGTTTTTTCCATACTTAGCGAGAGGGCAAAAACCCCATTTCTTGCAGATCCTTTTTCAAGGTTTTTTCCCATTTTTCAACTTTTTTCGGGTCGAACTTGTTCTGCCAATGCTCCGCCCAGCTCCTTATGCCTTTGCTGAAATAATTCATCTCTATCAGTTCTTTGTTTGACTTTTGATAATACACTCGCATCAGTTTTTTAGACGGCATAGTGTAGCGGTTTTCGTGAAGGACCGCTTTTAGAGGCCACCGAGGTCTTCTGGGTGGTGTTTCATCAGGGTATCCGAGACATAGGATGAGTGTGGGCACAACATTGCTTGGAACCTTTAATATGTGGGCTACTTTTTTCATTGAATCCCAGATGGACCCAATGAAAACCGTGCCTAGCCCCAACGCTTCAGCAGCCACCACCATGTTTTGCGCGGCAAGAGCGGCGTCAATGATAGAAGGAATGAGCTTACCAAGCGGACCAAAATTGGTCTTAACCCCTAACATTTTAAAGAGTTCGAGTTGCCGAGCCAAGTCTGCACAGATAACTATCCAAGTGGGTGCCTGCTCCATGCACCTCTGGCGACCAATCGCCTCGAAAATTTCTTCGCGCAAATTGAAATCGGTAACTAAA
>Ga0315308_1000605_pt1 | contig 20288 bp, 19 predicted proteins | sample TDP3_MG_FD_203078 | JGI IMG/M metagenome (GOLD analysis project Ga0315308, IMG submission 203078) | Freshwater sediment microbial communities from Lake Towuti, South Sulawesi, Indonesia - TDP3 | ecosystem: Environmental > Aquatic > Freshwater > Lake > Sediment | place: Indonesia: South Sulawesi... | reverse complement strand
TGGAGCCCGCCTCACGCCGATAACAAGTTCTGGTACGTCTTCACTTTTCATCATCACTAGCGATTTATCTTTCCCGGGTGTGGATTGCTCTACCGGCACACCCTTGAAAACCTCCACCTCAGAAACAATTAAAATCTCCTTCCAATCTTTCTCATAGCTAAGGAGAAGCCCGGCCAGCTCTTCTCTTCCAGCATACAAGTAGACTGCCGCCTCAAGCGAACTCCCGATAATCTCTTCTTTTCGGGCAATCTCCAGTGTCTTCACCACACCTTTCCTTATCAGCAAAAGCTTTTCCCACTTTTCGGCCAATCGCTCATTCCTATAATTTTCATTCACTTGAGGAAGACTGGTCAAAAAGACACTCGGCTCATCAGTGTCTGGCATCATCTGCCAAGCCTCCTCGGCAGTGTGGGAAATAATCGGTGCACTAAGCTTAATTAGAGCTAATGCCGTTTCGTAAAGAACTGTCTGTGCTGACCTGCGGGGAAGGGAATTTCGCTCAAAAGTATAGAGCCTGTCCTTAAGCACATCCAGATAGAACGAGGAAAGCTCCCTGGTACAAAAATTATGGATAATTCTATAAACCTTGTGCAGTTCAAAAGAGTCGTAGCTCTCTCTGACCTGGGAGATCAATTCCTGCAATTTGTGAAGTACCCACTGGTCAATCTCCGACATATTTTCGTATCTTACTCTTTTCGAAAGGTCAAAATCGTTCAAGTTTCCCAAAAGGAAACGGAAGGTATTTCGGATACGACGATAAGCGTCAACAAGGTGCCCAAGAATTTCTGAAGAAATACGCACATCTTCCCGATAATCTTCCGAAGCGACCCAAAGCCTTAAAATCTCAGCGCCATAGGTTTCTATAATTTCCTGTGGTGCGATTACGTTACCTATCGATTTGGACATCTTTCTGCCTTCACCATCAACAACAAACCCGTGAGTTAACACGCTTCTAAAGGGAGCATTCTTCTCCAGGGCAACTGCAGGAATCAATGAGGTCTGGAACCAACCCCGGTGCTGGTCCGAACCCTCCAAGTATAAATCTGCGGGCCAGGAAAGGCCCTTTCTTTCTCTCAGAACAGCTTCATGACTGACCCCAGAATCAAACCAAACATCGAGAATATCTTTCTCCTTAATAAACTTGCTTCCCTTGCACTTGGAGCACCTGGTACCCTTGGGCAAAATCTCATCTTCTCTCTTCGTATACCAGGCATCGCTTCCCTCCTGGAGAATCAAATCCTGTACAGCGCTTATGCTCTCTTCAGATATTATCACTTCCCCACAGTTTTCACAGTAGAAAATGGGTAGGGGAACTCCCCAATACCTCTGACGGGAAAGACACCAGTCGGGTCTTGCTTCCACCATAGCCGAGATTCTATTTTCTCCGATTTTAGGAATCCATTTCACCTTCTCTATTACATCCAGCATCCTTTGTCTGAGCCTATGCTTATCCACGTTCAAAAACCATTGTTCTGTTGCCCGGAAAATAATCGGCTTCTTACAACGCCAGCAATGGGGATAAGTATGGACAATTTCTTCGGAATGGAGGAGGTGGGACGAATTCTCGAGTTCTTCTATAATTAGGCCGTTGGAGGAAAAGACATCTACTCCAGAAAATTGAGACAGTTCCGCGGTAAATCTCCCTTTAGAATCTACAGGAGCCAACACGGGAAGCTTATATTTCAAACCAATCTGGTAATCTTCCTGGCCATGGCCCGGAGCAATGTGCACTATGCCCGTCCCCTCTTCCAGGGTCACAAAATCGGCTAAGATGCCTAAAGAATCCCTTTCCAGGAAAGGATGGGAGCATACGATTCCTTCCAGACTCTTGCCCTGGCTCACCTTCAGAATATGATAGTTTTCGATTCCAAATTTTTCCATCAAATTCGATGCTAACTGTTTAGCCAGAATAATTATTTCCTCCGCAGGCTTGCCCGCACGGGAAAACTTCACCCAAGCATATTCGTACTCGGGATGGAAAGCGAGAGCCACATTAGCTGGTAGAGTCCAGGGAGTTGTTGTCCAGATTAGGACGGAGGTGGGAACGGCAAAAACAGTCTCCTTATCTTTTCCCAATTTCTTGACCGGGAATTTCACATACACAGAATAGGAGGTGTGATTAGAGTATTCCACCTCCGCTTCAGCCAGAGCTGTCTCACAACTCGCACACCAATAGACTGGTTTCTTCCCGCGATAAATATAGCCTCGCCCGACAAGGCGTTTGAATACTTCCACAATTTTAGCTTCATAGTCGTAGGACATTGTCAAATAAGGATTCTCCCACTCAGCAAAAATTCCCAATCGCTTAAACTCTTCTTTCTGGATGTTGGCGAACTTCTCAGCATAAGCCCGTGCCTTCTTCCGGAACTCCACCCTGTCTATCTCTTCTTTTTTCAGACCCAGACTCTTCAATAACTGATATTCGATTGGCAACCCATGACAATCCCACCCAGGGACGAAAGGCACGTTAAATCCTTCCATTAGCTTAGATTTGACTAGTATGTCTTTAAGAATTTTATTTAGCGCGTGACCCATATGGATGTTCCCATTTGCGTAAGGCGGACCATCGTGAAGTATGTATCTGGGTCGGTTCTTGTTCTTTTCCTGGATAGCTTCGTATAATTTCATCTCTTCCCATTCTTTCTGTATCTGAGGTTCTCTTTTCGGCAAATCGGCTTTCATCTGAAACTGCGTAGCGGGAAGGTTTATCGTCTTGTCATATTCCATTTATCAATCTCCTGGGGAGAAAAAGTTTGCCATTTTCTTTCGGTCAGGATGCTTGATAATACCTCTCTCGGTTATGATACCACTCACAAACCGGTGCGGAGTAAGGTCAAAAGCCGGGTTGAAGACAGGCATATTCTTGGGAGCAATTCTCTTTCCCTGTACTTCTACCACTTCCTTTGGATCCCTTTCTTCAATCACGATATCTCTACCCTCGCGCGTCTCCATATCGATAGTAGATGAGGGGGCAGCGACATAGAACGGAACGCCGTGATGTCTCGCCAGGACAGCTAAGCTATAAGTTCCAATCTTATTAACTACATCGCCATTCGCGGCGATTCGGTCAGCACCCACAATCACAAAATCGATAGCGCCTTTCTGCATAAGATAACCAGCCACGTTGTCCACCACCAAAATAGCCGGAATCCTATCCTGAAGGAGCTCCCATGTCGTTAGACGAGCACCCTGGAGAGCCGGACGGGTCTCATCCACAAAAACTTTTTTCACCTTTCCCCTGCTATAGGCTGCTCTAATCACTCCCAGGGCAGTTCCATAACCTCCTGTAGCCAGTGAACCTGTATTGCAATGGGTGAGAATGTTTGCCGGCTTTTTAATTAACCTGACTCCATTCTTGCCAATCTGCTTGTTTAATTCAATATCCTGATTTAGTAAGTTAATAGCTTCTTTTTCGAGAATGTATTTTACCTCATCTAAAGATTTGTTACGGTTCCTCTTCGCCAAATTCAGTAGTCTCTCGATTGCCCAGAAAAGATTTGCTCCAGTTGGTCTTGTGCTTAGAAAACGATTCGCTATAGCCTTTAACTTCTTGAAAAACTCCTCTTGAGTTTTGGCGTTGATACCTCTTGCCCCGAGAGCCAACCCCATCGCCGCAGCAATACCAATAGCCGGGGCGCCACGAATAGACATCCGTTCGATACAACTGGCGAGTTTCCGGTAGTCTCTACATTCAATTATTTCTTCTTTATGAGGAAGCTTCCGTTGGTCTAAGATATAGACTTTTCCGTCTTTCCACCAGATTGTCTTAACCATTTTCTATCTTATTATGAAACAACTTACCAGCCAAAAGAGTAGAATAAATATCACCAGAAGGGCAATTGAAAGCGTAGATTCTTCTCCAATTGGAATATACTTGCGTGCCTGATTGAAGATGAGATTGGAAAAGTCCCTGATGATCGGCCCAGCCAAAACCGAGTTAAAATCTTTGCCTTGTTTCGTCAATATATACTTTGCCAGAACTACAAGGAACAAGATAACTAGAAAACTGTTAATCAGATACCCAAGGACATTTAGTAGAAACTGCATATCCCCTCCCTTATTTTGAATTAGGGTTTACTTAACTCTTTAGACCTTCTGGCAGCCTCCTTCACTGCTCCGGTCAAGATTTTCTGAAACTCTTTTTCTTCAAGATATTTTATTGCAGCTTCGGTCGTTCCTCCCGGCGATGTCACTTTCGCCCTTAGAACTTCGGGGTTTTCTCCTGTCTCCATAACCATCCTCGCTGCACCCAGAACCGTCTGACCAACCAGTTTTCTCGCCACATCTTCCGACAAACCCATTTCCATTCCGGCCTTAACTAAGGACTCAATTATATAGAAGATGTAAGCTGGACCGCTGCCAGAAAGGGCAGTTACTGCATCGAGCATTTCTTCAGGAAGTTTAGCCACAATTCCCACAGCACGCATCATCTGTTCTGCAATGGCTTCTTCCTCTTCACCCGCATATTTACCGCAAGAGATGCCTGAGGCACCTGTTCCCACTAGAGCTGGAGTGTTGGGCATCACTCTGACTACCGGAACCTCTTTTCCCAGAGCTGCCTCTATGGAGTGAGTAGTGACTCCGGCAGCAATGGAGATAATCACCTTATCCTCAGTCACAACATCTCTTATATCAGAAAGAACCTGGCCAATCACCTGGGGCTTCACAGCCAAAACAATGACATCGCTCTTCTGGACTGCTTCTCTATTATTTTCCGTTGTCGAGATCCCTTCCCTTTCCTTGATATAATCAAGGCGCTCGGGTCTAATATCGCTAGCCAAAACTTTATCCCTGGGGACCATACCACTCCGCAAAATTCCAGAAATCAATGCGCTACCCATATTTCCACAGCCAATGAAAACTACTCTTTTTTCTCTCAGTAGATTGCTCTTTTCTTCAGAGACCATGCCGGACCAACCTTTCCTCCTTTCTCCTTTACGCCGTTCAACAAAAGGGGGTCTCCCTCCACCGGAGCGGCGCCTCTCTCCTTTTCTTCTCTCTTCTCCTTTCCACATTTTGCTATTCCCTTTCATAATCTTTCTCTGTTATCCCTCTGGCCCGAAAATTGCTCTTCCTATCCGCACCATATTTGAGCCTTCCTCAATGGCCACTTCATAATCATTAGTCATACCCATAGAGAGGTATTTCATCTCTACATTCTCTATATTTCTAGCTTTTACTTCCTCCATTAGCTCCTTCAATTTTCTAAAATAGGGTCTGCAATCTTCTGGATTCTCATAAAATGGAGCCATGGTCATCAGTCCCTCAACCTTCATGTTAGGAAGCTCGCTAATATCTTTGAGGAAAGGAATTACTTCTTCAGGGCTCAATCCATACTTCGTTTCCTCACCAGATAGGTTTACTTCGATCAATACCTTTTGTACTTTGCCTGCTTTTCTTGCTTGCTTATCAATTTCCTTCGCCAATTTGACGCTGTCCACAGAATGGATTAGATCAAAGATTTTAACCGCATCATTTGCCTTATTAGTCTGCAAGTGGCCCACCAAGTGCCAGATGACTTCATTGCCTAATTTTCCATATTTCTCTTTCGCTTCCTGAACACGACTCTCGCCAATAATTCTTACTCCGGAAGCTATCGCTTCTCTGATCCTATCCTCTTCTACTGTCTTGGTAACCGCCACCATAGTTATGTCACCAGAATTTCGCCCGACCAATTCCGACCTCAACCGAATTTTCTCTGCAATCTTTTCTAAATTTTCTTTTATTGACATATTCCAAAACGAACTAGACCATTAATATTTGGAAAGTCCTCTTTCTGAATATAAGAAATATCTGGAGAATTGGTTTCGTTAGTTTTTGGAAGAAACGGGTTATAAGAGCCGTTCTGCGGTCGAAAGACCTCCGGTCTTTTACCCGCCTGCGCTCGGGAGCGTAACTGGGTACCACTCTCGTTCTTCTTTCTGCCTTTTCCCTTCTTTCCGCCTTTCTCCGCTGAGGCACCATCTCACCAAAATTCGTTTTCGTTTTTGTAAATTCATCCAATATTCTTCTGTGTTCTCTCCTTAACTTCAGGAAACGCACTCCACAATTAAACTTTTTCTCTCCTGGTAGGAAATAATTCCAGACGACCTCCGCATCTGCTTGTAGCCGGGGCAAAGGAAAAGCTAAATCGAGGGTCAATGAAATTCTTGAAGAAACAGGCAAGGAATCTCTTACAAGCAGTGAAGCTCCTTGTGAACTTAAATCTGCTGTTTCTGCAGAGAAACTCGTCGGAATACTACTGGGCAAATCCTTAACTTTTACCTTAACCGGTATCCTTGCTAAAACTCTTGTCATTACCCTTCTATCTGCTGAAGTCAAAAGCCTCCCCATTCTATTCTCCTTTCTAGGATTCAACGGTGCTTGCTATTCGACTTTTGCTTCACCCACTTATCTATCTCAGCCTCGTTGTAACGCCACTGCTTTCCGATTTTCGAGGCAGGAATCTTACCCTCGCGGGTCATTTTGTAAACTGTAACTTTGCTCAATCTAAGATAGTCTGCTACCTCTTTTATGGTCATTAATCTTTGCATTACTACCCCCTGATGTAAATCAGCTCCGAAGGAGTCCGACGTGTCCATGGGGTTTCGGAGTCCTGTCGGACCTGTGCTCAATAGGGGAAACTCTTCTCCCGGGGCGCTCACCATCTCGCGCCCGTCGCTAGCACGGAGCTCCTTATTCGTCGCTCCAGCGACCCCCTTCCGCACAAGGTTTCACAATCTTGAATCAGCTCCGAAGGAGTCCGACGGCTATGGTAGCCACTCCGATGCATCCAAGCGTGAAAATATGACAAAAGATCATAGAGAACACAGCGATTCTTCGCCGGCTGGTAGCACTCTGATGCGTCGGAGGCTACTAAGGAACAGGAATGAGAAAAAAGTAGCCTGACCTTTTTTGTCTGGTATTTCTTTATATCTTTTGATAGATATAGCCATTTTTTAGTATTTAATGATATATCATATGACAGAAGAAGTCAAGAAAAATTTAGCTGGAGGATGTGTAACTTAGAAATGATACATTCGGGAACGCAAAAATGAGACATTGGGAACAAGAAATGATACATTGACATTTTTTAATATCTGAGTTGCAATACTCCTAAAACGCCCTGATGATCGGGGCAGAAAAGGAGGTATTCCAATGTCAGAGCAATTAGCAAAACGACTAACCAATCAATGGGTATCACAGGTGTTACAGCAATTTAACAACCACACTATCACTGAGAAAGAAGCTTGTCAACTCCTGGGTATCACAAGAGCTCATCTATACCGCATACGGAAAACTTGGTTAAAGAGTATGTTAAAAGGAGAACCTTTTAATCTCCAATCTTCTGGTGAAAATAAAAAGCGTTCTCTCACCGCAGAGGTACAGGATTTCCTTCATCAAGAACTATCCTATATCAAAGAAGAGGCTTATCGTTACCGAGAAAAGTTCAATTTTGCTTTTCTTTCAGAGAAAATAGAGCAGAAATTCGATACTTTCATCCATCGCAATACCATAAGACGTTTTGCTATAAATGAAGGCTATTATGAGCAAACTACCAGGGAAAAACAGAAGCCCTGTATTCGCTTTGAGATGGATTCTATCAGCGCCTTATTTCAGCATTATGCATCCCGTCATACATGGCTACCTTGCTCTAACAGGTACCATGCCTTATCATGACCAAGGATGACCATTCCAGGCGTATTGTTGCCTTCTCCTTACGCGAATTTGAGACAGCCTGGCATCACCTATGCCTCGCCCGACAGACTTTTGAAACTATTGGTATCCCCCTGACTTATTATGTCGATAAACACTCTATCTTCAAGTTTAACCTCGACGAATGCATTCACTATAATAGGTGCATCTCTGAGGAAGAGGGTAAAATTCAGTTTAAAACAGCCCTCGGAAGTCAGATATAGCCACCATCTATGCCAACGAGCCTAAGTCTAAAGGTAAAATAGAAAAGTCCTTCGACTACTTCCGGCGTAGACTCCCTCAAGAATGTGAGAGCTATAAGATCAAATACACCGAAGATGCTCTGCCTATCCTTTCTGACTTGGTGCACTTCTATAACTCGAAGAGAGCCCATACTGAAACTGAGGAAACCCTTCTTGAACGCTGGAATAGGGCCATCAAAGAAGAACGCTTCAAACACTTAGACCCCTGGTTCAAGATATAGACTTAGAGGTGGTTTTCTCGCTCCATTTCCAAAGAACACTATATAAGGAGGCTACTCTCAAATTTCAGGGCAAAACTTACAAATTAGGCCAATTCCCTGGCAGAAAAATCATAGTTGCTATCATACCTGGCAAGAAGCTTATGGCCTTTATAGATAATCAAAAGATATCGCAGTATCACTTTGCCGGATACCTTTGATTACTTACATATTCACAATACTAAAAAAGAAAAGAAGTAAAAAGAAAAACCTACTTATTCCCTTACGTCCGTTTTTTGCGTTCCCGTATGTTTCTTTCTAAAAGCTCCATAACAGCAAAATCAGGCTCCTGCTGGAGAGGTAAATTGAGGGTAAAAATTCAAGTTCCGATGACTTTTTTGGCGCCAAATGTTAATAAAAATGGAGGGAGAGTGCTAAATCAGGTACCACAGAACGTGTGTCGCCTTCCTACATAGTGAATTTGGATGGAAATTATGGAAAATGAAAAGAGAAAAAACAAAGGGAGAAAAAATCTTGCTACCTCCAGGAGTTTCGTTGAAATAGATTTCAAAAAAACACGCTTTTTCAGAACTCAGCCACAATACAAAAATGATATCTTTCCCGACTATTTTGGTCCTATTATCTCCCTGATTACCTCTTTCAAATTAAACCATCTTTCCTCACTTGCATTGAATAATTCATCAGATACATTTTGATTTACATCAAAAGATTTAATAAAACTTGTAGAAATAAGTTGTCCATTCTCATAAATTTCAGTTTTGAAAGGGAACCACCATCTCGGACCCACTTGTCTGAAATCTGAATAGCACCATAATATCTCTTCTTTTTTTCTGGGTTCAAGTCCTGCTGCTTTAATCAATGTTAAGGCGCTGCTATCAATCCAAATTTTCTGAATTGGGTTTTGCTTTTCTTCTAAGAGGATTACATAACACTTACTCCCACTAACATACTCCACTTTATCTACTGTCGCCGTATCCGGGTCCGATATCAACTCCCACCAATTTGCTTCTATCCGTATCTGCTTCACCTCGTCAGGAAAAAGCTTTCTCCTCCCAATGGAAGTAATCAACCAATAGTCTTCACCATCAAAGATGGTAATAGTAGCTCTACCTTTATCAGGTTCCGGCTTAAGCACTCTGGATTCCACCCTAAATTTTTCTCTTTTCTTGTATACCCTTGATTCGGAGACTACTTTGCCTTTGGCTAAAGAAATATTTACTTCTTGTAAAACAACCATATCCTCAACCTTTCTACTCCATTCCGTATATCTTTTTCTTGCCTCTCCGATGAGGAATGAAATATTTTCCTCAGAAAAATTGGTTGTTGCCAACCCTCCAAATCTTGCCAAAGAAACCAATGCCATTATCATTATTAAGATATATCTTGCTAACTTTTGCATCCTACTTTGTATTTCTTTTGCTTCTCTCCAAGTTGACCTTTTCTATTACTTCCTGGGGATAGATTCTGATATAACTCCTTAGATGGTTCCCATACCCGAGCTCATGTTCTAAAAATGCTTCCTCTCGGAAACATTCCTGGAACAATAACTTTTTTAATTCTTCCTTAAATGGTTGATTTATTGATTCTTCTACCTTTATTTTTGTAATATTATGAACGGAAATAAAAGGTAAATTATCAACAGAGTATCTTAGAAGGTCAACAAAATAATCCTTGGAAACAATCATAAGCTTAATAACTGCCGCAAAGAGTCCGCCAGATATACTCAAAAGCCCACTTATTTTGTCTCTGCCCACCAAAAGAAAAAACTCCTCCATGTAGGCGAAGATTTTACTTCTTATACTAACCAACTCATATTCTAAACTGAGAATTCTCGGATTCTTGTATATCCATTGTGCGAAATTTCCTTCCCTTGGTTCTTTGCCGTTAAGTACGCCGGAATTGTCAATGAAACTTTTAATCTCTATGATGTCACTTTCTTCTGCTATCATCAGAGAAAACTCATCGTTGATTATCTCTTCCCTCTTATAAAGAAAAGGATTCTCCCCATCCCACTCTATTACTAGCAATCGTGAGAATCTTGCTAGGGTAGAACATAGGTCTCTATAAATTAGATCATTTGGAGTTTCCAGATAACGACTTTGCATCTCAGCTTCTATCTGTTCTATCGTCCTTGCCCCATTACATAGCTCTAATATTTCTCTGGCAGTTCTATTTATAACCAATTCCCTTGTTTCAGGATGAAATTTAGGAACGATTGTCCAATATCCCTCCTTTTCTTCTCGTTCGTATTCAATATTTTCAAGTTTAAAAATAGGTTTCCCTTCCTGCATTTTTTCTACTCCTTCTTAAATAAATTATCATCAATGATATCCAGCTCAATATTTTTTTCAAACCAAACTCTACTTTTGTTAAATTCAGCAACAGAATTTATTTCTCCAGCATATGTTTTAATAATTTCGTGTTCCCATACCCAGGCCAAACCAGCCTGCCAATACTCCTTAAGTGAATGTTTTCTAATATTTCCCACAGTTAATCGCAGATATGGGGAAACGACTATATCTCCATTTGCATGCACAGTAACAAAGTTAACACAATGCTGAGCGACAGTTCTAAACCTTATGATGTGATCGACAGGGTCTCCCCACATAATATGTGGACCGTACTTTTCTCTCAATTCATAAATTGTTTTTACTAATTCACGATATTGCAAAGGCGTCGGTGCAATTTCCTCAAAATTAATATTTGTTCTTCCCAGAATCATTAGAGGTTGGACACGGACCATATGAACTCCAAGATTTCTACAAAGGAGGAATAACTCCTCTATTTCTGAATAGTTAAATGCGGTTGGTATAAATGCAGTTGAGATGTCTTCATATCCTTCTTCAACAAAATATCTTATCGCGTTGACAGCGAGTTCAAAGGCATTTTTGTATTGTCTTAATCTGTTATGAGTCTCCGCTCTCGCCCCATCTAAACTCACCTGCGCCCTATCTACTCCACTTTCTTTCAACTTCCTGGCCCTTTCTTTAGTAATAAGAGATCCGTTAGTCACAAGAGATACTTTAACGTCGCTTTCTGACAACGCTATTGCAGCTTCACATAATATCCTCTCCCTTAATAACGGTTCCCCTCCACAAAAGCAAAAGTTTAATGGCTTTAACTCGGACACCTCCTTAATAAATTTTAAAACCTCACCATTCGTTAGTTCACTTTTAATAGCATAATTTTCTCCACTGAGGTTATAGCAATGTAAACATCTGAAATTACATTGATAGGTTAAGTCAAACGCTATCTGCTGTGGGCCCTTTAAAATTCTTGCATGTTTTATCGCTATATCTGACGATTCTGGTAGTTTAACTTCCTTCATATTTGTTTCAATCTTTCATCTAGTCTCTTATTTAGCGATCTCATAAACTCCGTTTCATTCCTAGGGGTTACTCCATATTTCTTCCCATCAGCGGTCTCAATTATTAAGATGTTTTCTTTCCCTGTAGCGTACATATATAAATTAAGTGAAAAAATATAACCGAAGAGATAACCCGGGAGCTCAACGCCTATCCCCCAGAAGTGTTTTATTCTCTCAATCTTACTAACCCGTTTTATCTCACCATACCCTATCTGTGAAACAAATGGTCCACATTTAAGCAAAATTTCTTTTTCTCTTAATTCGTATCTCATTGTCGGATATATGGCCGAAACAAAAAGCAGAATAAACAATAACACCACAATCACAAGCCTGAAAGTAGGAGCCTGGGAAAAAAACCAAATTAGAAAAGTACATAAAGATAAGAGAAAAATACACGGTGTAATGGAATAAGAGGGTTTAAAGGTCTCCATTGTTCGCTGCAGTTAGGTATAAATTTCTATCTTGAGTCATTAAACAGTCTCGTTACTTACCTACCAAAAACAAGCAACAAACCGATACTGGTATTCCATAATATACCATCGTAGTTATTTAACAAATAAATCCGCAATTCATTACACATTTTTAGCAAATAAGACACGCCAAATTCACAAAGATAATTTTCTTGTTCCTTTCGCACTAAAACAGCAAGACTCGTAAAGTACGAGAATCTTTCGTTTATTATAAAATGTAAGCCGGCAGATATCTGCCCGTACATTAGATCGGACAAGTTTTTTCGGTCCTTTTCTCTCCACAGAGGTTGACTATAAGACACCTCCACGATGGATATAACAGGGTCGCATACTTTTTCTATGGCGACTCCTGGTTGCAATGAAAACAAATTATGTTCTTTCGTATCATAAGTCATGTTTCCATAAATTCTTCTACATGTAGGTAATTGAAAGCCGAGTGAACAATGGAGCCGGCTACTTCTTAATCTAAATGTATATCTTGGCAGAAATAGTATACTTCTTGCCAGTAATAGTGTCTCTGTCTTTTGTTTCCCTTTGGGAACTTCCTCTGGATAAAATGTATGCTCGTAGCTTAAAGGTACGAAACCATAAACCGACCATTTTTCATTTAAGATGTATCCGGCCATTAATGTTAACTCAATACATCTACTTCGAATCTCCTTGTTTACTATTCCAGTGTAAACCGTATCAACAGATAAAAGGCATTTTTTCTCTAAATCAGGCCTTATGAAAGACGGCCTTTCCTGAACGGCTAGTGCAGAATTGAAGAAACTAAAAAGGATTGCGAAATTTAAAAGGAATATTTTGATAGAAGTTGATTTTTGAAACATATCGGACTGCCTTTCCTCTCTCTTTCTCTATTCTTGCATATCCCTTCTTTATCAAATCCTCGCCATTCGGTTTAATAACCAGCACGAATCCTGTCCATAGTAGCATAAATTCATCTACTGAAATTATTTTTCTTCCCACAGCAGTATCATTTAATACAATCCAATCATCTACTACACCTATTAGCAAGCTAAAATGCCCGACCTCTTTACCTGTAAAATCTGACCTCATGTGGACTACGATGGGCAATGATATCTCGTCTGTTACTTTCACCAATCCGCTATAATTCATTTTATATCCATATGCTTCAAATCCTCTATTTAGAGCAAACTCTTTCATATCGAGAAATGTAATCCCTCTCTTTTCTTCCATCATTTTCTTAAAAAATTCTTCGGCAATTTCTTCTTCTTTAGCTGGTATACCATAGTAATTAAGGAGAGTAGATAACACTGCTACTCCACAAGTAAATTCAGCCATCTGTCTATCAATTTTTAAATATTTAAGGTCCATAAAGGATTTTACTTTTAAACCCTCCCCAAGGACAGTACTGACAATATGTAACCCACTCAGGAGAAACATTATTATTAAGACCTTAACTTTTATTTTCATATAGAATTACCTTGGGTACCGGTTTAATGAAATCCTCCCTCTCCATAATATTCCTGTCAATTCGACTAAAATAATAAATAAGTAGTACGATGATGGCTATAACTAAAATGCTAGCTAATCCTGGATGGATTCTTTTCGCCTGATATAGCCCTGCTGGAAAATTTATTACAAAATGCAACAATACTGCCAAAAGGAAAAATCTTATTGGCTGACTTATACTGAAACCGTAACCCACCATACCTGTAAATATCATATGTGCCAAAACTCCAAGGACTCTTTCACCGCCAAAACCTGGAAGTAACAAAAAGAAATTTTTAATTCCGGAAGCATATTCTGGCTGAGTTCTACTAAAGCTATATGCTAAGTACCATATTTCCCCTATCCCAAACCCTAATCCTACCAAAAGACCTGAAAAATAAACATGTATCTTTTCTTTTAACAAAGTTTTGTTTAATAGTACCGGTAACATCTTTAACCATTCTTCTGCGAAGGCACCTATGAACAGAAGAATAAGCAAGAACCATAACGGCCAAAGGGATAATTCTTTACTTATCCCTAAAACATTACACAAATAAGAGCGTATTGGTTTCTTAATAGATAACCCCACCATAGCACTAAAAGGCAAAGATGCCAAAACATATAGGATTGCTCTATCTTTTCCAACCCAACCATATTTAAACCACTTGTGATAGAAAATTAACAACGAAATTATAGTAGAAAATATCCCAGAGAAATAATAATTCATCTTAGTTCGCCTACCCTGTAAGAAATAGAGTGTGTATTTTTCGAAATATGCTTCCTTCGTCTCCTAACAATTCAAAAGGCTTACCTACCTCTTTGATTTCTCCGTTGTGCATTACCGCCACATTATCGGCTATCATTACCGTGGATAACCGATGTGCAATAAGAATAATTGTACTCTGTTTCCTTAACTCTTGCAAAGATAATTTTATCTTATTTTCTGTTTCACAATCGATAAAAGATGTTGGTTCATCCAAAATAAAAACTTTTGGAGATAATAAAAATGCCCTCGCTAAAGCAATCCTTTGTGCCTCTCCTGCTGAAACGTTCATTCCATCTGGCCCAATTTTGGTATAGACACCACAAGGCAATTTATCAATAAAATCTATAGCCGCCCTTTTTAATGCAATTAAAACTCGCTTTTTATCCATCCCCTCTGAGCCGTAAGTTACGTTTTCAATGACTGTGCCACTGAATACATATTCATTTTGAAGAGTTAAAAGTACTGATTTCCTCAATGATGAAAGAGAGATTTTCCTAATGTCTTTACCGTCTAGGAGTATTTGGCCCTTCTGTGGGTCATAAAATCGTACCAATAACCTGCATAATGTTGTCTTTCCAGCACCACTTTGTCCTACTAACGCAAATATACTTTGTGGCGGAATCTCTAAATTTATCCCCTTTATAATCATATCTTCATAATAACCGAAAGAACAATCTTTTATCAGAATCTTACCGTTCGAAGGCGTAAATTCTATTGCATCCTTTAATTCTACAATCTTGGGTTTAATCTCTTTATACTCCAACGCTCTTCTCAAACTAGCTCTAATATCCTGAAATGACAAAACAAAAGTGGCCAATACAGAAATTGGTTGATAAAGAATATTTGCAAATATAAGGAAGGCAATAAGTGTCCCAAGAGTAATACCACCATTAACCACCTGCATACCACCATACCACAAAATACCTAGTGCCCACAAATTATTCACAACGAGCGAAATAGTACTTGAAAATCTATTAATCATAAATGCTCGCAAAGATGTTCTAAGCAGCTCGGACAGCTTTCCTAGAAATTTATCTTGTTCTTTTCTTTCCGTATTTAGAGAGCGCACAAGCTGTATTTTTGAAAAATGTTCCACTGTGTAGCCTAAAACTTCTTGATTCTTTTCTTTAACACGGTAGGAATATAAGAGTAGGGGTTTCCTAAATTTTGCAATTATTATGATTTGTAAAATCAGGATTATGGAAACAAACAAAGCAAGCTCCTTATGCCATCTAAACATAAAAATCACTGCAATGAAGAAAATCGAATGTAAGGGAATGGTCGCTGAACAATCCATCCACGAATTTGCAATCAATTGAGCATCTGATAACAAACGGTAAGAAATTCCTCCGGATGGTGTCTTGCCATAAAATTCCAACGGTGCAAACTGAAGATTCTTAAAAATATCCATCTTTAAATTTATAGCAGCCCTGCCAAAAAATTTGAAGAAAAGATAATTACTAGAAAGGGAAGTAAGAAGCAGAACTAAAAGCAGGACTAGTGAAATAAGCAGTATATACTTGAAATATTCATAGTATCTTTGGCCAATTACTACATCAATTAGAAAGCGTGTAATAAAGGGTATCACCAGAGCGCTAACATGTGCAACTATCCCCAATAGTATGGCGCTTGAGATGGATAAATAGCTTCCCCTCATGTAGTTAAAAAGGAGTTCAAAATACTCTTTGAGATCTTTCAACATTGGAGGTATATCACTTTTTTCACAGAAATTATCCAGCTGTTTTAATTAAAAAGCACATAAGGGACGGAAATAAGTGAAAATTCCATCCCTTGTTTTAGTGCTCTTCGAACCAAGTCCCAGTTAATTCTACATTATTGATGCATTTACCCTTATCAAAATGCCCTTCGAGGTTGGTTCAATCCAGGCAAGCGCCTTCTTAACCACCATCTAGGAGACCAGACGGGATCATCAGTAGCTGCGATTGCAAAAGCTACAGCCACTACAGATACTACAATAATTAGTAGAACGAATATGAATCCTTCGCCAGCAACCTGTGCCATTTCGGTGTCTCCTAACATTTCAATCGTAGGACTTTCGTACTGCATAGTTTCACCTCCTCTCTCTCTTCGCATTTTCTATACACGAAGTTATTCCAAATATTTATCCCAAGAGTTGTTAGAGATTGTCAGTAGTTACATCAAAATTGAATAAAGTCAAATACTTACACCCCTATAAGCATTGAATCGAAAGCGAATTTGATTTTTAATCCTTGTTTTGCAAACCGTCTTTCTAATAAAAGATAATCTTTATATGAAAGCCCATATATTTCTTCTATATGGGTCATAATTACAAGTTTAGCCTTAAGGTTTTTGGAAATTTCCACCGTTCTTGCATAGGACATTTCTGACTTTAGTAGGGGATGACCTTTGGGCATGGCTCTTTTCCCTGTTAAGGGATTAAACTCAGGAATCCCCATGGGAAGGATGGCCAAATCCAATCCTTCGAAATTCTTCTGAGAGAAATTTCCCGTAAGTTCATCGGGAACAACTAAGAGCTTTTTATTCCTCCACTTTAGGATAAAAGCATAGGAATAATTATTCTCTAATCTAATAGGTTCTATTTTTACACCGCATACATTACCGTACTTTCCATCAGCCATTTTTATGATTTTAATTATTCCCTTCTTTGAAAAATATCTTAGATGCTCCCAAGTGCCTAATCTCTCATGAAAATCTTCATAAACTTGCTGCGGCAAAAAAATAGGTGTCACTTTGTGTGCAGGCGGGAAACCCTTAAAATCATAATTGATTAATTCCCAGACCCGTCTTCCGAGGGTATGGTCTGGATGCCAATGAGAATAAAGACCTGCGCCTATCCGTTTAATTCTCGAGCGAGTAAGTTGGCCTCTTATTTCTTCAGGTGTATCTACCAGGATATCCGGACCATGAACAAAAATAGAAGGCCCTGACCGGCTATACGGAATTCCCTTCTCTTTAGCTTCTGAACAAATTCTGCAATCACAAAGCGGCATTGGGATTGGTGTTGCTCCCCCTGTTCCCAGAAATTCAATACGTAGTTTTGAAAATCTTTTAGTCTTTGAGCTTTTCTTCATGGTCGCATAAAAAAGCCGGCCTGCCAAATATTACTATCGGCAGCCCGGCTAGCTTCTGCTTCACCATTACCTATCCTCGTCGCCCCGTGGCTTTGCGTCCCACCCTTGCGGTATGGTTTGCCTTTTCGGAATATTTAGTGTCCCCTGGCGATTTCCCAACAGGCAAGGAATATTGCGGGATGGTCAGTCACCTTTGAGGCCTACGATAAAAGCATAAATACCGATACCGGACCAACAAGAAGCCACTATTGGAAATAAGAACACGTATCCGAATTTGAAATTATCATATCAATATTACGAGGACTTGTCAAGCGAAAATTTAGGCCTTTCTTCCGAAAATTTTAGGCCTTTTTCTTGTCTTATATGGGAAATATAATAGAAAAATGGCCTATTCCCCATTACAACTTGTCTAATAGAAAATATCAATACTAATTTCCCTTAATTCCCTTCCATTCTAAAAATAGTTCATCGCTATAGCCTTCTTTCTCACTTCCCGGAAAACCCCAACTCTTGGTCCATTTCTCTGAATTCTGGGCCGCCTGTTCTCAAGATTCAGCCCCATATACAATGTATGTATCGCCCAATAGACATAAGCGCCATGCAATTCTTAAATCTCCTATGGAGTCGCATTTGTTTCTCTCGAAGTCCGAGTCTGAACATAGTATATGATAGAGATGTGAAGGATATGTAAAAGAATTGTGAAATTTTTGTAAAATTTTGGCCCCATTGTTTTTGTCCCAGACATACTTTACAATTAATTTGAAAAAATCCCCTGGTTTCCCCCAAATGTAAGAAAGGGGGAAATTATGGGTAAATGGCACGGTCCGGAAGAGAAACTAAAACTCATCCAGGCAATCCAAACTTCGGGCAAGTCTATCGGCGAAGCTTGCCAGGAAGCAGGGATTTCCTGGGTAACTTACTGTAAGTGATAGATTTACTACAGCAAAAATATCCCCAAAAGGCAATAGAAAAACCGCCTCATGCGTTACGTTTGGCGGTCTTAACCTACTTATTATCGGTGATTAATGTTATATTATCTCTTTACCCACTCCTTTGTCTTTGCGTCGAATCTATAGCCTTCTTTGTGCAGCTTCCTCCTTCTTTTGACCATCTGATAGCGATAGCCCAGCTGTCTTGTAATGCCTGAATATGCGTTGGGATTCTTATTTAGCCTTGAAATTATGCCCTGGACAATGAAAATTACGGTTCCTGGGGTAGCTCTGCATGGTGTCCTGTGGTACGCCGCCAGCAACCATTGACACCCACGGGAATCATTCTGCCCAATTCGTTCGCTTTTTTCGTTATCATAACGAAAAGATGATCAAATTGTCTTTTTTATGTTCCCGAACGTATCATTTCAAAGGTTACATAACAGAAAAATTTAGCTGGAGCAATGCCATCATTCGGCCGGCATAAGTTTTGTCTCGACGGTAAGAAAAGAAATTCTTATCTTCATAAGTGCAGATAGGGGATATTTCTATATTTTCTCTTAGAACTCCCGCTCGCTCGAGCTGGTAGAAATTTGCCTTGGCTAAGTCTATCGACCAAAGTCCCTCGCGCGAAAATTGAGCCCTCCGCTGAGAAGATTCTGAAATTATAGAAGATAAGACCTCCTTTCCGAAGGAATTGCACGACTGGTTAAAGGCTTCAGCCACAGGAGACCAGGGAACTTGATAACATTCTTTGCAAATATGGGGCCCGATTACCACAAGAAGGTTCTTCGGTTTCACGCGTAAAACTCGCGACATTATTTCTACTGCCTGAGGGGAAATACCAGCGACAGTACTGCGCCAGCCAGCATGGAGTAGAGCCCCTATTTTCTTTTGCGGATCTAAAATGAATATCGGAGGGCAATCGGCAACAAATATGGCAAGTGGGATATTAGATTGATTCGTGATAAGCCCGTCCGTTGCTGGAAATTTTCTTCCCGGATCTTTTTCTCCAACTATGGCGATGCCATCCTTATGTACCTGCTCTCCCGTGGTGATTCGAGAATAGGATATGTTCAGTCGACGGGCTATCTCTCTTCTCTTTTCCTCAAGTTTTGAATTGCCTGCACTGCGGGTTGTAATACCAGCTAATACGGAAAATTTTGAAGCAAACCGGATAGGAAAAAAGAAATCTTTCATTAACTAATCGAAATTTAGGCCTTTGCACCACTTCCTGAATCTATTCCACGAATATATAGCAAAAGCTCTTCGGGGTTACTGGCACAAGTTAAGGCGTCTTCCAGCTTAACCAATCCTTTGCTATACAATTTTTGCAATGCCTGGTTAAAAGATTGCATTCCGTAATAATCGCCCTTCTCCATGCTATCGAGAATTTCTCCAATCCTGTTCTCTTCAATCAATTTCTTAACCAGGGCGGTAACGACTAAAATTTCCACTGCAGGCACTCTGCCCTTTCCATCAGCCTTGGGCAGAAGCCTCTGGGAAATTACCGCCCTTAAGGTATCAGCCAATTGCAGGCGAACCTGGTTCTGTTGATAAGGCGGAAAAAGGTCTATGATACGCGTTATTGTTTGCACTGCATCAATTGTGTGCACTGTGGATAATACGAGGCTTCCCAATTGGGCTGCAGTCAGTGCTGCGGCCATTGTAGCTAAATCTCTCATTTCACCTACCAAGATTACATTAGGGTCCTGGCGGACAATATGTTTCATGGCAGAGGGATAATCGAGAGTATCCTCACCTAACTCTCTCTGACTTATGACACTCTTTTTATCGCCATGGAGAAATTCGATCGGGTCTTCAATTGTTATAATATGGGCAGAACGGGTGGAATTAATATAATTGACAATTGCTGCCAGCGTTGTAGATTTACCGCAGCCAGCTGGTCCTGTGACCAACACCAGGCCTCGATCGTTCTCCGAAATTTTCTTTAATACAGTTGGTAGATTCAACTCTTCAAAGTGAGGAATTTCAAAAGGCACAAGACGAAACGCTATGTGGACTGTTCCCCTCTGAAGGAAAATGTTGATCCTGAAACGGGCCAGACCCTC
>Ga0315308_1000604_pt1 | contig 20294 bp, 16 predicted proteins | sample TDP3_MG_FD_203078 | JGI IMG/M metagenome (GOLD analysis project Ga0315308, IMG submission 203078) | Freshwater sediment microbial communities from Lake Towuti, South Sulawesi, Indonesia - TDP3 | ecosystem: Environmental > Aquatic > Freshwater > Lake > Sediment | place: Indonesia: South Sulawesi... | reverse complement strand
GCCGGGGCAGAGAAGAACCTCTGGATTAAGTTAGAGATGCCCTATGCAGTGACAGGCGTTGATGGTAACTCAGAGCATACGAGCATCTACACCATTACTGCTACGGCAGACTGATCTGGAAAGATTGGTGGGGATGAGAAGACAAGAGGCTCTGGAAGGATGCACCTATCTGTATAGAGTTACAGATGGGGCTATATGGAGATTTTGTAACCGGAGGTCTATGAGGTTCTGGAGAAGCTTTGTACTTCTTCGGAGGTTCGGGCTACAGGTTGAGAAGGGGAAGGAAATCAAAAGCTAAAAGGGAAGGGGGTGAAAAAAGATGAAGAAGACATTGATTTTATTGGGATTAGCGATGGTGGCAGGGATAGCGTCATTGTCATTAGCAGGGACGAGTGACTCAATCAACCTGCTGGTGACTCCGATATCGAATGTATCGGTGAACATCATTGATGGTTCTTACAACTTTGGGACAGTAGCCCTGTACAATACCACCAGTGAGAGCACAGCGCTTGTGGTAAAGAACGACGGGAGCGTGCAGGCGTCCTGGCAGCATAGAGCTGGCAATGCAACTGGAGGGACGAGCACCTGGAATCTGGTCTATGCTGGTGCTGTAGCGAGCACGGATGAGTTTCGTCTTTGGGGAGAGATTGCGACCACAAAGCCAGGCAGTTTTCCAGAGGGTGATAAAGTGACCACCTATGATGCGAGTTTAACTGGTGGGAGTAATATTGCAGCCGGGGCAGAGAAGAACCTCTGGATTAAGTTAGAGATGCCCTATGCAGTGACAGGCGTTGATGGTAACTCAGAGCATACGAGCATCTACACCATTACTGCTACGGCAGACTGATCTGGAAAGATTGCTGGGGACGAGAAGGCAATAGGCTCTGGAATGATGCACCTATCTGTGGACAGGGGCAGTTATAGGTGGAGTTAGCTGGCACTCTGAAGAGTGCCCGACCACATTAGGTTGGTTGCCCTTTAGGGTGACGGACATGCTACTCTGAAAAGAGGCTCTGGTGAATCGGAGCTAATCCGGGTGGATACACTGGATTATAGGAGTGAGAGAAAAGGTGTGATGAAAAGAAGGAAAAATATAACTATAACAAAGAAAGAAAAAATTCCCCTAAAACAGGAGACTAGACATGCGCAACATTAGAATGTCTTTGATTGTTTGCGGAATAGCGGTGCTATGTGGACTAATATTTTCCAATAATCTTAATGCAGGTGGCATCGCCGTAGAATTTGCTGACATCGTCTTAGAAGATTTGGATCTTGGTGGAGTATATAATTTGAGAGCTATGAGAGGATTGTCTTATACAGTGATGAGCAATTACGAGGGGACAAGAGACATCGAGATTTTAGTTGAGAAGCCGAATCTGAGCGATTGCGAGAAGGGATATGAACCAGTCCCAGATATCGCGTGGGTGCGTGTAATCCCAGATAGTTTCCGTCTCGGCTACCGCGAAAAAGCTCACTGTGCCATTATTATTTCTATACCTGAAAATGAAGAGTACCGGGCACGGCACTTTCAAGTGGCCATACTGGCCAGGGCAAAGCCCGATCCATTTGTCAAGGGCGTGGCTCTTGTACCACAGGTGAGTTATAAGTTGCGCTTTAATGTGGGGATCAAAGGTCCGGAAACAATAGAGATGGTTAGAAAAAGAAAGAAGTTTATGACCCTGAACTTTCATCTTGAACCCCATAGCCTTTACCTTCGTAATATACAAATTGGTAGACAAGTAACTTTAGGAGAGGGAGGAATTCCGGCTTTAAAGGTTGTCAATCTGGGTCCGGAGAAGTTGAAACTTCAATTCAAGAGTATACGCTGTGAGGAAAGGTTCGGGATTTCAGAAGGTTACGAGCCCACGCCAGAGCCGGATTTTTTGAAGTTGGCAAGGGAGACTATAAATGTTAAATCAGACAACATAGTTAATATACCACTGGTCCTCAAGATTCCCGACGAACCGAGATATCGGGGTAAGAAATATGCATTTATTATCAAGGCAGAACTTAAAGACACGGAAGTGCCCCTGGAAATTTACAGCAGAATCTATGTGGAAACTGAAAAGTAGCTTTCTTAGTATAGGAGGCATGAAAGCGAGACTATTTCCTTTTGGAAACGGAATTGAAGATGAAACAGGAGCGTAGGAAATTTTTCAAGATGAGCCATTGGAGAGCAGCGGCGAAGATGTTGTTGCTGCTGATTGTGGCGGCAGCCATTTTTAGCCCTGGATTGGTGCGCGCGGGTAATTCCGATTCCATAAGTTTGTCATTCACGCCAAAGGATACTTGGCCTCCAATAGCGATAACCAATCTTTCTGCTTTGGCTGGCAGCGGCGAAGGTGATGTGCAACTTACCTGGACCGCCCCTTATGAAGACGACGCATTCCCGAATAGCAGAGCAGTATCAGGCTACTATGTAGAATATGACACCTTTAGCATAGATTCGTTAGGCGGAGACACTACTGCTTGGTGGAATATTGCGGCAGGGTGGAAGCAAATTACTTTTGCTAATGATCCTGGTGCGACAGAAACAACCGATTTTGACTCTCTCTGGCCTGGTTCGACATATTATTTCGCTATCAAGAGTTATGATGATGCCAGTCCACCGAATGAATCGCCTATTGATACTCGTGCAGCAAGCGTAACTGACCAGGCATATTGTGTAGTTCCAGATACTCCTCCGGCAACACCGACCGGATTGACTGCAATTGCCGGAGTAGAAAAAGTAGATCTTTCCTGGACTGAGCTTACCGAAAGTGAGAAAGGGATAGATTTTGACTATTATAGGATTTATCGTTCCAGTATTTCGCCATCAGTTCTATTTGCAATAGATACTACAACATCAACTGTCTATTCTGATACAGGATTACAATATGATACAACTTATTATTATGCGGTTAGTGCCGTTGACCAGCCACCACTGGTGCTTGAAAGCCCATTATCCCAGATAGTAACGGCCTGGGTGGTCTTGGGAGATACGACTGCGCCAGCTGCGATTACAGATTTGCAGGCAGTTCCGGGAGACTGGACAGGAGAGGCCGACTTGGTGTGGACCGAGCCGGGAGATGATGGAGTTGAAGGAACTATTATTGGAGGCCGCTATGGCGTCAAGTACTCAACCGATCCTGCCTTCGCCTGGAACGGACCTGATAAGTTCGAATACGAGTGGTCACCTGCTCAGATTGTTCCCGGAAACCAGGGCAAGCTCACGCGCGGAGGATTGGAACCGGGGACTACCTATTACTTTAGAATATGGACGAGAGACGACGCTGGGAACTGGTCTCCCATATCTAATGGAGCAACTACCTGGGCACAGATTGTCGTTTTGTCGCCTCCTACTGGCCTTGTAGCAAAGGCTGGAAATAGACAGGTTACGCTGACCTGGACACCCAATCCTGAGGAAGATATCTCTGGGTATTTGGTGTACAGGAGCACAACGAGCGGTTCTTATAATTATGGCGTTGCTTTAGCGACCGTGACTCATCCGACGACGAGATATGTTGACACTGGACTAATTAACGATACTACTTATTACTATGTCTTGAGGGCTATGGATACTCTCGGTCTGGCGAGCGAGGCTTCTTACGAGGTCTGGGCTCGACCCAGCCTGAGGCCAAGGCCACCTTGCGGCGTTAGAGGAGCATTAGTTGATAGTAGTAAGCATATGAAAGTTCAGTGGAGAGGAGTAACAAGGAATGAGGACGGTTCGCCTTGCACTGACCTGGAAGGTTACAGAGTCTACAAGTCAACTTATCTGGAAGGATTTGTTTCTGAACCGACGGCAGTTGTTACAAGTTCGGTATTGTCCTGGAATGAGATGGATGATATTTCTCAAAATACATATTATTACGATGTGAGGGCGGTTGACATTGGTGGAGTGGAAAGCGTAGACTCTATGATAATAATGGTAGAGGATGAAAAGGTGAATATAATTGCTCCTTCAGAAGATATGGAAGCGAAGGTACTTATTCCTGAGGAGTTGACAGATATTCTCTATAAGGAGACCAATTATTACGAGGACGACCTGAATATAACTGTCACCGAGGAAATTGAAGAAGAGAATAAAGATAGAGTGGTAAGTTGTTACGAATTTAGTGCCTGGAAGGGCTACGAAAACGAGACGCTCAATCAAATTGAGAACTTCTCGTTTGATAAGCCGAAGGCTTCTGTAAGTCTATATTATGAAGTGAACAGGGAAGGTCTGGTGAAAGGAACTACCATAAAGGCTAGTCAGGCTGAAAGCAGTCTCGCTCTCTTCTGGTTCAATGGAATTGAGTGGGTGAAAGTCGGCGCCAAGACCGATACAGTTGAGCAAGCGCTCACGATAAGGACAAAGAAGTTAGGTAAGTACAAAATTAAGGAATCATTTGCCGCTACAGAATTTAGTCTCAATAAAGTCTATCCACGCACCTTCACGCCTAACAATGACGGATTGAACGATGTGGTCAACTTCGAGTATGCCAATCCGAACAATAAGGGCGTTGTGTGCAGAATTTTTGATTTGAGAGGTGCTTTGGTGCGTCAATTGGACATTGGTCAGACTGAGACCTCCTTCTCCTGGGACGGCAGGGACCAGAAGGGGAAAGTTGTTCCTAGCGGCGTTTACATATATCAGTTAGAGGCAGAAGGGAAGGTTATTAATGGGACAGTTATTCTGGCGAAGTAAAGTGAACAGGGAAAAGACTCGATTTCTTCAGCTTTGGGAAATTTTTTCACGCTCAAGAACTTCGGTCTCTGCAGGACGCAGAATCAAACTCCCCTTCGGGTCGGACAGGATTCTGCTTGGAAGCCAGATTGGTCGGCCTTGCTCTCTCGCTAAAATTTCCAATGTTTCTCAAAAATCGAGCCTTTTCCCAAGAGGGAGTGGGGAGTTGCTTTTTGCTAAAATTTATAATGTTATCGCAAATCGAACTTTTCCCATGGAGTGTGAAGGGCCTAGTTTTCTCACTAGAATTTCCAATGCTTCTCAAAAATCGAGCCTTTTCCTGGTATGGAAGGAAGTAATAAGAACAGGGATTTTCAGGGTAACCTTCGGCACTCTGAAGAGTGCCCGACCAAAGTCTGGAATCCTCCCAAAAGGGAGGGACGGACGACCATGGAAGGTCGCCCCTACGCGATTCCCAAGGACTCCAGGGCAAAGCTTACGCTTTGCTGCTACAGATATAGTATGGAAAAATGGATAAAAATAAGGTATATTAGGAGGAATAAAATGAATAGGTTTACTGGACTGTTTACGGCAATACTCTTATGTGTAGTTGTCTCTGTCTTCTCGATTAGAAATTGTCGGGCTGACTTCGAGGACTTGGGCGCAGGAGCACGTCCAATCGGGATGGGGAACGCCTACACTGCTCTGGCAGATGATGTAAATGCTATCTACTATAATCCGGCTGGGCTGGCTCAATTGGATGAATGTCAGTTTACCAGCGGCTATGGGAAGCTTTACTGGGGCTTAGATGATGGAAGTAGCCTGGGCAGTGGATTTATCGGCTATGCCCACCCGCTATACCAATGGGGGACATTGGGAGCAGGTTGGCTTAACTTCGGACTGCAGGGCCTATACCAAGAGAATAGTTTTATGTTCTCTTATGGAAGGACTGTTACTAAGAGGCTCCTTGCGGGTCTAAATTTTAAACTTCTATATAAGAAATATGGGAAAAATCTTTACACTGAAAATGCCCTCATTGATAGCGGCCCTAGTACCAGTGGCGAGCGTGACCCAGTCTTTAGCAAGGGCTATTCTAAGACAGGATTCTCCGCAGATTTGGGATTATTATATAGATTCAATCGGGAGTACTCGTTCGGTCTGGCATTAACAGATGTCAATCAACCTAATATGGATTTAAAAGACAGTAGCAGTAGAGTTCCCATCGGGATAAAATCGGGCTTTCTCTACAATAGCGACTTTCTCACATTTGCCTTTGACACGACATTCAGAAACGGCGATGTGAACGCTTATAGTGGCGTGGAGAAGTGGTTCTCAAAGCGAACATTTGGAGTGAGGGCTGGTCTCGGTTTGGGAAGCAGAAGTTTCAGTAATCTCGCCTTAGGTGCGAGCTATACCAAATACCTCTTCCAGCTTGACTACGCCTTTCTCTATCCGCTTTCTGGAATAAGGGATACATATGGTTCTCACCGCATATCATTGACTCTCCGATTTGCACCAGAAAAAGAGGAAAAGAAAAAAGCAAGAGAAACGAGGTTGGCGGAGATCTCGGCGGAAAGGGCGGCAAAAGAAGAACTGGTAAAGATTCAAGCGAAGGAAGCCAAAATGATTGAAGAGAGAAGGAAAGTAGAGCTCGCCGGAAATTACTACAAGGAATCGGTAGATGCTTACAGAAATGGATTGTATAGTGATGCTGTCGCGAAATTGAGATTTGCCGTGGAACTGGACCCCAAGAAACCGGAAATACAGAGCCTGTTTAAGAAGCTCTCTTCAATCATAGAAGTAATTCCGAGAGAGACCGGCGTAGGAAGAGAAGCGGAACTCGTTAGAGCCGGCGTTAGTTACTATGTTGAAGATAAAGCCGGGAAGGCAATAATTACGCTCGAGTATGCTTCTGAACTATCGCCCAAAAATAAAGAGATTCCAAGGTTATTGAATATAGTTAAGAGAGAGTATCCCGCCATAGCAGAACAGGAGAAGATAAGTGCCGGCATGACGCTCGTGGAGCAGAAATTATATCGCGCATTGAACTATCTATATGAAGATAGGAGCGACCTGGCAATTCTTGAATGCCAGGAAGTACTTGAACTTGAACCTAATAATACGCTCGCTCTTTCCAGGTTAGGCTCAGCTTACTATGTGATTGGACAGAAGGAAAAAGCTAAGGAGCTCTGGCTAAAGGTTCTGGATTTGGAGCCTGAGAATAAGGAAGTCCTCGAGTTCTTGAGAAAAGAAGGGGTAGTACCACCAGAAGTCAAACCGAAACCAATTCCTAAAGGAGAAGAGATAAGAAAGGAGTTCGAGAAATCGGTGGGCTACTATCGAAGAGTAGAGAAGAGTCTTGATATAGATGGCAGGATGGAACTTCTCCGCTCTATCATAGATAAGTTTAAGCCTTTGGGAATGGATGTTTCGGGGCTGGAAAGGGAACTGGAAGCACTCAGGAGGGAAAAGGAGAAGAAGAAAGCGGAGCTTGAGAAAGAAAAGAAGGAGCCCGAAGTTAGTAAGCCCATTCTTCCCCAGAAAGTAGAGGTTCCAGCTCAGGAGAAACGGGTATCGGAAGAGGAGCAGATGAGACAGAAATTCTCAGACGGGGTAAGCGACTACGGGAAGGGTGATTATGACGGAGCTATTGCCAAATGGGAACAAGTAGCCAGAGTGCGAACAGAGGATGCGAAACTGAAGAAAATTGTAGAAAAAGCTAAGGCCAAAATCGCTACTGCCAAAGAAGAAAAGGTAAAACAAATGAAGAAGCATTACGACAAGGCAGTGGCATACTACAAGAAACGCCAGTGGGAGGATGCTATGGCTGAGCTGGAACAGGTATTAAAACTTGACCCGAAACATGAGCAGTCCAACGCTCTGATGAAGAGGTTAGAGGAAAAAATATGGTTAAGTGTTCAAGAGGAACGAAAGAAAAAGATGGACGAGTATTATGGTGCTGGGATTGCATATTTCCAAAACGGTGATTATGAAAGAGCTATATCTGAGTTTGAGAAGGTCTTAAAATTGGAGCCAATCCATCTACAGGCGCAGCGAATGATTAAGGAGGCAAAAGACAGGATGGGAAAGTGATAAGAGTGACAGAAGTTTTGATTTTGACAATGACAATTTCGTTAATTTATACTATAATGAAATTAGGAAGTAAGCAGTTCAAAAAATGGAATCGTTTTTTCCATTAGTAGGCAAGGGGGAAAAATGAAAAAATTCACTTTAAGAAGGTTATTTTGGATTCCGTTTATTCTGGCGATTCTTATTACTGCTTGTACACTTGCCGCTGACTTTGCTTCTCTCATTGAACAGAAAATAGCCTTGGAGAGAAGTTTTGAAGACAGGCTCAAGGGGCTATTAGAAAAGATATTAGGTACGGATAGGTTCATAGTAATCGTTAATGTGGAGCCGGAAACTGAATCTACAGAAGTGGCGAGAGAAACCTGGGTTCAAGAAAAGACGCCAGGTGAGGTAGCACGGAAGGAAAAGAAATTTGTTCTTCCGGGAGTTCCTGTGAGGGAGAAGTTAGGGGAAGAGAAGACCGCTGAGATGGAAACGGTCCCCCCGGGCGGCGAAATGAAAAGAGAATATCAAAAGGTAGTAGTCCTTCCAAAATCTTTTGTGAGAAGAGTCCTGGTTACCATTATTCTTGATGAGAAAATAGAAGATACATTGATTGAAACAGTAAGGACTGTTGCGACTGAAATACTTGGTCTGGATGCAAACAGAGGAGATCAATTGATAATAAAGAGGCAGCGCTTCACTGAGCCATCCCAAACCGTTTTGGACACTATGAGAAGTAGTCCAATTTATTGGGTAGTATTCGCTGTTCTTTTCGTTCTTTTCCTTCTCTTTCCAATTAGGATTTTCCTTAGGGGGCTTGCCAGAATTTTTCAAACAATCAGGCCGAGGGAGGTCCCGGCTGCTCCACTGGCTCAAGTTCTTGGTCCGGGCGGTCCTCTTGGCCCGGAGGCACCCCGGATGGCGGAAGAAAGGATTGGCGAGAAAACGGAAGAGAAAACTCCCCGTCCTTTCAGCTTTATCACCCAGAGTAACTTAAAACGGCTGCTCTATTTGTTAAAGGACGAGTCAGCTGAGACAATTTCGGTCATTGTCTCATACTTGAATCCAAGAGAAGCCACTCAGGTAATGGCTTCTCTCCCTCGAGCAGTTAAAGCAACAGTTACTCAGAGGCTGGCTACCGTTAGAGAAGTACCGCCTGATGCGGTAAATGCGATGGAACAAAGTATAAGAGAAAAGATTGGTTATATCATCGGTGGAACTGAACAGCTAGTGGAGATAGTTGATGAAGCAGATAGGGCTACCAGGGAAGAAATTTTACAATCTCTAAGAGAGAGGGAACCAGAAATAGCGGAAAAAGTCAGAAAACAAATAATCACATTTGAGGACATTGCCAACCTTGATAACCCGAGCTTCCAAACAGTCTTAAGGGAGGTTGACCTGGGGACAATCTCTTTGGCTCTAAGGGGAACTACTGAAGAGTTCAAATCTAAAATTATGGGTAAACTATCCGAAGGCGCTCAAGCAATGTTACGGCAGGAAATAGAACTGGGTAAACCTGCGGGAAAACAGAAGATAGAGGAAGCCCAGAGGAGAATTGTTAGGGTGGTACGCGAATTGCAAAGAGAAGAGAGAATCGCGTTTGAACCTGTCGGGGAAGCTCGCGGTCCCGGGGGCTTTGGAGCCGTAGTGGAACGAGATATAGAGGAAGCTGCTGAGCGTGCAGTTGGTACTCCGGGACAAGGTGCATCAGGTCCAACCGGTCCTTCCGGCACTCCCGAACCGGTTGAAAAAGCTAAATCCAAGACTGCATGGGTGGCAGTGGCGTTTCTCGTAGCAGCGTTAATGGCTGGTTTCTGGTGGTATCAACAGTCAATGGCAAGAAAGAGAGCACCTGGAACAGCCTCAAGAGGAGTTCCGGTAGAAGGAGTGAAAGGAAGGTAATTATATAACACAATCCTAAAAACAAGGCGATTAAGAGGAGCCTCGATGAACTAAGAACGCAAGAATGGAAATGCGGAGGTGGAATTAATGGATTTAATGACTATTCTTGGACTTATTATGGGCTGCGGAGCTGTTTATTATGTTATGGCGAAAGGTGAGATTACTTCTCTTCTCTTCAATTTGAGTGCCGCCATTCTGGTCTTTGGAGGCACATTTGCTTCTACACTGATTACCTATCCTTTCAAGATTATTAAACAGGCGCCTAAGGCTTTAAAGTTGGTATTCTTCCCTTCCAAGAGATATACTGCATCTGAGGCAATTGCTGCTTTAGTGCGATTGGCCGAAGTGGCGAGAAGGGGAGGGATTGGAGTTTTGGCAAATGAAATCCACAATTTGAGGGATAATTTTCTTATTGATGGAATTCAGATGATAATTGATAATCTCGACCCCGAAATGATTCGGGAGAATCTGGAAAAGGAGATAGTCTTTACCAGGAGGAGGCATCAGCAGGTCAGTGGCATCTTCCGCACAATGGGAACCTATGCTCCGATATTTGGGCTTTTGGGGACACTTATCGGCGTTGTCCAGGTGCTCAGGAATTTGGCTGACCCCAAGACTATGGGTGCTTCCATGGCGATTGCAGTAACCACAACTTTCTACGGGATTTTCGGGACGAACTTCGTCTTCCTTCCCATAGCGGGGAAGTTGAGTGCCCATAGCGAGGAAGAGCTTTTGATTAAGGAAGTAATGATTGAGGGAATTCTCTCTATTCAAAAGGGTGAAATTCCTCTGATTGTGGAGAGAAAACTTCAGGCATTTCTTGCCTACAAGGTTCGCAAAAGAGGTTAATGCGAATTGTGTGCAAATTTAGTCTGTGGCTCAAGACAGGATTCGTAGGCAGAACTTGAAGCGTGCCCGGTCAAGCGGAGGGTTGTCCGAATGGCTATAGTAGCAAAAAAAGAAGTAGTGAGAAGGCGGGGTAGGAGCCCAATCTGGCTAACTATATACTCAGATTTGATGACCAATTTGATGCTCTTCTTTCTAATGCTATTTGGGACCAGCAGGCTGGCTTCGGACCTACAAAATACAATCTATAAATCCATTCGCATGGAATTTGCCAGGGAAGAAGAGATACTTGTGGAAAAGGAAGAAGTGGCTATCAAAAAGATGGTGGACTATGTGGAGGAGAGGAGGCTAAGCGGTTTTGCCACTATAAAGGTGAGTGAACAAAGGGTTAGGATAATGTTGGCCGACCCTGTTCTCTTCGATTTAGGTGAAAGTGAATTGAAACTTTCTGCTATTCCGGTTCTTCACCAGGTAGCAGGGCTCCTCAAAGATATACCTAATGCTGTCCTTGTGGAAGGACATACCGATGATAGACCAATGACTGGGGATAAATTTCGTTCCAACTGGGAACTTTCAGCTGCTCGTGCCTTTAGCGTGATTAGGTACTTCATTGAACAGGAGAAGATTTCGGCCGAGAGACTATCGGCAGTGGGCTATGGTGAATACAGGCCACTTTATCCAAACGATACCGAAGAAAACCGGGCTAAGAATCGCAGGATAGAAATTAACATTGTCCGCATTCCATAATGAAAAAGGCACTCTGAAGAGTGCCCGACCATGCGTAGGGGTGACCCTTGTGGTCGCCCATGGGTGGGTCGCCCCTTAGGGTTACGGAGAAGGTGAGAAATTATGCCGGACAGAGAGAGATATGAGGTAGAAACTGAAGACGAGGGTGTGCCGCCAGTTACCCTATGGGTGGTACCCTATGGTAATTTGATGACGATTTTGATGATTTTCTTCCTCGTTCTTTATGCTTTCTCTTTTGTCGTAAGCGAAGTTAGGTTTGAAAAAATAGTCCAGTCGCTCCAGCAAGATGTGGGTGGCAAGGTTAACAAAGAGTATATGGAGAGAGTAATTCAGAAAACAAGGGAAAGAGAAGCAGCAGAAGAGATGGACGGGCTTATTGATGAGAGAGGTTTAAAGAAGTTTGCCAATGTCCAAATAGACAAGGAAGGGATAAAGGTAATATTTCAAAGTCCGGTAATTTTCGATTTGGGAAAGGCTGAACTTAAGCCGGAGACAATGTATGTCTTGGACGAGGTAGTTAAAGTAATTAAGGACATGCCAAATGAAGTAGTGGTTGAAGGTCATACGGATGATAAACCTATTGTGAGTGGAGAGTTCCGTTCCAACTGGGAGCTTTCAGTAGCCAGGGCTTTCAGCGTGGTCAGATATTTTATTGAACGGGGAGTAGACCCTAAAAGACTTTCGGCAATAGGCTATGGAGAGTATAGACCCCTCTATCCTAACGATACGGAGGAGAATCGCGCGTTTAACCGGAGAATAGAAATTGATGTAGTCTCCCTTAAGTAGCAGGAGAGAGAAGGTCTTTCGCTATTTCGTCCTTCGCTTTTGCGGAAGTGAATGGAGGTTGAGATGGCAAAACAGGTCAAATTCTTCCATAAGTTTGCCCTAATTATGGTTCTTTTAGTGGTTGTGCCTTTACTCATTCAGGGAATTATGATGGTCAATATTAACCGCGAGGCTCTGGAAGTTTCCGTTCTGGAGACTCACAGTAGGCTCGCCCAGGCAATAGCAGAAGACATCAATGATTATGTTTCAGGACTGAACTTGGATTTGGCTTTTGTTCTGGCTTTTGAGAAATTTCCAAAGATGTCCTGGCAGGAGAAAATGAAGGTTCTGCTTTCCGTTCTTTCTCGTCACGAGGATTTCATTCTCATTTCTGTGCTAAACAGAAAAGGTGAAGAAGTAATCAAGGTGCATAACCCAAGTTTTGTAGAGGGGACTTCCATACTAATCACGAGAAGCAACGACCCTGCGTTTATTGAAGCCAAAAAGACCGGAGTTCCCCGGGTGGGGAATATCTATTATGAGGGAGACCTTCCGCGAATAAATGTGGTTTATCCCCTTGAGGTTGATTACGAATATGTTTTTGTTACAGCGACTTTAAGGCGGCTTTGGCGAAAGATTGAAGGTATCAGAATCGGAAGGACAGGATATGCCTTTCTGATAGATAGAGAAGGGAGAATAATTTTCCACCCGGAATTGGAAAGAGCGAAAAATTTTGAGAAAGCAATCGGACTTCCTATTGTCAGGCAGGCTTTAGCTCAGGTTAGTAATCCTATTGATGAGAATCTCTTAGGTGAAGCATCCCATAATGAGGCCGGGTCAAATGTGGTCGGGGCTTATGCATGGGCTGAAAGTTTGAATTGGGGAGTAATTATGCAACAGAGTAAAGGAGAAGCATATGGCTCTATATTTCGTATGAGATTGAACGCCATCTTCTGGATAGTAGTCAGCATTTTGGGGTCAGTGTTTATAGCCTTCTATTTAGCAAAAAGTCTGAGCCGTCCTATTCTGGAATTGGCCGCAGGGGCAGAAAAATTGGGAGAGGGAGATTTCAGTTATGAGGTAAAGGTTAAGACGCATGACGAAATTTCTACTTTGGCAAATACTTTCAACTTTATGGTTAAGAAATTGAAAGAGTTTCAGGAACAGCTTGTTCTTCGGGAAAAGTTGGCTGCAATTGGCCAGATGGCTTCCATAGTTGGTCACGAGATTCGTAATCCTCTTGGCGTAATCAATAATGCTATCTACTATATAAGAACAAGGCTGGAAATGTCTCCCGGAAGACAAGTGGATTCCAAGATTCAAAAACATATTGGAATTATTGAGCAAGAGGTCGTGGCTTCTAACAAAATTGTTAATGACCTATTAGGGTTTTCTCGGACCAGGCCACCGATGGCTCAGCCCTTGGATCTCAATAAAATAGTTGAAGATTCTCTGTCGGGTCTTTCTATTCCTGACACAGTGAAGGTGGAGATAGACCTCTCTTTGGAGCTTCCTCTCGCCCTCGTAAATCCGGATGAGATTCGCCAGGTCTTCATAAATCTCATCAATAACGCCTGGCAAGCTATGCCGGAAGGAGGAACGCTCAGGATTCGGACCTATAGCGAAGAGGAAATGGCACAAGTAGAAATTACTGATACCGGGTGCGGGATTTCTCCTGAGAATATGAAGAAGTTGTTTACTCCTTTCTTCAGCACTAAGACCAGAGGCACTGGATTGGGGCTCGCAGCAGTCCAGAGAATTGTGGAAAGGCATAAGGGTAAAATTAAAGTGAGAAGCCGGGTCGGACAAGGGACTACTTTCATTATTAGTTTACCGTTTGCCAAATGAAAAATGGAAGATGGTAGCCAAATACACAATAAGGAGGAGATAGATGGCTAAGAATGTCAATCTCTTAATTGTAGACGATGACATAAGTATGTTAGAAACGATAGGCGATGTGTTTCAGGATAAGGGATACAATGTGGCTATGGTGGAGGATGGAACGAAGGCCATTAAATTGGTAAGCAAGAGATATTTTGATGTTATCCTGATGGACATAAGAATGCCGGGAATAAATGGCCTGGAAACTTACAAGGAGGTAAAGAAAATAATCCCCACTGCTGCAGTAATTATGATGACCGGAGACAGTAAAGAGGAATTGGTGAAGAAGTCCTTGGAAGAGGGTGCTTATGCTGTTATTTATAAACCGTTCAATGTTAAGAGGGTCATAAAGGTTGTGGAGGAGGCTCTCAAGAAGCCAGTAATCCTGATAGTAGATGACAGGGTAGAGGACCGGGAAACCCTTCGGGATATATTGGCAGGCAAGAGCTACAGGGTTGTCTTGGCTAAAGATGGGTATGAAGCGGTAGGGTTGGCACAAAGAGGTGACTTTGATGTGATTCTCTTAGATATAAAAATGCCGGGGATGGATGGTGTTGAGGCTCTGGAGAGGATTAAGGAATTTAGACCCGAAGCAGGAGTAATAATGATGACTGCCTATTCTATGGAGGAATTCGTGGAAGATTCTCTCAGGAAGGGAGCCTATACCTGCCTTTTTAAGCCAATCGATGTGGAAAGAATGGTGGAAGCCATCCAGAAAGTTCAGGACTTAGGAAAGAAACTTACAGAAGATAAACAGGCTGAGATATTAGTAGTGGATGACGACCCAAATTATAGAGAGACGGTTGCAGATATACTCGAGGACGAGGGCTATAAAGTTTCAAAAGTTGAGACAGGAATGGCTTCAGTTGAAGAGGTCAAGAAGAAGTTTTTCAATGTGGTTCTGGTAGACTTCAAACTCGCTGATATCACCGGTCTCGACCTGGCCAAAAGAATCAAGGCAATAGACAAAGACAGCTATATCATATTGGTTACAGGACATGCTTCATTGGAAACAGCCTTGAAGGCGATTGAAATGAGAGAAGAGATTTACAGTTATGTCGTAAAGGGCGAAGGCCGTGGCCCTGGACAACTCAAGTGGACAATAAAGAGCGCACTAAGGGAACAAAGACTTGCCTGGGAAAAGACGAGAGCAGAAAACGAGCTAAGAAGGGCAAACAAGAGATTGGAGGAACTTTCGATTACTGATGATTTAACAGGAATATATAATCGGAGATATTTTTATGAAAAACTTTCCGAGGAGAAGGCGAGGGCTGATCGCCACAGGCATCCGCTTTCGCTACTGATGTTTGATGTAGACCATTTCAAGTCGTATAACGATACACGCGGCCATCTGGCGGGGAACACAGTCCTTCAAAAGGCGGGAAGAATAGTTTCAGAGGAAATCCGAGAGGTTGATTGGGGATTTCGCTATGGTGGTGATGAATTTACTGTGATTCTGCCAGAGACGACCAAAAAAGATGCAGTGGTAGTGGCTGAAAGGATTAGAAAGGCTTTTGAAAAATTTAAGTTTGATGAGACGACCTTAAGTATAGGCATTGCCCAGTACGAGTTCGAGGGCAATTTGGATATCCTAATAAAACACGCTGATGAAGCAATGTACAAGGCAAAAAATGGGGGTGGAAATAGAATTGAAGTATATGGCGAAGGATAAGAGCCGTGGATTTGTGGGAAATGGGTCAATAGGGAGGAATAAGAATGGCGAATAAGGTTAATCTGCTAATTGTGGATGACGACGTTGAAGCTCTTAGGACTCTGGATGATATCTTTGAAGATAGAGGCTATACTGTTACCCTGGCCGAGGACGGATACAAGGCTATAGAATATGCAAAGAAGAAATTTTTCGACATTATTCTTATGGATGTCAAGATGCCAGGTATGAACGGCTTAGAAACTTTTAGAGAAATAAGAAAAATTTGCCCCTCTTCGGTAGTGATAATGATGACCGGGTATTCAGTAGAGGAGTTGTTGAGGCAAGCAGTTGAGGAAGGTGCTTATGCGGTCATCTACAAGCCATTTGATGTGAGAAAACTTTTTGAGACTATCGAGGGAGCCTTGAAAAAGCCCCTAATTATGGTTGTGGATGACCTTCTGGAAGACAGAGAAACTTTGAAAGATATTCTCATTAACAAGGGATACCGAGTAATCACTGCAGGCGATGGGTATGAAGCGCTGGGTATGGTTCCAAAGGCAAGTTTTGATATTATTCTCCTTGATGTGAAAATGCCCAGAATGGACGGTATTAAGGCCCTGGAATGGATTAAGGAGATGAATCCAGAGACAGGGGTAATAATGATGAGTGCATATTCAATGGACGAATTTGTGGGAAGGGCACTGAGAGAGGGGGCTCTCGCATTTCTTTATAAGCCTTTCGATATGAAGAAACTCTTCAGAATAATAGAAGAATACCGAGAGGAAAAAGGAAAAAAGAGCGAACAGGAGTAAGTTGATTTTCTATATGTTTACTTAGAGAGGAGCGAAGGAATGAAGAGGGCAAATATCCTAATTGTGGATGATGAAATTGATCTTCTGGAAACTTTGGGAGATATTTTTGAGAGCGAGGGTTATAATGTGACTATGATGGAGGACGGAAGCAAGGCGATTGAACTTCTGAAGAAGAAATACTTCGATATCATTCTTATGGACCTCAAGATGCCTGGAATAACTGGCGTGGAGAGTTTCAGGGAAGTAAAGAGGCTCCATCCTTCAGCAGCCGTAATAATGATGACTGCCGGGAGTGTAGGGCAGGAGATAAAGGAGGCTATGGAAGCAGGAGTGGAGGCTGTCGTGGATAAGCCTTTTAATGTGAAAAGGCTCGTGACCACTATTGAATCTATCCTGGAGAGACCTTTGATTCTGGTGGTTGATGATAGGGTTGAAGACCGTGAGACCCTGAGGGATATCCTAACAGACAGAAAGTACAGGGCATTCGTGGCTAAGGATGGCTATGAGGCGGTAGATATTGTTCGTAGAAGTGATTTCGATGTCATACTTCTGGATATAAGAATGCCAGGAATGGATGGGATGGAAGTTCTGGAAATGGTAAAGGAAGTTAAACCAGATATAGGTGTAGTAATGATGACCGGGTACTCTTCAGAAGGGCTTGCGGGAGAGTCCCTGAGAAAGGGAGCGTACACGTGTCTGTATAAGCCCTTCCTGGACATGGAAAAGTTGTTGAGAGTGATAGAAGAGGTCCAGGAACAGAAGAAAGGAGCGGATTATTCCTGGCAAAGGCCAAAACTCCTCCTGGTTGATGGAGAAGAAAGTCATAGACAAAGAATTCTAAACATGCTGGCTGATGAAGGCTACAGAATAGTTTCAGTCACTAATGGCTCAGAAGCAATAAGGAAAGCGGAGGAGGCCCTTTTCAATGTTGCGCTCATAGACCTTGACTTATCCGACATGAACGGTCTGGAATTAGCAATCAAAATAAAGGAGAAGAACAGAAAGACCTGTGTCATTATGATAAGCAGATTCAGTCCGCTCGATTTACCAAGTCTGGAAAAGCTTACAAAGGAAGTGATCTTTGACTATTTAATTGAACCAATAGACCCAGCACAGATAAAACTTGTCATAAAAGAAGGTCTGAGACAACAGAAGAAACGGGAAGGAGAGTGAAATAAGAAAGATAAGTATTTGTAATTTTCATAAAGGGGGATAATTATGAGCAATAAAGCGCGAGAATTTCGGAAGTTGAAGACGAACTTAAACCTGTCTCTACTATTGATCAGTATAGTTGTTCTTTTTACTTTCAGCCTAATTCCAGTTGACGGAGAAGGGGAACTCGGAATGCTTGCTTTTAATACTCGGCATGAAAGAGTTTTAACTAAGGATAGCCCGGGGGATTGGGAATCTCCAACCTCATCGGGTTTCAGGCTACTTGAGGGTTACCCTAGTCCACGAGTCTTCACCCCAAATGGAGATGGGAGGAATGAAGAGGTAAGGTTTAAATGCGAAAATCTTAATGAGAGTAGTATAGTTTGCTGCATTTACGATGTCAAAGGAGCCGTGGTAAGACAGCTCGATATTGAAAGCTGGAGAGATGAGTTCGCCTGGGACGGAAAAGATGAGGATCAAGAAATAGCGCCAAGCGGGATATACATTTACCAGATAGAGGTAGAGGGTGAAACCATAAACGGCACATTAGTTCTTGCCAGGTAGGTCATTAATCCTGAATTATCAATGGTTTCTTCAGGTGCTTGCTGCCAGGCGATATATGGGCAGGATAAACGATAGACTATTCTTGATAGGGTTAGTAACCATAATTTCTACTTTGAGGTCGTCCATTTCTTTTGGGGATTTTGAGGCCCTCGGAGTCGGAGCGCGGCCCATTGGAATGGGAAGCGCTTTTGTTGCTCTTGCTGATGATGTACATTCCGTATATTACAATCCCGCGGGTTTGAGTCAACTATCCCAGATAGAATTCACGAGTGGATATGGAAAACTCTACTGGGGACTGGATGACGAGAGCAGTCTGGGCAACACATTTATCGGGTATGTCCACCCCTTGGACAAATTAGGTGGAATCGGAGCAGGTTGGCTAAGCCTGGGGCTGAAGGGTCTTTATCGAGAAGATACTTTTATTCTCGCCTACGGCAATAAGTTATCTCGCTCACTTTCTGCCGGAATGAGCTTCAAATTACTTTCAAAACGGTACAATAGCAACGAAGACACAGAGGCCGACCCCCTTTTTCAGGAAAAAGGCTATTCCAAGATAGGATTTAGCGGCAATCTGGGAGCGCTATATAATCTTACAGGTAATGTCTTCTGTGGACTTTCCGTTGAAGATATCGTTCAGCCAAACATGAGTCTAGGGAGCGGAGCAGAAAAGCTTCCCCTGGTAGTCAAAATGGGTTTTGCCTATAGAGATAAGATTAGTCTGATTAATCTGGCTTTAGACGCCGTTTACAGAGATGGGGACTTTAACATTTCTGCCGGTGCCGAGAAGTGGGTCTCAGGCAAATCAATAGGAGTTCGCGGAGGGATAGAGACAGGAAGTAGTAGTTGGACCAATTTTTCTCTGGGAGGAAGTTGCCAAGCATCTCTCTTTCAAATAGATTATGCTTTCATCTATCCGCTTTCCGGGCTCAAAGGGACTTACGGTTCTCACCGTTTCTCATTGACTTTGAGTTTTGGTGGTCCTCAGGAAATAGTTTATGAGCCCAGGGCGATAAAGCCGGAAGAACCGGGTCCTGAAGAGGTGCCTCTAAGCGAAGAACAGAAGATAGAGGAAATGAGGGCACACTATTACCTTGGAATTGACTATTATAGAAAAGGGGAATACGAGGCAGCCATCGCTGAATTTGAAAGGGTTCTACAATTAAGGCCGGGCCATACCCAGTCGCTGGACCTCATTAAGCGAGCGAGAGAAAGAATGAAAATCAAAAAGTAGCAGGAGGGAAGATGGGAGGGGCCAGTATAAGGATGAGGATTTATTATCTTGTTTTATTTTTGGCTCTATTCCTTTTACTTTCTGAAAACAGTAATGCGGGAGGTATTTCAACCAGCTTCACGGAAGTGACCATAGGAGACCTGAGTGTTGGAAAGGACTATGCCATCGGAAAGAAAGTCGGTCGTCAATTACGGATCAGAAATAGAGGGGAAGACCCGATTGAGCTAAAAATTGAAGTATTGGTTCCTTCTAAAAGTGAATTGAAGGAAGGCTATGAGCCAATCCCCGACCCTTCCTGGATAGAGATAGAAAAGGACCAGTTTTCCCTGGAGCCGGCAAAATCTGGAGCGACCGACATTATTGTTACTGTCCCCGATGATAATAGATATTTGGGGAAGAAGTATCAAGCCCATATCTGGTCACATACTGTTGGTAAGGGAAAACTGCCAATTGCTCTGGGTTTGAAGAGTGGACTTCTCCTTGAAATTTCTAAGAATGAGAGAGATTTGTCTCAAGAGTTTGGAGGAAGATTCGACTTCGCTATTTTTCCAGATAAGGTGGTGCTTGAGAATGTAAAGTTAGGAGGGGCCTGCGATATTAAGAGAGTTTTTGGCAAGATACTAGAAGTGAAGAATTGTAGTCGCTATCTTCAAACTTATGAGATAAGAACTATGTCTGCAAGAAAAGCAGGAATAGAAGTTGAAAATGGATACGAAGATTGCCCGGATCCAGATTTCTTGACCTTTGATAAGTCTAAATTTGTACTGAAAGGAAACGAAAAAGCCAAAGTAAATATGTACCTGAACTTTCCAAAAAGAGAAGAGTATGCGGGTAAGAATTACATATTCGCTATCAGGATAAGGCTTGTAGCGGAAGAATTCCTTTTAAATCGTTATTTGAGACTTTATGTGACCACACCGAGAGAATTATAGAGGCCTACCTTTCACTTTTCCGTGTTATGTAACTTTTAAGAGTGAACGTCAGGGAACAGAAAAAGTGTACGTAGAGGTAAATAGCACTCTT
>Ga0315308_1000603_pt1 | contig 20304 bp, 18 predicted proteins | sample TDP3_MG_FD_203078 | JGI IMG/M metagenome (GOLD analysis project Ga0315308, IMG submission 203078) | Freshwater sediment microbial communities from Lake Towuti, South Sulawesi, Indonesia - TDP3 | ecosystem: Environmental > Aquatic > Freshwater > Lake > Sediment | place: Indonesia: South Sulawesi... | reverse complement strand
CCCAATTTCTTAGTGTATAGTCACGGGTGTCCACAAGCGTGCCGTTAAGGCACAGCCACCTGGTCAGCAAAGCATCCCAATATTTCCATGAGCGCAGCATCATATCATTTAAGTCAATGGATGACGCTGAAACTTCCATCTGATTGGTTTGTAGTTGATTAGGCTTATAGGCGGAAAGAATGGCTGGAGTCACAATTATGAAAACGATGAACCCAGTGATCACGGAAACCACACTATGTTTGGAAATGTCTTTTGTAGAGAGCACACGCAAGTCTTTGAATCCTCTGCAAACTGTTGCGATGTTAATTCTACTGTTTGGCACTATGGTCAATGAATCATGACCGCTAATAAAAACAATACTCCTATGAACCACATGTTTATCGAATCGGATATACACCCTGTAGCTCTTATAGGAATTACTCGCATGCGTTCAGGTGCCTTTTTTTGGTTACACATGCGCATTTCACGCATGATTGACATCTGTAACTTGGCTGCAGGTCTAGCAGAGCTTCGCAGGGCTTCAATCAACTTCGATTTCGTTATCCACACATCTCAGGATTCCCAACCATTCTGCCCATTGTTTTTCTAGCGATAGAAATGGATAAATACAAAATTGTGAATCGTCTGAGGTGCTGGTGCGAGGAATCTCAGACAAAACACCACTTGATAAATTGGAGGAACTGATAGTCCATGACAAGAGGTTTATTTGGACTGCATTTTCTTATTTTATGGTCTTTTTAATCTTCCTAAACATGAACATTGTTCGCTTGCCAGCAGTTGGCGTCGCAGTATCCTTCTTCTTTTTTCTTATCAACTCAGTTTTTCTTGGAAATGCTCTTTTTGACGAGAAGAAACCCTTCCTGAGATTCTCATTTGGAGGGCTCGCACTAATTGCTATCATTTGCATAATTGGCTGGATAGTGCTTATCATCTATAACCTTGACGCTACTAGATCAACGCTTGTGCTCTGCATAGTCAGCACTGTATCCTCCATCATGAACAAAGTGAGTCGCTACACCTTTAGCATAGAATTCGTCAGAGAGGCTTCAAAGACTTAGGTGTTTGGAATGGTGGCACATCAATATACAAATGCTTCTGATTGCGTCGGAGGTTTTCTTCTTGAATTTCAGATACTTGTATGCAATTAGATCTCTGTATTTCTTCATGATAGGGTTCTTGTTCTACACATTAATCATGGGACGTTCTGGAGAAATCTACACTGTGTGGCAAGCTATGCCCTTGTTCTTCATCCCAGCGTTCTTTGGCGCTACAATTCTTCTGTTAGCCATAGTGTTTTCAACATCGGAGAGAGTTGAGTATAAGTTGCTCTTTGTCATCATGTATTCTATCCTTTCCCGCTCCTTCTCTGCTATAGTCTTCCCGGCTGGAGGTGTAGGTCCTCAACAAGGAGAAGGGCTCAGCGCAACCAGACTTCTATTCGAAAGCACAATTCGTGATGGTTGGGCTCCATGGCCTCCGAATAACATACTCATACTCTTGTTTAACTGGTTCCGTGGTGAGAATTTTCAAAGTGTCCTTAGCGTGGTTTCTGCGCGCATGCTAGGGGTTGATGTTTTCTGGGCTCATGTGTGGCTGGCTCCTATGATGTGGGGCGTATTTGTTCCGGTGTGCATCTTCGCATTGACTCGGATTTTGGGAGGAAATGAGACGACCTCTGTTCTTGCGAGCTTGATGATAACGGCTTTTCCAGTCACTATTGTGTGGGGGACCTTCTCGGTCCCCAACAGTTTGGGCTATATTTTCTTTCTCCTGTCTGTGCTCTTCTTCATAACGTATCTGTCATCTCGCAAACCCAAGATTTTGCTCTTGATGGCGATCTTTGTCGTCTGTTCCTTGTTGTCGCATTTGTTGACTGGAATAGTGACTTTCTCGCTCCTTCTTCTTACCATAGCAATGAGGGCTTATGAAAGTGAGAAGAGAGAGGCACCGCTTGCAGCGATAACTTCACTTGTCTTCGGGTTTCTTTTATCCACAGTTCTTCTGCCCCTCTCTCTGTTGTCTTTGAGAGTAATTTATATCCGATATGTATACTTCTCTCTAAATGTATTGGTGGGATTACCTCCAACCGAAATCCTTAGTCTCCTTGTACTTGGAGAATACGCAAACTTCCGCATTGAGGCTATCCCTGTTTTCCTTGCGGGACCAGTGCTCGGATTCATCGGCATAGTCTCCTCACTCAGAAGAGCACAGAAAAAAGGGATCGATCGACGTGCCAGCTTGAGTCTGCTGCTGTTGCTCGGATATTTGATGGTTTTAGTCGACCACCGAATCTTAAAGCTCTTCGTGGTAAATACTCCTTTTAACGCCGAAAGATTGCTTGTTTTCCAATACCTCATGATAGCACCCTTCGTAGCACTCTTTATCAACAGTGTCGTCTCCTATTTGCAGAAGAACGGGACTAGGCTTTTTCGTAAAAAAACTAATCCACCGTCAGCTTTGGGGATTGCTAGAACACGGTTATCCATGAGGCAAATAGGCGTGTACAGTGTTATTGCAATCATCTTAGCGTCTTGGCTTACTGCTTCTGCCTACTATGCATATCCGCATTCAAGTTTTCTGCAAATAACAGATTACGAGATTGAGGCTGCAAGATACATAGAAACAAGTACCAACAAGACTTACATCGTGATTTGTGATCAATGGTTCGCCTACGCAGGAGGCATGATTGTTGGCATAAACAACACACGCGCCTTCTATTTTTCTGCAGCTTCGCGAGTAGGGATTGAGCTTTTCAATGCAATGCGAAAAGAACCATCTGGAGACACGATGAACCAGACCTTGGCATTAATGGAACAGGATAATCTGCACTTTGGAATAGTGTACTTCGTTGTGGAAGAGCCAAGGCTAGGCACGGACGAATTCAATCGCGTAATCGCCAATGCAACAGAGAATAACGTTAACGTATATCATACGTTCGGCAACGGAAAGCTCTGCATTTTCTACTATCAAAGGCAAACTTGAACAGTCTGATATTAGGGAATTGTTTACTGGGAAAGAAGTTTATACCGATGGGTTTTAAACCTGCAAGCATAAGAATACCGTGGAGGCCTCAAATGACCTTTAAAGAGATTCCGCCAGTCAAACTCCACTTTCCTAACGAAGACATTCAACTCATAGAAAACGATGTCAAAAAAATACTAAACTCGGGAATGTTGACCTTAGGCGAGTACACTAAGCGTTTCGAAAAGGAATTCGCCCAACTTTGCAATGTTCAGCAAGCGGTGGCGGTGAACTCTGGAACCTCTGCCTTAGAAATAGCTCTACGTGCAATGGGATTGCGGAAAGGAGAAGAAGTCATAGTTCCAACCAATACCTTCGCCGCTACAGCAGCAGTTGTTGTCCTAATTGGCGCGAAACCAGTCTTCACTGACATTGATGCTAAATCTCTTTGTATAGACATTCGGAACATCAGAAAGCATTTAACGAACAAGACGAAGGCTGTTATTGCTGTGCACATCGGGGGCCTAATTTGTCCCGAGATCAATAAGATGAAAGAAATATGTGAAGATCATAATCTTATCTTAATTGAGGACGCGGCTCACGCTCAAGGCAGTCTTCTTGATAGTGAATCAGCAGGCTCATTTGGGGATGCGGGGTGCTTCAGTTTCTACCCGACTAAAGTTATGACCACTGGCGAGGGCGGCATGATAACAACTGACCGCAGTGAAGTCGCTGAAAAGGCTAAGATTCTGAGAGATCAAGGCAAGGAGAGTTTCAACAGTAACATTATCGTTGAAGTAGGGTACAACTGGCGGATAGATGAGATAAGTGCTGCTATCGGATTAACGCAGCTTCATCGACTACAAGAGTTTATCAAACAGAGAAATGAAATAGCACACTACTACGATAAGGAGCTCTCTAAGATGAATGGCATCAAACCACTTAGGGTTCCCAAGAACGCGTTGAGTAACTATTACAAATATGTGGCCTTCCTAGCCCCCGAGATTTCCCGGGATGATTTCAAACAGCGACTCCGAGAAAAGGGCGTAAGACTCAGCGGTGAGGTTTATTGGCCTCCTTTGCACATGCAACCTGTCTATAAACGTTTATTTAAAGTCAAGCAGGGCGACTTTCCTATAGCGGAAGAAGCCTGCCAAAGAATGGTTTGCCTTCCCATTTATAGTCAAATGACGATAGACGAAGCAAGATACGTAATGGAGAAGGTTCGAGAGGCGTCATCATCTTTCTAGGAGGCTAGACATTGCGAATTCTTGTAACTGGCGGCTCGGGTTTCATAGGAAGCCACATCGTTGACAAACTCATTGAAAACAATCATGAGGTGCGAGTGTTTGACAGAGTCAAACCTTTGAGGGAAGATGTGGAATGGTTTAATGGCGACTTACTCAACGAGAAGGATGTTCTTGAAGCTTGCAGAGACATTGAAACCATTTTTCATTTAGCAGCCATTGCTGATGTTAACGTAGCACTATCCCACTTCGATGTTTGCTTGATGGTCAATGAAATGGGAACGATGAATTTTCTGAAATCCGCCACTGCCGAGGAGGTAGAACGCATAGTTCTTGCATCTACGACTTGGGTTTATGGAAGAAACAAGGGCGTGGTTACCGAAGACACCTCAATTCCGTTTCCCGAGCACATTTACACTAAAACCAAGATTGGACAGGAGCAGTTGTTGTATTCTTGGCATCAGCATCATGGTTTACCTTACACTATTTTGCGATATGACATTCCCTACGGGCCTCGGATGAGATCGAACATGGCAATTTCAATATTCGTCACCAGAGTGTTGAACGGAATGCCTATAACAATTTTTGGCGATGGCGAACAGGGACGTTGCTGGATCTTCGTGGAGGATCTGGCTGAGGGTAATGTTGCGGCTCTGGCTGAAGGTGGCAAAAACGAAATCATTAATCTAGCAGGACCTGAGTTTGTTTCTATGAATAAGATCGCTGAAACGTTAAAAGAGATTCTCGGTGACATCAAAGTAAAATATGAACCAGCGAGGCCCCATGATTTTGAGGGCTCTGTGACCAGTATTGAGAAGGCTAAGCGACTTCTCAAGTGGAAGCCTGAGACCTCGTTTAAAGAAGGGTTACATAAGTACATCGAGTATGTGAAGAACATACGCTCGGAAAAATAGCTGATCTTGTCGCAACCCGGCTCTCAACTTGCGTCTGAAGACAGTATCAGAAGCGCGTATGTTACTTAGTTTCGAAAGGAGGGTTCATTACAGTTAGTGTGTCGATGCCTATGAAATGCATGCCATTTTTAAGCTGGCCTTCTACCGTCAACTCAATGTTGTCTTTGCTTAGGGCCATGTGTTGCAGCTTGCCCAATAAATATTCCGTTACAGCAGAGGCATCGAATTTGATCATTAACACTTCGCCTTCGATAGTGCTCCACTCTACTCCAAACAATCCTTCTAGTCTAATCGTTTGTGGGTCGATGTCGCTTGCATTGGAGCCTTCCGGAGGATGTAAGTAAGCTGTAATCCACTTCCCCCTCATGTTCACGTTGAGTGTGTCTGGCTTTATGTCAACTTCTGCTGTTAAAGGTAATGCTGTGCCCGTTGGACTAAAAGCTTGAACCCCAAAGAGCACAAGACCTAGCAGAAACACTACTGTCAAGGCTGCACTTGTCCTCATTTTTCTTTCCTTCTCTTCTGTGCATACTTCGTAATCCCTATTGACTAACAAAGCAAATATACGTTGCTGAAAAAGACTTCTATAACCTAATACCATCTTGAGAGAAACATGAGAAGGTTAGCCGCAATTGTGAAGCATGTGAAAGAATCGCTCATAACATATAACACATCCATGCTTTAAAAACCGATATGGTTTACCGCACAATGGTGCCAATTCTTGAGGAATCTACGAATCACAGAATGACATTAGACAGGCCCGTCATCTCTGGGTCTTCTATGCTTCTTCTGATAAGCCAAGTCTGTTGAAATCGCCGCTTCAATAAGTGGCGTATTTTCTGCAAGCGTTTTGAGGTATCTTATGTCCTTTGGCAGGCACGTGCCCAGGATGCCTTCTCTTGCTTCCAGTATCTCTGTGTTCCATTTAGTGTTACAGGCTTCTCTAACATCTTTGAAGGAAACTTCTTGGGCTTCACAGATCATTCGAAGCTCTTCTGCAAAGGCAATATGAACAAACCTATAAGCGTTTTCGGCAATCTTGCACATTTCCGCAACTTCGATGGTTGAGCATACATGCAACGGTATGTTAAGCCGCTTGTAGAATCTCGTGCTTTTTTCCAAGCTTTCCTCATTTAAGGCTCCAATGACCCTTAGCTGACTCACTCCATGATTAACAGGATCTTCCACCCAGTATCTGTGAGGACAATGAGCTAAGAGCCTCAAACCAAATCTTTCCGAAATTCTCCTGCACGTTCCAACCTTGACGGTACTTTCTATCAAAATCAGGGCATTCTTGTTTTTTTCTGCTATTTCTTCGCACACAGATTCAACACTGTCTGAGGAAACGGTGACGACATACACCTCTGACTGTGGCACATTGTCCCACTCTGTAAATGTTTTAACATCCTGAATCGATTTCTCTGCTATGTCATAACCAACCACTGAATAACCATGTTTCTGTATATAAGAAGCGGTAGGCGCGCCAACGGTTCCTAACCCAATGACACAGACTTCCATCCTAAACCCCAGCCTTCCCAGTTTCATGGTGATTATACACGTTTTCTGAGTTTGAAGTATTGATATGGTTTGTTATATTAAACGTTAGGAATAAGCCTATGATTGGCATCTTTAGTCTTTGTTCTTTCTAAAGCTGGGCTCTTTGGCATTCACTTTCTTGCACTCAACATGAGATTGAAGGGTCGAGAGACACGCGTCCGTTATTCGTTTGAGAACCCCTCAGAAAAAGACATATTGCGCTGTACATTGTAGTTCTCTTGTTCCGATGAAAGAAAAGACTGAAAAGCGACACAGTGGTGGCTTGAAACGGGATTCAATTACTCAAAAATCCTTGTTGCGGGCGGCGCTGGCTTCATAGGCAGCCATGTCGTGGACAGACTCCTTGAAGAAGACGTTCAAGTAACGATTCTGGACAATCTCTTCACGGGTCTGCTGAGGAACATTAAGCACAACAGAAGCAACAAGAATCTCAAATTCGTCAAAGGCGACGTTCGAAACAGCATTCTCGTCAAACGCTTGGTAAAGAACATGGACGCGGTTTTCAATGATGCCGCGGTTGTTAGCGTTCCTCGGTCCGTGGACGACCCGATCTTAGCAAACCGAGTGAACGTTGATGGAACATTGACCCTCCTTAAAGCTTGCCTTGACTCCGGCGTTAAGCGCTTCATTCAAGCATCATCTGCCTCGGTGTACGGGGATACAAAATCACTGCCAATAAGCGAGGATTTGCCTACAAAGCCCATTTCACCGTATGCGGTTTCTGAACTAGCGGCGGAGAACTATGCCCGCGTTTTCTTTTCAACATACGGTCTTGAAACAGTTTGTCTGCGTTACTTTAATGTCTACGGTCCCAGACAAACCTATAGCAGCTATAGTGGTGTCACTACGATATTTGTGAACCAATTGCGGCGAAATAGACCTCCAATCATTTTCGGAGACGGTAAACAAACCCGAGACTTTGTGTATGTTGAAGACGTGGTCAGCGCTAACATGCTCGCTCTAACAAAAAAAGAAGCAAGCGGTGAGGTGTTCAACGTTGCAACTAACCAGGCGACAACAATCAACACTCTTGTATCGAATCTCCAAGAAGTCATGAACAAAGAACATCTGAAACCCATCTATAGACCCACTAGGCGTGGAGACATAATGCACAGTTGCGCTAGCATTGAAAAAGCCAGGAAAATCCTTGGATACGCGCCTAAGTTCTCTCTCAAAGAAGGTTTAGCCAAACTGGTCGAGTGGTACACTGAGGAAAGACGCTGAAGATCAGGGAGAACTACGAAATTGCTTCGCGTATTAGAATGTCAAGTATCTTTTCTGCGGCTGTTCCATCTCCGTAGGGTGAAGTTCTTGGCGGCGTAAACTCTGTGGCTAGGGTTTGCTCCATAGCTTTTAGAATGTTATATTTCTTCACACCCACAACCTTGGCAAAGCCTGCTTTGACTGCTTCTGGTCGCTCTGTGGATAACCTGATCACCAAGACTGGCTTTCGTATAGGTGGTGCGGTTACCTCTTCCTGAATTCCGCCAGAGTCTGTGATGATTATTTCACATTTTTTCATGAGCACCAGAAAATCGAAGTAGCCTAGCGGCTGAAGGAGCTGAATGTTCTCCGAGTTGGAAAGCTTCCTCCAAATCTTCTGTTGACGCAGACGCTTTCTGGCTCTGGGGTGAATAGGATACACTACAGGGATAGGCGCTTGGGCGAAAGCTTCAAAAAAGTTTCTGAGTACAGCTGGGTCGTCAACGTTTTCTGCTCGATGCGCAGTAGCCAGAGCAAATCGCTTGAACCGAATCGTAGTCATGATACTTGACCTTCTTTCGGCCAAAGGCATATGTTGTATCACCGCGTCGATAACGGTGTTACCAGTGACGTAGATGTTGCCCCAAACGGCTTCCTTCTCAAGATTCCTCTTAGCCGTTTCTGTTGGTGCAAACAAGTATTTTGATATGTGATCAACTAGGCGACGGTTGTGTTCTTCAGGCATACGCAGATCGAAGCTTCTGAGCCCTGCTTCCACGTGACCGACCGCCACATTGAGCTTTATTGCTGCCAGGGCAGAGGCTAGAACGCCGTTGGTGTCGCCCTCCACCAAGACTACTCGTGGTTTTGTTTCCTTGACAACACGTTCGATCAGTGTGAGGATTCTTCCCGTTTGTAAGCCTGGTGAGTAGGCCTTGACCTTGAAGCCGTAGTCTGGTTTGGGAAGCTCCAGCTCCTCAATGAATTGTTGGGACATGTTGTAGTCATAGTGTTGTCCGCAGTGAACAAACACGTATGGGATGGATTTTTCTTGCATTGCGCGGATAAGAGGTGCCATTTTGATAATTTCTGGTCTTGTGCCCACAACTATTATGTAACTGTCGCTGATTGGCTCCACCTTCTCTACTACATAGGAGCGGGATTCTCTGTTGCGTGATATGTGGGACGTTGTACTAAGGTTTTAGCATTTGAGCGTCGTGTTAAATGGTAAAGTTTAAAATATGCACTGTGGAAAGGTGATTCACAACTTTGGGCTTGTAATGTCCTCTGTCTAGTGTGAATGGCATTTGGGAGAATTGGCATGAACAGAGAAGCAATGAAAACCTTGGCAATGTTTTTGGTAGTGGTGAGTATGTTCTCTACGCTTTGGCTGGTTTCTATGCCAGAAGTGGTGGCACAGCCGACGATTTCGCTCGTTCCAACCAGTGGCTATGTTGGGGATACTGTAGCAGTTACTGGAACTATAGATACAGTAGATGGAACCTTCACGGTTAGGTGGGATCAAACGATAAATGTAACTTCTGGCAACGCCGTTGGCAACGATGTTGCAGCATCTTTTGTTGTCCCAGCGACAAACGCCTCGGCTTCAGGTCGCGACATTACTGTAGAGCTAATTGATAACAGCGCTGGCAGTGCGACTTCAACCGTTTTCACTCTGCTTACAAAGTTTGTTCTGAGTGTGGAAACTCCTCTGCCGCCTAAGCAGCTTCAGGAGAGCAACAGAACAAACGTAAAGATTAATGTTACCGGAGGTCTCCCCAACACGATATACACTGCAAACATCACTGTGAAGAACCCTGCGAACCAAACTCATTCAACAATATCACCGCTGTCAAACACGACTAAAACGGGTTCAGGCGATGGAACCAGAGTCTATCCAACAGACTTTGGCGGAGCACACACGAACCTCACTGGAACATATTTCGTGTCCTCTAATGTTACAGTTGATGTGGCAGAGTTTTTCGTCGGTTTGACCGACAAAAACGTGTATCGGAGAAACGAGGACGTTCTAGTTCAAGCTGCAGGCTACAAGTCCTCAGAAGCAGTGAAAGCGGATATACGGACTGGAGAAGCATCTGTCACAGGTTTTCCTAAGAACCTCACAGCCAGCACTGCAGGCTTGGTCACGCTGTCTTGGAAGGTCCCAGTAAATGCTACCCGTGGAACATACCGCATTACGCTAGCAAACACAACCGCGAGTGGCACTGCAAAGACGCCAAGCGATGCTCAAGACTTTGAAGTCACAGGCTTCGTCTGCCTTGTTCAGGCTAAGAATCTGGCTGATGAGGCTTTTGAAGGCGCATTAATCGAATCATACAACGCGTCTGCTCCAGCTTCTGTTTTGACCAAAGGAAGCACCAACTCAACTGGGTGGATAAGATTCAATCTTGACAGTGGAAACTACACTTTCAAGGCTTTTGTCAACAACGTCGAGGTAGGCTCGCTTTCAAACCTGACGATAACAGCTGACATGGAATTGCCCCTCTCGCTTCGATTGTTCAACTTTGCAGCTACTGTGAAGACTGAGGAAGGCGATGGAGTTCCACTTGTTGACATTGCATTGAAGTACAATTACACCACACGCGACAGCACAGTTGCCACTGGAATGTCAACTGCCAAAACAAACACAACAGGAATGGCCGCGATAAGGAATCTCTTCACTAACACTACGTATAGAGTTGAAGCTCAACGCTATGGCATGCTGTTCAATACAACCACGCTGATTATCGGAGCTCAGCCTGCGTCGGCTTTGGTTAATCTAAACCTGACTCTGCCAACTTACACATTAGGTGTTCACGCTTTGGATGCCAAAGACAGCGGTGCGGCTGGAGTTGACCTTAGGGTCTTCGAATGGACTTCGGGCGTGACAGCGCCGCTTAATTCTGCTGAGACTGATTTAAGTGGAGATGCTTCCTTCTTCTTGCCGTTTGGAAGGTACATTCTCAGAGCCTTCAAGGATGGAGATTTTCTTAGTGAGACAGTTGTGGATCTCGATGAGCCGTTGGCATTCACATTTAACCTTAGAACGCTGGATGTTGATGTGACAGTCTTTGTTCTCGACTATTTTGGTCAGCCTGTAGCGAACGCTGAGGTTAAGATTGAACGTAAAGTCGGTGAGAGTTACGTGCTCGTCTACCCTCCTCAATTCACCAGTAGCAGTGGCTCAACAACGTTTCTCTCTATAGTGGGCGGGGAGTCTCGATTGTGGGTATATGTTGCTGGCAAGCTTGCAGGTGTTCAAACGCAGTTCTTGAGCTCTGACTCAAACGAAGTGACTTTTAGAGCTGGCGAGTATGTTGCATTACTGGGCTATCCGATTGCAGCCGGCACTTTTGCTCTGGTGTGTTTCTTCGTAGTAGTTTTGGTTATCGCCGTCCTAGCTGTCGCCCGCAAACGTATCTCGCCGATCTTCCGAAGAAAAGCTAGACGGTGATTGTCAAGAAAACTTTATAATCCACTTAGCCCTAGCCATAATTGTCGAGAAACGGTAAGAAACACCACTTCAAGGTATGAGTTTATTTTCGAGACAGGTTGTGTTGCTTTTGGCTGGAGTTCAATACTGTTCTCCAAGGTGCAACTTGTTCAGATGCAGCAAAAACGCTATGATGTATCGCGGCAACTCAGGTTGGTGCAGATGGACAGAAGACAACTGTGATGTTGCCAGCTGCAACTTCGCTACCTGCGTCAAGCGAAGGCTTCTGCCTCAAGGTGTATGCGGCGAAAGCGTGAAGCGAAAGACCGTGGAAACAGAACCTGAAAAAACCGTGATTCCAACTGTGAGACTGAAGGGCAAAGCCCTGCGCAAACTCGGCGAAAAAGAAATCTTCTGACACTTTCCCACTCATTTTTGCTCTTTAGCAATAATTATCGATTAGACGCGTTTCTCTTCAATGAAACAGTCGTTTCAACCACCTTATCTCGTCAGTTTGAACACAGCGTCAAGTGTTAATTGGATAAAGCATAATTTGTCTGAGGATGTCCTATTTTGAGAAGCTAATGCGTGTCCTTTGAGTTGTGGAAAAATGATAACTGCACTCGCAGGAGGGGTCGGAGCTGCAAAATTCCTTCAAGGGTTAGTCAGGCTTGTTCCAGAGCAGGAGTTGAAGGTAATTGTCAACACGGGTGACGATATTGAGCTCTTTGGTTTACACATTTCTCCTGACCTGGACATCGTCATGTACACGCTGGCTGGAGTCGTCGATGAGGAAAAAGGCTGGGGCCTAAAAGGAGACACATTTCATTGCTTAGAAGCGCTTCAAAAGTATGGTGAAGAAACATGGTTCAAGCTTGGTGACAGAGACCTAGCCACTCATATTCAAAGAACCTTCCTCTTGAAAAGCGGGCTGAAACTTTCCGAGGTCACGAAAAGACTTTGCCAATCGCTAGGACCGAGGATTGAAATGTTTCCCATGACCAATGAGGGCTTTGAAACGACAGTCATTACGGACAAAGGACCAATGCATTTCCAAGAGTATCTCGTCAAGAGAGGCGCTCAAGATAAAGTGATGAAGATCAAGTTTAAAGGTGCTGAAGAGGCTAAACCCGCTCCCCGTGTCATTGATACGATTCTGAATTCTAATGCTATTATTCTTTGCCCCAGCAACCCTATCGTAAGCATAGGCACAATTCTCTCTGTAAAGGGCATCAGAAATGCCCTCAAGGAAACAAGAGCAAGGGTTATCGCTATTAGCCCCATCGTTGGAGGCGCACCTATCAAGGGACCAGCTGACAAGCTTATGCAAGGGCTGGGACTAGAAGTGTCAGCATATAGCGTCGCAGCGCTGTACAAAGATTTTCTAGACGCTTTTGTCATTGATATTGTGGATAAAGCTCAAAAAACCCGGATTGAGACATTGGGGCAAACCGTAATCGTAACAAATACTATCATGAAGAGCTTGCAGGATAAGGTTCAATTAGCCAAGGTAGTTTTGAGTCTGCTCTGAAAGCCTGAAGTGTTGTCGATGTCAGTTTTTGCAGTGGTTCCAGTGAAATCTCTTCTAAAATCTAAGACAAGACTATCAGCCGTTTTGAGTCCAGAGGAACGCAGAACCCTCACATTGACCATGCTTGAAGACGTTTTGACGGCGCTGAAATCCTCCATGGCTGACCGGATTTGTGTGATAAGTTCTGATTCAACTGTTCAAACACTGGCAAAAAAATTTAAGGTCGAATATCTTTCAGAGAATCAGCCAGGACTAAATCAGGCTATTGAGCAAGCCATGGAATGGTGCATCCACAACGATGCAAAGTCGGTTTTGGTTCTTCCAGCCGATGTTCCACTTATAACTTCAGAAGACATAAATCAAATAATTAAGCTGAGTTCTGAAGAACCTACTGCGGTTATATCTTCCTCTCAGAATGGAGGAACGAACGCCCTTCTACAAAAGCCACCAAACCTAATACCCATCTGTTTCGGTCCGCATAGCTTTATGAAACATGTTGGGGAGGCTTCCGCAAAGAGTGTGGTCTTAAAACTCTACACTTCCTCAAGAGTCTTATTGGACATTGACTCCCCAGAAGATATAAAGAGCTTTCTTAATACCGAAAGTCAAACAGTGTCTCGCCGATTCTTAGAGCAAATCAGTTTGCATAATCGGTTTCTAGACCGCCCGTAATAGGTGGAAGTAGTGTTTCTGAACGACTATCTCGGGAAACTGGATAGTTTGACAGATGAATTGACTGGTTCGAGCGTTTACGCATGCTCTGAGCTTTGATGATACGTGCTTTTTGAGTATGTTGTAGTAAGACGCAAGATTTAAGAGAAACCCCATCTACTACATGTATAGGAGAACTACAATGGTACACATTAAGCTGTCAGGGATAAGGATAGGTCTAGGAAAAAAGCCTAAAGTCGACACCATTCCTCCAGCTCCACCATTATCCATTCCACGTGGATACAATGTTGTTGAAAGAACCAGCCTCTATGAACCATTTGCCCACGCCGTCATTGTGCAGAATCCTGCAACAGGCGAGTACAAGTACATTCTAGACGAGCTGCAATTAGACACCTTTGAACGAGAAATCTACAACAAAATACTCGAAGTACTGCTCGCTGAGATCAAGTCTCCGCGGGAGGAAATAAAGAATCCAAGAGAATTCTTTGACAATGAAGCCAAGAAGATCGTGGACAAATACCGTATCAGTCTAGGTTGGCTTCCAGATGTATCTTGGTCCAAAATAATTTATCATGCTGAACGAGACTTGGTTGGCTTCAGTCACATTGATGCACTTATGCGTGATCCCAACATAGAGGATATCTCCTGCGACGGTGTAACAAAACCAGTCTACATCTGGCATAGAAAGTACGAAAACCTTGAAACAAACATGTTCTTCAAAGACGATGAAGAGCTAGACAACCTCATAGTCAAACTAGTTCACATGTCTGGTAAACACGTAAGTTCCGCTTTTCCAATCGTTGATGCTTCGCTGCCAGGCAAACACAGGCTCGCAGTCTGCTATAGACGCGAAGTCACACCCTTCGGCACAACATTCACGATTAGGAAGTTCCGTGAAGATCCATACTCAATTATCGACTTGATCAACCTGGGCACCCTTACAGAAGAGGTTGCAGCCTATTTCTGGTTGTGCCTCGAAAACAGGGCATCCATCATGGTGCTCGGTGGAACAGGTGCTGGTAAGACCACTGCCTTGAACGCTTTGGCTTGTCTTATCCGTCCAGGTAGCAAGCTTCTAACAATCGAGGAAACGGCTGAACTCAACCTGTCACATGAGAACTGGGTTGCATTCATAGCTCGTCAAAGCTATGGCTTAGGAGAAAACCATAGCGGTGAAGTCTCTCTGTTCGACTTGGTCAAGGCAGCCATGAGGCATCGTCCAGATTACCTCATCGTAGGAGAGGTTCGAGGCAACGAAGCTTATGTGTTGTTCCAGGCTTTGGCCACAGGCCACGGTGGCATGTGTACTATGCACGCTGAGAGTGTGGGTTCAGCTGTTAAGAGGTTGACTCAGAGGCCTATGGATATTGCGCCGGCTTACATTCCGTTGATGAACGTTATCGCGGTTATTCAGCGTGTGCACTTGCCTAAAGGAGGGGAGATGAAAGCCTATCGACGTCTTACTGCGGTTGAGGAGATAGCAGATTATGAGAAGTATAAGAAGGCTTTCAACTGGAACCCTGCCATTGACCAGTTTGCTTCTACCATTGACAAAGGCGTTCTGGTTCCCATAATCGCAAAGAAGAATGGCAAAACAGAACAGGAAATCATTGATGAGTTGGTGAAACGTGAAAACGTGTTGAAATGGATGCGGGCTCACAAGATACGAAGCTACCGTGATGTGGCCTCCATAATCGCTGAATACTATGCCAGACCAGACGAGTTTTATCAAAAGAGGGTGGAAGCTTTTGCCACTAGTCAGTAATCTAGAAGGCTGGGCGTATCGTATCTTTGGTGGCCTAGCCCCCAAATTCTTGAGCAACATCTTCGAGTTCAAAGGCAACCTCAAAAAAGCAGGAATGAAAATCTACCCCGAAACCTATGTCACCTTGATGTTTCTAGCAGCAGTTCTAACCATACCTGTAAGTATAATAGCATTAATCCTTCTGTATCTCTACAAACTGGTCTTTCTGGTCTTCTTAGTACCTATGCCTGCATTCATCATGATAGTCTTCATGATTGCACCTTCAGCGAAGGCTGGTGAAAGGGCGAGTTCGCTGGAAAGAGAGATGCCTTTCGCGGCAGCTTACATCACTGTTATGGCAACGGGCGGTATATCGCCTTACATGAGCATTAAGCGACTGTGCAAGGTTGACCTGATGCCTGCGATGAGGCGAGAAGCCAGGGAAATTATGCGTGATGTTGAAATCTTTGGCATTGATCCTCTCTCAGCTCTCGAAGATTCCTCGAAAAATCATCCATTAGACGTTTACAGAGATTTCATGGCAGGTTATGCTTCGACGGTTATCACTGGTGGAGACATAAGCCACTTTCTAGAAACCAAGACTCACGACATCTTCAAGCAAAGGTCTCTGAGAATCAAGGCTGCGGCAGAACGTTTAGGCACGTTGCTGGAGTCCTTCGTCATCGTAATGGTGTTGATGTCGCTTTGCTTCTACATCCTGTTCAGCGTTGACGCCATCTACAGCACGGGCGTATCGATGTATTCCAGCATGATTCTGTACACTTACGTGTTCGCTCCCATGCTTTCTGTCGTGTTCATTTACCTAGCGCATGACATGCAGCCCAAAAGCCCTGTGACTGAATATAGACCATACAAAATCGCTGCCATGTCAACGGCAGTTGCCGCAGTTCTATTCCTGCTGCTTACAGGGTTCGGAGGAATGATTCAGGTTCCAGCTCTCGACATTGTCAAGAATGTTGTTGATTTGCCCACTGCGCTAGCAGTCTCATTGTTCATTGCCACGATGCCTGCTGCAATTGTTCATGCGCGATTAGCTAAGAAGAAGTCCGAAGTCGAGAAAGGAATAGCTAGCTTCCTTAGAGATCTTACTGAGATTAGAAAAACTGGCATGGCTCCTGAGAGATGCATTGAGAATCTTTCGAAGAGAAATTACGGGGAGTTCACCAAAGACTTGGAGAGGATTTCATCTCAGCTTTCATGGGGCATTCCCCTGAGGCAAGTGTTCACTGATTTCATCAGACGAACCAAGAGCTGGCTGTCTCAACTCGTAATTTTCTTGCTTGTTGAAGGAATCGACGTCGGCGGTGGAACCATTGAGATGATAGAGTCGCTTACAAGATTCAACAACATGACTCAGGAGGTCGAGAGAGAGAAGAAGATGAACTCTCGTCCATTCATCTTGATCCCATACTTCGCTGCTATCATGCTGATGGCAACTACTCTCTTGACACTCATATTCGTCGGCAAGACCGCAAGCATGGCAACTGAAGGCGTTGGCGGGTCACGAATCGACATATCAAGCATTTCAACTATCTTCAGCGTGTCGGTGATGATTCATGTTTTCATGATTGGCTTAGTCGCAGGAAAAATCAGCGAAGAATCCATTGCAGCTGGCTTCAAACACTCAGCAATGCTAGTAATAATCACATTGCTGGCATCGGTCTTCGTGCCTAAGTTGGTGACCTTGTGAGAAGGCTAAGAACCATCCCTTTTTTCAGGAACAACAAAGCGGCTTCATACACTATCTCAGCCATGATCATGACTGCTGTAACTGTAGCTTTGGTGTTAGCCGCTTTTGTTTATGCATATCAAGTCTTGGAGCGTCAGAGAGGACAGTCCGAATGGGAAGTAGCTAAGAAATCAATCTTGGCTTTCAATGATGCGTTAGAAACAGTAGCATGGAAAAGCGCTGGAGCAACTCGGTCAACAAGGTTCAGTGTGCAGTATGGTTATTTGCAGTTGATTCCAAACGCTAATAACATTACTATAAGTGCGATTGTCAACGGTCAATTTAAGCCTCTTTCAAACACGACGTACCCGGGCAAGACAGGCGTAATCAAGTATTGCCTTAGCACAAGCTACGTCACATTTGATGCTAACTATGAATCATGGATTCTAGGCAACAGCAGCTCAGTCATAACGGGAAGCGGTAGCAGCTACGGTAGAGCAGTCATTAGACAAGACCCAGGCGTGGTTAGCATAAGTCTCGATTACCGTGTTCGCGCCATGAGAACCTCAGTGATCAATGTAACAGGAGTGGGGGCGAACATAAACTACGTGGACATATGGGTCATCAAATTGCCAATGCTGGTTTCGAAGCCCTGGTCTTACGTCCATGATTTTGACCTTCAAGCTAGAGCTCTGAGCGTACGAACAGCTTCTCATTGGTTTCCAAGTGTTACAAACCAAACTAGCGTGGTCAAGGTTCAGATCGGAAGCGGACAAAGTCAAGTGCCCATTACCCTTACAGTTCCTGGGTCTGTTGTCTTCAATGTTATAGTGGCAGATGTGCAGGTAAACGTTTAGAGGTGAAGCCTCGTGCCTGCGCCAACAATCAGCCACCTCATTCTGACTGGTTCGCTAATCGCCGTGGTTTTCACGGTGCAAATCTTCTATTTTTATGTCGTTGACAACGTATGGGCAGAAATGACTCGTAGGGAGCTGAAAGAACTCTCAGATTACGTGGCTGATACTCTGGCCAATCTGTATTTTCTGGTAAACGGCACTAACACTAACCCTACGTTGACGAAAACGCTCAGGCTGCCGTTAGATATCGGGGGCTCAAGCTACACACTAGAAATCACACGTGATGGAAACTACAACGCTCAGACAGTCAAATCATCACTGAAGGAGAAGTCTTGGCTCAGTTCAACTGCTTGGCTTCCAAAAGGTCTCAAAGTGGATACTGGGAAGACGCAAGTCATCGAGAGCAGTGCGAAGACTGTTGTGGCAGGATGTCAACGTGTTACGTCCAATATCCGTATATGGATAGCTTATCAGGGTTGAGCCGAGATGGGTACGATATGTTTTTATCACGGTAAGGGTATAGATGTATGGTGTATTAAGTCTTCGGTGATAAGATGTCTGGCAAGATCAGGAGGGGTGCTAGTTGACTGGTGAAGCATATGACCATCTGATGGCTGTGATAGTTTTGGGTGCTATTTTCATTTCTGCAGTGTTCATTGTGCCTAGTCTGAGTTATGTGAACCTGCTGTATCTGGAGCAGCAGCAGATGCAGAATGTGGCACTTTCAGTCATGAAGACTATTCTTTTTGACGAGGGTTATCCTGCAAACTGGGGGTCTATGCATGGTTTGAGTCAGTTCAATCCGAGTGATGTGAAACGATTTGGTCTGTCATTGCTAAGCGAACCTTCGCTGTACGTATTGGATCCTGATAAGGTTCAAAGATTGGCTTACAATCCTATGGGCAATTTCTCATATTCACAGATGCGTGATTTGCTTGGGCTCTCCGGCTACGAGTTTAACATTGTTCTGCGACCTCAGTTTGATGTTGATGCCGACGTAACAATCAGCCCTGGTAAAGATTCAATTAGCTTTAATGTTAATGTCTCGCGCTACGGTGGACAACCTATACCAAACGCCATCGTGTACGCAACAATAGCTTACGCATTGAAGGTCAGCGGTGGGGACGCGTATGGTACCGGAGCCGTCAACATGGAAAGAAGGTACACGGATTCTCTTGGAAGATGCAGTGGCACGCAGCCCATTTCGACTCCGCCTGGGTCCGAGATCACGGATGTAGCTGTGATTTTTCGGGTGACGGTCGCCGATAGGGCAACTATGGTTGTTTGCAAGCAATCGAGGCCCAATCCAGCTGATGCGGCTAAGATCAGTTTGGTGGGCGACAACATCGTTGCTAAAATCGATACGTCTTTGAATGGGTCCATGGATTCAAGGTGGTTCTGCAGCATAGCGATGTACAATTTCGAGACGTCTGTTGGCTTGTACAATAGGACTGCACCACCATGGGGAGACCCTGACTTGAAGAAGGGCCAGAATATGTGGAATATGACCTTTCCAGGTCTTAGTTACGCTGAGCCTTCAATCTTGATTTTCACCATACGCACGGAGCCCGAGGGCAAGGGGGGTAGAACCATTGTTTTACTAATAGGTCCTTACACATTGTGGAGTCAAGGCGGAGTGATAGAGATTAACCCTAGACCCGCAAGTAGCGGGGCATCGGTATCCATTGAAAGAGATGTGATCATATCAGGCATGGCTTACATTGCGGAGCTAAGGCTGTGGAAGACTTAATGACAAAGGCAAAGCAAGCACAGAACCAGAGAAGTTCGAAAGGTCAGATGCGTGTCATCGAGGCTGTAATGGCCTCACTCATAGTAGTGTCAGCGATAGCTTTTCTATACCTTTTTGCTGCGACTCCTTCGAGTCAGCCACAAGAAACGAGTGAACTGGAAAAAATCGGGCACAACGTGTTGCATGACATAGATGAACAGGGGCTGCTGGCGCGTTTTGTTTACCGTTCTGAGTGGGCGAATCTGACCTCGGCCTTGATAGTTTCGTTGCCAACCAATGTTTATTTCAACATGAGCGTTTACGATGTAAACGGCAATCCACTAAGTCATCCATTGATGCAATATGGGAATCAGCAGATCTTCGATTCTTCAAAAGCAGTGGCATCTGTGAGCTACATTGTTCCTGGCTATCAAACCAGTTACACTCCGAGAATTCTGGTTTTGAAGTTGGTGAGAGGCTAAGCACATGAGGCTGGTCAGAGAAAAGAAGGGGCAGTTCATCGTTATCGCGGCTTTGCTGCTTTCCATTATGATTATTGCTGTTAGCACAGTCATTTATGGGACGGTCACTTATTACAGGCAAGAGCGATGGGAGGAGTACGTCACTATGGTTGATAGCATCAAAACAGCTTCTTGTAATCTTCTTCAGGTTGGTTTGGCAAATTATACGCAGACTCTGAACCAATCGGTTTTGAGGGATTACTTCAACCTGTGGATACGAGATGTCAGGAAGGCGTATCCGGGTT
>Ga0315308_1000602_pt1 | contig 20313 bp, 18 predicted proteins | sample TDP3_MG_FD_203078 | JGI IMG/M metagenome (GOLD analysis project Ga0315308, IMG submission 203078) | Freshwater sediment microbial communities from Lake Towuti, South Sulawesi, Indonesia - TDP3 | ecosystem: Environmental > Aquatic > Freshwater > Lake > Sediment | place: Indonesia: South Sulawesi... | reverse complement strand
TTCCGCTCGAGGTCCAGCTCCAGGTTGGGCTTTCACTCCAGTTCACCATGACCATCTCAGGCTCTCCGGCAACCGCAGTAGCCTGGAGCGTAAACGGAATTTCCGGCGGCAATTCAACAGTGGGCACTGTATCCACAGATGGTTTGTATACCGCACCGGCCGCACATCCTGATCCTTCCCTTGTATCCATCACTGTCACCAGCCTTGTCGATCCAAGAAAAACTGCATCAGCCCGGCTCACCATTCTGACACTTCCTCTGACCAGGCCATACCTGGGAACATGGGACATTGTTCTGTCCAGCCAGCCCATTACGGCAAGCATTGTCCCAATAGAAACGGACGGCCAGATATCTCTTAGGGAAACAGCCGCACTCACGGTCACAGGGAACCTGATGAGCCTGCCTTTGACAATCACGAACAACACTCTTGCAGAGATTTTCGGGGTAAACATGACCCCTGTGAGCATCAGCAATGCCCTCGCCAGCGTGTTAAACCCGGACAATGGGACAGCGCTAGGAACCTGGTTCTGGTCCCTATTCGATCTCCTTGCTTATGGAGCCTCGGGGACAAAGATCCTCTCCATCCAGAACCCAGGTCAGACCAACCTGACCGTCCGTGTCAGCCTGTATTCCGACAACCCAGAGCTTTATTCTATAGAGAGCGACTGCCAGAACGGCAAAGTGAAAGCCCTGGGTATGAACCTCGGTCCGGATCCGGGAGCCGGGAAAAAAGCCACTGTGTCCCACAACATAAGGGTCCGGGGCCGCATTATCCAGGAAGACCATGTGGAGGATTGGTCAGATACCAAAGTCACGGCAAGGCTTGGAGGTGGAGTAACTCAAGGATATGTTGCGGTCACAAAATCAGGCCAGCCCACCAATCGTAAGCAGGTTTCAACAACAGGGATATGCCGTCACAGGATCTATGTCACAAACTTCATTGGGAACAGCATCTCTGTCTTTGACAGCCAGACAATGACACAGATCTCTGGCTCCCCATTCATACTTGGCCCCCCAGCCACAAGGAACTGCACCCTCGATGGCATGATGGCGCCGTCGGTTGCCGCTGTGGATCCCGAGTTCAACAGAATCTATGCAGTGGCCTTTTATGCAGGGGCTGTCCTTGCCCTTGATCTGACATCTCCAACCCTGCAGCCTATTCCAGGCTCACCTTTTACAACGGGAAGCGGCTCCTCTTATCCCGCTGGCATGACGCTTGATCCCCTTGCTCATCGCCTCTATGTCGGAAACTTCTCCCCCAATACCATTGCCGTCTTTGACACTGCCACCATGACACATATCCCGGGCTCACCATTTACAACGCCAGGCACGCCAGGAGACATGGTTGTGGATCCTGTCGCCCACCGTCTGTATGTCACGCATTTCTTCCCTTCTGTCCAAGGCGGAATACCTTTTGAATATAAAGGCGGAACTACATGGTGTGAGGTGCAGCAGAATACCTTCTCTGTCTGGGACACAGATACCATGACCCAGCTTGCTGGCACTCCCATCACAACCCTATCCGGGCCAATAGGGCTGGCCCTGGATCAAGACAATGGCCGTCTCTTTGTGGGCCATGTGGGCACAGTGTGCACCCCGGACGGCTACACATGGAATGTCGGCCCTCCGGGCATAGAGGTTTTCTCAACTACCACCCTCTTAAAGACCGGATCAATGTCTGCAGGAGCAAATCCGGTGCTTATGACATATGATCCTGAAACCAGGCGCCTTTATGTAAACAACTTTGGCAATACGGTCATATATTGGACATCAGAAGATTGTTTCCAGGCCCAATACAATGGCGCCAGCAGTCTATGGGTTTATAATACAGACACCCTGACGCCCATCCCTGGGTATCCCTTTGCAACGGGAACCCAGCCACTGGGAATCGGCTATGATCCCAATCTCTCCATACTCGCTATTGCCAACTACGGTGGCAATAATCTGACGGTCTATAATACAAATACCATGTCCCAGCTTTCGGGCTCGCCATTCGCTACGGGTGGATACGGCCCAGTCGGTGTTGTAACCGTAGAACCTGGTATGTTCCCTATGCGCTGATCCCCCTCATAGGAGCTTCCACTTTTCCCAGTTCTCATATAGGTCATGGACCTCCACTGAAGGGACGCGGAACTCCTTCTCCTCAGAAGGGGGGCGAGTGATCAGCATCTCTGTGGCGATAAATGCGCAGAGGATCTGCAGCGTCCTCTCCATATCAAGGGGGCTCCTGGCGACCACCTCATCCAGGGTTATGCCCTGGGATAGGAGAGGCACGAGATCGCCGATCTCCCCCTCTCTGAGGGACCTGCCAAAGTAAGAAAGCCTTTCCGTGAAATCATCCGCCATGGCTATTGTATGATTCCTCATGGGCTCGAGTTCGTCCCTTAGCCTCTCGGGAATGAAGCTCCTTTTTATACCTTCCATGATGACCTGGTCAGTGTTCACCTTCTTGAGAAATATATGGGTGAGATGCTCTTTTCCCTCTTTTATCCTGTATGTTCCCTCTGTCAGAGGAAAACAGTTGAAGAGCTTTTCCGCAACCTGGTCTTCAAGGGCCCTCTGCAGCCCTTCCGGGGTAAGGACACCCATCTCCACGAGGACCTCTCCCTGCTTCTTGCCTGTCCTGGCCATCTCCTCCACGCTCTTGAGGTAGGTCTCCTGAGAGATCTCTCCTTTCCTGAGGAGAAGGTCGCCGAGATTTTCGCTGAAAGAGCCGAACTCAACAAAAACAGGATGCCCCTCCAGAAAATGTATCCTTTTTTCCCCCTGGGCCGCCCTGATATCTGCTGTCCCTGTAAAATGATCCCTGTGGAGCGAATGAAGAAGCCTGGGAAAGGAAAGCTCCTTCAGATTTCCCTCCCTGCCCCCGACATCCTCAATTGGGACGAGTTCGACCTCCTCCTCTGCCGTAAGGGAATCGAGATCCTCCAAGACAGAGCCGGGGAGGAAGATATTCTTCAGAAGATCCTCCTCCTCGCCCGCGGCCGGCTCGGGTGGAGAGAGGGCGTCCGTGAGAGATCCCTTATCCATGAGGACAATGGGAGGCTTTTTTACTCCGGGCGCAGACTCCAGCCTCCTCAGTGCCTCCATACCCTCAGCTCGAGGAAGAAGCGGGTCAAGAAGAATTACATCGGGCTGCGCCCTCGACGCCTCTTTTACCCCTTGCTCTCCGCTCTCTGCGGTAGTCACCTCATATCCCCTTGATGTGAGGTATTTTTCAAGGACCCCCCTCTTCCCTGCGTCGTCCTCGATAACGAGGGCTTTCTTGGCCGACCGCCCCTTGACCGATGCAGGGAGTAAGCCCCATGCACCTTTCAGTAGTGAGCCGAGGAAGGGCGATACCCTCCATGCAAGGAGGGCCATCAATGTCTTATATTGTCTCACAAAGGAATACCACCTTGCCGAACGCAGGACCCCTGGGGCTTCAGCGGCAGCATCGTCAAAGTCCTTCTTGCTCAGGCGCATGAGCCGAGTCGGCCTGATGGTCTGCACAGTGGCTGTCCTCGGCTTTCCCGTTATCACGGAAACCTCCCCGAAGAAATCCCCTTCCCGCAGATGGGCAAGAACGACCTTGCCAGCCTTTTCATCCGATCTGGAGACCTCCACCTCTCCGCTCTTAATGATGTAGAGAGAGTCACCGATTTCACCCTCGCGGATGATCACTTCTCCTTTCGGCACCACCTTCAGTTCAAATTTATCCAGAAGGAAGTCTCTCTGCTGTGGGGAAAGGAAGCGGAACAAGGGGGAAAGAGCAAGGATGGAATCCAGAACCCTGGCTTTGTAGAACTCCACCAGGACCTTCGATACCCTGGGATAAGTCCTCGCGATGTCTTCGAGATCGTCCTTGGATAATTCCTGAACTTCCACCTCTGTTTTCGCCTTTACGGTAGCTTTCCTCCTTGACTCTGAAAAGAACCCGAACTCTCCGAAAAAATCACCCTCCCTCAGGACATTGAGCCAAACCTGTTTCCCCTTCCTGTCTTTTTTATATACATCAACCTCCCCCTCGGTGATGATAAAAATGGAATCTCCCTCCCCTCCTTCGAGGACGATGACGCTGTCAGGAGGGTATCGCCTGGGTTTCATCTTCTGGATCACAGAGACGAACTCGGATTCCGTAAGCTCAGAAAAAAGCGGGATCCTGGGAAGCTCCTTCATTTTCCTCCTCTTGATGTCCTTCACTTCTTTCTGAAGAAGGGACTCATCAACAATAAGACCCTTCTTGGCATAAAGCCGTGCAAGTTCTTTCTGGACATATTCCTGGGAAGGGTCTATAGCGAGAATGAGCTTGTTGACAGCGATGGCCTGGAGTAAGAAGCCATCCCGTGCATATCTGGCGGCCACCTCCTTATAGGCATCTATGGCCTCGGACTTTTTGCCGAGCTTGCCCAGACACTCACCGATCTTGAGGCGTAGCCTCAGGTCCTTCGGCTCGAGCTTGCTCAGGGTCCTGTAGTCCTCAAGGGCCTTGTCCCATTTTCCCTGAGAAGAGCGCAGGGCCGCGCTCTCACGGATGCTGGCCTTGTCCAAGGGCATATACCATATTGTATTCCGTCAATTCTCAAATACAACATCCCTGCTCCATAGAGGTGAACCAAACATATTTGAGGAACATGCGGATGGAAGATAGAATGGAATTATGTCTGCCCAAGCAGCCATTTTCACCCTCTGCCTTGCCTTTCTGATCGCATCTTCGGGAGAAAAAACGCATGAACCTTCAGGAGATATTGCGGAAATCGAGATGAGGGTCCCCATGGGAATGAATGAAAAGGACTTCAGGCCGTATATAGACCTGAAGCCCGGTGTGCCCTTCTCAAGGGATGCTGTTGATAACGATATCAAACGGCTGAAACTGACAGAGAAATTCAAGGATGTCCAGGCCCAGGTCTCAGAGGTCTCCATGCCAGATGGAAGAACAGGGGTCAAGGTCGTGTTCGTCCTTGTCTCCAAGACACTCATCAGGGAGATTAATATGGAAGGAAACCATGCCCTCGGCAAAGGTGACATTCTATCAGCCATGGACCTGAGGGAGGGGACTGAGTTCCGCGGAACCAGGGATGAGCTTGACTCATGGTCCCGGGCAATAAAGGAGTCATACAAGGATGAGGGGTTCCCACATGCAGAGGCAAGCTTCAAGGGTGAAAAGATTGTAAATGGGATAAGGCTCATCATATCAATCTCCGAGAATTATCCCAAGCGCGTTGCAACAATAGATTTCCAGGGGGACCCTTTTTACGATGTGAATTTGCTTAGAAATTCCATACCCCTCAAGGTAGGACATATACTCAGGAGGCCGCTGCTGGACGAATCGGTCCAGGCCCTGAAGAATCTCTACAGGGAGGACGGGTTCTGGGGGGCTTTTGTAGAAACGCCTTTTGTAACCATTTTGGAGTCAGAGATGGACGCACGGCTCGTATTCCCTGTGAAGGCAGGAGAGCGATACCATGTGTCCTTCAAAGGAAACAAACAATTCAAAGAAGGGAAGCTCAAGAAGTTCATTGACATTGAAGGTGGTGTCTCCATTGACTACTGGGCTGAGCAGATAGAGGGATATTACAGGGCAAACGGTTTCCCTTATGTCAGGGCAAACCCCTCTGTATCCGAGAAGGGAAGGGAGAAAGAGGTGCTCTTCAGCATAGACGAGGGCGACATGATCAGGCTCGAGGAAATATCATTCCAGGGAAATAAGAGCCTGTCCTCGAAAGAGCTTATTGATCAAATGGCAACGCGCCCCTGGTCCTTTTGGGGCGCCATTTCAGACCTCCTATCCAAAGAAAGAGTGAACGGCATCTACACTGAAGAAAGGCTCAGGGACGATCTCAAGGCAGTCCTATCTTTGTATCAGAGAAAGGGCTTTCTGGGCGCGAAGATTGAGGATGTGAGGCTTGACATCAAGAAGGAAAAGAAAACGATGGCTATTGTAGTTTTTATTGACGAAGGTGAACAGACAATGCTTGAGGCCGTTGAACTAAAAGGGGTTCAATCCATGCCTGAGGAGGAACTTCGGAAGATCATTCTTCTCAAACCAGGAGCCCCGCTGGATCTTTTCGCCGTGGACCAGGGGAATCTAAAAATCCTCAGGTATTATAGGGCAAAGGGATTTTTATTTGCTAAAACATCTGCCGATGTTGAATTCGAAAAGAATGGGAACGCCAGGGTTGCATATTCGATCAATGAAGGCCCAAGGCTGACAGTAGGCAAGATCATCGTCCAGGGAACAGACAAAACAAAAGACTATGTTGTTCGAAGAGAAGTAACAATGCGGCCCGGAGATCCCTACACACAGGATGCACTTATGGAGAGCAGACAGAGGCTCACCAGGCTTGGTTATTTCGACAGGGTCTCCGTTTCTCCTGTAGAAAGGGACTCGATCCGGGACATTCTCGTCAGCATCAAGGAGGGAAACACCGCTCATATTTCCGTTGGCGCAGGATACGGCAATATTGACGGCATAAGGGGGTTTATAGAATTCGCAGAGAACAACATTACGGGAAGGGGAAGGGCTGCTGCAATACGGCTGGAAGGGGCAGAGGACATTGTTAGATACGCAAAAGGGGGGTATACATTTTCCGAATCTTTGAATGAAGAAAAGGTAACACTCGGATACAGGGAGCCATATTTTTTCCGCTCAAAAATCCGTGCGCGGGCCGACCTGATCCACCAGTATCAGAACAGGCGATTTATCAAGTTCTCCATCCGCAGGAACTCCGCTCTCTGGGGCTTTGAGCATGATCTATCCCGCCATCTCAAAGGCATAATTCTTCACGAGTTTGAGATCCGAAAGCTCGGGGGAGAATACCCAGAAGGTGAAAAGGAACTACTCCAGCTTGGAATTGTGACCATCGCCACCATACACGACATCCGTGATGACCCATTCAATCCCCGGAGGGGACATATCTGGTCTATTCAGGCAGAGGATGCCGACATTTTTGCAGGCTCCAAGGAAAGCTTTATCAAGGCCATTGCCAAATGGGGCTATTACAATCCCATCTTTGATTCAGTAATCGGTGCCGTAGTGATGAGGGCTGGCTACGGTTTCCCCTACAGGGAATCCAAGTTAATCCCTATAGATAGGAGGTTCTTCACAGGGGGAGCCAACTCCATCAGGGGGTTCGTTGAGGACACCGTGGGTCCTAAGGACCCAGAAACTGGAAACCCAATTGGAGGCAATATACTGCTCAATCTCACCCTGGAGGCCAGGGCTCCCCTTTGGGGCTTTCTCGGCCTGGCGCTATTCACGGATTGGGGCAATGTCTGGGAGGATCCGGCCCACTTTGAGCTGGATAGGTTTTCAGATGTGAGGGAATCCGCTGGATTGGGGCTCAGATACTTAACACCGATAGGCCCCCTGAGGATTGACCTGGGTTTCAAGCTCGACCGCAAGGGCGACGAGCACCTCCTGGGCTTCCATTTCTTCATCGGAAATGTCTTCTGAAGGATTTCAAGGGTTTGACATCATAAGGAATATAATTTATAATAATTATAGTAAAAAGAGGGTAAATTTACCCTCACTAATCCTTGCCTCGGCATCTCCCCGGAGAAGGCTTCTCATGAGGAAAATGGGGCTTAGGTCCAAGGTTATTTCAGGCAATGTCGTTGAAAAAAGGAGGCCTGGAGAGAGTGCAAGGATTTTTGCCCTACGAATGGGGCTTGAAAAGGCAAGGCAGGTAGCAAAGAAGCTTAAGAGGGGCAATAGGAGCTGGATTGTCGGTGCTGACACCGTAGTGACAATTGGCAGCCAGATCCTCGGAAAGCCCAAAACGATCGAAGGTGCCCGAAGGATGCTCGGGATTCTGCAGGGAAGGAGCCATAGAGTAATCACGGGACTTGCTCTCGTAAGGCATCCTGAGGGCGATGCTTTTTACAGGAGCTCGGAGACAGTAGTTACGATTAAAAAAATGGGTTGGAAAGAGCGAGAGGAATACATAAAGACAGGAGAACCCTTTGGAAAGGCCGGTGCCTATGCCATCCAGGGAAAGGGAGGACGCCTGGTGGAAAGCTTCAAGGGATCATACACAAATGTCATCGGACTCCCCCTGACAGAGGTGCGCGAGCTTTTGGAGATCGCATGTGGAAGGAATCGCTGAAAATATTCAAGCGGTCACTGAAAGGATCAGGAATGCATGCAGCCGCGTCAACAGGGATCCTTCATCAATCAAATTGGTTGCAGTGACAAAGGGAATAGGTATGGAGGCAATCAGGGAAGCATACAATGCAGGGTTAAGGATCTTCGGAGAAAACTATTTGCAGGAGGCAAAATCCAAGATTCAGGGGCTTCCAGGGGATATCAAATGGCACTTTATTGGTCATCTCCAGAGAAACAAGGCAAAGGCAGTGATAGGAAGCTTTGAGGTCATTCATTCCATTGACTCCCTCCGCCTTGCAGAGGAGGTCGCAATCAGGGCAAGGGAGAAGAATGTTGTCCAGAAGGTCTTTCTTCAGGTCAACATCGCCGAAGAGGGAGCCAAGTCAGGATGCGGGAAAAACGACGCCCTGCAGATTCTTGATTCAATGTCAAGGATGGAAGGGCTTGAGCTTCAGGGGCTCATGTGCATCCCTCCCCTTTCCGAGGACGCGGGGGCCTCACGCCCCTATTTCAAGGAGCTGAGGGAGATCCGGGACAGGGCTGCTGAAATGTTGAAGAGACCGATTGATGCGCTGGGACTCTCAATGGGGATGTCCGCTGATTTTGAGGTTGCCATTGAGGAAGGGGCAACTGCCATCAGGGTTGGAACAGCCATCTTCGGCCCCAGGAACTGAGAGCTGTAAATGGACAAGAAAACAAAGATAGGCATAATCGGCGCCGGGCAGATGGGCGAGGCATTGATCAGGGGAATGCTCAAATGCAATCTCGTCTCTACCAAACAGATATCTGCGAGCGACAAGAACAAAAAGAGGCTTGAGGAGATCAGGAAGAAATACAGGATCAGGGCCTATACGGACAACAGCAGGCTGGCAGAGGGCTCGGATATCCTAATACTCAGCGTCAAACCCCGGGACATGGTAGATGTCCTCACCGGCATATCGTCTGCCCTGAGAGAAAGAACCCTTCTAATCTCCATTGCAGCAGGGGTCAGGGTAAAGCTTATTCAAAATGCCCTCGGCCGGCAGGCAAGGGTCATCAGGGTCATGCCAAACATTGCGGTCCTGGCAGGACAGGGGATCTCGGCCCTCTTCTCCGGACCTGGAGCAGGCAAAGAGGACGAGGCTGTCGCCTTAAAAATATTCAATTCTGTGGGAAAGACAGTCATCCTGAAGGACGAAACACTTATGGATGCGGTAACAGGCCTCAGCGGCAGCGGACCTGCCTATATCTTCCTCATCCTTGAAGCCCTCTCAGATGCAGGGGTCAGGATGGGACTAGGCCGGGAGGCTGCGACAAGCATGGCGATTCAGACCGCCCTTGGCTCGGCTATTCTCGCCCTGACAACCGGAAAGAGCCTTTCCGAGCTCAAGGAGATGGTCACCTCTCCCGGGGGAACTACCCTTGAGGGCCTCAAGGAATTGGAGAAAAGGGGCGTCAGGGCCGCGTTCATGGAGGCGGTTGAGGCAGCTACGCTCAGGGCGCGAAAGCTGTCCTTAGAGATCTGCTCAAAGGGGGAAAAATAGATGTTCGTCCTCGGATACTTTCTCCAGGGCATTGCAGTGGTTCTGAACGTTGTCCTCTACATGTATCTCCTGATCGTCATTGCCAGGGCGGTCCTGTCATGGGTGAATCCCGATCCATGGAACCCCCTTGTCCGGTTCCTCTATCTGACAACAGAGCCGGTCTTCGAGAGGGTTAGAAGGCCGCTCCCACTCAATGCCGGGGGGATTGATTTCACTCCCTTTGTGATTATGCTGGCTATCATCTTTCTTCAAAATTTCTTGGTGAACAGCCTGGCTCGTGTATCCCACGAGCTATTGAAATGATTTACAATTAAAAACAGGAGGCAAACATGAAAATTTCACCATTGGACATCCAGCAGCAGCAGTTCCACAAGAAGCTCATTGGATTCGACCCAAGGGAAGTCGAGGTTTTCCTTGAGCTGCTCAAGAATGAATTTGAGGAGATAATCAAGGAAAACAACGACCTCAAAGATGAGCTGAGGAAGATGGTCGCTGAGCTCGAGGACTTCAAGGAAAAGGAACAGACCCTGAAGGAGGCCATGCTGACGGCACAGCGGATCCTTGAGGAGATCAAAACCAATGCTCGCAAGGAGGCAGAGCTCATCGTGGCAGAATCACAGGTAAAGGCACAGGAGCTGGTCAACAGCGCGCAGCTTCGCTCAATGGAGATCATGGACGAGATCAAGGAGCTAAAGAGGCAAAAGATCCAGTTTGAGGCCAACCTCAGGGCCCTTCTCGAAACACACCTCAAGATGATAGAGACGGAAAAAGAGAGGGAGGAAGAGCTTACCGCCATTGAGGAAAAGCTCAGGTTCTTTGCGAAGAAGTAATGCCGATATACGATTATAAATGCAAGAAGTGCGGCTATAGGTTCGAAAAGACCCAGAAAATCACGGAATCTCCGATCAGGAGATGCCCCAAGTGCCGCGGCCCGGTCTCAAGGCTCCTCTCCCCCACCGCATTCATTCTCAAGGGCTCAGGATGGTATGCAACCGACTATGCACGAAAGGGCAAGGAGAAAAAAATTGAAAAAGAGGATAAGCCTTCTGCAGCAAAGGAGGAAAAGAAAGAAAAGAAATAATTCCTGTCTCCGAGGCCTATGCTTGTCTAAGCGCATAATATAAGTCAATAATATAATTTATGCCATTTATTTTGGAAAAAAGGGAACTTGTTCCCGGCATCTCCCTTTTTGTGCTGGAGGCCCCTGATGTCTCAAAGAAGAGAAGGCCCGGACAGTTCGTCATACTTCGAATTGATGAAGCCGGGGAGAGGATCCCGCTTACAATTGCCGATACCGACCCATCAAAGGGAACAATCACTGTCATCTGCCAGGGGGTCGGAAAATCAACGAGGCATCTTAATTCCCTTAATAAGGGTGACGCCATCCTGGACCTTGTCGGCCCTCTCGGCACTCCTACACACATAGAAAAATTTGGAACAGCCGTCTGCATTGGAGGCGGCGTTGGGGTAGCCGAAGCCTTTCCCCTGGCATCTGCCCTCAAAGGGGCTGGCAACCATGTGATCTCCATTATGGGGTTCAGGAACAAGGACCTGATCTTCCTTGAGAACGAATTGAAGGCGGCAAGCAACGAACTATTTGTGACTACGGATGACGGGACATACGGTGAAAAAGGCCTGGTCACAGATAAACTCAAAAAGCTCCTCGAGTCGGGACGCACCATAAATTTTGTCCTTGCCGTGGGCCCAACCCCTATGATGAGGGCTGTCTCAGAAATGACCAAGCCCTACAGCATCAAAACAATGGTCAGTATGAACCCCATCATGCTGGACGGCACAGGAATGTGCGGATCATGCCGGGTCACAGTGGGCGGAAAAACAAGGTTCGCATGCGTGGACGGCCCGGAATTCGACGGCCACCTTATTGATTTCGACGAGATCTCAAAGCGTCAGGCCGCATACAGGGAGCAGGAAAAGGCCTCATTGGAAAGATGGACCAAACATGGTAACTGCCAAGGAAAAAGTTAAGATCCCCCGGCAGAAGATGCCGGAACAGGAGGGCGTGGAGCGCAATAAAAATTTCTTCCAGGTGAACCTCGGCTTTGATGCCGATCTGGCCATGAAAGAGGCCCAGAGGTGCATAATGTGCAAAAAGCCCTCCTGCGTCCCCGGATGCCCTGTTGGAATTGACATACCGGGCTTCATAGATCTTATAGCCAGGGGTGAGTTCACAAATGCCTCGAGGAAAATCAAGGAGGCCAATGCCCTTCCTGCCATATGCGGCAGGGTCTGCCCCCAGGAAACCCAGTGCGAGGGGCCTTGCGCAATCGGCAAGATAAAGGGCAATCTGCCTGTAGCCATCGGACACCTTGAAAGGTTCGCTGCGGACTGGGAAAGGAGCCACAATGAGGTCATCGTCCCGGATATCCCGAACTGGACCGGGAAAAGGGTCGCTGTGATCGGGGCAGGCCCGGCAGGGCTCACGGCTGCAGCCGAGCTCGCCAGGATGGGTAACAGGGTCACCATATTCGAGGCGCTTCACAAGGAAGGCGGTGTCCTGGTATATGGCATCCCTGAGTTTCGTCTTCCAAAGGACATACTCCGGGCCGAGGTTGATTATGTGAAGGCCATGGGTGTGGAGTTCAGAACAAATTTTGTCGTTGGTAAAACAGCGACCCTTGATGACCTGCTCTCTGACGGCTTCAATGCCGCCTTCGTGGGAACAGGCGCAGGTCTGCCCAATTTCATGAATATCCCCGGAGAGAACCTCATCGGCGTCTATTCAGCCAACGAGTTCCTCACCAGAAGCAACCTCATGAAGGCCTATCTCTGGCCCGAATATGACACGCCCATCCACAGACCGATGAACGCTGCCGTTATAGGAGGGGGTAATACAGCGATGGACGCCGTTAGGACTGCAAAAAGGCTTGGGGCTGAGCACGCATATCTTGTCTACCGCAGATCGCGCGACGAGATGCCGGCGAGGCTGGAGGAACGAAAGCACGCCGAGGAGGAAGGCATAGAATTCATGATACTGACCCTTCCACGAAGGGTCATAGGCAATGAAAAGGGGCGGGTCAAGGCCATTGAGTGCATCAAGATGACTCTCGGTGAGCCCGATAAATCAGGACGCCGCCGTCCCATACCGGTAGAAGGCACTGAGTTCACGCTTGATGTGGACACGGTGGTGGTCGCAGTCGGCAACAGCAGCAACCCTCTTATCCCAAAGACCACGCCGGACATCAAGGTCAACGAATGGGGAAACATCATTATCAATGCGGAGACCGGTGAGACGAGCAAAAAGGGGGTATTTGCCGGCGGAGACATCACGCGGGGCGGAGCAACGGTAATCCTTGCCATGGGCGATGGAAAAGCCTCTGCAAGTGGAATCCATCGCTATCTTCAAAGCTTAAAATAATATCCTACTTAATCCTGAGGAAACACTCGGAATGGATGCCCAGGGAATGCTCCGGGCTTCCGAGCCTTGATAGAAATTCCGCTGTCCTTCCATCCCTGTAACCGCATAACAAACAAAAATATCACCACAGTTGCGTAAGCGATAGAGATAGGGTATTGTAATTCGGTGAAAAGATGAAGTTCCACTATTATCCAGAGACTGATTCTCTCTACATTGACCTTTCGGAGAAAGAGAGCGTGGATTCCCGAGAGGTTTCCCCTGGTATTGTGTTGGATTTTGACGCCGAAGGGCACTTGGTCGGCATTGACATCGATCACGCCAGCCAGGTCGTTAATTTATCGCGCCTTGAGGCCGAGGCCCTTCCTATCTCCCACTTAACCTTGACTTAAAGTGGTTATTGTCACCTACACAACTTCTTTTTCTATTTCCTGATATGTAAGTTCTTTTATTGCTGCCTGCTCTTTGGCATGTTCAATTGTCATGCTTACCAGTTTGCCGTCCTTATTCAGATCAATGTAGATATTCTCGGTTATTTCTTTTGTTTCGAACACCTCACTATCAGAGAATTCCAACAATGCCGTATCCGTATCGGAAAAATATTTAATCTTCATTCGTCTCCCTCCTTGAACGATCTGTCGAAAAACGCATTATGAACAGTTTCGCCATCCTTTAACAATATAACTCTCAATACCCTTCCTCCACTTTCTTCTATTTTAGCCCATCTCCTGATCCTGCCGTCAGATTGGAGCTCTTCTTTTATTGGCTTTCTCATGGCCTGCTCAATCCATTCATCTTTAATGATAACCCTATCGGGCCTCTCCCGAATGTATTTGAAATATTCCGTAACCTTCATATAAATGTTTTTTCATTGTAGCACCCTTGTCCGATATTAACAGCATTATTTTAGCATATAAAGATCCTCGTTGCCTATGCCACTATTGGATCCAAGAGATAGACTATATGAGGGCGGGAAGGACGGAAACATCATCATTGACCCTGCCACAGGGAAAGCGAACAAAAAGGGGGTATTTGCCGGCGGAGACATCACGCGGGGCGGAGCAACGGTAATCCTTGCCATGGGCGATGGAAAGGCCTCTGCAAAGAGCATCCATCGCTATCTTCAGAACCTAAAGTAATATCCTATTTAATCCTGAGAAAACACTCGGATTGGATGCCCAGGGAATGTTCCGGGTTTCCGAGCCTTGATAGAAATTTTGCTGTCCTTCCATCCCTGTAACCACTGATATGGGTGTGTCCGGAGATGTGCTTTCTGAAAAACATGTTCTGCCTTTCCATGAACATCTCCCTTATATATTTTCCGAAAAGGGACGATATAGCAATTGGCAGGCTGGCACCCTCTCCGTCCATCAGGAAACTCACCTCTCCGAGTCCCTTCAAGCGATAAGATGACATCTTTTTACTCTCCTTCTTGGATACCAGGGGGAATCGCGCGAGAAACCCGAAGTAAGGCTCGTATCTGTTGACGGCCATGTTCTTGCCGCAGAGGAACGCCATCTCCCCTCTTTGCTTCTCAAAAAAATATTGGATCACCTTCTCAAAGAGGAGAAAATTCACTGCTGTCTTGTTTCGCTGGCCCTCCTTGAGGAATGCATTGAAGTCCCTGACGCAGCATACTTCAGACCTTACATCCACAAGCTCAAGCCCCTGGCCGGAAAAAACCCGCTTCAGATTCCTGGCCTCCTCCCTCACGTTTTCTGTGGATCGACCCCTGTCCCAGAAAGGAAGGGATTGGATACCGTGCCAGCACATTTCTTTTTCTTTCTCCGGACAGGACTGCCCTCCTTCCCCCTGAAAGGTGAACCTGTTGAGAAACTCTTCACTTGACTCCGGAGGGCTTCCATGGATCATTGCTGACAGTGCACGGACCGACCTCTCTCCCCTCCCCTTGTCTCTCTGGCTGAAAACCCTCTTGCTGTCCCCAATAAAAAGAGGAAGGAAACGCTCGCTCTCAAAGCCAAGATTGTTTCCTTCCTTCAAGCGAAACAAAGACCCTGTAACGATTAAGGGGCCAAGGATGGGACCAAGGCCGTTCTCGTCAATTCCAACTACATAGCAATCAGAATTTATAGTAATCCTCTCTCTTTTCCTTTCGAATCTTCTGTTCCTTCTTCCTGATCTTATCACGATCTGCCTCTGACATCTCTATCCATCGCTTCATATTCCTCATCATCGCTGTCCCTACCGAAGCCTGGACAGAATCGTCAAAGGTGGGTTCCTGGCTGAACATATACCTCACCAACCAACCAAGCGAGCGGTAATCAGAAGTGGAACGGTAGAATCCGAGCGTCTTATCGCTGCCAAGCGGGACAAGCTCCCATGATCCTGCCACTCCTTTTATATTCCCTTTGGTCTCGGTCCAGGTGATCCGGTTGGGCTTTTCGAAACGATTGTCAAGATTATAGTCCAGCATGTATTCGAAAAGGACAATTTTCATATTCAATCTGAAATTGACCTCAGCCCCGCCCTCATATGTCTTTACGGTACTTGCCTTTTCTACCATCGGGAGGTAATAGGGATAGTCCTGATACGAGGTGATCTGCTTCCAGACCTCATCAATGGATGCATTGAATGTTGTCCCTACTGTCACATACACCGGCTTCCCCTCCTCGTGTTTCTCCACGATAATAAGCACACCTTTAGAGCAAAGATCCCCCAATGTTTTTAAATCAAGGGACATGGAGCGGATTGATAGTTCTTTGGGAACATCCGATGCCAGCTCCTCCCTGCCCAGGAGGGACTCGATCCGCCTCTTGATCACATTGACCTGGACAAGGTTGGCGGAAAGGTTTGTAGCAAGCTCGAGATCCGGGTTCTTCTTGAAAGCCCATTGAAGAAATCCCGATCTTGGCTCTGAATACGAGGCATTGAGGAATATGGTCCCCTTTTCCCCCTTTACAGGGACGAACTCATAGTAGCCATTGTTCTTTTTGATTCCGCCGCCTATGGCGGTCCAATCCGTCCTATAGGGGGGCCTGTGGTAATACCTGAGTGAGTATGAGAGGGAGAAGGGAATAATAGCCACCTTGAAAGCCAGGGTCCATGTTACTTGCTCAATATTGTCTCCCTGCAGACTTGGGACAACGCTGTCCACCTGGGGCATGAAGCTGGTGTATGAAGTGAAATCCGTTGCAACCTTAAAGCACTCCTCCGGACTGGCATTGACAAGCATCCCTGCAGTAGCTATCCATGGGAGCTTCTTTGTTGTTTGATCGACAAACACTACCCCGCCGAGTTTCGCCAGCGAATAAAGTACTGATGGATCGCCCCCTGGTCCCAGAAGGCCCAAATCCTTGGTTGCCTTGACCTCCTCTCCTGCATTTTCTACAAGGTCTTTATCCAGCTCCTTGCTTCCCAAATTGACAAGGCTGAATCCAAGAAGGGGGACAACGAGCAGTATTAGGAGGACTTTTCTCACGGGAGGTTAAGGTGCATATATCATGGATGGGGCGGTCTGTCAATAAGGCGCTAACGGCGAAGGGAGGTGTGGGTTAAAACCTATCAGGCACGCAGGCTAAGGAACAGGCAGTTGCAGTCAGTGTCCAGCTTTTAGCATTGCAGGGTGAAAACATAGTTAAATGAAGGGAGCACATCGTTCCCCAGGGCATCCTGCGGTGTCACGGTGATAGATGTCTGTGCCTCCCCCGGGCATACCGGTTCAAAGGTCTGAACTGTGGTAGAGAAGTACCCGTCTGATGAGACCGGAGCAGTGAGGGGGCTTCCTGCCGAACTCTGGACAAGGACCTGCTCTGCCCCTGCAAGGCTTCCCAGAAGCACATATCCTTCAACGGTTGTCTGTGTGCATGGGAGAGAGCATGTGGAGGTGGTTGGGGACGATAGGAGAACCGAGGGAAGGGTGGGGATAACAATGCCCGCATCATGGGTTGCGGTATTGAGGATATACGAGAAATCAGGATTTTGATGGAAGTCATAGGGCCCTACTCCATTATTCAGGGAAAGCACAGCGAGGGTCCATTGGTACCCATTTCCTGGGGGGGGAGGGTCGATAGGAGAGCCTGGGGGGAGAACGGGCAGGGTGAACCCCTGGGCTGTCCCCTCTGCAAGGACTTCCCAGGAAACCTTTGTCTGATTGAAGGTCATACTGCCAACAGTAGCAGGATATACATATCCCAGGAAAGACCAGCTAAGATGAGGGGCTGGGCTCCACACCGTCTTGACATCGCTCCAGCTCAAATCCTGTGGGGGAGCACTATTTACCGCAGGTATCGTGAAGAAGGTATTGATCGTTGTATTGATAGGAGATCCTGTGCTCGGATATCCTGTCCTATCCAGCACTGCAACAAATCCTCCTGGAGGAGCGAGAGGGTCAGGCATGTCTATCACGATGGCACCAGGCACGATCCTCATATCGGAAAGGGAAGGAATCCCTGTGGTGTCCACCGTGGTAAGGGTTATGGTGCTCACGGATGAGGAGTTCCCTCCGCTTAGCCCTGTGAGAAGGAGTTTTCCCGGCACAGTGCTCGTGGTCAGCTCTGCCCCGGCCAGGACAAGGGTTGTAATGCTCGGCGGCATGCCTCCCAGATTTACAGTGAGATTGGCCGTCACCGGGGTTGTCATGTTGAAGGGCTGATCTGGGATCTCCGTCGCCCCTACAGGGATATCCCTACCATATGCAAAGCCCTTATAATCAAGCTGGGTGAGAAGGTCTGTGAAGCGGGTGAGGTCGGCGAGAATTGCCTCCACAACAGACCTGGGCACGGACCCTCCGATTCCACTGAAATTAAACAGGGTATTTGGCCTGCTCAAGACAAAGTATTCTAATTTCCCGATCCGAAACGCATAGTTTGTCCCTCCCCATGTTACTACCTCTTGCTGCCACGGTCCAAGAACATTGGAAGGGAACAATGAAAATAGATAGGGATTTAAGCACGATGAGCAAAAGAGGGGCGGAGGCGAGCATATATACAGCATGCTCGTGATGAATGGGCCAAGAAGACTCGCAAGATTAAAGCCCAGGAGCCCCTCATAGCTCTGTGCAGGGAGGGCGATGGAGATATCCATGTCGTCATCGCAGTTCGGAGTAACGAATCCATTAAAGTTGGCCGGGGGTGACGGGTCAGAGGGGTTCTCTGGTGTCCCATTGGTGTTCCCGACAATCACGGGCGTCCAGGGTGCGGTGGGTCTCAGGGGGAGGATGATATTCTTGTTCCATGTGTTGATGAGGGATAGGTAGGCATATCCAGCATTCCCCGCTGTCACGGTCTGTTTTCCCGGTGCATCTGTAAAGATAATAATTCCTGAACTGTCGGTGAGTCCCCAGTTTCCTGTAAACGGCACCCCAGGGGATGTCCCCACCATGACGATGGCACCGGTGATAGGGAGTCCGGATTCTCGGTCGGTGACCATGACCCGAAGCTCTCCGGATGTCACATTTACGGTCACAAAACCAAAGATCAATGGATTCATGAGATCAGAGACCGAGACTGTCTGTAAGCCAATAGACGACATGGTAACTCCAGCAACGAAGCTGTGGATCCCTGCATCAGGGGCTGTGAAGGTATAATCCGGAGGAAGGACAGCCTGGGGATCGCTGCTCACGAAACGCACTGTGCCACTGTATCCTGAGGCAATGTAGCCGCAGGCATCCCATGCACTGACTGTAACTGTCTGGGGTTCTCCTGCCACCATAGTGAGGGGGAGGCCGGAAAGCTCCAGGCTCGCCGCGGGCCCGGGAACCACTTGAACACTAACTTCTCCAAAGATCCCAGGATTGCCGGAGTCGTATACCCTGAGCGTGCGCTGCCCGAGGCTCCTGAAGGTCACCCCTGGCACGAATTTGTGAACCCCTGCGTCTCCCTGATTGAATGTATAGGGGGAGGGAATTGTAGCCAGGGTATCCGAAATGGTAAAAGTCACTCCCCCTGTATAGCCAATAACGATATTGCCAAAAAAATCAAGAGCTGTCACTGTCACTGCCTGAGCCTCGCAGGCAGAAGAAGGCGAAGCCACCCCTATGAGAGCAAACTTATCAATGGGTCCGGGAAGGACATTCACTGTTGCACATGATTGAACCATTCCGTCATGGACGCACACCTGGTAGGAACCTGATGTCCTCATAAGCAGTCCGGAAAAAACATGGAGGCCTGCATCTCCAGATCCGAAGGTATAGGTCAGGGGGAGCACGGCCTTGGGGTCTGTGCTCGAAAAGGTCACAGTCCCTGCATAAGTTGTGGCGATATTCCCGTATTCATCCAGGGCAAGGACAGATGCAGTAAAATCTGTCCCCGCTGTAAGGGAAGGGGGAATTCCTGAAAGGACGAACGAGGTTAGGGGCCCTGGAGCAACGGTGATATGTGCATCTGCACGGAGCGCTGGGTCAGCAATGTCGCTTACGGTGAGGGTCTGCCCACCTGCCGTGCGCAGGATCACATCCGTGAAATGATGGGAGCCGTCGTCGCTGGTGGAAAAAGTATAATCGGGAGCGAGCAGGGCCTGAGGGTCGCTGGAGATGAAACGAACGCTTCCCAGGTAGGATTTTGCCGTCTCGCCCTGCGCTGTCATGGCCCTGACAGAAAGGTCAACAGCCTGTCCAGCCTGGGCTGTTCCAGGAGCTGTCAGCTCAAGTGCGGTGGCCTTTGGAAGAGGAGGATGTCTGGTCTCTTCACACGCGCCGCATCCAGAGCACACCAGGAGGAATATCGAAAAAGTGCGGTAAAATCCCGCCCTCTGATGCATCCAATGGAAACGAATGAAAGCTGGCTCATAATAGAAAAAACATTATGAATGACCCTGGGCTAAAGCCCAGGGTTTCAACTCCTCTGGCATGATCTGGCCCTCGCTCTATCGCCGTTGCTCCCTGATATACCTCTTCACCACCTCTTCGTCCACCTTCCCTACCGTCTCCGCAAAATACCCGTCCGCCCAAAAACTCTCCCCCCACAGAAATTCTTCCAATTCGGGAAAGTCCCGCCGGAGGACCCGACTCGTTACCCCTTTCAGGCGCTGCACTACCTCGGCCACACTCTCCCGCGGCTTCGTCTGGATCACGATGTGTACATGATCGTCCTGGATACTCATCTCGCTAATCCACCATCGGTTGACCTGACATCCCTCATAGAGCAATTGTTTCAGCCGAATGGCGAGTTTCCCCCGCAATACACGCCTCCGATATTTCGGAATCCACACCACATGGTATTGGAGCCGATGTTTGGTGTGGGCCCCTGTCCAGTATCGGGCCATGGCCAGATCATGCCGGAATTGCCTTCGTTCCGCCAGCTACGCTGGCTCCACTCCGGGCGGCCATTCATCCCCAGGCTTGAAAGCCTGTGGTTTTCTGGCCGGGTCTATAAA
>Ga0315308_1000601_pt1 | contig 20315 bp, 18 predicted proteins | sample TDP3_MG_FD_203078 | JGI IMG/M metagenome (GOLD analysis project Ga0315308, IMG submission 203078) | Freshwater sediment microbial communities from Lake Towuti, South Sulawesi, Indonesia - TDP3 | ecosystem: Environmental > Aquatic > Freshwater > Lake > Sediment | place: Indonesia: South Sulawesi... | reverse complement strand
GGAAGGGCTCTGCAGTGCCTCGCCGGCATATTTGAAGACAAAGAAGCAAAGGCTCCTTGAGCTGGCGAAGGCGGGCTTCGTCTACTACATGTATGACGGCTCCGGCTTCACAGGCCCGTGTTGGGATGCTTCGCACGGGCACTCCCTTCCCCTGACAAGGTCCGAGCATTGCAGGGCAGTGCTGGAGCTCATCCAGGCTGTTCACAGGATGAACCCGGGCCTCATCATCGAACTCCACGATCCGATCTTGGCGGGCGTTCCCGAGAGGTACGCGCCAATGCACTACCTGCACGGGCTCGGCCCCTCCTTCGACGAGGGCTGGGCCTTCGAGTACATGTGGGACCCCATGGACGATCTGATCTCGGGCAGGGCCGTGAGCCTGTACTACTGCAACATGGCATACTCGCTGCCCCTCTACATCCACATCGACTTGAGGAAGGACAACGAGAACGCGCTTGAGTTCTGGTGGTATGCTTCGACTTGCAGGCACCTGGGCATCGGCGGCAAACACAGGGACCCCAAGGTCTGGGACGCCCACAAACGGGCTATGCGCACCTACATGAGGCTGAAGAAGTTCTACACCCAAGGGGTCTTCCTGGGGCTTGGGGAGGAGGTGCACCTGCACCGCCTGCCGGGCGAGAAGCGGCTGGTGCTGAACGTCTTCAACCTAGAGGCCAAGGCGATGGTGAAGGTGATCAACCTCGACCTTTCACAGCTCGGATTCGCGAAGGCGTCGAACGTTTCGGAGGGCAAGTGGACGTTGGAGGGCGACAGGCTATCGGTTGAGTTGGAGCTTAAGGGCAGGGACGCCAGGGTGCTTGAGATCCTCTGCTCCTAGAGTCTGCCAGCGCGTCGTTATGGTCAAGGAGGTCTTCCGGCGTGGCAAAGGATGAGATCGTCGTATGTCCCGAGTGCGGGGCCAATGTCAAGGAGTCCAGGCTCAGACGGCATTTGAGCAAAGCGCACTCCAAGGAACTGCCGACCCAGGAGGAAAGGCCAAGAGGGCGACCCGGGAAGTGGCGCAGGAAAGTGACGAGAAATCTCACCAGGATAGCCATGATCGCCCTCGTCATCCTGGTCGCCGTGGCGGCGGCCTACTATCTGATCTTCAACCCCAGCCCCGAGCTACACAACTACACCGTCTACATACAGGTCGTCAACGGGACAAGCGACGCCGTCAGCGGGGCGACCGTCAAGCTCTACAACTCTTCGTACGCCACGGGCAACCTGATCACCAACGCCACCGGGTGGGTCTGCGTGACCAACTTGACGAACTCGACAACTTACGCGGTGATTGCGTCATACACAGGGCTGAACACCAACAGCACGGCAGGCTGGGTGATAGGTTCCGACTTCGACCAGTGGCAGATCCGGCTCAGCCCCTTGCCTGAGGAGAAGCTGCCCATCGCGCTTTTCAACACCAGCCTTGGGTCCTTCAAGGTCGAGCTGGACACCGTGAGGGCACCGGCTACGGCGGGAAACTTCATCGACCTCGTGAAGCAGGGCTTCTACAACGGTCTGACCTTCCACAGGATCGCGCAAGGTTTCGTCATGCAGGGAGGCGATCCCTTTGGGAACGGGACAGGAGGGTCGGGCAAGACGATATCCTGGGAGGATACCGGGCTTGAGAACTTGAAGTACACGCTCGCCATGGCCAGGGGCCAGGACCCGGACTCGGCATCAAGCCAGTTCTACGCCAACCTCAAGGACAACCCCAGCCTCGACGAGTCCGATCCTCCGTACGTGGTCTTCGGCAGGGTCGTCGAGGGATTCGAGACGGTCGATCTCATCGGCTCCCTCTATCCGCCTGGTTCTGTGTCATACGACGGACCGCCGACCTCAACCGTGAAGATGAACGTTTCGATGGTTGTTCAGTGAGCCCTGGTCAGGGATCCTCGTGATGGCCTCGTCTCCGTGGCCAGCTGTATCGCCCTGAGGGCGGCCTCCGTGGCCTTCGCCCCATCTTCGACATTCGCCAGCGGGCTATCCTTCATGCTCCCCGATCTAACGCACGAGAGGAACTCGGAGTAGGCACGGTCGAACCTCTTGTCACGGCCGAGCGGCAGCTGTACGTGCCCGTCGCGGGTGTAGACATTCCCGTTTGCGATCACCCCGTCGGACCCGATGATCTCGATCCGCGAGGACGCCGGCAGATCCTTGGTAGTGTGGCCGAACACGAAGCTCATCTCCACAAGGCCCAGCGCCCCCGATTCCAGGCGGGACAGGGAGACGACGTGCCCCGGGTACTCGTACTGGCGTTCGACCCACTGGCCCTCCGCGGCCATCCGGGCTATGTCGGATCCGCTGAACCACCTCATGAGGTCGAAGAAGTGAACGCCGTTGTCGAGCATCGGCCCGCCGGAGCGCATGAGGGATGCTCGCCTCCTGCCTCCCATGGGTCCTTTGAGGCCGTGGCAGCCCCAGTTCATCACGAACCTGAGGACCTCCAGCCGGCCTATGTCGCGTGAATCGATGTGGCGTTTGGTGGCCATCATGTCCTCGGACAGCCGAAGGTGAAGATCCACGCCAAACACGGTGCCCGCCTTCCTTGCCGCCTGCACGACCGCCCACGAGTCCTCGATCGTCCCTGCAAGTGGCTTCTCGCAGAAGACGTGTTTTCCAGCCAGCAATGCGTCCTCGGCGATCTTCCTGTGTGTTTCGACGGGGGTGCAGATCGAGACCGCATCTATGCCCTCCATCTCCAGCATCCTGTGATAGTCCAACACCCCGTTGACGCCGAACTTCTCCTTTGCCCTCTTGAGCTTGGCCCTGGATATGTCGGCGACCATCACGAGCTCGACGCCCGGGAGCCTTTTCAGGGCAGGCAGGTGTCCGTAATCCGCGACGGTCCCCGCCCCGATAAGTCCGATCCTGACGACTCCTTCCTGCGGCATGTGCCTTGGGCGGTGGACTGACACAGAAAAATGGCTATCGTAGGCAGCGGTGGGAGCCGGGCCATTCTTGGTTTCGACCAAGATGCTATGCGTCAGGTCGCCAGCTCACTTGAACACGACATCGTTCTCGTGAACCTTCTGATCCAGCTTGAGGCCTATGGATTGCCCTTTCTTCGCCGTCTGGATGGGCTTGTGCTCAATCTCCATGGAGCCGACTACCTGCTTGAAGTCGGTGTGCGCACCCTTTATGTGCACGGTGTCCCCCACGTTGAGCGTGCCGGTCAGCTCGACGACCGCCACACCGATCTTGGAGAAATAGTGCGTAATCCTGCCTACCTCTTTCCCTTCTTCCATGCCAATCCTCGAAACAGGCAACCGCCAATGGAATATTAATGTGACGATGCGGCCTGCTAGGCCAGGGTCGCCTCGGGGATGCATCAGTGGCTGGCCACCGGGATTGTGACAAATGTACCCCTAGCCGGCCGACTGGGGCGCCGCACATCAACGCAACAGCTTTAGGCGCGACTAAGAGCAGATGTCCACGGGCCTTGCCCATCCTCAGCGTGGATGGACATCCGAAGGTGAGCTAGATTGGTGGCTGCAATAGTTGCAGATCGTCTGGTTTTCGCCTACGGCGACCTTGTGGCCGTGAACGACATAAGCTTCGATGTGAAAAGGGGCGAGGTGCTCGGGTTCCTCGGACCCAACGGGGCGGGCAAGACCACTGCGGTCAAGCTTCTGACCGGGCAGCTGAAGCCCAAGTCCGGGGTCGCGAAGGTCCTCGGGTTTGATATGGCTAAGGAACCAAAGAAGGCCGCGGCGAGGATCGGCGTCTGCTTTGAGGAGAAGAACCTCTATCCCAGGATGACGGGGAAGGGCAACCTGGAGTTCTTTGCGAAGCTCTTCGGCGTCAAGATCGATGCTGAGGCCCTGCTGGTGAGGGTTGACCTGGGAGGAAGGGGGAATGAGCGGGTCGAGGACTACTCGAAGGGCATGAAACAACGCCTCATGATCGCCAGGTCGCTTGTCAACTCGCCGGACGTGCTCTTTCTGGATGAACCGACCGAGGGCCTGGACCCCGTTTCCTCAGAGAACATCAGGAAGATCATCCGGGAGGAGAAGGAGAGGGGGGCCTCGGTGCTCCTGACCACCCACTCCATGTTGGAAGCCGACAAACTGTCCGACAGGGTGGCCTTCCTCAACGACGGCAAGATCGTCGCCTTGGACACCCCCGAGAGCCTGAAGCTGAAGTACGGGAAAAGATCAGTCAAGGTGAGGCCCAAGGGTCGCCGGGAAGGTGAGGAGGTGGAACTGCCTCTTGATGACCCGGGTACCCCGGAGGAGATCAAGAGAATCCTGGAGAAAGGTGAATTCGACACGATACATACATCCGAGGCAACCCTCGAGGAGATCTTCTTCAAGGTGACGGGAAGGGGGTTGTAGCGATAGGCCCACGTACGATGGCCGCGCTCATTGCGAAGGACTTCTCCGAACTCTTCAAGAATCGACTGTCGCTAGTGGTGACCGTGCTCGTTGTGGTCATGATACCCACCTATTATGCCCTCATGCCATCGGAGGTTGAGGAGACCCTGGTCTTGGGGGTCAGGGCGCCGGGGTTGGAGGAGGCCTTTGCCCAGTTGGGGGCTTCAAGCACGGCTCTTCAGATCCGAAGCTACAATGGCACCAGTGCGCTTAGGGAAGCCGTCCAGGATGGAGGCGTTGCCGCTGGCATAGAACTGGCGCCCGACTTCGTGCAGAGGCTTCTGGCTGGCGCCAAGCCGGAGGTGAACATGATCTTCTCCTCCGTGGTGCCAAGGGAGGCCCGCGATTCCATCAGCACCCTAATGGAGGAGCTTTCCTTCATCCTGGCTGGCCAGAAGCTTCCTGTGGACTTCGAGACTGAAATCATCGGGGAAGACCTCGCTGGCAAGCAAGTCGCCTTCAGGGATCAGGCGAAGCCGATGTGGCTCACCCTCGTCCTCATGGTTGAGCTCATCTCCCTCTCGTACCTGATCATAGAGGAGAAACAGACGGGGGCAATCCATGCCATACTTGTCACCCCCGCGACCTCTACGCAGGTCTTTGCTGCCAAGACGATCGTTGGCGCCACCCTGGCCTCCGTGGAAGGGACGCTTGTGCTGGTCTTGATGGGGCAGCTTGGGACGAATGCACCCGCCTTGCTTTTGACGGTTCTGACCGGTGCGGTGCTGGCCACGGGCTTTGCCTTCCTTGTGTCCGCGCCCGCGAAGGATATCATGTCGTCGTTCTCCTGGCTGATCCTGGTGTACATCGCAATGCTCATTCCCCCGGTCACCGTGATATATCCGGCGGTTTCGTCGCCGGTGATCAAGATCCTGCCCTCCTACTACCTTGCAGACAACTTCAACAAGGTCCTAAACCAGGGACTCGGCCTTCGGGAAATCGGCGGGAACTTGTTGATCCTAGTTGTCTTGGACGTGGTGGTGCTGTTGGCCGGGGTGATTGTGCTTCGGAGGAAGTACCGATGAGGCTTCAAGCTGTCGCGGCGATAATGGCGAAGGATGTCAAGTTGGGGAGCCGGAACACCATCTTCGTCTTTGCCGTCCTCTCGCCGTTTGTCTACACTTTCTTGATGAGTCTGATATTTGGGGGATTGGCCAAGGATCAACCCAAGGTCGGCTTCCTGGATATGGACGTATCCCGGCTGGTCCCGCTAGCGAAGGAGTTTGAAGGCTGGGTCGTCAGGATGTACTCCGACGAGAAGGCTCTGCTGAACGCCGTTGAATCGGGCACGATGGATGGCGGGGTCAAGCTCGTTTACGGATTTGACGAGTCGCTGGCAAAGGGGCAATCGCCCGAACTCGAACTCAAGTTCTCGGGCAGGAGCTACGCGTCCCACCGCCTTGCCATCAAGAACACCCTCTCGAAGCTGGTGCGGGAGATGGCCGGGCAGGAGGTACCCATCGAGTTCAACAACACGGTCCTCGGGGACGAGATGGCACTGAGCATGAAGGACAGGATCACGCCTTTCATCTTCCTCGCGGTCATCATGGTCAGCGGCTACTTCCTGACTTCGCTGGGCATAGTCGAGGAACGTGAGACTAGGACGGTGACCGCTCTCTCGGTCAGCCCCACCACGGTCACGGAATTCATAACGGCGAAGGCCCTTCTGGGGTATCTGATGGCGGTCATCGCGACCTTGGTCACGTTCGTGCTCAATGGGGTCACCTCGCCGGCCTACCTTGCCCTCATAATGCCCTTCATGCTGCTGGGCGGGGCGTTCGCGGTGTTCCTGGGCGTGATCCTGGGCGTTTCCTTCAGCAGCTCCACGGAGCTGTACGGCACAGCCAAGGGCACCAATATCCTCCTCTTCGCCCCCGCCCTTGTGATCCTTTTCCCCGGCATCCCCCAGTGGATCGGCAAGCTCTTCCCGACCTACTACATCATCAACCCGATCCTGAAGGTCAGCCTTCTTGGGGGCAAATGGTCGGACGTTCAGGGCGATCTCGTGATACTGGTGATGATAACCGCTGCGCTGGGGGTCACCGCACTGGTTATAGCCAACCGCAACAAGACCAAGCTGTGAAGGCTTGCATCCCGCCGCTGCCGCCACGACATGTGTCCCAAGCGTCCCAAAGCCGGGGCAGGGCCTGCGCTTTCCATTCCAAGGCTTGAGCGCAGAATTTAAGAGTCCCCAGCGACTGGCTTTGTTCAGTGATCCGGCTGCTAGGGCATGGGAGAGCTGCCGCACCAGCGCTGACGGTCCTTCTACTTGTCATCACGGGCGCCCATTGTCGCGTTGACCCCGCCACAAACCGGATACGGTGTCTCATGATCGGGGAGATCAAGGCCGAACATCAGACGGCCACCGCCTACATGCTCTCTGATCCCAAGGCAGATCTGACCCTCATCCCGGCCGGGGACATCGCTGACGTGGCGACCAGCAAGAAGTTCGTGAGGATCTACATACCCAGGACGGAGCAGAAGCTGATCGAGGGCTTCGACGTGATTGAGCTCTTCGACTTTGTGCCCTACATCCTTGAGACCCAGCACTTCCAGTGGATTCGGGATGCCGTCCATGACCACGGGCTGGGGCTAGCCTTGACGGAGATGGGCTGGTACAGTGTGACCGACTGGACCGGCAACGATGCTGGAGCGTGGATGGCGACGGTCGTTTACGATGCTTACCCCGTTGATCTCGTCCTGAACAAGCAGAACATGGACACGGCATACATGGACATCAAACAGAGAAACCCCCTCGTTGACCTGCCGGACTTTGAGAAGACGCCGTTGACGGGCGTCCTGCACCACGGCATAGAGATCGCAAGGCCCGGCTCCACCGTCATCACGGTCTGGCGGGCCCGGAAGGAGGACGCCATAGTCGCCGGGACCTATGGGCAGGCAACGACGCTCATGATCCCCATGGGCTGGGACAACGTGCCATTGGACACCCGGAAGTGGTTCTACTTCGTCGATTTCGTCCTTAATCACATCTACTTCGTCGCTCAGGTGAAGATCCCCGAGGATATCGCGGCGATCCACCAGCTGAGGACCGACTTCGTGTCGTACTACGACCGGAAGGCGATGGCAAGCTCGCTCCTTGAGTTCGTCGACAAGTTCGGGGCAAACACGGGGCGCCTGGAGGCAATGCTGGGGGACCTTGAACTCGGGAAGGAAGAGGCGGAATATCTATATCTGAAGGACGACTACGCGGGGGCGTCGGATGCCATGGTTGAGGTGCTTGCGGGCTTCGAGAAGCTCTCGGATGAGGCGGTCAAGGTCCGGGAGAGGGCCCTTCTCTGGGTCTACGCCATCGAATACCTCGTGGTAACCGGCACCTCGGCCATCGTGGGTTCGGTGTTGTGGACCCTCATGGTCAGGAGGCGTCTGTACAAGGAGGTTGCGGTTACAAGGGCAAGGGGCGCGTGATTTCCATGGTTAGGATCGACCGAGGATTTGTTGGAGTCTTGCTGATCGCAGTGGTGATCTCGACGGTGATCATGAGCTTTGTGACAGTCGAGAAGGCGAAAACCGGGATCGAGGTCCTCAAGAACAAGTACCCGCTGGCCATGAAGACCTCGGTGCAGGAGAGGCACACCTTCGTGGTCAACATCATCGCGAGGAAGGCCTACGAGGAGGTCAAGCTTCGATTCTCCTGCGTCAGCAAGGCGAGCCCGGTGTTCGCCGACCGCAATATCACAAAGAAACCCGGCGTGACGCTGAAGGAGATCGCTGCCGAGATCACGCCGATAAAGACATGCCTGGCCGCCGGGAGAAGCTCCCCGGTGGGATACGAGGAGCAGACCGTTGAGGTCGAGATCAACGGCACCGCCTACGAAGCTCTGATGCTGGATTTCGGCGAGGTGATCGCTGCCGGGCAGCCCGTGAGCGATCTGTCGTTTGCCCCCACCAGCTACGTCCTCTGGAGGGATGAACAGGGCAACCTCACCTACTACCAAGGGGCCTCGGACTTCTTCCTGAACCGGAACCAGTCGATCGAGAGCCTGGTCATCAGCTACAACGACAACGAGACGACGTACAGGTCGGCCAAGGAGGCGGCCGGGTCCCTGAACGTCCCGACCATGGCCCAGGCCCCGCGGCTCGGGGCGGTGAAGTTCGAGCATGTGAAGAAGGACGACAGAATGTACGTCATGTTCGCGGTGAACAGCCTCTCCGTGCCGGCGCACAGGGGCATGATGGAGATAATCAGGATCTACGGCGATGGGGAGCTAGTTACCTACCGGCTGAATATGATGACCCCATAGGTGCCGGTCGGGCTAGGACGTGCAAGGACCGTCTGCCCGGGAAAGATTTACCTGCAGGTGCCCGGGGGTTTTCCGTGATAGCGTTGCCCAAGACCATCGCAGAGAAGATCCTTTCGAAGAAGGGCCATCGCGACGCGACGGCGGGGGACATCGTGATCGCGGATGTCGACCTGCTCATGGCTCAGGATGGGACGGCGCCCCTGTCCATCCAGGCGTTCAGGGACATGGGCGGGCGCAAGGTGTGGGACCCGGCCAAGGTAGCCTTCGTCCTGGACCACAATGCGCCCAGCCCAAGCGAAGGCGTCTCCAGGCTCCACGCCTCCATAAGGGAGTTTGCCGCTGAGCAGGGGGTCCACCTGTACGACGTTGGTTGCGGCATATGTCATCAGCTGATGCCGGAGCAGGGCCACGTGCGCCCCGGTGACCTTGCGGTTGGCGCCGACTCCCACACCTGCACTTATGGGGCCCTGAATGCATTCGCAACCGGGGTCGGCAGCACCGATGCTGCGGCGGTCATGCGTACCGGGCGGCTGTGGTTCAGGGTCCCCAGATCGGGCAAGGTCCAGGCCACCGGAGCCCTCCCCGAGGGGGTATACGCAAAGGACCTCGCCCTGGAGGTTGTCGGGAGGGTCGGCGCATCGGGGGCCAACTACATGTCGGTTGAGTTCGACGGCGATGCCATCGAGGGCATGAGCGTGGATGCCAGGATGACGATCTGCAACATGGGGGTCGAGATGGGCGCCAAGACGGCAGTGGTGGGATTTGATGCAAAGACGGCCCGCTACCTGGGGGGCGGCAAGTTTGATACGGTCGTTCCGGACCCGGGTGCCCGCTATGAATGGACCGAGAAGGTTGATGTAGGCTCCCTTGAGCCGATGGTGTCCAAACCACACAGGGTTGATGATGTGGTGTCGGTCAAGGAGGTCGCAGGGACTCCCATCAACCAGGCCTTCGTCGGAACCTGCACCAACGGAAGGCTGGAGGATCTCAAGGTCGCCGCGAGAATCCTTCGCGGGGGCAAGGTCCACAAGGGCGTCCGTCTGATAGTTGCACCCGCCTCCCGCGAGATCCTGAAGAAGGCCATCGGGCAGGGGATCTTGCAGTCCCTGCTTGATGCCGGGGGGGTGCCGGTGACCCCGGGCTGCGGCCCCTGCGTGGGGACACACGACGGTATCCCCGGCGACGGCGACGTGGTCATCTCGACGGCCAACCGCAACTTCAAGGGAAGGATGGGGAACAGCCTGGCCTCCATATACCTGGCGTCGCCGGCGACAGTGGCCGCATCTGCCCTCGAAGGCAGAATCACCGATCCGAGGGAGCACCTATGAGGGGAAGGGCACACAGGCTTGGGGACGATGTCAACACCGACTACATCATATCGGGAAAGTACAAGTTCAAGACCCTGGACATGAAGGAGCTTGCGAAGCACCTCTTCGAAGATCTGGTTCCCGGCTTCGCTGAGAGGGTTCGCCCGGGCGACATCGTGGTGGCAGGGCAGAACTTCGGGCATGGATCGTCCCGGGAGCAGGCCCCACTCGTCATGAAGGAGGCCGGCATCTCGTGCGTGGTCGCAGGGTCATTTGCGAGGATCTTCTACCGGAATGCGATCAACGTCGGGCTTCCGGCCGTGGTGTGCAAGACGGGCTCCATCGACGACGGGGATCTGATCGAGCTGGACCTGCAGCGGGGAAGGCTCAAGGATCTGACCACGCGAAAGACCCTCAAGTTCAAGCCCCTGCCCGGCATCATGGCCAAGATACTGGAGGAAGGCGGCCTGGCAAACTACATTCGAAAACACGGCGAGCTCCCCGTGGAGGGCGGAAGATGACCAGGGTGACTCTGATCCCGGGCGACGGGATCGGCCCCGAGGTCGTGGACGCCTGCCTGTTGGTCCTCGACAAGACCGGCGTATCCCTGCAGTACGACAGGGTCGAGGCTGGCACGGAGACGATGGAGCGCGTGGGCACGCCGCTACCTGATTCCGTGGTGGACTCCATAAGGAGGAACAAGGTGGCGCTGAAGGGGCCGATAACAACGCCGGTGGCCTCGGGATTCCGGTCCGTCAACGTCGAACTTCGGCAGAGGCTGGACCTCTACGCCAATGTCCGCCCGGCCAGGTCCTTCGCCGGGACGGGCGCGAGGTACGAGGACATAGACCTCGTCGTGGTCAGGGAGAACACCGAGGACCTGTACTCTGGCGTCGAAAGGATGGTTGGGGAGGATCGTGCGGAGAGCGTAAGGGTGATCACTCGTCGTGGCTCGGAAAGGATAGCCAGATTCGCGTTTAGGTACGCGGTCTCGAACGCCCGGAGGAAGGTTACGGCAGTCCACAAAGCCAACATCATGAAGCTCTCCGACGGGCTCTTCCTGGAATGCGCCAGGAAGGTTGCCCAGGAGTTCCCCGCCGTCGAGTACGAGGAAAGGATCGTCGACAACATGGCGATGCAGCTTGTGGTGAAACCTAATCTGTACGATGTGATCGTCACCACCAACCTCTTCGGCGACATACTGTCGGACCTCTGCGCCGGATTGGTCGGGGGGCTGGGCCTGGCGCCCTCGGGCAACATTGGGGACGAGTGCGCGGTCTTCGAGCCCGTCCACGGCTCGGCGCCGAAGTATGCCGGGCAGAACAAGGCCAACCCCACGGCGATCATCCTGTCTGCTGCAATGATGCTGGACCACATCGGGCAGAAGGACGCGGCGAGGAGGGTGGTCTTGGCGGTTGCAGAGGTGATCAAGGAGGGAAGGGTGGTCACCTATGACCTGGGCGGGTCCTCGGGCACGGCGGGCATGGCGAGGGCCATAGCGGGCTTGGTGTAGCATCCGGCTGGGCAGGGCGGGGAAATAAGGCCCCCGGCGAGCGCCGGGGGCCAGCCCCTCTCTCAGGACGTTGCCTCTACGTCCTGCAGACCTTCCTTTGTTATGGTGAACCTGGCCTCACCCAGCGGGAGGCAGGGGGAGTCAACGACCCTTCCAACGCGGGTGTCCCCCTTAGACTTCCTCAGGTATATCCGCGTGGTCGTCGAATGGCCGAGGATGTGTCCGCCTACAGGGGCGATGGGATCGCCGAACAGGACGTCCGGTCGCGACATGACCTGGTTGGTCACGACGCTGACCAGCTGGTATATGTCGGTCAGCCTGTGAAGCTTGGAGAGGTGTTGGGCAAGCTTCTGCTGCCTTTCGGCCAGCTTCCCGCGTCCTATGTACTCGGACCGGAAGTGGACCATCAGGCTGTCGATGATGAGCAGTTTGATGTTCTCCTCCCTTATCATCTTCTCCGCATTCTCCAGCAGGAGCATCTGGTGGGCAGCATTGTATGCCCGCGCGGTCAGGATGTTGTCCAGGGCCTTCTCGGGATCGATGCCCAGATGCGTGGCCATCTCGTGAACCCTCTCCGGACGGAAGGTCGCCTCCGTGTCTATCCAGAGAATCTTGCCCCCCAAGCCCCCGCGTTCCGCGGGCAGTTGCACGTTCACCGCAAGCTGGTGGCAGACCTGGGACTTGCCCGAGCCGTACTCGCCGTAGAACTCGGTTATCGACCCGGCTTCCAGCCCGCCACCGAGCATGTCATCGAATTCCTTGCAGCCGACGGTCAATCTGGCGAGCCCCTGTCGGCGCTCCATTATCTCGAGCCCCCTGTACCACCTCACCAGATGGTTGGCCCGCTCCTTGGCTGCGGTTATTATCTTTGAGGCAATTACATCGGATATGCCCGAAATCTCACATATCTCGCCGGGAGAGGCTATCGCTAGGCTTTCGATCGAATAGTAGCCCGCTTTCTCCAGGCCCTCGGCCGTCCTCGGTCCCACTCCAGGAAGGTCTTGTATCTCCGTGGACATGCGCTCACTTCGGGCAGAGATCCGGCTTTGGGCTTAAAAGCACTCTTTGGGCCCCCCCTTGTTGTGAGTTGTTCCTCGGTCGCTCTGTTCATCCCCGACAGGTGCAGCTCTCGGCCGCTGTTCCAGAGACTGGAGGTTCCGGCGCGGCACAACCATAACTAACAACTCGGCCCCGGGGGTGATACTTACATTTATATGGGAGTTCAGCCCAGCGGAAGCCCATGAGCGGGAGGATGGGCGAAGTCGACAAGATGGTGGAGGGGGTCCTGGGCAAGTCCACCATATTCCGGGACGAGTCCAAGCTCGATGCCGCGTATGTGCCCCAGTATCTCCCCCACAGGGAGAACGAACTCAAGGTGCTGGCCGAGTACTTCAAGGGCTCCATCTCTCCGGCGCCGGTGGCCCAGACCGTCACGCTTCTCGGCGGGATTGGGACGGGCAAGACCATGCTAGCCAAGAGGTTTGGGATCAGCATAGAGAGGGCCGCTGCAAGGCGTGGCATCAACCTCCGGTACATCCACATCAACTGCAGGAAGGAAAGGACGGACTACATGATTTGGGCATCCATGGCCAAGGAGCTCCAGCCCGAACTCGAGCTAAGGGGGTACCCGGCCGAGTACGTCCAGAAGGCGGTTGACGAGCTTCTTGTGGACTCCAACACCATACTCATAGTCTGCCTGGACGAGATAGACTACTACATGAGCAAGGACGGGAAGGACATAATCTACTTCCTTTCGAGGCCGCTCGAGGACCACCGTCTTGACAACGTGGCCCGGTACAGCATGATACTCATCAGCCGGGACTTCTCGTTCTACTACAAGCTTGACGAGCCGACCCGGAGTTCGTTGAAGAAGAACGTGGTCAAGCTCGAGAAGTACAACGCCTCCCAGCTCTTCGACATCCTGCGGTACAGGGCGAACGAGGCCTTCATCGAGGGAACGATATCGGATGATGTCGTGAGGTTCACGGCCGAGATCGCGGAGCAGACGGGTGACTGCAGGTTCGCCTTGGAGATGATGTACTACGCCGGGAAGAGGGGCGACCGGGACGGGCGCTCGACGGTCACCTTCGAGGATGTGAGGGCCGCGAAGGCCGAGGTGTTGCCGGTCGTATCCGAGACCGAGCTCCGCGAGCTCAACCTGCACCAGAAGCTCACCTACCTGGCGACGGCGAGCCTGCTGAGGGACTCCTCGAGCATTCTGTCGGGGGAGATATTCTCCGAATATGAGAGGCTGTGCGAGCAGCACAACGAGCCCGCCAGATCATACACCTCCTTTGCGTCCTACCTGAAGGACCTGGGGAACCTTGGGTTCGTTGATGCAAAGACCGAGGTGGGGTTGAAGGACACCGGTGGGATGTCCACCCGGGTGAGCATACAGGACATCCCGGTGGAGATACTGTCCCAGAAGCTGGAGGAGATCATAAGGGAGGAGACATCCAGCCCGGGCTACGTCCGGTACAGGGCCTAGACGGCCTTGGAGTACCTTGCCACTATGGCCGAGACGCGTTCCGCAATGGTCTTGTCATCTATCGTGGAGATGCGCTCGGGCCTGTAGATCCCCAGGTCCAGCACGATGTTGCTGATCAGCCTCGAGTCGGTCACATCGAAGGCCGGGTTGTAGAGTGCGATCTTGCCCTTCTCCATCTTCTCGGAGATCTTGTTGGCCGGGGGCCAGAAGCTCAGCGCGTCCCGGCCTATCAGCCCCTGCTTCTTCCTCTGCAGCGCCTCATAGTGATAGGGCATGTAGACCTCCTCGTGGCTCCTCTGCTCGATCGGGATCTCCTTGCCGGTGTGCTGCAGGTCCAGGGTCGAGTAGGACGCGGCCACGACGAACGGGACGCTGTAGAAGGCCACCATCCTGGCGATGTCGTTAGTGCCGACCTTGTTGGCCACGCACCCGTCCTTGGTTATCCTGTCCGCCCCGACGAGGACCCTGTTGATGCCGAACTTCTCAAAGCTGCACGCGACCATGTTGTCCGTTATGCCGGCAACGGGTATGCCGGCGGTCATCAGCTCCCAGAGCGTCAGCTTGAACCCCTGGCTCCTCGGCCTTGTCTCCTTCGATACCACCTTCACGTCCTTCCCTTGGCTGGCCGCATGCTCGACGGCCCCCAGCGCGCTGCCGCCGTAGGTAGTCGCGAGGGAACCCGCGTTGCAGTGTGTGAGTATGGTGTCGCCGCCTGCGATCAACCGGCTCCCGTTCTCCGCGAGGGCCCTGCTGACGAAGATATCCTCCACGAAGATGTCATCTGCCTCCTGCTTCAGGTGCTCGTAGATGTCCCCGGCCCTCTTCAGGGCGTTCTTGGCGGCATCGCACATCCTGTCGACCGCCCAGGACAAGTTGACGGCAGTCGGCCTGGCATTCCCTATCTTCTCGGCGGCCGCAAGGATGTTCTCCACGGCCTTCTTCTTGGTCGAGGTCCTGCACTTGGCCGCGGCAAGCAAGACGCAGTAGGCCCCCGCCACACCGATTGCCTGGGAGCCCCTCGTCACCATGCCCCCTATGCCGATGGACGCGCCCTTCTGCCAGTCGTCGGTCCTCCAGACCGAGAGCTCGTAGGGCAGCTTGTTCTGATCGAGCAGACAAAGCTGGTCTTTCCGATCATCGTAGAAGAGGGTCAGCGGAAGGTTGGTCTTCTTGTTTATGAAGGTGCCAACCTCTTTGTCGAACTCGAACTCCAACCAGTCTAAGACCTTGTCTTTGTCGACATGCATCCGCTCGGACAAGAAACCACCGTCACGGTATGACTTTCTTGAGATCATACTCGATTATGTCCTTGGCTCCTGCTTCCTTGAGCCTTGGGATGAGTTGGACAAGGTCCTTCTTCCCGGCCACCGTCTCCAGGGCATACCAGTCCTCACCGTAGAGTTTGGAGATGGTCGGTTTCTCCATTGCGGGCACCATGCGCGCGATCTCGTCCAGCTTCCCCGCGGGGACGTTCAGCTTGAGCAGGACCTTGCCCCTCGCCATGATCGCGCCGGAGAGCATGATCTTCATGCCGTCGATCTTGCGCTTCTTCCAGGCATCCTTGAGGGAGCGCGGGTTGGCGAAGAACCATGCACTGGAATCCATCACCTTGCCGACCACCCTCAGCCTGTTCTGGGCCAGGGTCGCGCCAGTCTCAAACCCGTCCACGATCGCGTCGGCCTCCTCGGGCGGCTTGGCCTCGGTTGCCCCCCAAGAGAAGTGCACATTCGCGTTCGAGATGCCGAGCTTCCTGAGGAAGGACTTGGTCAGCCGAACGTACTCCGTGGATATCCGAACGTCCTTGAGCTTCGCAAGGTCCGCCGGGGTCTTGGCCGGGGAATCCTCGTTCACGGCGAGCACTATGCTGAATCTCCCAACTTGCAGGTCCAGCAGCCTCTCGACCTTCGCGCCGCTCTCAACCACCCAGTCCATGCCGCTAACCCCGACATCGTACACGCCCTCCTCAACCAAGAGGGGTATCTCCTGGGGTCGGAGCATCTTGACCCAGATCTCATCATCGTTGGTCTGCGGGCGGTAGGACCTGGGCTGCAGGTTCATCTCGTACCCGGCATCCCTGAAGATGGAAAGGACCGCTTCCTGGAGGCTTCCCGTCGGAATCGCAAGCTTGACCCGCCCGTTCAAAGGATCTCCCTAGATTGGGAGCTGAAGTCAATTTGTTAAATCTATTCTCATCCGATCCGCGGTTAGGCATGAACGTCTGCCAGACGTTTGCCGAACTTCGCCTGACCTTGGCAGCATCGATGGCGAACTGTGCCTGGACCTAGAATACATTTAAGATGATTTCCCGCTGTCCCCGGCTGATGGGTTCCTTCAGCGAGCCCTCCCCTCCCGAGATCACCAGCTTCATGAAGCGAAGCTACATCAGAAACGCTGTCTATGCCTTCGCGGTAATGGCTGCTGTCGTCTTGGGCGGGCGCGTGTTCCCACCAGCTAGGTCTCTGGGTTCCTATCTCCAGCTGATCGGGTATCTATTGGGCGGGGCGGCGGCTGGGTACTACTTCTCGCAGGATCTGGACAGAAAGAGGATCGGATTCCAGCCCCGCGACGGCATTATCCTTTGGCTCGCCTGTGCCGTGGCTCTCATCGCGGCCATCTTCGTGGCCGAGATTCTTGGCAGGGTCGTCGAAGGAGCCAGGCTCGGCGGCGTGTTGGGCCAGACGGCGCGATCCATTTTTGGCTCGGGAAGTCTCGAGACGGCCGCATCCGTGGTGCTCGCGCTCTTCGGCATTGCTTTGGGCCATGACATCTACGTGCAGCAGTTCACCATGCTCAAGCCTCTGAGCCGCGAGAAGGCGGCCGAGGTCCGTGAGCTAGCCTCCTCGCTACAGCCGCTGTCGGAGGCGATGCATAGGTTCGGTCGCGATTTCTCCCTTGAGCAATTGTACAGCATCTTGCCTGAGCAGGCCCGATCGGCGGTCCCGGCTTCGGGGGCGATGGGAGAAAGGCGTCAGATCGATGAGGTCCTCATCGGCCTGAAGGACCAAGGGGTTCTGACCATGCAGGATGGCATGATCAACATCACCCCGAAGGGTGAGAACCTTCTGTCCATCTCCCGCTACGTGGCCGGCCTGAGGGAAAGGGGCGAGGAGGGGGCCGAGCTGTGTGCCTACTGCGGCAGGCCCTTGAGGCTATCGGACAAGCTCATGCGCCTCACCTACTACGGCAAGCCGTATACGATGCACTACACCGAGCGCGAGGGAGTCAGCATATTCGGCAGGCTCCCATACATAGACAGGGTGCTTGGCCTCCGTCCAGCCGAAATTGCGCGCCCTGTGTACCTCAAGCCGAAGGTCCTGCCCACGATGGACCACAAGGCGGCCCTTGGGCTGGGTCTTGTGGGCGCGGGCTTGGCCCTGGCCTCGTACTGCTTCATCGTGCTCAACGCCACCTCCCTTCCGATTCCAAGCGAGGTTTCATTCTTCGGCGGGACGCTGCTCTCGGTCAGCCTCATCTTCGCGCTGTGCGGAATCATCGGCGGCCTCCTGACCTATGTCGACCCCGGTAGCTCCTATGGCGGCGCGATGATGCTTGCGCTGCTGCTGTTCGCCATGCCCTTCATCGGGCTCACCAGGCAGGTCGTCTTCGCCGGCTACTATGCATCCGTCGGCCTGATCGCGATCGGCGGGGCGATCTCCGTCAGGGCGCACACGATGATGGCCTGAGGAAGGGATTGGGTTTCTCCGGGCACCTGCACTGGGTGATCCAGCTCTTCCTGGAGCCTGGTCGGGGACAGGCATTCAGCAGGCAGTAATCACCTTTATATTGCTCAGGGGGAAAACTTGCGGAATTATGGCTGATCAGATCGTGATCGGCGGCTCCGGCTCGCAAGGATTGGCGGCGAGGGTCGCCCACAAGATGGATGCTACCTTCGGGAATGTGGAGATAAAGGAGTTCCCGGATGGGGAGAAGTATCTGAGGATACACACCCCGGTGAAGGGCAAGGAAGTCATACTCATACAGACGATGGGCTTCATGCCCGACCGACTGCTCATGGAGCTGCTTTTCCTCACCGAAACGCTGTCCCAGCTGGGCGCATCCAGGATCACCGCCGTCGTGCCGTATTTCGCTTACAGCAGGCAGGACACGAGCTTCAAGAGGGGAGAGGTCGTCAGCTTCAGGGTCGTCAGCAAGCTTCTGGAGTTCTCGGGCTCCGATGAGCTGTACACGGTGGATCTTCACCTTCATCGCGTGGTCGACACCGGCGAGATCTTCAAGATCCCCTGCCACAACCTGACCGCCATGCCGCTGATAGGCGAGTTCATCCGGAACAACTACTCCCTGGAAAGCCCCAAGGTGATAGCGCCCGATGAGGAGGCAGAGCAGTGGGCGCGCGATATGGCCAAGGAGCTTGACGCCGACTTTGCCGTCATGGCCAAGGTCAGGAAGGGCCCGGACAAGGTTGAGATATCGTCGGAGGATCTGGACGTCACGGGCAGGGACGTCGTCATCGCCGACGACATCATCAGCACGGGCGGGACAATGGCGACGGCCATCTCGTTGACGAGGGAGGCAGGTGCCAAGACCATCATAGCAGCCTGTACCCATCCACTCCTGATCGGGGGCGCCTTGAGCCTGATACACCAGTCGGGAGCCCTTGAGGTCATAGGGACCGACACCGTGCCAAGCAGCGTGCGCGTCGTGAGCATAGATCGTCTACTGGCGGAGAACCTGCAACACTGAAGGTGGTAAGACATGGTCGGCAAACTCGCCATCCACGGCGGAGAGAAGGCTGTCTCGATCGAAACCCCGGAGAAGCTGGCCCTTCGTCCCAACTGGCCCATCGTGGGCGAGGAGGAGATCGAGGAGGTCGTCAAGGCCATGCGCCGGGTCGACATCACCGCCCCGGCCGGCGGCGGGGTCATGGGCGAGTTCGAGGAGGCCTTTGCGAAGTACGTCGGCGTCAAGTACTGCGTCACTACCAACTCCTGCTGCGCTGCCACACATATCGCCCTCGGTGCCTTCGGCGTTGGGCCTGGGGACGAGGTGATAGTCTCGCCCTACACCTGGGGCCAGACCGTGGCCCCGATCATCCACCAAAACGGGATACCGGTCTACGCAGACATAGATCCCAGGACATACAATCTGGATCCGGAATCCGTTGCCCAGAAGATCACGGAGAGCACCAAGGCAATCGTCGCGGTCCACATCTACGGACACCCCGCGGATATGGATCCGCTGATGAAGGTCGCGGAGGAGCACGATCTGAAGGTGGTTGAGGATTGTGCCCAGGCCAACGGCGCCGTCTACCACGGACGGAGGGTTGGGAGCCTGGGACACATGGCCTCGTTCAGTATAGGCGACGGCAAGAACATGGTGGGCGGGGAGGGCGGCATGATCCTCACCAACGACGACGAGCTGTACGAGCGGGCCATGTTCGTGGGAATGCACCCGGCTCGCTCCGATGGCGTGATCAAGAAGCCTGAGCTCAGGAAGTACATCGACAGCCTGATGCCCACGTACAGGATGCATCCCCTGGCAGCCGCCATAGCCAAGGTGCAGCTGAAGTACCTGGATGCTTGGAATCTATGGAGGCGCAAGCACGCAAACAGGCTGTCCCGGGGGCTCAGGGAGCTGGCGGGCGTCGACCCGGTATTCGTCGCCAGGGGCTGTGAACACGTTTATCACATGTACTCACCATCCTACAGGGCCGAGGAGCTGGGAGGCCTTCCGAGGGACAGGTTCCTGGAGGCCCTGCGGGCGGAGGGGGTATCGGCGGGAGCGTACGTCAGGATGCCCATCTACCTGCGGCCCAGGCACCAGGACAGGTTTTACTACGGCAGGGGCTGCCCCTGGGACTGCCCCTTCGCCAGGCGAAAGGTGGTCTATCGCAAGGGCGACTGCCCCGTCACCGAGGAGAGGTGCGAGAAGACCGAGCTCAACATCGGTTCAACTGGCTGGTATGGGCCCCAGTTCCGGGATCTCATCGACATGTACCTCGAGGCCTTCCGGAAGGTTGTGGAACACGCAGACGAGCTGCGGTGAAGGACTCGCCGGGTTGATCCGATGGCCGGTCCGAGGTTCTTCGATCTGACCTGTTCTTTCGGCATCCACAACAGATCGGTACCGGAGCCGCTGAGGACCGTGGAGGGGCTCCTGGGCGAGATGAAGAGATACGGAATAGGCCGGGCCCTGATCTGTCACGCCGTCGCAATGGAGCACAGCCCCGAACTGGGTAACGCGATGACCGCGGAGGCATCGAAGGGGGTCAGGAATCTTTCCCCCTGTTGGGTGTTCCTGCCCTCCAAGGTGGGAGGCGACCCGGAACGGAGCGTGGACAGGATGCTCTCGTCTGGAAGCCGGGTGGCGAAGTTGCTGCCCCAATACTACTTCTTCGACATCGCGGAGTGG
>Ga0315308_1000600_pt1 | contig 20323 bp, 20 predicted proteins | sample TDP3_MG_FD_203078 | JGI IMG/M metagenome (GOLD analysis project Ga0315308, IMG submission 203078) | Freshwater sediment microbial communities from Lake Towuti, South Sulawesi, Indonesia - TDP3 | ecosystem: Environmental > Aquatic > Freshwater > Lake > Sediment | place: Indonesia: South Sulawesi... | reverse complement strand
TGCCCTCATATTCACTTCTCCAGACCATTGAATACTAATAAATTTTCTTCTCGATTTTTATTATACCATATTGATGTTAAATTTAGGTTAAGAAGTTGTAAAATTTTTGTAAATTCTGTGTCGGACTGACTTTCAGAAATGGTCCTCTATAGGAAGGTAGAAAAGGCAAGCAAAAACGAATCCTTATTATTCATCAACGAACTTATAACCCACACCCTCGACAGTTTCTATCTTCTTCCCCTCTTCACCCATCTTCTCCCTCAAATGGCGCACGTGTACATCCACAGTCCTTGTACCACCGATATATTCGTAGCCCCAGATATTCTCGATGAGAAAAGTTCTGCTTAGCACTTTTCCCCTCTTCTTCATTAATAGGTAAAGCAGATTAAATTCTTTTGGGGTAAGGTCGATTTGCTTGTTCATCACATATACCACATGTTCAGTTGAATCGAGCCTAATATCTCCGGATACCAGAATTTCCCCTTGCTCGCCTACGTACAGAGCCCTTCTCAGAACAGCCCTCGTTCTCGCTACCAGTTCACCTGTACTGAAAGGCTTGGTCATGTAGTCGTCAGCTCCTGCTTCCAACCCGGCAATCTTGTCCGTCTCAGTCGACTTTACGGTCAACATAATAATGGGAATAGAGCTCGTTTTTTTATCCCGCTTCAAAATACGGCAAACCTCTATTCCCCCGATACCGGGGAGATTCAAATCTAAAATTATGAGGTCGGGCTTGGATTCTCTGACCTTCTGGATAGCAAAATCAGCATTGCGCGCCGAAATCACCAAAAAATTATTCCTTTCTAATACATCCTTGACCAATTCCACAAGGTCCGGCTCATCATCAACCACTAGAATCCTCTGCTTTGCCACAATGTCTCCTCCCGTTCCATCACAGCTGTTTCTATTTTGCTCTCCTATCTATTACGTAATTGCTCCCCTCAAGAGACTTAGCATATTTCTTTAGCTCAGCACCCACTGCCGCAACCTGTCCAGTATGGCCAAATTTTCTTTTCGTATTAGTTACCACAGCAATTGTTATTGACATTATTGGAAACTTATTTATGTTTCCCTGTCTGTCTTTACTCGTGATGTATCCCTTTATTCGGTCTTTTGTTGAATAAAATTTAAGAATCCCTTTGTCAAAAAATTTAATAATCGCAGAACAGATTAAATCGACTTTATCGGGCGTGGTAATGGCAATGAAATCGTCTCCGCCAATATGCCCAACAAAATCTTCAGGATTCCCCAGTTCCTTTGTATGTTCGACAATTATCCTGGCTGTCTCCTGGATTATCCTATCGCCGAGCTCGAAGCTATACCTGTCGTTAAAAGCCTTAAAATTGTCGAGGTCAAAAAAGAGCACTGCGAAAAGGCTGTCTCCCTCGATACGCTCCTCCATCTCACCAATAATTGTGGTATTGCCGGGAAGACGAGTGAGCGGGTTTGCTTCTAAGCCCCGGAGCGTGCGTTTAAGCACCATCTTTACCCTGGCCAAAAGAACACCCGGTCTGAAAGGCTTTATTATATAGTCATCAGCACCAATGCCCAACCCTTTGATTTCATCTTTCTCTGTTCCTTTAACGGTTAACATAATAATAGGAATATTGGAAAGGAGGATGTCTGCTCTTATCTCCCGACAAACCTGATACCCATCTACTTTGGGCATCAAAATGTCCAGAAGAATCAAATCGGGGGATTCGCCGTAGACTTTTTCCAGTGCCTCTTTAGCGTTGTAAGCAGGAATAACCCGATATCCTGCTGACTCCAGAATATCCTTGACCAGTTCCACAACATACTTTTCATCATCAACGACTAAGATCTTTCTCCTGGCCATAAGCTCCCTTTTTCTGGTCTATCTATGCCTTGGGTAGAGTGAAGATAAACTTGCTACCTTTCCCCAATCCGCTCTCCACCCATATCTTTCCCCCCTGCACCTCTATCATACCTTTAGCGATAGCTAAACCCACACCGGGCCCCTTCAATTCTTCCATCGTTGTTTCATCCTCCGGGCCCACCCTACGAAATTTATGGAATATGGTTGAAATTTCCTCCTTTGGTATGCCACAACCCGTGTCACTAACGCTCACTTCAACGAACCCAGTGCTTTGCCCTGCCCGACCACTGGTCCCCTTTGCCTCTATGACCACCCTGCCTTTCCTATGGTTGAATTTCAGTGCATTACTTAAAAGGGTATCTAACACCCTTTTAAGCTTCTCTCTATCCCCTAAGACCTGGCCCATTTTTTCTTCTGTTTTCAGCTCAATTTCGATCTCTTTCTCCCTGGCCAGAGGTTGAAACTCTCTCGCTCTCTCTTTAAGCACGTCGAGTAACCTCAGGGGCTGCCTGTTAACCTCAAGCTGTCCGGCTTCTATCCTTGCCAGGTCAAGGACATCGTTAATCAACTTGCCCAGGCGAATAGTATTGTGCTTCATTATGTTTAACGCCTTAATCTGTTTCTCCTTTTCTATTCCAGTATCTATTCCCTCAATGAAAAAATCAATATAACCTTCTATGGCTGTGAGAGGAGATTTGAATTGATGCGAAATACTGGAAATAAAGTCGCTCTTTAAACGGTCCAGTTCTGTCAATTTCTCGGCAATCCCAATCAGTTCTCGGGCCAATTGGCTTAACTCGTCGTTTATTGATTCTATCCCTTTCTCAAATTGGCCTGCGGCAATCGACTTTGCCAAAGCGGTCAATTTTTCAATCCTTTCCGATATTCGGTTTGCCACAATCCATGCCACAATGTTTCCCAAAACTATTCCCACTATGCCTAAGGGCAGCAGAAAGCCTATCCCCAGAAAAAAGCCCGCTGCGATTAACGCCCCTATCGTCGCGCACAATACTAAGTTAGCAAAAAGAATGATTTTTGTCTTAATCTGCATTGTTACTCCTATTTATTCTACCAAGCCTAAAACGAACTTCCACAATAAATCTTTTACCCATTCTTTTATTTACACTCTCTACTATGGACTTCCTTTTGGCTGATAATTCTTGCATATAAACAGGGTTATCTACTTCTACTACCAATTTGCCTTCTCGAAAACTACCAATTTGGCTATGCTTTGCCAGTTCGCCCAGCTCTTCTTGCCAGAAGGCGAACAACTTCTGACTTTCTTCGCCCAGATTAAACTTTTTCAAAGTTTCTTTAACTATTTCTTTTAATTCCCTCAGGTATGCCACTGTACTCGCTCTCTCCTTGATGCTCTCCAGAACGCCTATCTCCGTAATAGCAAACTATGAATTCTGGCAGAACTATCGCTTCTATATATATTATATCATATTCTCATGGGCATCACTATAGAAATGTAGTCTTCTTCACCCGTGGGCCTTATTAAACAAGGATTGAGGGAATTGGTAAGCTCGAAAAACACTTCCTCGCAGCCAATATTTCTCAAGACATCGATTAGAAATTGGGGATTATATGCGATTTCCATCTCTTCTCCAGCGTAATCGATTCCAACAACGTCTCGAGCATCACCAAGCCCCTCTGTAGTGGCACTAATGATTAACTTATTCTTCTTCAAAGAATATCTTATTGAATTAGACTTTCCCGTGGTCAAAAGCGCAACTCTCTTGGTTGCTTGCAACAGTTCTTCACTTCTTATTCTAAGCGTGATAGCACTTGTTCGGGGAATTACCTGCTCGTAATTGGGAAAATGGCCTTCGATTAATCTGGAAATTAAGATGGTATCGTCTATCACAAAACCTACTTGATTCTCTTCAATATTTACTTTTACCTTGCTGCCTTCCTGAGCCCCCTCTCTTGTTTCCAGTTGTGCCAGGATTCTATTAAGCTCATTAACCGCCTTTGTAGGAATGATTACTTTTGCCTCCTTTTTCTTATCGATCCCTATATCCTTTGAAATGTAAGATAATCGCCGGCCGTCGGTGGAAACCATTGTAACTTTCCCTTTTGCCACTTGGAAATATATCCCGCATAGAACATAGCGAGTCTCATCCTGTGAAACAGAGAAGATGGTCTTTTTAATCATTTCACCGAGCAACTTTCCCTCAATAGAGAATTCGCCATCGCCTTTGAATTTTGGCAGTACAGGATAGTCTTCCTTAGGCAATCCCATAAGATTAAACACAGCTTGTCCACTATTGATTTCTACCCGATTGCCTTCGCCAACTCTTATCTTAATGTCCTCAGCTGGCAATTCACGCACCACCTCCGAGAGAGTTCTTGCCGGCACGGTTATCGCGCCCGGTTCTATAACTTCTACATTTATCGAACATTTTATTCCCACTTCTAAGTCCGTCGCTGTCATCTCCATTTTGTTTCCTTTAGCTTCCATTAACACATTTGCCAATACTGGAAGAGTACTCTTGGTCCCCACTACAGCTTGAACTGTTTGAACTCCCCGGGATAATTCGTCACGCCTGCAATTAATCTGCATTCTTATCCTCCTTCTTTATATATTTTAATAGTAGTATTTTAGTAGTATGCAATGTTAATATGTTAGTAACGCTGGTGGTGGCGGAAAAAATTTAGACTGGAATTCTAATTTTGAAAAAACCTTAAAGACGAGTATGATGTGGATAACGACTGGAAGATACCAAGACCGCCCACAAAAAATTCATTTCTAAAGTTTTATCCACCGGCCCTTGAGTTTTACTCACAGGGCCTTCACAAATTATACCCCAGTTTTTATTTCCTGCGTTATCCGATTTATGAGAGCGGCGAAGAAAGGGTCCCCGGCAAGTTTCATTTTAAGCTTTTCGCAAGCATACATTACTGTGGTGTGGTCCCTGCCGCCGAATTCCGTTCCGATTTCCGTCGTAGAATATTCGGTTAAGGTTCTGGCCAGATACATTGCAACCTGCCGAGGAAAAGCGACGGCATCGGTTCTCTTCTTGCTTTTCATATCCTTAATGTCCAGATGGAAATGTTTACTCACCACCTTCTGAATCAGTTCTATGGTTATGGGAACAGCTATCTCCTCCTTGGTGATTATATCCTTTAGTATCTCTTTAGCCCGATCCACAGTAACTTCGCTTCCAGTTAGTGAAGAAAATGCAACAATCCTGATTAAACAGCCTTCCAGCTCTCTGATGTTGGATTTTATTTGACTGGCCAAGAAGAGAACAACATCGTCTGGAATAAAAATGCTTTCTGCTTCTGCTTTCTTTCTCAGTATAGCAATTCTGGTTTCTATATCAGGCGGCTGAATATCGGCAATTACCCCCCATTGGAACCTGGAACGCAGCCTCTCTTCGAGAGTGGGTATCTCCTTAGGAGTAGAATCGGAGGAAATAACAATCTGTTTCTGAGCCTCATAAAGCGTATTGAAGATATGAAAAAATTCCTCTTGTGTACTTTCCTTCCCTGCCAAAAATTGTATGTCGTCAATCAACAGAACATCCAGATTTCGATACTTATTGCGAAATTTTATCATCCTGTCGTTTCTGATCGACTCGATAAGTTCATTAGTAAATCTTTCCGAGGTGATATAGAGAACCGAAAGTCTGGGCTTCCTTTTCTTATTTTGGTGTCCGATGGCCTGTAATAGATGTGTTTTCCCCAAGCCCACCCCACCGTATATGAACAGGGGATTATAGGCTTTCCCAGGGTCGTTGGCTACCGCTTCAGCAGTTGCGTGCGCGAAACGATTGGAGGGACCAACCACAAAATTCTCAAAGGTGTACTTTGGGTTGAATTCCATTGTGGTGAATGTAGTCTCATCTGCAGCAATGGATGTGGGTTCAATTTCCTCCTCTTTTCTCTCGCTTTCCTGGATCTGGGAATGCGGGTCAATGGTGAACATTATCCGCGCTTCTGGGCCAGTGGTTGCTCTTAGCAGTTCTTCTATTTTTCCCTTGTGCCTCTCTTGTAAACAGTTGAAAAAGAACCTATTTGGCACACGAACGTTCAGGACATTTTCCTCAAAAGATATTGCTGTTGTTGGCTTGAACCAGAGTTCGTAGCTATCTTTGGCCATTTCTTCTTTGAGTCTATTTAGAATCTGGTTCCATAATTCCTCTGCAGACAGAACCATTATCGCCTTCCTTTTCCACCGAATTGCCGGGAGTTATCAACACGTTTTCCACAGCTGTGCATAACTAGAAAAGAGTAATCAGATTTTTGATCTGAGGTATCTATGATTTAGAATTTAAAAAATCTCTATTGTGGTAAAGGAACTGAAACCGCCTGTAATCGATCCGGAGGTTGGGAATAAACATCGGGTAGTAATGGAGTAAATGGATAGAGTTCTGAGAGCCCTCGCCTAATGTAGAAGAAATTTTTCTGAGATATTATATTATTCTTCCCAAACCCTGTCAACAATTTTTTTGGAGGAAAATTTTTTCACAAAAACTTTTTGGGGAATAATTGTTGATTGAACCAACGCTTGACAAGACAACGAATAAAAGATAGAATTTAAAAAAATCTAATGGTGTGAGAAAAATGAAAAGGACTTTCCAACCGAAAGTTAGAAGAAGGAAGAAGGTTCACGGCTTCAGAAAGAGAACAGCGACGAAGAGCGGGCGGAGAATTTTGAACGCAAGAAGAAAAAAGGGGAGAAGAAGGTTATCCCCTTGACCAGGGAAATTCTTAGTGTTATGAAAAGATTAGGGCTGGGGAAAAATCAAAGGATTAAACGTGAAGCTGAATTTAAAAAAGTTATGAGAAAAGGGAAATCTTATGCTGACCGGTATGTGGTTATGTATGTCCTCAACGGGAGTTCGGAGATAAATGTGGTTACTTCCTCGGGGAAAAAATTGCCCCCGCTGGGAGAGAGTCAGTCAGCGAGACTCGGCCTTTCTATAGATAGGCGGGTGGGTAAGGCTATAATTCGCAATCGAATCAAACGCTGGATGCGCGAAGTATTTCGCCTCCATCAGTCCCGCCTGAAGGACAGGATGGAAATGATTCTGGTCGCCCGTTCTTCTGCCAGAGAAATAGTTGACTACTCTGAGATGGAAAAGAGAATCCTGAATCTCTGGGGGAAGGCCAGGATATTTAGGAATTGAGAGAATGATAGTAAAGATCGTAATATTGGTGATTAGATTTTACCAGAAGATTTCCTCTGTTTTTCCGAGAGTATGCCGTTTCTATCCTACCTGTTCGGAGTACACAATTCAAGCCCTGAGAAAATACGGGATAACGAAGGGAGCCTTCCTGGGTGTAAGAAGGCTACTCAAATGTCACCCCTTACATCCCGGAGGCTACGACCCTCTAAAATAGATTCCAGGTTAGGAAGGTAATTCAATGGAGAAAAGAACGATTATTGCCGTGTTGATTTCAATCATAATTCTTCTGGTCTGGTCAAGATTTTTTACTCCTCGGCGCACCCCTCCCGTTGAGAGGGAAATTACTCCTGCCCCAGAGAGAGAAAAGAAGGTGGAAGAGATTGAGACCGAACCAGGAGTCACCCCTCGCTCCTTGGAACTTAATAGACAGGCCAAGCGAGTAGTAGTAATCACTGCCACTTCCAGAATTGTGCTCACCACGCAGGGAGCAAGGGTTCTGGAGTGGTCTATTAAGGAGAAGGGGGATACGGTTGATCTGGTTCTAGAGAGCTTTCGTGGCCAGGGAATCTTACCTCTCGATTTGGAAATAGAGGGCTTTCCTGCTCTTTCTCGGGCCTATTTCGAAACCGAGGAAGAAGAACTCATCTTGAGGGCAGGAGAAGAGAGAGAGGTCCCCTTCAATTATCGCTTGGCCGAGGGGCTGCTTCTATCCAAAATATACAAGTTCTCCTACGAGGGCTATCTGCAGGGTGTCGAGGTGAGAATTCATAACCGGTCTAAATTTCCTAAAAACATCGGAAATCTAACCCTACTATGGCAAGCAGGGTTGGGGATAGATGAAGCTTTACTCAAAGAGAATATCAAAATGATGAAAGCGCAGGGAAGAATCGAGGGAATGGTTATGAAGAAATTGAAGCCCAACACTTACCGTGGCAAGATAGACTGGATAGGCGTAACCAACCGATACTTCCTTGCCGCATTTATTAACAAGGAAGAAGATTTCTCTACGGGCAGAGTTGAGAGTTTCGACAAGTACACTCCGGTCGTAAGTGTAACTGCGCCTGCTTCTATTTTGGAACCCAACCAGGTTAAGAGCTACGAAGTTAATCTTTTGGTGGGTCTCAAGGGCTATACATACTTGAAGAACTTGAACATTGGTCTGGAGCGGACTCTGGACTTCGGACTTTTTGGATTCTTGAGCATAATCTTTCTTTCTATTCTAAATTTCTTTTACAGAGTGACTTATAATTATGGCTTGTCTATAATCATTCTAACTTGTATATTGCAGGTCTTCACCTTTCCTTTGACCAGAAAAAGTTTCAAATCGATGGAGGCAATGAAGAGCCTTCAACCGAAGATAAACGAATTGAGGCTGAAGTATAAGAATGATCCCAAAAGACTCAATGTTGAGATAATGAACCTTTACCGTTCCAGGAAAATGAACCCTTTTGGTGGTTGTCTGCCGATGCTCTTGCAGATTCCTATATTCTGGGCACTGTTCACAATGCTTAGAAACGCAGTTGAACTGCGCCACTCGCCTTTTATATTCTGGATAAGAGACCTGTCAATGAAGGACCCTATATATGTTTTACCAATTTTAATGGGAGGGACAATGTTTTTGCAGCAGAAGTTGACTGCAACCGACCCCGCCCAGTCTAAAATGATGATGTTTATGCCCGTTCTATTTACGGTTATTTTCTTGAATTTTCCCTCGGGGCTGGTTCTTTACTGGTTAATGAACAATATTCTTACTTTGACTATGCAATCGATTATGTACAGGAGGTCAAAAGTTTAGGGCCCAAATTTTTCTATTCTTATAAAGGAGATTTTTCAATGGAAGAGAGAGAGTTTACTGGTAAAAATGTTGAGGAAGCGATTGAGAAGGGATTGAAAGAACTCGGCCTTTCCCGGGAGGAAGTGGAGGTAAAGATTCTGGATGAAGGCAAAGCGGGATTATTCGGTCTTATGGGAGCAAGCCCGGCTAAAATCAAGCTGATAGTCAAACCTACAGAAGGTTTAGAAACAGGGGAAAAAGTAGAGGGGGTTCTGGAGAAAGGTCCTGGCATCGATCTTGTTTCTGCCCAGAAAAGAGTGAAGGAAGAGCTGGACGAAATACTTAAATTAATGGGAATGGAGGGAGAAGTGACCGCTTCCTTGAAAGGGGAAAAAGTCGTGGGAGACATCAGAAGTCAAAACGGGGCAATCCTAATCGGCAAGAAAGGTCAGACCCTAAATGCACTCCAGTTGATTGTGAATCTAATCGTGAACAGAGATGAAAAGACGAGAACAAGGGTAATTGTGGATAGTGAAAGTTACCGCCAGCGACGGGAGAATGCATTGGTGAAGATGGCTAAGGAAGTAGCTAATGAAGTGAAGAGGGAAGGTCAGCCTCGCGAGTTGGAACCAATGAATCCTGCTGAGCGGAGAGTGGTTCATCTTGCCTTAAAGAACGATGACGATGTGGAGACTGCCTCAAAGGGAGAAGGAAATTACAGAAGAGTGGTAGTCTCTCCGAAAAAGAAACAGGAGAGAGGTTCGATTTGAAGATTGATGCAGAGGATACAATTGTTGCCATCTCCACACCAATGGGAGAGGGCGGAATTGGCATTGTGCGCTTAAGTGGAAGCCAAGCTGTTCCTATTGTAATGAGACTCTTCGTTCCCAAAAAGAAGAAGAATTTGGCCGGGGTAAAGACATTTACCACCCATTACGGACATATCTATGATAAAGGAAAAGTGGTTGAGGAAGTTCTCCTCAGCGTGATGCGGGCGCCCTATACTTATACCCGCGAGGATGTGGCAGAGATTTCTTGCCATGGGGGGATAGTTCCTCTGCGGAAGGTTCTGGAATTATGTTTAAGGCAAGGCGCCAGGCTTGCCCAGCCCGGGGAGTTCACACTGAGGGCTTTTTTGAATGGCAGAATAGACCTTGTGCAAGCTGAGGCAGTCTGCGATATAATCAGGGCTCGTACTGACGCTGCCCTAGATTGTGCTCTCCACCAGCTGGAAGGGGACTTATCAAAAACTGTAAACAGGATTCGTGAAGGGATAGTCGACCTTCTGGCCCACATTGAAGCTTGCCTTGACTGTCCTGAAGAGGACATTCCCCACCTTTCTCGAACAGAAATAGTGGGGAGCCTGGAGAAGACTTCTTTGGAGTTAAGAGAACTTCTGAAGTCTGCGCAATCGGGAAGAATTTTGAGAGAGGGTTTGAAGACAGCTATAGTTGGTAAGCCTAATGTTGGGAAGTCATCGCTTTTGAATGCCCTACTTCAAGAAGAGAAAGCAATTGTAACTCCAATTCCTGGAACGACCAGAGATGTAGTGGAGGATATGGTCGATATTCTCGGTATTCCGATGAAGATTATGGATACCGCTGGAATCAGACATGCTAGGGACGAAATTGAAATGGCAGGGGTAGAGCGAGCGAGAAGGTCTATAGCAATTGCAGACCTTATCCTTTTTGTAATCGATTTATCTATACCATTGAGCGAAGAGGACTGTTGTATTGCAGAGAACTTGCTGGGCAGGAAAACAATCCTGGTTGCCAATAAATGTGACCTGCCCCAGGTTGTATCTGAGAAGGAGATAAGAGAACTGTGGTTATCTTGCCTTAGCCGCCTGGAGTCTGAAAGAGAAGCCTTATTTGCCAACCCGGTTGACCCTCCATGTAATACTTCAAGCAATCCATCTATCTTGAGAAACCCGCCTTTGATTAAAGTATCAGCAACCAAAAAGACAAGGATAAAAGATTTACAAGAGCTAATATATAATCTGTTTATTAAGGGAGAAGTGAGCATCTCTGATGCCGTTCTGGTTACGAATGTGAGGCACCGGGATGCTCTGGTAAAAGCCGAGGAATCCTTAAAAGAGGGAATAGGAGCTTGTACAAGAGGCGACTCGGAAGAATTTATAGCCCTCGATTTACGCCAGGCATTGGAAGCGCTGGGAGAAATTGTGGGAAAGACTGCCACCGAAGATATTTTAAGCAGGATTTTCTCCAGATTTTGCATAGGCAAATAGAAATTAATTGGAGGTCTTCCTGCTTACATTATCCTCGCCACTCGTTCATCCACTATTTTTTTAGAGGAATTTTAACCGGAACTCATTGGTGTGGAAAATGAGATTGTATGGGGGACTGGTGCCATTGATAAGTAAGAAGTCGACTGTTTTGCTTCTCCTTGTCACTCTTCTCCCTTTTGGCTTGACTCTGTCGGAGGGGAGGAGGTTTCCCGATTCGCTTAGGTTGGTATATCAACCCGAAGTCGGCACCTCTAACACCTATGAAATGGAGGTTAAAGCTTCCGCTAAATTGATTAGTGTGGAAAAAGAAACCTACCCCGCTATTCCGCAGGAGTCAATAACTTTTAGTAGATTTATATTTTCCGATAAGATTTTGGGTGTTACTCCCGAAGGAAGAATTAAGGAAGAACTGACTTATAACGACGTCCAGCTGGAGATGGTAGTCGAGGGTAGTAGGCAGAATCTCCCTTTTGCCGATAAACTGAAGGGGAAGAGTATATTGATGGAGTTCGACAGGGATGGTCGGGTTGTCTCCGTAGAGGGTCTCCAGCGGTTCTCAGAAGAATTAAAGGATTTAAGCGTTCAGGATATGTATGTACAATTGAGACCAATCTTTCCGGATAGGGAACTCAAAGTGGGAGATACTTGGGATAATCGGACAGAGTCTCGAATCCCCATTGGAGGCATGCTAATCAGAACGAACATTCAAGAAAAATATACCCTTTCTGGCTTTAAGGAAACGGCGAACATTTTGTGCGCAGTAATCGGGGTCAACTTGGAAATCTATACCACTGGAAAGACAGTCAAAAAAGAGGAAGGAATAGATATAGATATCGATATGGAAGGCAAAGGGGAAGGAGAGCTACTCTATGCGTTTGAAAAAAGTCGGCTCATTTCTTCCCAGATGGAATTTGACCTTAAAAGCAAGATCAGAAGCTCGGCCTACAGGGAAGCGAAGGAAATAGAAATGAGACATAGAATCGAGATGTTATTGGAGGAAGAGAAAAAGGAGAAAAAGGGGTCAGAGTCAATTAAGAGCGGAAAAGATGAAGGAGCCAGAGTGGAATGAAGAGAATCCTTCCCTTCGTTCTTTGCCTTGCCATTCTTTTCATCGTATATGATTCATTCATCAAGGATCGCTGGCTAATTGACAGGGGCATTAAGGAGGCAAAGCAATTAATAGAGGAAAAGAGGTTTGAGGAGGCTTTTAGTTACATTTCTATAGATTATCAGGATAAATATGGGAACGATTACCATGGTCTGAAGGTCAAAGTAAGCAATTTCCTTAACGAATTTGGTGATTTCAAAATTGATATTTTAAGAAAGAGGAAAAAGTTCGAGGGTAAGAGATGCAATCTCTATGTGCTCGTTGTCATTGAGGCCTCTCACAGGGAATTTGGCTACCTTAAAGGGAGAGAATTTTTGAAACTCTCTCTAACAAAAGAGAATGATGGTGTATGGAGGGTGGTTGAAGGGGAAAGCTTACCCGGTTAGAATTGGAATTTCTAAGGTACCCCAAGCAAAAGTTTAGAGTAAGACTTGTAAGGAGATGAAATAGCCGCACCAATCCAGAATGAAAAGTGTGATCCTCTACTATTCCCGGACGGGAAAGACAAGATTTTTGGCAGAAAAACTTCGGGATGAACTTGGAGCCGATTTAGTTGAGATAAAAGACCTCAAAAAGAGAGTTGGGCTTTCCGGCTTTGTTGGAGGGGTTCGGGATGCGCGCCTTGGCTTAAAGACCGAAGTGGCTCCTTCAAGTTTCGACCTAAGTAATTATGAACTTGTTATATTTGGCACACCTGTTTGGGCATATAGTCCAACTCCTGCCATTAGTACATTCCTCGATAAATGTAACCTTGTGAATAAGAAGGTAATCCTATTTGTTACCTCAAGAGGCGTAGGGTATCGCCGCGCTATAGATATTTTGAGAGGTAAAGTGGAAGCAAAAGGAGGAAAATTAGTAGGGGTCGGTTCGGTAAACACGTGGTTCAGGGGAAAGAAATACCTCTTCAGGGCTGGAGTCGAGCTGGCAAAATTGTGGAAAACGTAGAAAAGAGGACAAAACCTTAACATATCTGTATGGAGAGGGGGTGGTTATCGATTCCTAATTGATTGAAACCAGTTCCACAAGGGGGAAGAAGGAAATGAAAAGGTTTTTACAGGTCTTTTTTAAACTGGAGGAACAGAAGACTGATGTGAAGACTGAAGTGGTGGCAGGTATAGTCACGTTTATGACTATGGCCTATATCATCGTGGTGAATCCTGCCATTCTCGCAGCTGCTGGCTTTCCCAGGGGAGCCTCTATGGTGGCTACAATACTGGCGGCAGTTTTTGGAACATTGGGAATGAGCATTTATGCAAAGAGGCCATTTGCCCAGGCTCCCTATATGGGTGAGAATGCTTTTGTAGCCTTCACCGTGGTCAATATTCTTGGCTATAGCTGGCAGACGGCCCTGGGAGCAGTCTTCATTGGGGGGTTGCTTTTCACTATTTTGACCGTTTCCGGACTTAGAAAATGGCTGGCGGAGGCAATTCCCTTAAGCCTCAAATACAGCTTTGCTGTAGGTATTGGCTTATTCATAACATTTATTGGCTTGAATGAGTCAGGTCTCGTTACTCTGGGAGTACCAGGGGCTCCGGTAAGGGTGGGTAACCTCACCAGTCCGCATGGGTTGGTAGCTATTTTTGCTTTTATTCTTATAGGGATTTTGATGGTAAGAAGAGTAAAAGGCTCCATCCTTATTGGCATCTTGGGGGCTACATTCTTCTCATTCTTAGTGGGCGTAGCAAAAGTTCCGGAAAGATGGGTTAGCTCACCCCCGAGTCTTGGGCCGCTATTTTTGAAATTGGACATCCGGGGAGCACTTACCTGGGGCTTATTTTCCGTAATTCTCACCCTATTTGTGTTAGACTTCGTGGATACGTTGGGAACCCTCATTGGTTGCTCTGCCCGGGCGGGCTTGCTCGATGAGAAGGGCAATCTGCCTGAGATTGAGAAGCCAATGCTGGCCGACAGTCTGGCAACTATGTTTGGTGCCCTGGTGGGGACGAGTACAACAGGGACCTATATAGAATCTGCTGCCGGGATTGAGGAAGGAGGAAGGACAGGGCTTACTTCCTTGGTAGTGGCAGTTCTATTTCTGGTTGCCCTATTCTTTGCTCCTTTCCTTACAGCAGTCCCTCCCCAGGCCTATGGTCCGGCTCTAATCATTGTGGGGCTTCTTATGCTGAGCCCTGTAACCAAGATTAATTTTGCTGATTATACAGAGGTAATTCCAGCGTTTGCTGTAGTTGTTTTGATGAGCTTCACTTATAACATAGGGATCGGCATGACCGGAGGCTTTGTTCTCTATCCGTTTTTCAAAGTAATCTCTGGAAGGGCAAGAGAAGTCCATCCTGGACTCTGGGCTCTGGGCGCCTTTTCCCTGGTTTTCTTCATATTCTACCCTTATTGAGAAAAAAGGGTAGGAAAAGGGAGTTGACCCTTTTTTGATGAGAAATTGTTTCACGTGAAACAATTTTGGAGGACTCTTTTTTGATAAGAGAAAATATATGCGAAAATTGAGGCCTGAAGAAAAAAAGGTTAGGCCTCTTTTTGAACTGAAAAAATGGGGGGGGAGGAAAAGGGAGCTGACCCCTTTTTCAATAGAATTATGGATGAATTGGCTACCTGGTTTCAAGAGAGGGCAAAAACATTAGGCATAGAGCTGGTCCAGGACCAGATAAGAAAGTTCTTCCTATTCTTGAAGGAACTCAATGAATGGAACAGGAAGTTCAATCTCACTGCCATAAGTGATGAGGAAGAGATTTTGGTCAAACATTTCATAGATTCTCTTTCCTGTCTTTTGGGAGTTCCAGCCGAAATTTACCAAAAGATAAGGAAAGTCATAGATATTGGTTCTGGAGCGGGATTTCCTGGGATACCGCTGAAAATTTATTCGCCAGGACTGGTCATAACATTGCTTGAGGCCACAGGTAAGAAGGTAGAATTTTTGCGTCATATCTCTGGCAAACTTGGTTTTGAAAAGACTCTACAGGTAATTCACGGAAGAGCAGAAGAATATGGAAGAAATCGTGAGTACAGGGAGAAGTACGACCTGGCGCTATCGAGGGCGGTTAGTAAGCTATCTATCCTCGCTGAATACTGCCTCCCTTTTGTTAAGATTGGAGGCATTTTCATTTCTCAAAAGGGTCGAAAGATTGATGGTGAACTTAAGAACTCAGGAAAGGCGATCGAGGTTCTGGGTGGTAGGCTAAAGGAGACCATTTCTTATAAACTACCATTGAGAGAGGGAGAATTGGAGAGAAATTTGGTGGTGATAGATAAGGTGAAGGGAACTCCTGAAAATTATCCTCGGAGGCCAGGAGTACCGGTAAAAAGGCCCATCAGCTAAAAATTTAAGTTCTCGGCAAACATTTTTTGCTATTGTATATTCTTAATTTTTTTGCTAATATTTTAAAAAATAGTTTGCACAGATTGAATCTTTGCTTACAATAAGAATGGATTAACGAAAGAGTTTGTAGGTGCAATTTTCCCGATCGAAAATCGGGATAGAGGAGTAGTATCTGATGGCGAAGATTGTGGCAATTGCAAATCAGAAAGGAGGGGTGGGGAAGACCACAACAGCTATCAACCTCTCTAGCTGTCTTGCACATTTTGGTCAGGAGACACTCCTTATTGATATGGATTCTCAGTCAAATACTACAAGCGGGCTGGGTATGGACAAGGAGAAAGTAAGACATAGTATATATGAGGTGCTTTTGGAGAAAGTCGCGGTTGAAGATATCCTCGTTCCCACTGAGATTGACTGGCTGGATTTGATTCCAGCAAATGTAAATTTGATCGGAGCAGAAGTTGAGCTCGTCGGTCTTATCTCCCGGGAGACAAGGCTGAAGAAGGCACTCAATGGATTGGACCATATCTACAGGTATATCCTACTCGATTGCCCACCTTCCTTGGGGCTTCTTACAGTCAACTCACTGACTGCAGCCCATTCAGTAATCATTCCCATTCAGTGTGAATATTATGCTCTTGAAGGTTTGGGCCAACTGCTGGATACATTGAGGTTGGTACGAGAGAACTTGAATCCCCGATTGGAGATCGAAGGGGTTCTTTTAACCATGTATGATGTTAGAGTCAATCTTTGCAATCAGGTAGTTGAGGAGGTAAGCAAATTTTTTAGAGAGGTGATATATCAAACGAAAATTCCGAGAAATGTGCGGCTGGCTGAGGCTCCAGGTTTTGGGAAGCCCGTCATCCTATACAGTAGGGATTCGAAAGGTGCACAGGCATACCTTTCATTGGCTCGAGAGTTCCTGAAGAGAAATGGAGTGGAAATAGACGAGGAGTCAGAAAGTTGAGTTTTTGGAGGTAATCGGAATGCGGAAAGCATTAGGTAAGGGTATAGAGGCACTGATTCCCAGGGTATCCCGAGTAGCTCCAATAGAGGTTGTAAGTATTGACATTAATAAGATAAAACCTAATAAATATCAGTCCAGGATACAATTCGACCAGGAAAAGCTAAAGGAGTTAGCGAATTCTATAAAGAGGGAGGGTGTCGTTCAACCAATAATTGTTTCTCCTTCAGGAGAAAACTACCAACTGGTAGCCGGAGAAAGGCGTTGGTGGGCAGCCAAAATGGCAGAGTTGAAAGAGATTCCAGCAGTGGTCAGGAAAGTTACCGATAGAGAGATGTTCGAGATATCGCTGATTGAAAATATCCAGAGAGAAGATTTGAATCCGATAGAACAAGCTCAAGCTTTTCAAAGGCTGATGAAGGAGTTCAACCTCACCCAGCAGGAATTGGCTGACCATCTGGGAAAGACGAGGTCAACCGTTGCCAACACCTTGAGACTTATCGATTTATCCGAAGAGATTAAAGAGTTTGTTTCCCGCAATCTCATATCCGCCGGACATGCCAGGGCGATTATCTCTCTCGAAGGAGAAAAGGAACGAATAGACCTCGCCAGGAGAATAGTCAAGCAGAAGTTGACGGTACGGGAAACAGAAGATATTGTACAGAGATTGAGACTCAAACGGATTCCTCCGGGAAGAAGAGTCGCCGAGAAGAGGAGGAGTCCTGAGGTGATTGAAATTGAGGAGGAACTGCAGAGACTTCTGGGGACGAAAGTGAGGATCAAGTGTACCGGTTCCGGCAAGTTTTCTCTCGGACAAGGAGGGAAATTTCGGGGTAAGATAGAAATCGAATACTATTCCTTCGAAGATTTGGAAAGGATAATAGAACTGTTGAGAAGTTGATGGTGCTCCAGGAGGTTGAAAATGGTGGAAGAAGAGCCAAGGCGTGATGGTAGATTTGAAAAGAGAATAGGGAAATTATCCCACGACCTCGTTGATAGAGTACTTTCTAAGATCTCCGAACTTGAAGAAGAAGAAGAGAAGGAAACTTTACGCGCCAAGACTTCGGTAGAAGCCGGGCCAGAGGTCTCGCCGGAGCCCAGGCGCTCTCTAAGGGAAAAGATAAATCTTGCGGTAAAGATTTTCTCTATTCTAATTGTCCTGTTCATCGGTGGATGGTACCTGGCGAGCAAGAGGTTCCCTTTTAAGACCTGGCTGGCCGACCGTTTTTCTATTCTGACTCATAAGGTCGTAAAAGAAAAGGATCGGGTGTGGATAAGGAGAGAAATTCCTGGGCGATTAAAGGCAAAAAGGCGCCCCTTTCCAGAACCGAAAGCGATAGAGGATGTGGTGGGAATTCCTGTATATGCAGGAGCGGGCAGAACAAACATTTCCACCCAGGACAACGTGTCAACTCTCAATTTCATAACTTCTGACCCTATGGACAGGGTTGTGACCTTCTACATAAGAGAGATGGAGAGGAAAGGCTATGGGCTGGTGAAGGCCGACTATTGGCCTGGTGCTAGTATTGCACAGCTCCTTTTTTCTACAGGCGGCAAAGAATGCACTATTAGTTTGGTAGAAAACGAGGGAGGCGGCGTTAATGTCGCTATTTCGTATGTGGAATAGCGGCAGAAGGAGAATGGGTGATAAAGGTGGTTTTTTGTTGTTCAATTCTGTTTCTGGTTCCAATCTTGATTGGAGGATGCGCTGGTCCCGGGAAACCTCCAATAATTGCTCAGGAAAGAGTAGTGGAGAAGAGTCTGGAAGAGATGCCAGATTGGATATACACACCGATATCTATTCAGGAGGACATCTTGTCCTTCAGTGCCGGGGTAACTGGAGAAGCCGATTTCTCACTCGCTATGCATCATGCGAAGGCAGAAGTTGTTAAGAATATTACCCAAGGTATCCAGATGACGGTTCAGAGAGAGTTCAGTGATGCTATCCATGAATTGAGTATAAGTGATGTTGATTTAAGTGAGTTTTTAACCGACACACTGGCGATTATTATGGATAACTTGAATATTCATAGTCTAAAGCCCAAAGAAATCTATTACGAAAAGTGGGAGAGGCCGACTGCCGATGGAACGGACTATTTCTATGATTGTTACATTCTAATTGAAATCTCGAAAACGGAGTACATTCAGCTCAGGAATGGAGCTTTGAAAAGCATGAAGGATAAGGCTGAGGTAGAAAATGATAAAAAAGAGGAGGAGTTAGCTACCGAACTTCTGAAGAAACTTTCCCAATAATAGTATGGTTAGAAGGACTCGCGAGGAAAAGAAGGGGGAGAGGATATGGCGAAAAAAATTCTAAATGAGTTTACGATTCTATCGCTGGTCTTCCTTATTGGCTGCGCCCAGGCTCAGGTGAAGCCTTCTAAGGAAAGGGCACAGTACAAAGGTCCCAAAAAGAGAATTGCCGTTATGGATTTTGAAGTGAAGGTGCCTCGTGCACACTGGAAGATTGGTTCAGGGATGGCCGAGATGCTTATTACTGCCCTACACGAGACTGGAGAGTTTGTCCTTTTGGAAAGGAAAGAACTCCTCGATATAATAAAGGAGCAGGACCTGGGTGAGAGTGAAAGAGTGAGAAAGGAGACAGCGGCAAGGATTGGCGAGATGTTGGGTGCTCAGGTACTGGTGCGGGGAGCGCTGACTGAGTTTGAAGAGAAAGTGGTGCGGGGAGCAGTTGGGGGAGTTCTCTTGAAAAAGAAAGCCGGAGCCGGCCTTACAACGACCAGCGCTCACATTGCCTGTGATCTCCGCATGTATGATGCGACGACCGGGGTAATTCTGGAAGCGACAAGTGAGGAGGCTAAGGCCAGTTCTGTTGGCGTGGCTTTGGCTGGGGTCCTTAAGAGCGGCAACATCCTTGGCGGTGGCTTCACGACCAAGACTCCTTTGGGCAAAGCAACTCGTGAATGTATAGAGAAGATTGTAGGTAGAATTGTGGAAAGAATGGAAGCAGTTCCCTGGCAGGCTAAGATAGTGAAGGTGAGCGCTGGCGACGTTTATATTAATGCCGGAGCGAACGCAGGAATCAAAAAAGGAGAGGTCTTTCAGGTCTACAGAATTGGCGAGGAATTGATAGACCCTGAGACAGGGCTCAGCCTCGGGGCTGAAGAGACCTATGGAGGAAAGATTGAAATAAGGAAAGCTGAGGAGAAGTTTGCTGTGGCTACAATCTTAGAAGGGGCGGGCTTCCAGCGTGGTGATGTGGTTAGGATGCCCTGATAATTATGATTCCAATGGATACAATAAGGTTACTTAAGACTAGATTAAGTGAACAGGACTTTAATAAACTTACTAGGATAAACGATGCAAAAGTCCTTGATTTCATTGCCAAGTACATAGAACTCTGTAATCCCGACACTGTTTTCGTCTGCACTGATTCCCAGGAAGACAGACAATATATCAGGCAGGAAGCAATAAGAACCGGCGAAGAGAATATGCTTGCTATTCCTGGACATACTTTTCACTTCGACGGATATTATGACCAAGCAAGAGACAGAGAGAATACCAAATTCCTTTTACCCGAAGGTGTCAATTTAGGTCCAAAGTTAAATTCAATTGATAAAAAGGAGGGTATTAAGGAGATTAATACTATTCTTAAGGATATTATGAAAGGGCATAAGTTGTATGTACTCTTCTTCTGTCTGGGCCCTTGCGGTTCTGACTTCTCCATACCCTGTATACAGCTTACTGATTCCAGCTATGTCGCCCATAACGAGCATCTTCTTTATAGAACAGGCTATGAACAGTTTGTGAGATTGGGCAACTCTGATAGGTTCTTCAAGTTCCTACATTCACAAGGGGAGCTGGAAAACAATGTGAGCAAGAGCATTGATAAGCGGAGGATATACATTGATACTGAAGAGAACGTCGTATATAGTATGAATACCCAGTATGGGGGCAACACAATAGGGCTAAAGAAGCTGGCCATTCGACTGGCAATAAAC
>Ga0315308_1000599_pt1 | contig 20339 bp, 18 predicted proteins | sample TDP3_MG_FD_203078 | JGI IMG/M metagenome (GOLD analysis project Ga0315308, IMG submission 203078) | Freshwater sediment microbial communities from Lake Towuti, South Sulawesi, Indonesia - TDP3 | ecosystem: Environmental > Aquatic > Freshwater > Lake > Sediment | place: Indonesia: South Sulawesi... | reverse complement strand
GGTCGGTTCCGGCTATGCGTATTATGTATTGGTATTCACGTTGAGATTGTGATGTTGACATGTATTGAATGGTTCCGTTATGGTTTTTGTTGGGCTATCAAGTGAGTGAAGGGTTTTTTATTTAAACTTACCGATATAAGACGAGGTTCAGAAAAAATAAAAATGGAAAAAAGGGTTGCACGGATTTATTCCGCTCAAGCCTTGCTGATTATTAGGCTGCCGTCTTTCAGGTCTATGGTTATCGGGGTTTTCTGTCCTTTGGGTGCGCCGAAATCCTCAGCGACGCCGTTGCTCAGGTGGATGAACCCGTAGGCGTTGACCATTCCCTTGGCGGGAAAAGTCGGTTTGGTCGCCTTTTCGTGTGTCTTACCTTGCTTCTGAACCGTTGACTTCTTCGCCTTTGTTCTGTTTGCAGGTTTGTCTTCAAGGACATTTGCCTCAGATTCGCGACTCAATTCCATTCCTCCCTTTTAACTCGCCTGTCGGGAGTTTCCGATCAGGCTGTGAGAAAAAGGTCGGCTTCGGCCTAGGTTAACGTCAACCTTAACCTGGGGCTAAGACCGATAACGGGAAGGACGCCGCCTCAGCGCCCTATGAACGCCGTTGACGTATCGCCGCCTTTGATCTCAACGGGATTATTCGCTGATTCGGGTGTTTTCCGATTTATCGGAGCGACCTGTTCAAATCGTATTCGCTTACGCCGATTCATCATCGGTTTGGGCGTTGGATACGTTTTGCATTTTTCCCAGCCGACGTATCGGTTAGACGTCGCATCTGACCTGCGTCGGTTTGGGACGTTTACGTTGCTGAGGTTTACGGGTTTGTTGAACGTCGTTGATACGTTTCGCCCGCCAGATCGGGTTTACGTATCGGTTTATGGAACCCGTTTCCGTTGGTTCGTCCGTTGCCGTCATATTTTTTTAGGCGCTGGATGTATTTATTCTCTCTGAATATGCTCCAAATATGCCTCAAATAGAAAATAAATCTCAAAAATCGTTTATTTTCACAAAAACGCCATCTTTCCGAATATTAACGTCCGGAACCTCAGCTGAGCTAACATTAATCACGTCGCGTACATCATCGACGCTTCGCTTGCCAAACAGACTCTGGCCCCAAAAGCAAAACGGGACAGGAGCAAAATTTAACCTATTTTGGCGAAAAAAACATAACCTAAAGGCTGTGTTTTTCTGACCTAATAGAACCAGACTCGAATCGTTAAGATCCATGTTAGCGAAAGCATGAGTGCTAAGCTTTAGTTAGCTAAACCGCTAAGAAAACCTGATGTCACACTTCATAGAACAAAAAAAGGGGAAGCGGGTTTATCCCCCGCTGACTCAGTGTATTCGGATGTCGAATATATCAGTTCACTGTAATAGTATCTGTCCCTTCAAAGAGTGTTCCATCGTTCAATGCACCAGTTATTTTTAATGTAACTTGGCCAGGGATAATGATATTTAGGCCATTGATATATGTTACCACCGTAGGTTTGTCAAACTTCACCATCAAGTCGGGTAAGTTATCACCATCATAGTTCCCAACCTGTGGGGCGGTAGCTGTGGGGTCTATTTGAATATTACCGGCCAGTCTTATTGAGGAAACATCAATGTTGTTTACGTCGTAGCCTAATGGAAGTTCAATGTAAGCTGTAATCCAATTTCCAAGACCCCCGGGGGGTCCTAAGTGCAATGTGTCAGGGTCTACGTCAACATTTGCTGAAATTACACTCACTCCAGCAATTGCGTCAACTTCTGGTTCATCGTAGCCACTTGGTGAACCTTGCGGATCCCAGGACACCAGCCTTATGTATCTGTATGCTGCATTAAGTCGAAGCACTCCAGTGATGTCATCACTGCACCAGCCATTGTACCACCACACTCCATCTTCCGTTGAGTTGTGAGGACGCCAACCATCGAGGTAGACATCGGTTAATGTAGCTTGAGGACTTAAATTGCTGCTATCCCACAGAGTATTTGAGCCATACACTCGGTATTCGAGGCCCTCGCCCAAATAGGGACCGTGGTCTTGACTGGTGAAAACTACTATTCGATTTGTAGCAAATCCCAAGTCCCACCATCCCTCTGTGTTCCATCCAATCTGCACATACAGGCCATCCAATTGGTCACCGTTAGTGTTCGCATCCCCAACATAAATTCCAGGTCCCCAAGTATCATCCCATCCAACGCTAACTCCCATATCACCAAATCCAAGCGCCCACGGCCAATCGGATCTTATTCCCAAGAAGTCTCCCATCACTAAGTTGGCGAGGTTTATAGTCGCTGGGTGAATCACTGCTGCCGAATTGTAATTAGGAGTGGTCGGATCCCATGTATAGGTTGCTACATTTTGGTCGTACCCCAAAACTGGTTTACCAAATGCTGCAAGGGCAAATAGAGCGATAGCCAGCAGCAGAGGCGTGAGCAAAGCTCTCAATTTCTTATGCAATCGGTCATTCTCTCCTTTCCATTCAGTTTGGGTATTTAATTTGTTCCAGCGCCCCCACGTTTAGCGCTGTGAAAAGGCATACTCTCCGTTAGCCTTTCAGTTTCTTATGTGATTATTTTACTATTAAAACTTCTGGAAACATCTTATAGAAAATAACCAGAGGGTTCATTTTATGTGTGCCCTAGCCCAATCTGCGCCTATTTCTACATGCGCGCGTGGCGACGTACGCTCGTTTAAACTGGCCATCATATGATTTCTAAGAGTTTTCTCTCCTTTTTGTGTGATTTTGTATATGCCTCGGCTGACTCGTTCTAAGTAGCCGTTCGGAAGCAGATAATGATACAACTGTTTTCTGACTGTGTTTGATGTTGCGAAGCGCAGGCATGTTGCAACCGCTTTCTTCTCAATGCTGATGTAACTAACATGGTTGCATTGAACCAGTACTATGGAAAATCGGATAAAACTAGTATAATATTATAGTATGTGTTTCCCTCTGTTTTGTGTGGTACATCTACGCAGCTAAAGGCACAATGCATCTGCGAAAGGGAAATGTGCGCGGACTGCGCATTCTTGGTTGGTGTCGGTTTGAGTCGGCTTGTTTTTGAGAGGATTTTGAACGATGTTTTAGGTGCTGCAAGCCTTGGTGCCGGTCTTGGTGAGGGCGATAGGGAACAGCTCTACCAGGAGCTTCTCTACTATTTTGGTTTGGTTGGCGGTTTGAACGTGTGTGAGACTTTGGAGCATGCTTGGCGAGACCCATACAACAGGAGCGAGATAGAAGACTTCATTATCGCCTGGCTTAGGAAAAGAGCTAAGAAGAAAGAAAAAGCCGCAGCTGGAGTGGTTTAGACCGTGCGCATTTCTTTTCGCCTTCAAACATGAACGCGTGCAAAGAGTACAAACTTACCTTTTGAATGTAACTCAGCGCATACGCCGCATGAACAAGAAGTTAGACAGCCTAATAGGTCAAAAAGCAGCTGAGAAAAGAGGCAAAGGCTGGGCGCTAACAAGTTTCATGCGAGAAGCCTAGGACTCAACTAAAGAAGAACTAGCAGACACTGATCCTACTCATAATCTGGATAGATTTAGAGTCAGGATTCACACTTGAAAAAGAATAAGTAATGTCTCCTGATACGCAACTAAATGTAGACGGGTGGTTGTTATAAGCGAATGTCCGATTTGTGGCAGAGAAACAACTGAACTTCGCAGTTGTTCTGAATGTAGAAGACTTGTCTGTGAATCATGTTATGTAGAAGCAGTAGATATGTGCACTGACTGTGAAGAAACATGGGAAGCTGAAGAAGACCTTGATTTTCTGTAGACAATGGGTTTATTTCTACTGCTAATTAATGATAGAAACTTTTATTGGAAACTTGCAGTATCATAGAAGTGGAAAACTTTGCTCCCGGGAGTACTATGCATCTTGCTGGGGGTCCTATGAGGCTAGGCAAGAACGCGCATGTCCCCATTCGATGGAGTCATTTTTTAGGTGATGTACTGTGAGTTTTCTTGACTTGGAACTGAAACATGATTACGACTCAGAAGAGGACGATATACTTCATGACTTCTACGTTCCAGTTCTTTCAAAAGCGAAAAAATACTGCAGATTAGCTGGGTTCTTCTCGTCCAGTGCTCTTGCAGTTGCAGCAAAAGGCATGTCTCCTTTCATCAAGAATCAAGGCAGTATGAAACTTATTGTCGGTGCCAGATTACAGAAGCGGGATATAGAAGCCATAAAAGAAGGGTTGGAAGACCCAGAGAAAGTCATAGCTGAAATGATGCTTGAGGACTTAGAGCAAATTCAAGAAGAATTCGTTAGGGACCACGTCAAAGCGTTAGCCTGGCTTGTTGCAAAGAATCAACTGGACATAAAAGTTGCAATAGTGGTCGATAGATATGGACAGCCTATGGATTATGAGACTGCTCTAAGGCGAGGCATTTTTCATCAGAAAGTAGGGATACTTGAAGACGAAGATGGAAACCTCCTCTCTTTCAGTGGTTCAGTAAATGAGTCTGCAACAGCGTGGGAAGACAACATTGAGGAGTTCAAGGTCTTCAGAAGCTGGGTTGGAGCCGAAAAGGAGTATTTTGAAGCAGACTTTTCGAGGTTCAACAAATTTTGGGAAGGGCACGCGACCAGAACAAAAGTTGTAGACATACCTAAAGCAATCAAGGAAAAGTTCATTCAGATCGCTCCAAACAACATTGAAGAGCTAGATCTAGATAGGTGGGCTCCTGGTGACAAACAAGCTAGAGCAATCGAGCTTAGAAAATATCAACAAGAAGCTGTTCAAAACTGGCTTAGTAGCGACAAAAAAGGCATTTTCGAGATGGCTACAGGGACAGGGAAGACCATTGCGGCTCTGAGCTGTCTCAAAAAGACACTCGAAACAGAGAACAAAATAGTGGTAGTTATAAGTAGCCCTTTCATCCATTTGAGCGAACAGTGGATTAGAGAATTCGATAAACTTAATGTTAGCAGCGACAAAGTGCTTGCGGACAGCAGCCAGAATAGATGGAGAGACAAGCTGGTTGATAGTATTCTCGACGTCGAGAATGGGATTAGTGAGAGGCTTATTGTACTCACAACCCATAACACTTTTTCCAGCGCCGATTTTATGAACATAATCAGGGAAAGTAAGAAACGTGTGCCCCAACTGAAGTTTCTTTTAATCGTTGATGAGGTTCATGGAATAGGCGCTCCAGAAAGAAGAAATGGACTCATAGAAGAGTATGACTACAGATTGGGTTTAAGCGCCACGCCGAAAAGATGGTTTGATTTCGAAGGAACTGACAAAATCTTTGGTTATTTCGGGGATGTTGTATTTGAGTTTTCGTTGAAGAATGCAATTGACGAAGGATATTTGACCCCGTATTTCTATAAGCCTCACTTCACCTCTCTCACGCCTGAAGAAATGGAAAAATATCAAGAAGAAACTCGTAAAATATCTAGAGCATATTATCGTTCAAAAGATGAAGATAAAAAAGACGAAATATTCACACTACTTTGCATAAAGAGACAGAAAATAATTCGTAATGCCACGAACAAACTGGTTGTTTTTAAGGAAATTTTGGACGAGATCAGTGAAATAAAGCACTGTTTGATCTATTGTTCACCTAAACAGATTCGCACAATTCAGGAAATACTGAACCAAAGAAACATTGTTCAGCACAAGTTCACAGAAATTGAGGGAACCAAGCCACAAGACAGATTTGGCGGGCTTTCCGAGAGGGATTTTCTAATCAAACAATTCTCCGAAGGTAAATACCAAGCCTTGGTATCTATGAGGTGCCTTGATGAAGGTGTTGATGTGCCTCCTGCCCGTGTTGCGATTATGCTTGATAATTCCGGAAACCCAAGGGAGTACATCCAAAGGAGAGGACGTGTGCTTAGGAAATATCCGGGAAAAGAAAATGCAGTTATCCACGACATTATTGTAGAACCTGTATTAAGACCGACGATTTCGCACGAGCTTGGAAGCCTAGAAAGAAGAATTATCGCTAAGGAGTTGGAACGATATAGAGATTTTGCACGTTCTTCTCAAAATGCAGAGGGATGTTTGAAAATGATGCAAAATCTTGAAGCCATGTATGGGTTATGATGAGGAAAGGACATGTCGGTTGTAAACAGAAGAATTTTGGAAACGATTGAAAAGGGCGATTTTGCTCTAGAAATCAAGCAGTTGCTTAAAGAGCTCCTGATGATCGAAGCAAGAAATGCTGAAGATAAGAAACCCAGGTACTCAGAAGACTATGACAGAATCATCAAGAAACTCGCTGAAAGACGCGGATATCGGGAGGACACGTAATGGACATTGATTATTTACGCATGAAAGACTTTCGACAGTATCGCAATGCCAAAATCGAATTCGCTCGTTCGCCTAAAAAGAACTTCACAATAATTCAAGGCGTAACCGGAGCAGGCAAGACCAATATTTTGAATGCAGTAACTTGGTGTCTCTTTGGAAAAGAACTACATATAGACAAGAAATACAAAGGATTGCCGATTGTGAATACGACAACGCTACGCGAAAATGAGGGACGGGCATCCGAAATAGAAGTTGAAGTGCAATTCGTAGAAAGTGATGGAAAAAGATTGCGCATAACGCGTACAGGGCATTTCAAAGAACAAAGCGGAAATGTTGTTTCGATATCTTCCCCACACGATCTTTGTGTAATGAGGGAAAAGGGAAGAGATTGGGTTGGACCAATCTACGGAGACGATGCTCAATACATTGTCGACAGTCTAATCCCACCTGCTATAGAGGAATACTTTTTCTTTGATGGAGAAAGGATGAACGACTACTTCAGAGAGAATACAGGCAAGGACATCAAGGATGCCGTCTTCAAAATATCCCAATTAGAACTCTGTGAATCAATGATAGATCACCTTACTGCTAGAAAGACCGATTTCCTGAAAATGGCAAGAGGATTAAGTTCCAAAGCTCAAGATATCAGAGACATGTTGGACATCCAAAATCGATCTCTCGCATCTGATAAGAAGCGACTTGAAGAGTTGCAGACCAAATTCGCTGAAGCAGAGCGATTGGAGCGAGAGTTTAGTGAAAAGCTCAGGAACTCTTCTCTAGAACGCATTCAAAGCCTTGAGGAACAAAGAGTGTCTCTGGAAAATGATCTTACGAGGATTCAAGATGAAATTGAAGAACTTGAATCGTCGAAAGTGAAACTACTGCATAAAAACATGCCAATTATTTTTGCATATGGCACCTTGGCGAAAACCAGGAGCTTAATTGAAGGAAGGAAAGAGGCGGGAATGATACCTCCACCAGTTAAGACAGTCTTCATTGACAATCTCCTAAAGAAAGGAAAATGTATTTGCGGCAGTGACATTACCGGCAAGGATGAGTTTTCGTCAACTCGACGGAAAAAAGTTGAAGCCTTTTTGAAACAAAGCGAATTATCTGAAATTAGTAACGATCTCATTAACTGTAATGTCAATATTCAAGCGATGCTAGATCGAGTAACAAGCTTTCCTGAAGAGGCCATCGATCTCGGCAGAAAATTGAAAGACCTTCAGAGTACAAAAAATGAAAAGAATGAAGAACTCATCAGAATATCGACTGAAATCAACCAAAGCAATTCTGAGAACATAAAACTCTGGGGAAAAGAGCGAGACAAATATAATAAGGAGAAAACCGAGCTCAGCGTTGAAATCGGCGTGATACAGAAACAGATCGAAAGAAGAGGAAACATAATAAGAGCATCTAATAGCGAACTGAACAGAGAGTTGCGAAAAGAAACAAAGCATAGCTCACTACTAAAACTAATGAATTTCTGCGACGACGGGATAAAGGCGGCTCAAGGAGTCAGAGACACAATAATGAGGAATGTCAAAGAAGACATCGGTAGAAGAACCAGTCAGCAATTCTTGGCGCTGATCTGGAAGAAAGGAACCTATGAAGGCGTAAAAATAGATGATAATTATAATATTTCAGTACCTCATGTTTCTGGAAGAGAAGGATTAGGAACTCTTTCAGCTGGCGAGAGACAAGTCTGCGCTTTATCCTTTATGGCTGCCCTAAATAGCGTTTCGGGTTTCAAGGTTCCGATAATAATTGACACACCGCTCGCAAGAATCTCGACCGAACCAACAAGAAGCATCGCCGAGAACCTTCCGAACTACTTACCAGGCACACAAGTTTCATTACTTGTGACCGATAAAGAGTACACGCCCGACGTGAGAGATGCACTTTCTCAAGTTGTTGGCAAGACATACCTGATAAATTTCATCGAAAAAGACTACGGAGGTTTATCGGAGGTGGAATTACAGAAATGAGCAAGAGGAAGAAAGTCGATAGACTCTACGTTGACAAAAAGGACCTAGACGACTGGAAAAGATTGAAAGAAAAAGACAGCCCATTTACGGGATCCGACAACAAAGATGTCTTCATCGCAGCAATGGTTGTCGGATATCATGAAAGTAGCAAGATTGAATTAAAGAGTAAAGAAGGGTATTTCTTCGCGGACAATTTGAAACCTGAGGAACTAGCGCTCATACGAGCAATTGCGGTTTCTGAAGAAGGAAGCCTGAATGTATTGCTTGATGAGCAGAAAGTGTATTCGATAGCCGAGCAATATGCAACAGGCGGTGTGAAACTTCTTAAGAGCAAGGTCTTTAGTGGCGAATATGGTTCCTATGCCAAAAAGCTTGAAAGTGATCTTCTTAGGGAGTATGATAAAATTCTGCAGAATAAGCCAGAGAAATCGCAAACGCTGGAGGATATGGTCGATATTTCCATTGTGGATTTGATAGTTGGGGGCGAAACCGACAAGGTCGAGTTCAAGTCATCTTTGATTTGGGATTACAAGAGGAAACAAGCAAGCAAGGAGACAAAAATGGCAGTTGCAAGGGCGATCTCTTCTTTCATGAATACTGATGGTGGCTTTCTGCTGATTGGAGTAGACGATGACAAAAACATAATTGGGCTAGAAAATGACCTAGCTCAAACTCATCAGAGCCTCAATGAATTTGAACTGACTTTCACAAATGCAATAAACACTTACCTTGGTAAGGTCAACAGACCTCTCATAAGCATTCGATTTGACAAGGCAGAAGGCAAAGATGTAGCGGTCATAAGAGTTAAGCCATCACCTCACCCAGTGTACTTGAAATGCGAAGACAAAAAAGAAGAATTTTACATCCGTTCTGGAAATTCCTCTCAGCCGCTTGACATAAGCGACGCCACTCAGTACATCAAAGAACACTGGCCAGACCTGCGTTGACTAGATCATTGAGGATGCCCCTTTCTTTTTCCAGTTATCTGCGCGCATGGGAATTGTTTCAAAGCTTTTCCCACACTTAAAGATCGAGAATCAGCATTGACATCTCGCTTTGTCAAGAATAGTGTGAAAAAAACTTAAAACGAATGCCCGCTAAATGCTTTACGATCCGAGAGAAAACATGAGCAGAACAGGGGATCGGAATTCTGAAGCACGTGCTGTTGGTGGAACCAAAATACTACACTAAATATCCACCACTGGGGCTTCTAAAGCTTTCATCATATCATAAAGGCTTGGGAGACACCCCAGAACTTATTAGAGGATTAAATGTCGCTGTATCTCAAGAGCCTGACATAATATATGTGACAAGTCTCTTCACATGGGCTTGGAAACCGGTTTGGGAAGCAGTTCGTTATTACATGAGAATGTTCCCCAAAGCTGAACTTTGGCTTGGAGGATTATATGCCTCGTTGATGCCAGAGCATGCTTCACTTAGCGGAATAAATCCTAATCATATTTTTAGGGGAATATTCACAAATGCTGAGAACCTCCGTCCGGATTATAGTCTGGTTCCACAATGGAACAAGAAAGCCAGTGCGAGCATAATTTTCTCTTCTCGAGGATGTATAAGAGCGTGTACGTTTTGCGCTGTGCCCCGTATTGAAGGCAGAATAAACGCTGAGAAAAACAGCATCAAGCATTTGGTTTGGCCAGGACACAAAAGAGTCATTCTGTTTGACAACAATTTTCTTGCAAGCTCTGGATGGGAAGATGTTTTGGATGAGATCGAAGAACTTGACCTCAGAGTTGACTTCAACCAAGGATTAGATGCTAGGCTAATCTCAGAGAGAGTCGTGAAAAGAATCTCTGATATCAAGATTGACAGGTTTGTAAGAATTTCGTATGACTATCTGAGCATGGGACGTTACGTGAAGAAGGCAATCGACCTTCTTAAGACACAAGGGATCGATGGTAGAAACATCTTGGTATATACGCTCTACAATTTCACAGATAGTCCACAAGATCTTTTCACTAGAATCAAAGACACACTCAGCTGGGGTGCAGTCTCTTATCCCATGCGATTTCAGCCAACAAATACCCTTTCAAAGAACACGTATGTGGCATTAGGCTGGGACACAATTAGACTCAACGCTGTCCAAAGGGCACGAAGAGTCATAGGCTCAGGTGGGGCCTTTCCACCTTACGAGGGAATGTTGAAAGTCAAAGTCGAGAAATGCAACACTTTCGATGAAGCATTTGAAGAATTTATGAGACCAATGGAGGCAGCTCAATGATATGCTCATGTTGCGGGTATGAAACTAAGGGTAAAATGCATTTAGTCGAAAATGGAAATAAGCGCGTTTGCGAGAAATGCTGGAATAACCCAGATCTGTTCTTTCCTGAAAAAATCCAAGGAGATCAGCGACTACAGCTGCTTGCGAGAATGGCAGAGGAAGCAAGAAATCAAGACAGCTCGATTGACGTAAGCGTCATCAAACTCACTCAAAAGAGAATCGAGATGTACATGGGCAAAATGAAAGTAAACGAGATTTTGGACCTTTACGAATTGGACAAGTTTAAGGAAGAAGAGCTTGAAGGCTATCAGCGTGAGCAATACGAAGAAAGAACCTCGGAATTAGTCGAATATTTGGAAAAATGTCCATTAGCGGTGATGCCTGCGTTGCTCGTTAGCCTGAGAAAAGCTGAGTTTGAATCACAAGACCGTGATTTTGGCCTGCTTAGAATACCCCGAAAAAAGGGATCCCTTTGGATAATAGATGGCCAACATCGAATTGGTGGGTTTGGCAAGATCCGAGAAAAATTCATTTTTTCAAATGGTATAGATGCATCACTTTTCTCGAACCTAATGGATTATGAATTCCCAGTGGTCTTTATCGACTCCGCAGTAGCTACAGAGAGAATTGCCAAGGAGATAGTGCTAAATGAGAATGGCTTTTCCTCAGAAGATATTGAAAGGACGATCTTTTTCATCGTTAATAAGACGCAGAAAGGTATAAGCCCCTCACTGAAGGATGCACTACTTTACCGAATCGAGAGCAGTGGCATTCAAGGGCTGTCAATAATTGAAAAGGAGAACTGGAGAATCATTGGCGCAAAAATTGGCATCACTTTGAACTGTGAAGAAGGATCTCCCTTGAAAGACAAGATAAATGTGAGTGGCAAAAGAGGAGTTGGCAAGCCGATTCAATTAAACTCCTTTGTTTCTTCTCTTCAAATGCTATTCTTTGACAAAGACTTCTCAAAACTGAGCAATGATGGCAAGTTGAAATTTTTGGGGGCTTACTGGGCCGTCATAAAGGACTTGGTTCCTCAAGCTTTCGAAAAGAAAACATACAAAGATTATATGCTTCTGAAGGCACTCGGCGTATATTCCTTGCATTGGCTTGCCAAAGACGTATTCCAAACTTGCCTCAAACAAGGGTTTGATTTCAGAGATGTGGAAGTCTTAAAACCCCTGCTCATGCCACTTAAGTCATTCAACTGGAGCACAAAAACATCTCCGCTTTCAGCACTTGGTGGAATGAAAGGCGCAAGCAAGGCGCATGAACTGCTGCTCGAAGCATTTAGTCAAAAAATCGAAATAACAGACGATAAACAAACATTGCAAAGCTTCTTGACAGACAAGCAGAAGATCGCAGCTTGATTACGCCTAGGTTGTTCCTTCTCTTTGTAGTAGCTTAGTCCTGCTGTTGCGCCTGTTGTTATGGCGAACCATATTTTTGTTGCCGTTACGTTTCCTTGGCTGACTATTGTTTCAACTGGATGTTAAGAGAGGGAGCCAGAACGGCTGTCGTAAAGTGTTCCAATCTTACTGTTTCTTCAAACTCTTTGATAGCCAAGAACTGGAAACTGCAATTCTCCAAAATATACTTTGTAATCTCATTTTCAGACTTTAAAGCAAAGTTTTGCTGTAATGCCTTCCTGAACCGGCTGCCCACGACATTTCCTCGCTTGTGATCGCTCAATAATCGCCTCCTGAGGTTTTTAGTTCTGCCAGCGTAGATTATCGCCCTCATTTTCTGGTCATGAATTAAGTAAACTCGCGGTTCTTTCGGAACATTATTCGAAGAAGCTTCCGAGAAAATTGAGTCTTGAACTGGTCAGAAGTTTGTTCATCATTGCAAGATATTTTGATATGACGCTACTGTACAAGTATTGGCATCTCCAACAGAGTGACTTAGGCTATCTCTTTGAGGAGCTGTGCCTTGTCGAGGCTGATCAGGGACTTAACCAGTTTCATGGCCTTGCCTATTGGCAGACCCTCTGTTGGAGCAACTACCTTCGAATATCCTGAGAATACACTCTTAACAATCGCAGTATACTTCTTGCCGCCAAGGGCGATGACAACATCATAGTTTTCTAGACCTTTCTCTTTCATTTGGGCTTTCAATTCTAGTAGACCTATGGGGTTGGTTGCAGGGTCATTGAAACTCACATCATAGTTTTCTGGTACAACGAAGCTCGGCTCAATAAAACCATACTTTGCCGACAGAATTACCCATTTGCGAGCAAATTTCTTAGCGAAGGCCTTGTTCACCTTAAACGGAGCACCCACATATGCGTCCTCTGCCCGAGTCGCTTTACTTTTCGGAAATCTATTCCAAATCTTGCTTTTGCCACAAGGAACAACAACTAGGATTTTAAGACCCACAGCTTTATACTCCTGAATGTACTTTTTCTGCTATGAGACTTGTAATGTCTTTTTAATCTTGTCAAGATAGGTAGCGATTTCTCTGCCCTTGTCTGTCAACGAATAGTATGCCTGTATTGGTTTGGTTGTCACAACCCTTCGCTGTATCAAGCCTTCTTCATCTAATTCTTTAAGGTTGAGAGAAAGAGTCCCTCTACTTGCTATCAACCTTGTCAAGCCTGTGTATCTTACCTCGCCCTTTTTGTAAAGAAACAAGAGAATCTCTATGGAAGGCGTACGGAGCAAATCGGATATTTTCACTGCTCAAACCCTGATTCATGATGAACTAACCTCAATTGATAATATCATATCACGTCAGAGTGAGCATGGTTCAACAGAATGAATTATATTCTAAAAGCCTCATTCTCATCAATGGGGACGTTCTTGGAGCCCGAGGTCCACATCGTCGACCGCTACATGCAACTCGTCGAGGGATGCTTCACCATGACTAATATTATGCTCGAAGGAGGCAAAGAAATCGACATACTAGCCTACAACCCATTGAAACAAGAGAAGTACCACATAGAGGTGCGGGTTGCCACAGGGAGAGGATTCCGCCTAAGAATGAAAGATACCCAAACGAAGAAAGGCCACAAGCACAGAAGGGGCCTAGACACGCTCAATGAAGTCAAATTCGCACACCCGGTGGTAACTGCTAAGGTTAGGGAGATTTTCGGCGCGAGCGAATACCGGAAAGTCCTGGTTGTTTGGGATGTCCAAAGCAGCGAAGTCATAAAGCATGCGAGGGCTGTTTACGGCATCGAAATCTGGCGGATCTCAGACATCCTAAATGAGATTGCAAAGGAAGTAAAAACCCAACCCCACAGAGACGAAGTACTAAGAACAGTGCAGTTGGTTTCTAGAGCTGCCACATAGTCATTGCTAACCTTTCATTTTAGACCACAGACGAGGAAGTGGCTGTGAACGAAGGTTCATATAAGTGCCCTTTTTTGCTTTTTATCGTATATGGTATAACCGAGTAATTGCACACGCTAGCCGCCTGCAGAGGGGCCTTCACGCTTCTTGTGCGGCGGAAAAGCCCGGGTTTGGCAGCGACATTAATTGAGTAGTGCAAAGGAACAATATGAAAACATTACCTGAGAGCCTCGTCTACCTCCGCGATAAGTTTGACGTTATCGCTGACGTAGATTAGGAAGAGGATTCAGAAAAGCCTTTCACCATCGTTAATTTTGGCTGTCAAATTGAACGGAATTACGGCTATGTTTCACTCTTTGTTTCACACGCCGAGAACGATAGGCTCTGATTTCTCCGCTCACACGGGAGACCTATCGGCTAACGTGTGAAACAAAGAGACATTGCAGATTGTTTAATTTGCCTGTCCCGTTGCAAGGTATAGAACGGACACATCCTCAACGGGCGCAGAAGGCTTCCGCAATAAGTTCGAACTTATTGCCTAGGGCTAATTTAGAACATTTGGAGGAATTTCCGGAATGGACACCATGTTTAACTGAACGGAAAAAACGTAGACGTGCGGAGGTATAAAATTGCAGCTAAATTTACGGTCTGACAACTCTCGTTTTCGGGTTTTTTTCAAGATTTTTCTATGCGGCATTCATTTGAAAGGGCGTTCGTTTGAAAGGGTGCGTTCGTTTGAAAAGAGTATCGAACAACGACAAAAACAACAACCTGACAACTCTGGGCAAACGGTCAGCGTTCACCATCACGGCTGCACGGAATTTAAAGAGAATGATTAACGGGCAGTCTGCACTCAAGAAAGGTTTGGCAGTCGCAAATCATCAGCGCTTGGCCACACACGACCGTCAACCCGTAGGTTACCGTCAATCGTAACCTAAGGCAAAAGGTTCGTAAGAAGCCACCTCCTGCTGCGACGGAGTAATCTACTAGAACATATTTCCATATGGTTTGATTAACAAGAACATAACCTCACATTACCTTGGGTTAATCTTGTGGCTGAAGAACCTCTTTTGCGAGAATATGAAAAGACCGTTGATCTATTCATGAGCGAAGATAGAACAGCTTGGGAATTAGTGTCAATATGGATAGTGCTTCAGGTGGGCTTGTTCTCAGCCTTTGCTTTGTTACTTTCTCAGCAGGTAAGATGGGGTTCTATTGGATATTTGATTCTTTTTTCGGCTGGAGCAATTACCAGTCTTGCTTGGGGCTTCATGCAGTTTAGGTCCAAAATGTGGCGGGAAAATTGGTTATTATTCGGCTTAACACTGGAAAGGCAACTAAAGGAAAGGTGCATAATGCTCAATATTTTTGAGTTTGAACATCTTGTTAGAGAAGAGGGAATAGCGCTCGAATTTTTTGAAGGTGAAATTAGACGTCGAAATCAAGCATGGTGGGAAAGAATTGGAGCATTAAGACTGCCTCATTGGGCTATGTTTATCTCTGCATTCGTGTGGTTCGTGCTTTTCCTGTTTTCTTTAAAAAATTGATTGCATCAAGCATTAAATTAAATGTTCCGAAATATAGTCAACCCGTAGGCTATCGGCGATAACGTCAAACTTATCGCCAAAAGGCGGGCTGAAGGAGAGGCTATCCGTCCGCCGTTAACGTTGACGTTAACGGGGGAGGCTATCGTCAACCCGTAACTCCTGTGGCAAAAGGTTCGTAGGAGGCTATCGGCGCAATAAGTTCGAACTTATTGCCAAAAGGTAGGCGCTAGAGGAGAGGATTATTTGCGGACTATAACCTCACCCGACTGCAGCCTATGAACAATTTGCCAGCCGTTTCGCAAATAATCCAGCAGGTTAGCCTCGGGTATTTGCTCAAAGTGTTCGTTGCAATGGACGCCGTCTTGGCAGGCCTGTCCGCCGTTTGTTTCGGTTCGCTGCCGCTTTTTAGGTCTGTATCTGTATGTGAGGCGGATTCTGTGCCGTCTTATGTTTTCTCTGTCTTGATCTGTTAACGGTTCGCCACTCATCATTTTAGAGGTTATTTGTTCAACTATTTCCTGGCGTTTTTGCAATTCTATGAGTTGCGTTGGCTGTGTAAATTCAAGCAGGGGAACCGCCTCTTTATACGCTGCACGCAATTGTTCAATGGCTGGCCTGCTGTATGGGCTTTCTTCACCTTTGACTTTGCGTCCCCTAATCTTTCGTGCCCAGTTGGGGTGAATCTTAATCTCTTCAAGCGCCGTCTCCACGTATCGCCTTGCATCATGCCAACTAAACGGCACACCTGAGTATTCGGCGAGTCTCGTGTTGATATTTGAAAGGATATCAAGCGTTATTGGTTTAAATGGTTTCGCGACTTCAACGAATATGTGGTCTTCTGGGCCTATTTTTACGCCCTTAATCCGCTCAAGCCAATCTCGGTATTCAAACAGGTCCCGTTTGGCTTCTGGTGTTAGGAACGTGTGCTGTTCGACGCCCTTGTATTTGCCTCTGCCGTGTCCTTTGATTAGAACGTCCGGAAGGCCTATGTGCGGAATCTCCTGTTTCTCCCAGTCGGGTTCTAAATGCAGCCACTGGATCTTAGTTAGGCTTTCTTTGGCGATGGCTGATGACCAGGTGAACGTAATCAACGCTCTGTCCCTGGGATTCTGTGCTGAACGATAGATTTTCAGCAATTCTTCCTTACTGTGTCTGCGGTATGGCTTCTGTTTTATGAAGGTTATTTGCCCGCTGGCTTTGGCTAAGTCGATGTAATTGTGTTTGTAGAACGACTTAACTGCGATGGAGGCGTTGACTTTGACAGCGTTAGTCAAACCTGAGGTTTCGTCTGCGATAAATTGATCCAGCAGGTATTCGGCTGCCTTGTTTTTGGGGTCTTCTTTCAACGCTAATAATTCGTTCGGGTTCTTTCCGACAGATTTACAGTAGAGCCACAGGAACCAAGCGTTGTGGTTTTTCCGCTGAACTTTGCCAAGCCATGACATGACTTTGGGATAGTTTTGAGCCCATCTTTCGATAACGTCTTTTTTGCTCAATTCATATTTTCTTTTTGCAGCCAATTTTCTCACTTCCTTTTGTCCGACATTTTTTACGGATTTGGTTGTTACGAGGGTTAACCACGTAACTATAAGGCGAATGTGATTTAAAACCTTATCTTATGGCTAGAGTTTTTTATTTAAACCTTTAGCTTGCGTATGTGTGTGCGCACGGTTGACCTAGCCCCTCTGTTTGGCTTCAAGTGCGTTTGTTTGTCTGTTTCTGTGTTGAGGGGGCGCCCGCGCGCGTGAGAGACCTCTCTCTACCGGGGGAGGAGGTATGTTGGAACGAATGATAGAGGAGTCTGTGTATGTGTGCGCACACTAGACCTAGCCCCTCTATTAGGAGCCAAATAGGCGCTGAGAGACAGAGACGGGTAGAGGGGGGTCTAGAGCCCTCTATTAGGATTCAAATATGGTTTTGACGTTGGTAACATGTGGTTTGTTACCTTGTTTGCGCTGACTCTAGAATGCTATTATTCAACACGGGGGATTCTTTTTGAAATCCTTAGAGTTGCATGACGAAAGTCCATAGGTTTGATGATAGTGTAGTTGGCTCTATAAGTGACATAAACTCTTTATTCATTTTAACGAATGCCTCATCTTTTTGCATTCTCTTGTTACTTCTTTCATAGTCAGCCAAACTATCAAACTCCACCAGTTCAACATAGGCACCATAGATGCCTCCAAATGTTTGAGTGAAGATTTTCAGTGATTTAACCTCTTTGAACATTTTTGGATTGTCTTTCATGTGTTTTAGAATTCTTTTCAGCAATTTGGTGAACTCCTCTTGTTTTTCTGGTTTGACCATCCATTGACCTACCTCAAAAACGGTCATCATGCCACCTCCTTTCCTTTCATTCTGTCATCTCCATTACGTAATCTCAACTTGCATTAATAATTTAAGGAGAAATGTTGTATGTAGATAAGAGAGAATATTTCAGAGGCATTTTCATTTGAGGGCAAGAGACCATGAATATTTGGAAGACGATAGGCAAATATTCTGAAGAAATCGTGTGGTTTTTCTATCCATTGTTATTCACCTATGTTCTACTCAGTTTTCTCGAGTTAATGCCTCTGAATCTTGGTCCAATAACAAATTCTCAAATCTTTCAGTATCTCGTGATAGGATTGTTCTTCATTGGACTTGTAAGTTTGATAGCAGGAGCAGTATTTGTATTGGCCATGTCTAGAAGACGGACAGATTCATACCTCTTGACCAAACAATTTGTTACGCAGAATGTAGAGGTCTTTTTTTCACAAAGAAATCCCCAAACATTGGAGCGTCTCAGAAAGACTTGCCAAACTCTTGTGATTAGATTTCTGGGACTTGCCAAAGTCATGGAATTGCAGATTATTTCAACTTTTATCGGAGTCTATGGAGGATTTAAGAAAATTCCGCTTCTGGTAGAAATCTTCATACGGATCCCAGCTTACTTCGTATTAAATGCGTTTATACTATATCTTTGCCAGCGACAATTTCAGTCAATAATTCTTGGTTTTCTGAAGTCTCAAAATCTGGAATATGTTTTAACCGTCTTCTCATCTTTGATTGCAATGCTTTTCGTATTCGTTGCATTGGTTTTCTATGCTGTAGTTAGAGTAGGACTGGAAACAAAACTCCCACCAAGACTCGAGCAGTCTATTGGAATTCAGAGATCATTCTACATTGTGATCTTCCTTTATAACTTCCTTTTCCCATTCAAACTCATACTACTGTGTGAAGACATTTATTTGCTAGTCAAGTTCGACAAGCAACTTAGCTTTGGAAAACCATGTCCAGACAACTTTACTCTCCAACGCATATTGGATAAATCAATAAACGACTTCTTTGGAGACTATGTCCTATTCTTTTACAAATTTGAGGAGGTCTTGCCTTCTAATCTATTGGCTGGAATTCAACCTTATCTTAATACAGCCTACCTTCAACTGATTGAACCAGTTGTTTTCTTGGGTATACATGAGAAAGAATGTGTGCTTATAGTTGTCATTGAGAAGCGTGACATAAGGAGATGCACAATATGGTCACGCAGTCCAGAGTTTATCCAAAATATAGAGACAAAAATCCACAATGCTTTAATAAGTATCAAACCTTATTTAGGGTAGATAAATATGCCTAATTCTAATGAAGTTCTGAAGTTAATCGAAAGACCTATGCCTTCTATGCAGATTTCCTATAATGGATTTGATGCTGAACAACATTTGCGAATTGAAATTTCTACCTTCATCAACTCTATCACAAAGCAGTTTGATGGATCTGGGTTAGACTTTGATAAATTGAATATTATTCTCCTTTCTTATGTTACTAAACTCGCAGAAGATATATCAATGAAGGAAGCAGGTGTGACTGAGAAGTCTGGAAAATATTACGAATTAGCTTTCCAAGAATTAAAGAATCGACTTGAAATCAACGAAGAGCAATTGCGGTATATATACGAATATTGGTTGAAAAGCGCAGAGGATTTTATGAGAGAAACAAAAAAATCACACTCACTTGAAGACTCGGTATTTCTTCTCTGTGAACAATATCGGATTGACCTTATAGATTTTCAAAAACATTTTTCCTCTTTGTTGAGGCAATAGAAAAAGGATCAAGAGAAATCGATCGATGCAAAAACTGCCAGTCTTTCATACTGGCAAATTAATTTGCATCACAGTCAACAAATGAAATAGAGAATCATGGATTCCACAGTGCTAAAGTGAATATGCGTCTTCTCAAAGGTCAAACTGAATATATGCTATGCCTTTATTATGTTGGTTTTTTTAGTTTGTTTATCATTTTTTCTACTATTGTTTCAGGAGGTGTGTCGATTTGTTTGTTTTCAACTTCTATGATTGGTATTTTCCTTTTGTAATATTCAATTAATGGTTGTGTTTGTTTTTCATAAACTTTCAATCGTTCCTTGATAACTTCTGGTTTGTCGTCTTCTCGCTGGTAGAGTTGTCCACCGCATTTGTCGCAGACTCCTTCAATCTTGGGTTTAAGAAATCTTAAGTTGAAGATTGCACCGCAGTTTCTACATATTCTCCTGTTTGAAAGCCGTTCAATAATTATCCATTCAGGCACAATGATTCGGATGACAGCATCAATTTTTGCAATCTTTTCCAAGGCTTTCGCTTGTTCAGTTGTCCTCGGGTATCCATCCAAAATGAAGCCATTCTGACTGTTAGGCTCATTTAATCTCTTCCTCAAGATTTCAATGGTGATTTCATCTGGCACCAGTTCACCCTTATTCACAAACTCAGCGACCTTCCTTCCCAAAACCGTGCTTCGCTTAATCTCTTCACGGAAAATATCACCAGTTGCTATACTAGCAATTTTAAGCCTAGCTGCAAGCCTAGACGTGTACGTGCCTTTCCCAGCGCCAGGCGGACCAAAAATAATGAGATTCAGGTTTAGGCTCTTCCTTTCTCTTCTTTCCCGTAGTATTTTGTCCATCGCAGTTTGCGGGCGTCTCGTCCCATGTTGATGCTGCTCTTTCGGCACTTGCTTGAGCAGAACCAGAAGAGTGAACCGTCGTTGCG
>Ga0315308_1000597_pt1 | contig 20390 bp, 18 predicted proteins | sample TDP3_MG_FD_203078 | JGI IMG/M metagenome (GOLD analysis project Ga0315308, IMG submission 203078) | Freshwater sediment microbial communities from Lake Towuti, South Sulawesi, Indonesia - TDP3 | ecosystem: Environmental > Aquatic > Freshwater > Lake > Sediment | place: Indonesia: South Sulawesi... | reverse complement strand
AACCTGTGATTCGAAGCCGTCTGCGCCGACGACGCATCCAGCTTTGACGTCCTTTGTCTCGCCGAAGGCCTTGATTTTCACGCCAGCGACCTTGCCCTCCCTCTTCAAAAGCCCGGTTGCGGAGGTTTTGAGCATCAAATCCGCGCCCGCCTTGACTGCGTCATGTGCGAGAAGCTTGTCGAAGAAGACCCGGTCCAGCACAATGCCTACTTCGTTTCCCGCCATCTTCTCTGAGAGGTAGAAGCTCGAGCCATTGGGCGAGACTATCTTTGCCCCCTTGACCTGCCACGCCACGCTCTTCGCGTCGAGCTTGATCCCCACGGAATCGAGCCAGCCCCTTGAGATTCCTTCGCCGCATCTCACCGGGGAACCGATCTCCTGCCGTTTCTCTATCATCAGCACTCGGGCACCATTCATCGCGGCGAACTTCGCCGTCATTGAGCCAGCAGGGCCAGCTCCTACGACCACGACGTCGTAGTCGGCCATCCTACCTGCCCCCGATGAGCCTTATTGCGCCAACAGGGCAAACCTTGATGCAGCGCTTGCACAGGTTGCAGTCGTCGTTGAACTCCAACAGGACCTCGTTGAGGAATATCGCGTTCACGGGGCACGACCCGACGCAAGCACCGCAGTGCATGCACCTGGTTATGTCCACTTCGAGCTCGTCCAGTCGCTCTTTCATGAGAACCAACTCATGTGTACTGATCGCCGTGCTTCTTTCTCCACTCTGCCAGCGGCACCGAGAACTTCTTCTCGACCTCCGTTCTGTAAACTGGGCCGGAGTTGTAGGCGCAGAACGGTATGATCTTCCCATCGGGAGTTGTGTAGTGTATCATGCACCTCTTGACCCGCTCGATGTCGTAGTTGTACGAGTCCATGAAGTGCATCGCGCCCACGTACATCATCCTCCAGCTGAACCTGGCCAGCTCGCTCTTCGTCTCTGTCGTGAGTATGCCCCTGAGCGATTTGAGGAAGTCGATGGTCGACATGCCGTCGGGCAGCTCGTCCTTCCTAAGGTACTTCTTGAACAAGTTGTACGCCCTCACCTTCGTCAGAGCTTTGATCCTCTTCTTCTCGCCCCTCTTGGCAAGGCCGTACATCTCGGTGAAGAGCGGCTCGACGTCAACGAACCTCGTCACAGGGATCACATTGTCGGGGTCCTTGACGAACATGTATGTCGCTATCCCGCAGTGAACATGTGTGGTGAGCGTGACCTTTGGGTCCCCCCAGATGGCGGTCCAGAGCTCCGATACGGCTGCCACGGTCGGGACAGGGTACCAGTCCGAGGTCCTGATCTTTCCACCTGACTGCTTCTCCATGTCCTTTGCCAGGTCAGGGAGGGTGTACCTGCCCTTCTCGAGCTCCTCGTTTGTGATCCTACCAGTGAACGCAACGGGCTGGAAGTTCACGCCTCTTATGACATCCATGTTCTGGAGCGCGTAGTGAAGGATTGGCCATACCTGGTCGTCGTTCACCCCCTTCACCACCGTTGGGACGAGGACGATTGAAGGGTGATGATCGATCCTGCGGAAGTTCTCGACGACCTTCATCTTGGTATCGAGTAGGTCTGCACCTCTCGCGCGCTTGTAGATGTCGCCCCTGAGGCCGTCGAACTGCAAGTACAGGGTGTTCAGGCCTGCGTCTGTCGCTCTCTGGCAGAATTCCAGGCTTCTGGCAAACTCGATGCCGTTTGTCGCCACCTGCACCTGTGCGAACCCCATCTGGCTTGCTGCCTTGATGATGTCGAAGAACTGAGGGTGGATAGTTGGCTCGCCACCAGAGAACTGGACCGCCGGGCACGGGACGGGCCTTTCATCCCTGAGCACCTTCAGCATCTTCACGATCGTGCCGTAATCGGGCTCGAAGACGTATCCAGCAGCGTTGGCATTCGCGAAGCAGATCGGGCATTTGAGGTTGCATCTGTTGGTCAGGTCAACGTTGGCGAGGCCCGTGTGGCTCAGGTGAATGTCGCACAGCCCGCAGTCCCATGGACATTGTTTCGCCTTCGGAATCTGAGGATTCGTGATACCGATTCCGTCCTTGGCCCACTTCTCAACTCTCAAGTACATGTCTGTGTCGGACCAGACGATGTCTCGGAATCTGCCATGCTTCGTGCAGGTCTTCTCCATGACGACCTTCCCCCTGTCGTCACGAATGGTTGCGGGTATGATTGTGAGACACTCAGGGCACAGGCTCTCCGTGGCCTTTGGCAATCCTTTGGGAACAGCGCTCTCCTTCGTCAGCATCGAATCGCGTCTTGCTACGGAGAACAATGGGAGAATCATTTAAATGTTATGTAGCTTATTCGGCTACAAATGGACCTGAAGAAAGCGATAGCTGACTTGGGCGGTGACATCGAGGGCCTCCGGAAGGAGTATCTCAAGATATCTGGAACCCTTGCGAGGTTCGGGCTCTCAGAGTACGAGTCGAGGGCCTACATCGCGCTCGTCGCCTTGGGATCGGGCTCCGCTAACTTTGTAGCTGAAGTCGCACAGATCCCCAGAACTTCTGCTTACAAAGTGATGGTTAGCCTCGCGGAGAAGGGATTCGTGAGATTGAAACAAGGTCGTCCCATGTCCTTCTCGCCGGTCGATCCCTCAGAGCTGTCCAAGACCTTGGTTGCGGATGTTGAAGAGTCGTTTGGAAAGGTCTCAGCGCTGAAGGACATGCTCTCCGAGCGCGGCGTGCCGCAGCTCGTGTACACCATCATGAGCAAGGATAGGGTTCTCGACAAGATCGGCGAGATGATGAACAAGGCCGAACACAGCTTCGTGATATCCTCTCCCTCGCTGCCGGAGATCAGGAGGCGTCTCAGCAAGGAGTTCTCGACCGCTGTCTCAAGAGGCGTGAAGGTCATCGTGATCACAAGTCCATTTGTGAAGGCTCCGCGCCATGTGCAGGTCGTAAGAAGAAAAGCCCTCATCGCCACCGACGTCATCAGCGATGGCAAGACCGCGCTCATCGCGGCCCCAGACCTTTCAGCATGCGGCTATACCGACAACGAGGCGCTGTCAAAACATCTCGAAGACTTCCTGCGAATCATGGCGGAAAGCCCCGAGTAGACCATGACGGCGCATACCTTCTTTTCGATTCCGCACGAATCACAGTTCTCAGAAGGAACGGAGCATAGAGCGTTGTGGCGATGGAGACGAGGACGATCACCGAATATGTTGCCTGGCCGATCGTGCCCATGTGAAGTCCGATCATCGCGACCACTATGCCAACCTCCCCTCTTGGCACCATCCCAGCGCCAACTATCATGGCAGTCCTCTCGCCTTTGGTGATTGCGCCCAACGAGCAGCCTATGAGCTTGCTGAGTATTGCGACGATCGTGATCACTATGGCGAAGGGGACCACGCTTGAGAAGTTAGCCAAGTCCACTCTCGCCCCCATGGCGACGAAGAAGAAGGGCACGAGAAACACGTTCAGGGGCTCGAACTTCTGCTCCAGCTCGTAGGTGTCCTTCGTGTCCGAGAATATGAGCCCCGCGAAGAAAGCGCCTATGATGGCAGCGAGGCCGACGAAGGAGGCCATCGCAGAGAGCCCGAACACGACGATCAGTATGATGACGAATGGCGCCTGTCTCTGCTTCAGCTTCTCGAACCAGCTGTCTCTCTTGAACGCTCTGGTCGTATAGTGGACGGCCCAAGCACCATTGACGGTCCTGTCGAAGCGAACCTCCCTCTTTCCGGAAGCGTACTTCACCATTCGCGTTCCCAGAATGGTCACTATCGCGACGAACAACAGGGCTTCTCCCACGACAATCGCCAGATTGAAGGCTGTGAGGCTGCCCATCGCGGTCCCGCTGACCAGGGTCAGGACGATCATCCCAAGGATGTCATCGATGACCGCCGCGCCGAGTATTATCTTGGCCTCCATGCTGTGAATCATTCCGAGGTCTTCAAGCACGCGCGCGGTAATCCCGACGCTCGTGGCCACGAGTGCAGCACCTATGAACATGGACTCGACCGATGAGGCGAAGAGGAACAGCGAGACGTAGTACCCCACCACGAACGGGCCCACGACCCCTAGCACCGCAACTGAGCTCGCGACAAGGCTCACTTTTCTGAGTTCTGAAAGCTTCATCTCCATGCCCACGGAAAAGAGAAGAAAAGTCGCACCGAGCTGAGCGAGGACATCAAAGAACGTGTGTTCCGCGCGAATCAGATTCAAAAGCGTAGGACCCAGCAGTATCCCGGCGATCAGCTCGCCCGTGACTGCTGGGAGCCTCAGCCGCTCCATGATCTCCCCGCCGAGCTTCGCCGCAAGGAAAGCGACGAATATCAGAAGCAGAGTCTCTTCAGTCCGCAACGCATCCCATCCAAAAACTCGAATTGCATCCTCAATATTTAGTTGTGAGTCGACGCATCAAGCGACGCTATAGACGAATCACGTATACTGCATGTAACTGTAACCCTTTACCTTCCCCTCAACGGTCTCGTCGCCGGGATGGTAATGGCTGGCAGAACTCCCAGGTTGGAGATCCGCTCATCGCGACAACGCTACCTCGGCAGAGATAGAACAGGCCAGGTCTCCTTCGCGATGGTGGCGGTCGTTCTCATGGTCGCGACCGCTGTCACAGGCACATATCTGGCGAAACAAGAGCTCGACAAGGCAGAAGAGCAGAAGCGCGAGAAAATCCTGGACGCCATGGAGAAGGCAATCGAGGACGTCGCGCAGGAGCTCAGCCTCTGCGCCGCTTCGAGAGCCCAGGCATTGGTATCCACCTGGACGGAGTATCCAGTGAATGAGAGCAAGCTATCAGACGAGTTCTCACGCGAGATGGCTTCGTACATCGCGTCCTCGTTCCCTCGGATTGATGGCGCCTTCACGCTCTCGGTCGAGAATTGGACCGGTGGATTGTTCTTCATCGAAAGGAAGACCCTTGACCTTGTGCCCGTAGAGAATACCACCAAGGCGGAGCTCGAGATAGACGGATCGACGATGGAGTATGCTAGCCTTCCATCCCCTTCGGTCGAGGAGATCGGCGAGACCTCGGTCTCTCCCTACTACATCGCCCTGGGCAATTTCTCTGCAAGGGTGAGCAACGGTGGCATCGAGATCTCGAGACAATCCTCATTCCAGAGGCCCATCATATCTGCTCTCCCATTTCTTGAATCAAAGCTAAGAGCTTTCGAATCGGCGTCCGCGGGGGGATTCTCGGACCTCGGAAGGCTCGTGGAATACATGCTCAGCACTCTCTGCGAGCTGAGGGTTCTCGAGGGCTATGGTCAGCCGATGTATGCGGAGGATAAAACCACATCGCAGATACTGACCGAGCTCGACGTCTACAGGGCAATCGCTGTTGGTCTGTTGCTGGAGCAGGTGCGACTGTTCCGCGGAGTCGACGCGTCCTTCTTATCGGAGGTATCAGCGATATGTGGAGGAGGCTACCCAGGGAATATCGCCCTTCTCGCCTCAAAGGGAAGGCAGCTTGATCCAGCCGAATTGTTCCTGTGGTTCCTTGGCAAGACGAACGTCGATCTGGACCCGAGAATGATTGTGGCGCAGGCTGTCGTTGGTCTGTCAGATCAGCTCGTCATCAAGCTCATGGACTACATGGGTTGGCTTGGCGAATTCGAATTCGCGAAGGCAGTAATCGACAAGGTGACGGACACAGTCGATTCCCTCGTGGCGTATCTGACCGGCGAGGACAAAGCGCTGATTGCGGTCAAACAATGGCTCGTCAAATCGCTGAAGGCCGCTGATTCAGACCCATCCTACTTCTCAACCCTCTTCTCCCCCGAGAGGGACTACTCTGTGTGGGTTCCAGAGAGAATCTATTACGTTGAGGACGCCTTGGGCAACCTTCATCCGGTGTGGGTTGGGAACGCTTCGGAACCCGTGGATGTGCCGCAGTACGATCTGCTGTCGTCGGAAACGTGGAGGGAGTTCTATCCCGCGTTCAAGGAAGGGCAGACCCTTCTCAGGGAACTGCTGGCGGATGGGATTACGAGGCTGGCGTTCGATCTAGCAAGCGTAGCCAAGTTTGACCTTGACGGATACACGATCGATCCCACGGACGGGCGCGACCTGTTCACCGCACTAGCCCTTGGCTCGGGTGAAGTGAATATAGATTTCGACTCTGATGCGTTCGCAGGCGCGACCAAGGACTTGCCGATGTTCAGCGCCCAGTACAACATCGTGACGAGTTTCTGCGAGTTCCTTGCTAACAGGACGACTGCTCTTTACGACCGGGAGGAACTCATGGAGTCGGTCTATTCCAGTCTATCAGCCTCCATGCTCGCATCAGCAAGATACGCGCATATACCGGACCTGATTGTCCCGGTCGAGCAACAGCTGGAGGATATCGTCAGGAACGACGTTGAGTTCGACACTGAATGGGGAGTGGGGACTGCCGCCACCATGTCTCTTGACAGGCTGTTCGAGACCTACCTCCAGTGCCTGTCCATCATTGTGCACTCCTCCATAGCGAAGGCAGACGATGGTTTCGCCGGGCCACTCGTGGACTCCGTAGCGTCAATAATCGCTGTCGGAGCAGACGACTTCCCGGGAATTGGCCCTGCGGTGGAGGACCAACTAGCCGGATTCGCCTCAGCAATGCTGAGCCAGGGGTCATTCGCCGGACACAAGAAATCGCTCCACGCGGACACGCGAGGGAGTTTCGAATTCTGGGAAGGGGACAGAGCGGCTGCAGAGTACAATGGCAGGATTACGACGGAAACTGTCTCCGCAGCCGTCGCAGGCGGGATGCCTGACCTGTACGCGGTGCCTTACAACGCCTCGAGAGGATGCACGGACCTGAATGGCATGTTCCCCACGGACAACATGCTCGTGCAGCTCCAACGTCCATGGGATTTTGACAGGACCGTGGGGGACTATCCGAACATACACCTGACATCGCTCTCGAGCTTCTCCGCGGTTCCATACTCAACCCAGTGGACCGTCTCTGCCTCCGGCCTCATCGAGCTCCGCCTCAGCACCAACAACTCAGCGCTCCAATCCGTATTGGCCGAAAAGGACGTGGAGTCCCGCACTCATGTCAGGATAGAGCTCTCGATACCAGTCGTTGTGCATTCTGCCTGGCCTCTGGAGGGCGTTGATTACAACCCCTCCAACACAGCGCTACTGGATGGCATCGCCGCTGCGAAGAAGTTCTTCGAGATCATATGGGACAAAGCTGAGCCTGTCCTGGGATGGGTCAAGGATGCCCTCGAAAGCATCTACAGGTTCGCGGAGCGGTTGTTCGCGACCATCGCGAGCTTTGCCACTCGCGTGATCAAGGTCTTGTCCGCCGCTCTTGAGCTCGTCGTCGAGACGCTCCAGGAGTACATCCAGAGATTCGCAGACTCAGCGATTGCTAGGGCGCTCAAGGTCTTCCTTGACATAACGGGCCGGGTGGAGTTCCGAGTGGCCGTTCACGGGTTCGTCATTATCGTCCAGACGTACGTCCCCGACCTCGTGTACAGGCACGGGAACGACCTGCTCAGGATCATTGTGTGCACCGACAGGTTCGGTCCGGGCATCTCTTTCGGCGTGAGGTTTGCCAGGCTGAGTGACGGCAGCTGGGACATTCTCGCGAACGGCACCGTGGCCTTGCGCAATGTGACGATCGACGTGGCAGTCGACCCGCTCATGCACATACTCCGCAGGTTCGTCGAGGCACATGCTGTCGCACAGACATGGGCCCTGGATCTGGTCATGCCGGAGGTCGAGACGTACGAGCTGCTCGAGGTGAGCACCTCTGACATCCCGGGCCTGGGCGCGGTGCTCTCGAACATACCGATACCTGTGCTGGGGCTCTCAGCTTGTGTGGGGGCTGGCATGGCCCTGAAGTACTCCCCGCCGTTCCCGACGGACATAGTGATCAACGAGTTCGAATCGAATCCGCAAGGGGACGACGCGGGGAGGGAGTGGGTTGAGCTGTACAACCCACTAGGGGAGCCAAAGTCCGTCGACGGGTGGAAGCTCGCGACCCTGCATGGCAGAACAGCAGCTCTCGACCTCAAAGGAACGATCCCTGCGAACGGCCTCCTGGTCTTCACCTTTCCTGAGGCGTCGATAGACAACGGCAATGCAGGGGACCCTTTCAATGATGGAGACGCGGTAGCTCTGCTGGATGCGACAGGTGCCACGGTCGACGTGACGCCCGTGCTCTCCGATACCGGAGACGATGACAGGACAAACCAGCGCAGCTGGGATGGCGGTCCTCGATGGGTCTTCAGAGAAGGAAGCATGGGCATGTCCAATGGTGTGCCCGTGTTGCTCGCGACTTCCGACTTCATAGCGAAATCGCTTTTCGAGGCGTTCCGAGAGGCCTTCGTGGAGACCAGTCTCTCCGAGGTGCACGCCTCTCTAGATTTCCTGATACTCTTCTCGAAGCGCGTGCTGCACAATTTCATAGAGAATCTTCTGTCGCTGGTCCGCGAGATCATACATGAGGTCATATTCTACATCGAGGTCACGCTCAACGACGCGACGGGTTCGGTGGGCGCAGGCTTCAGGACTTCTTTCGTCGTCTCTGGCACCGCGATCACAGACCTCATTAGATGGCTGATCCACACGTTCGCAACATTCGTTGTGAACCTGGGCCGTCCCACGAACCCGATCGCCTATCCCTTTTTTCCGAAGGCCATCTTCTCGGGCCTCTACATCAGCTTCGAGGTGCTCGCCCGCGCAGGTGTCCCGAACATGGTGCGCCTGCTCGGTGCGGTTGGCGACCTTGGCGTGGAGTATGCATATGTGATATCGGTATCACCGAACTTGCCAGCTCTGGGAAAGCTGGCCGGCCGTGACTGGGGCAACTGGAGCGTGGAATTCGGGGCCTACCTCGAGGGGGTGCCAAGAGCCTTCGCGATGGGCTTCCTTGCCAAGGATACAGGGGACCTCATTGACTTTTGGATCGTGAGGGCACGGGTGCATGGTCTCTGAGCCGTCGCGAAACAAATAAATGTCCAGGATGTATCCGATTACAGATCACCCATGGGCCTCTCCGTTGCATCCCTGCTGGACGACCTGCTTGCACAGGTGTGGTTCGAGCTGACCTTCCTGTTGGTTGTGTCGCTCTTCGCGAGCTTCGTCTTTGCGAGGTTCAGCCAATCGAAGGTCATTGGATACATCGTAGTCGGCGTGGTCATAGGCCCAAGCATTCTGAATATCATAGAACCGACCGGCGATTCTGCGTCAGGGTTGCCCGAGTCCGTGATGCTGCTTGCTGAGCTCGGGGCGATTGTGCTTCTTTTCATGATCGGCCTTGAGTGCGAGCTGAAAGAGATCTACACGCGCAAATCCATCGCGATCGCAGCCGGAGGGGTTGCGCTTCCATGGGTCGCTGGCTATGTGATCTCGGTCCTCATGGGATACGAAGAAGCTGATGCGATCTTCATCGGCGCCACCTTGGTTGCGACGAGCGTTGCGGTCACCGCAAGCGTTACCTCTGAGCTGGGCCTCATCGGCACACCAGTGGCGTATGCCATCGTCGGCGCAGCAGTGGTGGACGATATCCTGGGAATGGTCGTGCTCAGCATTTCGAACGGCCTCACTCTTGGTTCACTGGATGCGACGGGAATCGCGCTCATCCTCGTGGGGGCCATCCTGTTCATCGTGATCGGGGCGTGGCTCGGATCGCACTTCCTGGTGAAGCTGGTCTTCAATGTGCAGGTATCGGGATATCGCAGAAAGCTGCCCATGAGCGGCTTCATACTCGCGCTTGCCATCGCGTTCCTCTACGCTTTCATCGCGGGGCTGATACAGATCTCCTATATCGTTGGAGCCTTTGTTGCGGGCACGGCGTTCTCCGGATCCGCGCTCAAGGATGGTTTCAGGAAGGGGATGCAGTACCTCGAAGCCCTCTTCGTTCCGCTCTTCTTCGTGTCCTTGGGCACGATGGTGAACGTGGGAGAGATATGGCAGACCATTGGTTTCGGGCTCTTGCTGACGGTCATAGCGGTCGTTACCAAGATCGTAGGTTGTGGTCTCCCAGCGAGACTGTTCGGCATGAACCGGTGGGATTCCTTCGCAGTGGGCGTTGGAATGGTCCCGAGGCTGGAGATCGCCCTCGTGATTGCGTACTTCGGCCTCGCAAGCGAGATCATCGACACGGAGGTGTATTCGGTCGTCGTGTTCATGGGCCTCGTCACAGCCCTGTTCGCTCCGAGTGCTCTCAGGAAAACGCTGGAGCGGGGCGGCCATAAGCTGTTGCGAACGTGAGCGCAACGGCGGCTTCGGGCGCGAGCTCATGCAGCGACTGGGTGCTCGTTCAGAGGCTTCCCATGGCCCAAGTGGCTTCTGCTCGTCTCCTCAGGCCCCCTCATGCCAAGCGTGAGAAGGAATGCCCTGCCAAAAGCAATCGCAGTGTCTCTTCTGCCCGCCTCGAGCTCCCGTAGAAAGGCCCTCCCGACAAGAATCACAAAATCCATGTTCTGCGGCGGTTCTGACATTGCAATAATCTTCAACCCACGGCGTAGGTTATATAGTGTCCTAGCTGGCAATCAGCGCTGATTCTCACGATTGAAAAGGGCCCTTTGCTGAGGAACGCTCAGCCAATGAGCTCTGTGCCCTTCATGTAGTGTCTCAAGACCTCCGGAACGGTCACGCTGCCATCCTTGTTCTGGCAGTGCTCAAGAATCGTGGCCATCGTCCTTGGAAGTGCAATTCCAGAGCCATTCAGGGTGTGAACGAACTCGCTTCTCAGGTGAGGCTCTCTCCTGAACTTGATCATGGCCCTGCGGGCCTGGAAGTCCTTGAAATCGCTGCATGAGGATACTTCGAGCCATTGGTCCATGGCGGGAGCATAGGTCTCGATGTCGTAGGTCTTGGACGAGTGGAAACCCAGGCTGCCCGTGCACAGCAGCCTGATCCTGTAAGGCAGCTTCAGCCCCTGGACTACGGCCTCCGCGTCTGCCAGCAGGGTCTCGAGCTCGTTCTGCGACGTCTCAGGCAAGACGAACTTGACCAGCTCCACCTTGTTGAACTGGTGGACTCGTGCTATGCCCTTCGTCTCGATGTGTTTCCCCGCCTCACGCCTGAACGAGGGCAGATAGGCCGTGTGATAGATCGGCAGTTGCTTCCTGTCGAGAATCTCGTTGGCGTACAGGTTGGTGACCGGAACCTCGGCTGTTGGATTAAGCCATAGGTCGTCCCTCTCGACCCAGTACATGTCCTCCTGCATCTTTGGCAACTGTCCCGTGCCGACGCAGCTCTTTCTGTTGACTATCGCCGGAGGGAAGAGCTCCCTGTAACCTTGGTCGCGGTGCAGATCGAGCATGTAGTTGACAAGTGCCCTCTCAAGCCTCGCTCCGTCGCCCTTGAGGACGTAGAATCCTGTGCCCGTGATCTTGGCACCTCTGTCAAAATCGATTATGTCCAGCTTCTCGCCAATCTCCCAGTGACTGAGCAACTTGAAATCCGCTTTTCGAGGCGTCCCCCAGGTCCTGATGACCCTGTCTCCTGCGTCGGCATCGCCCACAGGGACAGTCGGATCTGGAACGTTGGGAATGTTGAGCAGAAGATCGTCTCTGTCCACCTCTATCTTCTTCACTTCGCTCTCGATGGACTTAATCCTGTCCGCTATCTCTCTCATCTCTGCAATCTTCGCCTGCTTCTCCCTCTCCGACAGCTTTGGGATCTCCTCCGAGACTTCGTTCCTCTTCTTTCTCAGGGCATTGCCCTCTTCGGTCAGCGCCCTCCACCTCTTGTCAAGCTCGAGGAAATTCTCGAGGACGGACAGGTCGTAGCGTCTGTTCTCAAGCGCCTTCCTGACCGCGCTCTCGTTGTCCCTTATGAGTCTCGCATCAAGCAAGCCGACCACGTCCTCTTTTCCAGCCAATCATCAAGTCTGTATTTAAAATCTGGTCAGGTCATTCCTTCGCCAGCACGACAGTTCTTCCTCTCATCTCCACAAGGACCGAAGAGGTCTTCGCTGCCAACTCCTCGGCGACCGCCTTCCTGTTGGCCTCGACCGATTTGAGAAGCTTGATCTTGACCAGCTTGTTCTTCTTGAGCTGTCTTTCCAGCTCCTGTAGGACAGTGCTCGAGACGCCTTCCTTTCCGACGTGGACAGTTGCCTGGAGCATCTGCGCCCTTCCTCGCAGCTCGATTGCTCGCCTTCTGTCCAAATGCTTCAGCCTCACGCAATCCTGGCGATCGGATATCTCAGGATGTGACCGCAGACCAGGCAAGTCATCGAAATCCTCCCTTTGCCCGTGCGGATCCTCACGTTCCTCGGGGGCAGGAAGAACGAGTGGCAGGTGGGGCAATATGAGCGTTTGTGTTCCGTGCGGACCTTGTGTCTTTCGCCGATCCTGAGAGCAAGCGTGACATATCTCCTTGATCTCTCGTCGTGCCCATCCTTTGCCTCTGTCTTCGCGAGCTCGAAGAGCTTGTCGATGCGCTCCTTGGCAATTTCCTTCGCATCTTTCTTGCCCAGATGTCTCCTGCCCATGGGCCTTGAATCACGGTGAATCTAGATAATGATTGGTGGTCATTTCGGGCTAGGCCAGCATGCACATCAACGCGCAGATGCGACATGGCTCAGCTCAGAGAGGTTTAAATATGATGACCATTATCTCCGCAAACCTGAGCTGGGAAAACGCATTTGGTGATCTGATGTCTCGCAAGCCTGGAAGCATGTACCGGCAGATTAAAGGGCAGGCGTACTGCCGCAAGGAGTACATGGGCGGGGTTCCCACTTCTAGGATCACCCAGTTCGAACACGGCGCAAGGGGAGACTACCCTGTTCGGATGACTCTGCGCGTGACGGAGCAATGCCAGATAAGGCACATCGCACTGGAGGCCGCGCGTATCTCCGCCAACAGGTTCTTGGCGAAGAAGATTGGCCAGACAGGGTATCACTTGAAGATTCGAGTCTACCCGCACAACGTTCTGAGGGAGAACAAGCTTGCCACGGGCGCAGGGGCGGACCGCATTTCAGATGGCATGAGACACGCGTTCGGGAAGGCCGTGGGCACTGCGGCCAGGGTGAACGCGGACCAAGAGATAATGACGCTCGAGACGAGCCAGGTCCATTTCATAACTGCGAAGCTCGCCCTGAAGAGAGCAGCCATCAAATTGCCTTCTCCGTGCTACATTGAGATCGAGCGCGGTCAGCCTGCAGCTGGGTGAACTGGGCAGATCCTCACTGCTATCGCACAATGTTTTTTATCGCCATCCTCTCTACTCCCATCGGTCGGCCCTTGGAAGAAGGCTTCTGGGTGCTGGAACCCGAATGGTTGGAACCTCTGGTATGTACGACATCGATACAACTGGCGCCGTGTCGGAGATCAAGAGGCTGAAGGCGAGAATGATCGCTCTGCAAGTGCCTGAGGGCCTCAAGAGGCGCGCCTATCAGATTGCCAAGGACCTCGAGAGCAAGGCAGGGGCCGAGGTTCTGGTCGTTGCGGAGCCGTGTTTTGGTGCCTGCGACGTGCCGAGCTCCTTGTTCGATATGGTAGATGTGATAGTCAACGTCGGCCATTCCCCCATACCATCTCTGAAGTTCTCGAAACCAGTCCTATTCGTCCCCGCAAGATCGAAGGTGCCCTTGGCGGACCAATTGAGGAAATCCGTCGGGATGCTTCAGGAGCCAGTAGGTGTCCTCGCGAGCTCGCAACATCTTGCTGAGCTCGACGAAGTCATCGAAGGGCTCGAGAGCATGGGTATCAAGGCCAAGCTCGGCGAGGGCGACGGCCGAATATCTCATTTCGGCGAAATACTCGGGTGCAACTACAGCGCGGCCACATCGATCCAGAAGAACGTGAACAGCTACCTTCTGATTGGCAGCGGCGCCTTCCACGCGATCGGGGTCCACTTGGCAACTGGGAGGAAAGTAGTCGTGCTCGATCCAAACCTTGAGGAGCCGAGGGAGATCGACCAGGTCAAGGACAAGATACTGAGGCAAAGGCACGCAGTCATCGAGAAGGCGGAGAAGGCGAGGACCTTTGGGATAATCGTCGGCGAGAAGGTCGGGCAGCGGCGGATCAGACGAGCGAGGGAGCTGAGGAAGCTGTTGCGTTGGAAGAAGAAGGACGCAGCGCTCATTCTGATGGACAAATTCGATCCAGAGAAGCTGAGATCCTTGGGGTTCGACGCCTATGTCTCGACGGCATGTCCTAGAATAGCAATCGACGATGTCGCGATGTACGACAAGCCCTTGCTGACGCCTCAGGAGCTCGAGATCGTTCTGGGCGTACGAAAGTGGGAGAACTACACTTTCGACCAGATGACCGAGGACGAGATCTGAGGGGGCCTGTTCGAGCTGATCGATCTCCGCGGCCTGCTCGCTCTTGGGTGCAACAGCTCACAAATCGTCGGAATAGGCCTTTCGGAGAGCAGCGCTGTTGTGGCTGAGAATCAGCTCGGGTCCGCTGGCAGCGGAGTTGAGATCCGAAGGTTTGAAGATCCCAAGGAGTTGGTCTCAGCCCTCAGAGACAATGAGCTAGACGCCGCGGTGAGAGGCGTCTTGAGTTCGTCCTCGACCTTAGGAGAGATCAAGCAGGCCTTCGCGATGGATAAGGTCATGCGGACCGCCATCCTCGAGGATCACAATAGAAAGCCGTTCATGCTCACCCCCGTCGGCATTGATGAAGGAAAGACCAAGCGATCAAGAGTTGAGCTGGCAAAGTCGACGATCTCATATTTCGCATCTGCACAGTGGAAGCTCAAAGTTGGTGTGCTGTCAAAGGGAAGACCAGAGGATGCTCCTCGCGGAAAGGACATTCAAAAGAGTCTCGAAGAGGGCGAGGAGATCGCCGCCGCTCTCGCGGCTGAGGGCCAAGATGCCAAGCATTATGCAATCCTCATCGAAGACGCCATCAGAGAATGCGACCTCCTCGTTGCGCCTGACGGCGTCGTTGGCAACCTCATGTTCAGATCGTTGCATTTCGTCGGAGAGTGCAGGGCATACGGCGCTCCGATCGTGAACATGGCCCCAGTGTTCGTCGACACATCTCGGGCAAAGGCCAATTTCGTCGATTCCGTGCTTCTTGCGGCTGGTCTGGCTGAGGTTAGGAATAGAGCGCATGAAAGGGCCTGAAACTATTATAATGCCTCTTGGGCTATCCCATATTGATGAGGCTGGAGATCAATGGTTGGAGCTCCAAGATAACGTTCTCCGCGACGCACATCATCCCGGGGCACGTGAAATGCGGCAGGCTTCACGGACACGACTACGCGATAAACGCCACGGTCGAAGGGGAGATGGGCCCGGACGGCGTGATAATGGACTTCATCAGTGTCAAGGAACTCCTTCGAGGGATTGCTTCGGAGTTGGACCATCGGGTCATCGTCCCGAAGAGAGATCCGGGTGTCAAGGTTACGGAGGAATCCGTCGAGTACCTTGTTGGAGGCAAGAAGTTCATCTTTCCCGTCTCGGACTGCATTCTGCTGGACCTCGACGTCGCCTCTGCTGAGATGCTTGCCAGTTTCGTCCTTAACAGGGTGATCGAGAAGGTGAAATTCCCCGGGAACGTCAAGAGGATAGAGGTAGGGGTCGACGAAGGCCGAGGACAGGGCGCGTGGATAGTGCGCGAGCTGTGATGCCAAGGTGTCTTCAGATGCCCCAGGCAATCGTGCTTCTGTCCGGCGGCCTCGACTCCTCCACAGTCCTTGCGATGGCAAAGGAACGGGCCTTTGAGGTCGTGGCTCTTACATTCGATTATGGCCAGAAGCACAGGCGTGAGCTGAGCAGTGCGAGGAGAATCGCCTCTCATTTCAAGATCAGAGATCACGTGGTCATTCCCTTGAATCTGGGCGGGCTGCTGAGGAGTTCCTTGACGATGCCGTCGATCTCGATTCCAACCAGGGGGAGCAAGGAGGAGATGCCCTCGGGTGTGCCAAGCACTTATGTCCCATCGAGGAATATCATCTTCCTCGGCATAGCAGCTTCAGTCGCAGAGAGCGTGGGTGCGGAAGCCGTGTTCATCGCAGCGAATGCCGTTGATTTCAGCGGTTATCCGGACTGCACTCCCGAATTCATAGACGCATTTCAGAAGATGTTAGACGTGGGCACGAAGGCGGGGAGAGAAGGGCGCGGGATCAGGGTCGAGACGCCGATACTTCACAAATCAAAGGCGGAAATCGTCCGAGAGGCGGTGAGGCTGAGGGTTCCTCTCGAACTGACATGGAGCTGTTACAAAGGCGGTATCAAGGCATGTGGAAAGTGCGATTCCTGTCTGCTGAGACTCCGGGGCTTCAAGGAGGCTGGTATCAAGGACCCATTGGAGTATGAGGTGAATCGATGAAGATATACTCGATATTCAAGTCCCTTCAAGGCGAAGGGCTGACAATCGGCGCCCCCACTACATTCATAAGAACATCTGGCTGTCCCCTGAGATGCACATACTGTGATACTCCGCAGGCCTTCGACAAGGGGGAACAGATGGCTCTCGAGGCAATAATGAAGAGAGTTGGCCAGCTGAGATGCAGACACGTTTGCCTAACCGGCGGAGAACCTCTCGCCCAGAAGGACGCTCCGAAACTGGTCAAGAAGCTTCTCGACGAGGGGTATCACGTCGTGCTCGAGACGAACGGAGCGATGCCCCTTGACGAACTGCCATGCGTTGAGAACCTCACAATAAGCATGGACATCAAGTGCCCGAGTTCGGGCGAGGCGGAGAAGATGCTCTTCGAGAACATCGAGGCGCTCGGGCCAACTGATCAGCTCAAGTTCATAGTCGCAGACGACAGGGACTACGAGTACGCCAAGGAGATCCTCAAGGAGTACGCGCCCAGGTGCGAAGTCGTCTTCACCCCTGTGGGAGGAAAGGATCTCAAGGCCCTTGCCGAGAATGTGCTCAGGGATGGCCTGGATGCCAGAGTGCTCCCCCAGCTCCACAAGTTCATCTGGGGCGACGAGGACAACCGCTAGCCCGACCTAGCCTCTGAACGCAGGCCTCTTCGAGAGGTACGTTGGGAGAGGCAGTCTTGCTTTCGGATATCCTTTCGTGAGTCGCTCGATCTCCGACTTCAGCTGCGCGAGGGTCATCGCCTTCACCTCTCCGCTTCTCATGCGAACTGGCAGTTGGCTGGATGCTCTCTCCTTCTCGCCAACGACAATGATCATGTTGATCCATTCCATCTCTGCATTTCGTATCTTCTTCCCAACCTTGTCATCCATGTCATCGATGTCAACCCGCGCATCGAGGGAATTCGCGATCTTCTCGCAGTCGCCCACGAACTCGGCACCAACCGGAATCAGCCTGATCTGTGTTGGCGCGAGCCAGAACGGCAGCGAAGGCTTCTGCTGTTTCAGAGCCTCTTCCAGCAGAACGTAAATCCATCTCTCTATCGAGCCTATGGAGGAGTGGCAGATTATGCAGCCCTTCTTCTTTCCATCGGCATCCGCGTACACAATGCCGTATCTTTCCGCATCCTCGACATCCAGCTGAACGGTGCTCAGCTGGATCGCCCCTCCGACCGAGTCCACGCCCTGGAACTCGTGCTTCACAGCCCAGTAGTGTTTCATCTCAGAGAGCACCTCGATCAGTGCAGGCCTCTTGGAATATCTCAGGAGCTCGATCAGATTGCCCTTGTACTTCTCGTAGAACTCCTTCACTATCCTAAAGGCCACGGCGTACTCAACGCCTGTCGCATCGGCCAGATCGGAGTAGTTCTTGTACAGGAGCATGTACTCCTTCCAACCGTCTTCGATGTCCTTTGTGAAACAGTGGACATCCGGCATGTGGAACGCCCTGAGCCTTTTTAGGCCTGTGAGCTCTCCACTCTGTTCCAGCCTGAAGCTCTTTGAGAACTCATATATCCGAAGGGGGAGGTTTCTGTAGCTCAGTGTTGCGCCTTTCATCATCCTGAACAGGCCGAAGTCCCCGGCGAACCTGAGGACGAACTCTCTGTTCTCCTCGGTCTTCAAGGTGTAGTGCCTTTCGTGGAACGACATTCCCTGGCTACGTATGTCTGGGAGGGACCAATCGTACAGGATCGGAGTATCGATCTGTATTGCCCCTATCCTCTCGACCGCGATCTGCTCAGCCCATTTCTCGAGCAAACTGAAGACCAGATGTCCCTTGGGGAACATCCTGAAATGGCCCCGATCGCTCGCCTCCTCGTAGTCCAGGAGTTCTAGCTTCTGCATTGCCTTGATCGACGGAGGCTCCTCGCCCTTGGCGCGGCCGATTTCCTCTGAAATGATGAACTTCTTCAGGGCAGGGTACTTGTCCAGTATCTTCGCATCATCAACGCGTTCCAGGTCAAGAGGGTGCTCCTGGCCGTCAGGAGTCAGAAGAAGGTGAGTCCTCGAAATCTTCTCCACGACCTCCTCTCTTGTGACCTTCTTCTCGGCGGTGAATTCCCTTGACAGTTCCGAGAGCGGGTGGCCCTTGCAGCCTATCTCGAAAGCCTTGTACCATCCGAAGGGAGATCTGTGCACATCGATGCCCTTTTCCCTGAGCTTGGCTTCAATCGTCTTGAGCACATCGACAGCTAGCTTGGGCGATGCGAGGTTCGGGCTTAGGTGAGCGTAAGGATACAGCACGAGCTTTTCGGCCCTCACTTTCGAGAACACATCGGCGAAGTCGGCGGAGGCGTTCTCGGCGATTGTCTCCACGTCATCGTCAGAGGACTCTATGGTCGAGAAGGCAACCAGGACCTCCTTGAATTGGTGCCTCTTGGGATGACCTTTCGGAAGCTCCTCTGCCATCTTGGTGGGCTCCTTTACCTCGTATTCGAACCTGTCAGCATGAATGAGGAGTGCTCTCATCGAGACCGTCGTTGAAATGGATGGAAGAGTATTAAAAGGATGCACAGTGGGAGCATGGCGCTGAAATGCAAATCATCGAGCAGAAGTATTCAAGTCTCATGGGAGATACAGGGATTGGACAGTCATCAAATCATCTAGGGGGCTTCCAGTTGTACGTGAAGGAGAGGAAGTTGGCCTCAAGAGATTCCAGAGTTGCTGGAGGGGACGATTCGCGGGCGGCTTGCGTCCCGGGAGAAGGCGGACCAAGAGCGAAGAGCCCTAGAGCGATCTGTGTGGCTCTTCCGCATGCAGGGAAACCCTTGAGGGTGTTAGGCGATTCCCCGACGGAGTTCATATCCACACTTCAGAGTTCAACACTTGCATGGATCAACTTCACCGTCGACGACCTCGTGAAGGATGGATCAGAGATCGCCGTGAAGCTCGGTTTCAGTGCCTCGCTCGTGCCCACTGTGCTCAAGGGCTATTATGCGGCATTCGAGGACAGGGACACCGAGCTCGCCATAGTTGTGCCCGCGGTCAAGATCTCGCGTCTGGACATAGTGGCCTATCCGCTGTTGATACTGGTGAGGAAGGACCTGATAGTCACAATCCACAGTTGTGATGTGGAGAGGCTGGTGCTCTTCTCTAGGTATGCGGACTCGTTCATGAGGAAGTTCCCGCAAGGGATGTCCCAGCCTGACAGGCTCACCATGTTGCTCGTGCGCATTCTGGACGAGAACAACTCCTACAACTTCGAGCACTTGAGGGAGATCGAGGAACAGGCGGATGCTATGAGCGCGCTGCTATTGGACCCCTCTTCGCCTCGGCTTGAGATTGGCAAGAAGATCTACCAGATGAAGCACGCCCTGATCACCTACCTCAACACGCTCTGGAGGACAATGGACGTCCTTCACTCCCTGAGATATGGCGATGCTGAGCTCGTCTCGGACAACTCAAGAACGCTTGCCCAGATAGGCCTCCTCGTGGAGGACGTCAACAGACAGATCTCCCTCAGCGAGCATATGTCGGAGGTTCTGGCCTCGGGGCTCGAGGTGCTCCAGGCCCTGTACAACAATCAGCTTCAGGTGTTGAACAACCGGATGGCGATGGTGATAACGTGGCTCACGGTCCTCGGGACGGCCGTTCTGGTCCCGAACACCCTGGCCACGATATTCGGCTCATTCGGCGGCATCGGTGGTGACTGGCTGCTGTGGTACCTCATCGTGCTTGTGATCTCCACTGTCAACGCCACATACCTTGCGTATTGGTGGGTGACCAGATGGGTGCGGCTCCCGTCTACGCCCCAATGATCAGCCCGGCATCGACCGCACCCGTCAGTGAAACGCTTTTTGGGCTGGTCCGTCATTACAATGTCCGAGGGGTGAGATCTTGAAGGAATTCGACGTCTACGTCCAGAATAAGCCCGGAGAGCTGGCGAAGGTCTGCGAGATGTTGGGCAACAATGGCGTGAACATCAAGGCAATAGCGAGCGAGAGGGCGAACGATCGGCCAATGATCAAGATCGTGACCGATGACGAGATGACCACGAAATCGGTGCTGTCCCGATCTGGCATAGGCTACGATCTGAGAGACGTCATCCTCCTCAGGATGCCCGACAGGCCTGGTGAGCTGGGCAAGGTGGCCCGGAAGCTCGCCAGGGCAATGGTGAATGTCGATTCGATCTATATACTCAGCAAAGATGAAGGGATGACGGAGCTGATTGTCACCGTAGACAATCCGA
>Ga0315308_1000596_pt1 | contig 20404 bp, 13 predicted proteins | sample TDP3_MG_FD_203078 | JGI IMG/M metagenome (GOLD analysis project Ga0315308, IMG submission 203078) | Freshwater sediment microbial communities from Lake Towuti, South Sulawesi, Indonesia - TDP3 | ecosystem: Environmental > Aquatic > Freshwater > Lake > Sediment | place: Indonesia: South Sulawesi... | reverse complement strand
GAGAATACAGAGGAACAGTGGATGTTTCGTTTGGCTATCGCCCAGACAAAGTGGAGGAAAGGGCAAGACTCTATGTGATTTCTAAAATGCTACAAGAGGGCATCGTGCGGTTTTATGACAGCATGGCAAATAAAAAAACTTACACAATAATGCGTTTAGGCACGGTTTTGGGAGAGAATATGCCGAAAGAGACGGCTGCTAACCTGTTTATAGAGAATGGTTTGCGGGGCAAGCCTCTTACACCGTATAAGCACACAATGCATCGTCCGATGCTTTACTTGTTCATAGACGACTTGTGCAGAGTCTTTCACGCATATATCAACAAGATTGTTAATGGAGAATTAGTTGGTAGCGATTCAAACGGCGGCATCTACAATCTGTTCTATCCAAAGCCCATAACAATACTTGAATTGGCTGAAACCGTTAAGGAAGCCATCAGCAAACACACGCAAGGAAAAATTGTTCCTAAAATTGAAATTGTGGACAAAAACCTACCTGCCCTCTTCAGTCCAGACGAGAAACATGCGCTGAATGCAGACATTAGCAAAACGCTTAACTTCTTTGGAATCAAAGGGCTGAAGAGCCCAAGAGAAGCCATTTTCCATATTGTAGACAAAAGAGTGGCAAATGAAGGCTTGCGGAGTCTAGCAAAGTAAAGTGACACTCAGCTTAACTGTAGACGTTGAAGAATGGTATCATGACTTGTGGCCCGGCGCAGACAAAATTATTATGGAATACTATCATCACAAACTGCCTAAAGGAACATTCGTTAAACCACTGCGACTAATCTTGCAATTGCTAGAGAGACATCGTGTGCGCTCGACTTTTTTCATATTGGGAGAGTCCGCAGAGGCCTGCCCAGAAATGGTTGAGGAAATTCACAGCATGGGTCATGAGGTAGCTTCCCACGGACTCCTTCACAAGGACCTCACCAAACTATCAATGGATGAATTAGAAGAATCTGAGAGAAGAAACCGTGACCTCTTGTGGAAAATCACACGAGAAAAACCTCAAGGTTTCAGGGCTCCGCTCTTCAAAGTAAATTCGAATATTATTAGCATATTAGAGAGAGTAGGTTACGAATATGATTCTTCTGTTGTGCCTTCCATAAACATTCCTGGATGGTTCGGCCACGTCAGTGCACCTCTTCACCCATATCGTGTTGGCAGACAAGAAAGGAATTTTTTCGAGGCTCCTGTGGCGGTTTTCCCGTACCTGCGTTTGCCCGCTGGTGGGGGATGGTTCATACGAAATTTTGGCTTGCGATACGTGGTGACGGCGATTCGACTTCTTCTGCGGAAAGGGTTGCCTACAATTGTGTATATTCATCCCTTGGATGTTTACTCTGATGTGCCCAGACTTGCAGGAATACCTTTTCACACCACCAGGCGCTGCGGCGAATACACACTAAAAGCGATAGAGCATATTCTGAAGAACTTTGATTGCAAAAGAATGTCTATTCAAGACATGCTAAAAGACTATATACTTTAGGAAGCCCGCCTGGTTAAAAAATGGCTAAACTTTCTCTTGTTGAATGTGCAGAAAGCGATAGGTATCTTTGGAACGAGTTTGTTACAAGAAATCATCATTCACATGTCTATCATCTTTGGGAATGGAGCGATGTTATTTGCAAAACATACAAGTACAAAAGGCATTATTTGGCAGTTAAGGAAGGTGAAGACATTTTAGCGGTTTTTCCTTGTGTTTTCGTTAAGAGCTTGATTTTCGGTAAAAGATTAATTTCTTTGCCTTTTGTCGAATACGCAGGACCAATGCTGAAAAACGATATAGCCTCTTCTAAGGCTAGACTTGTTTTAGCACAACTCCTAGAGTATACAGACAAGTGGTCAAAGATACTTAAGGCAGACTACGTGGAAATCAGACAACCACCTTCGTTTCTTTTTCCTCTCCTTCTTTCCACTGGTTTCAAGGCGCTACAACGTCACGTCACGTTCAGGATAGACTTGACTAAGGGAGAGTCAAAACTTTGGAGGGACCTAGACAAGAAATGTCGAAATTCTTTGAGAAAGGCTATAAAAACAGGGATAAAAATCGAAGAAGTTGACTTAAATGGTCTGGAGCAATATTATGAGTTATATTTGGACGTTCAGAAGAGGCGCGGTTCTCCACCTCATTCTTTTGATTTCTTCCGCAACGTATATGATGCTTTTAAGCCACCCGAATTGCTACGCATGACATTGGCGATGTATGATAATAAACCCATAGCAGGCGTGATGGTTTTCTGTTTCGAAGACAAGCTTTACTGGTTTGGTGCCGTTACTGATAGGAAATATGCGAATCTAAATCCGACGAATCTGCTTCTCTGGGGCACTATTAAGTTTGGTGTGGAAAACAATTTTAGAGTTTTCGACCTCGGTCAAACTAGGAAAGCTGATGTGGGAATATATCACTTCAAGAGTAGTTGGGGTGGCAATGAGATAAACTTGGAGGATTTAGTTTTGTCATCTAGAAATGTTGAGTTGCCCGAACCTAGTCAAAGGAAATACGTGTTTTTGTCGAAGATGTGGTCTATGATGCCTAAGGCTTTGGCTCGAAGAATTGGACCTAAAGTGATAGGTGGAATAGGACTTTAAAATGACGAGATCTGATGCTAGTGAACTGCCTTTTGTATCCGTGATAGTTCCAGTATATAACGGTGAATCCACAATCAGAGAATGCCTTGATTCAATCATGGCGCTGCATTATCCACCTGAAAAACTTGAAGTCATAGTGGTTGATGACGGTTCAACAGATAATACTGTAAATATACTGAAAAACTATCCTGTCAAATTGATCCGAAAACACCATGCTGGTTATCCTTCGGCAATGAACGCTGGGGTAAATGTTGCTACGGGGGTAACCATCCTAAACATAGACTCCGACACGTACATTAGTAAAGATTGGCTGGCGAGGGTTATTCAGGAGTTCAAAGACCCGAAAGTAGGGATAGTTGGTGGCTACGTAGCCACTGCACCCACTTCCAGTTTCTGGGCCAAGATGGCTGGTTTTGAATCCGAGGACCGCGAGGACAGGATAAACTCTAAGTATGTTGACTTTGTAACGAGCACGTGCACGGCCTACCGAATAGAGCTGTTCATCAACATAGGCTTGTTCAATGAAGCCTTGCGACGTGGGAGCGATGAGGAATTAGCCCAACGTGCTCTTAAGGCGGGGTGGAAAATTGTACTGCGGAAAGACGCTGTGTGCTACCACGAGGGAGCTTCCTTCGCAAAATATTTCAGGAAGCAAGTAGCGAACATAGTCTATGAAGTTAAGAGCTTTCTGCGGCACCCTGAGCTCTTAAGCGGGAAAGAACAACACCCGCCGAGCCTTTACATTCCTCTCATATTAACGTTTTTGCTTGTTCTGACGCCATTATGGCTTTTGACTAATAACGTTTGGGTTTCCATTCTCTCACTTCTTGGAATCATATTGTATCATGTTCCTCGGACTGTGAGGATAATTCGTAAACATAAGGACTGGAGTATGATTCTTCTTCCTGTTGCCATTCTGGTTAGGTATGTTGCTTGGTTGACAGGCTTCATCACAGGCGTTGTAAGTCTGCTGATAGAAAGATAGCCCGCGACAAATATCCATAGACAATGTTAGTGATGTTTTGGGTTTTATATGAGGTTCCTTTTAGGTGCTGGATATCAGTTTAGAGACAAACTCCAAGGTTTTCCCAAATATTTCGCTAATGTGTTTGCATCTTCTCCAATTCTAGTTGTTGCGATGGATGGTGACAACGTGGCAGCGGCTTGTTGTATTACAAGGCTTTCGAATAGTGTCATAGTGTATGTTGACAAACCCTATCGCCGCAAGGGATTGGGCGCACGGCTTGAATGGACAACAATTTGCCAAGCCCGAAAGCAGGGGCGTAACTTCGTGACTGGTGTCTTATTGCTTTCAAATGTGCCAGCTTTGCGCATAGTTTACAAGCTTGGATACACTGAAATCGTGCGCATAAAAGGATATGAATATATAATTATGATGATGCCCTTTAATCTCAAAGGCAAAATTCTCTACACCGTTTTACGTAGCGTCTTTCTATTATTGATCTTAATATTGCCCGAAATTTTCCTTGCACATGCTGTTAAGTTCTTGATGGATGCTGTTGAGCGGGCTCATGGGTGATCAATCGAAACAAATCGCCTACACTAGTGGCTTGATAGTAAGCGTGATCAAAGAGGCAACATGAACGTGAACGTGCTCTACGTAACGCAATACTTTTCGCTGACGCCAATTCATGCATCTGCTGTTACCACTTATGAAATAGTTAAAGGACTCGCTGAACGCGGTCATGACGTGAATGTTGTATCGCCTTATTCCTCAGGGGTGTTTCTTTTGTTTAAGAAAGAGACGGAAAAGGTTAGGGTCATCAAGATTTTTTCTTTTCCAAGGTTTAAGGCACGATGGTACAACGGTTTCAGTGCTTTACTGACACACACCGTGGCTTATGTGCCATTAATTATGAGCGCCTTAGTAGCTAATCGGCGTGTCGGAAATTTTGACGTAATTGTCTCTATGCACCATCCCAGTCATATGGCGAGTTTTTCTGCATACCTACTGTCTCGTGTCTTTAAAGTACCGTTAATCGTCAAGACTCATGACGTATATGGAACCGCTTCTGGTTTAGTTAAGGGGTTGTATTTGCGTTTTTTGGGTAGTCTCCATCGCTTTGTCTTGAAGCGTGCGGACTATATCTCAGTAGTCAGCGAGCCTTTAAGGTTGGAAATAGTCAAAACGCACAAACTGGAAAGACATAAAGTTCTTGTTTTTCCGAACGGTGTAGATGTGAGGCGCTTCAAGCCAGACATCGCTTCCGGTTCTTTGCGCTCTTCGCTCGGTGTTTCGAATAAGAAGGTCGTATTGTTTACAGGAGGGTTAACGAAAGACAGGGGACTCGATCTCCTAGTGAAGGCTGTGGCCGAGATAGTGGTTGAAAATCAAAATGTGACTGTGCTGATTGTTGGAGAAGGACCGCAAAAATCAGAATTAGAAAAAATGGCTCAAGATATGGGCGTGGAAAGATTTGTGAAATTTGTCCCAACAGTGAGTCATGAGGAGATGCCTCGGTACATTTCTTTGGCTGATGTAACCATGGGTCCTCTTGTGGCAAGACTGGAAACCTTTGGTTCTGTGCCACGAAAAGTGATAGAGTACATGGCGTGTGCAAAACCTATAGTGGCTGTCCGGGGCGGGGTCTCAAGTGATTTGATCACAGACGGGTACAACGGTTTCTTAACCCGTCCGAGCGACGTAAAAGAGCTCGCGGCAGCCATCTCAAATGCAATTGATGACCTTAACTCGGCTCGAAAAGTTGGATTGAACGCCAGAAAGTGTGTTGAAGAGTTTTATGACATGAATAAACTTATGGATCAATTCGAGAAGGTTCTCTATGAAGCTTCGAAAAGGAACCGATAACTTTAGGGCTTATCATGAGCGCAGAAGTCCAAATCTAAGGCTAAGTCGCTGACTGACCACAGGAAAAAATAGACATTATAGGAGTGCTCAAATTTGCAGGTTCAGCTCGCGAAGGACCCCAAAGAATGGAACACAATAGTTGAGAGAAGCCCCTACTCTGTGTTACATCATAGGTACGAATTGTGTGCACCCGGGGAGGGGGCTCTTCCTTTAATTATCAAAGAACAAAATCATAACTTTCTCTTTCCTCTACGGGTCACCCCCTTGTTTAAGAGTTTCAGACTTGCGAGTTCCCCGATATTTTATCATGCTTCTCTGCTTCCAGATTCCGAAACTCTATACTTGGTACCAGAGGTGCTGGAAAAAGTGACTGATTTCTTAAGAGAAATGCGAGTGGACTATTTGTCCACAAGTGCCGCAACTTTTTTGTCGAGGCAACACGCCACTATTTTGAACTCATGGTTCAAGAAGAAGAAAGCTAGCATCCAAGTTATCTATGCTCATATGATCCATACCAAAAACAAAACCTTTGAGGAAATCTGGAAACGATTTAGAAAACGTACTAGGGAGGAAATACGCAAGGCGCAAAGAGAAGGAGTGAGCGTCATCAAAATCGACACTGTCGACAGCATATATAAATGGATGGACGATATTCATCAATGCAACGTTTCAGCCTTAAAGAGGCAAGGTCGATGGGGAGCCTACCCCGATAGTTACAAAGAAGTGTTCTTGTCAGAACTGGTCTCTGATAAGAGGCTCTTAGGAGAACATTATAATATATATGGTGCTGTTTGTCGGGGACACCTGATTGCATACATGATATTTCAGGAATATAACAAACTTATAGCTCTCACGAAAGCGGCGTCGCAGACAGAATTTTTGGCTGAACATCCAAATGAGGTGTTGATTGCGCACATAGTTAAAGAGGCATGTGAGAGGGGCTTCCACTGGCTGCAATACACGTTTGACAGGGCGAGGCACGATGAAAAAATTCCGAGTTTATACTCCAGTCTCCGAATGTTCAAGTTTAAATTTGGATTCGAGGAGGTTCCCATTCCCATCTACCGTTTAGGTTTGACTCCTGTAGGGAGGATGATACAGTACCTGTATTCTGGTAAGCAATACTTCATAACTCGGAGCGCTTACATCCCTGAATCAGTTCGGGCTTTTTATTTGAGGCTCTATGCGCCAAGACGTCGTAGGTTCTCTGTTTTTGTAGAAGATACCATTCCATAGTTGTTGTTCAATGATGAAAAAATGATGAGGGCTCGAGAAGAATTCTCGAGGTAATGGGACGGTTGATGTTTACTCTTAAACATGTCTTAAGGCTTGTCTACGAAGACAGCGGTATGACTTGGGCAGTGTTTTCGGTGAGAAATTGACATCTAAGACCGTCATCATAACACTTAATAGGTTGTCCTAATTTGATTTTCAAAATGCAAGCACTGTGAGGATTCATGTTTTTCAAAGAGATCGTGAGTGGGTTGAAAAAGTTTCGTGCATTAATCTGTGTTGTTTCGGCAGTCGTGGTCATGGTAGCTAACATAATTTTTATAAAGTCTTCGCTAATCGGGATCGGCGCCTCTTTTGTGTATTTAGTTCTTGTTGGTTACTTCTTGGGCAAGATAGTGTTGAGGGATGAAAGTGAATTTTTCATAAGGGTTATGTTTGGAATTTTCATCTTGATTTCTCTTTTAATTTTCATTGGCACCCCAATTGTTGTATTCTACAATCTTAACGCTTTGGGCTTGCTTGCTATTGTTTTTGCGCCGCTCGTTGTTTTGGCGATTCTGTGGATATTGTTTAAACCTAGGTTAGGTGAGAAGATAGGCGAAAATGAAACTGCACATCATGTTTCATATTTCTCCTTATCCTACATTCTATTCTTAGTCTTGGCTGCATATGCCTTCCTCTTACTCGTCCAGTCTAGAACCGGATGGGTTCATGGAATTTGGAATGTTGTGCCATCGTCTTTTTTCATTGTGTATTTCCTTTCAGCCTTGGTTCTATTTGGTATAGTGTGGTTGTCTCACACAAAGGCTATCTCAAAGTTGTTGCTTGTTCTCGTGTTCTCGCTGCTCTCAACCATGCTCGTCGCCATAGTCGTTTATCCCAGCGTGTCGGGTGATCCAATCGACCACGTAGCTTTGGCACGAACGTTATTTAACTATGGCAATTTAAGAGAAGGCGCCACTTTAGGTCCGTGGTTTATATACTGGCTTGTCAAAGAGAAGGGGCATGTTCTACTGTCGGCAGTGATTGCGAGGATGTTTCGGGTTGATGTTTATTGGGTTTCCACGTTCATTGTACCTGTACTGTGGGGAATCTTTGTTCCTATAGGAACATACAAAATCGTTCGAATATTAGGCGGTAAGGGAAAGGTTTCGGTTTTAGCAGCTCTTTTTACAGCATTTAATTCTCAACTGGTCCTTTGGGGTTCTTTATACACGGGTAATAGTTTCGGCTTCATTTTCTCCTCAGTGTCATTGTACTTTTGCGTGCACTATCTGAAGTCTAAGGGAAATCCATTGCTATTACCTGCAACAGTGCTAATTTCATTGGTTTCGTGGCTTGCCCATCCATTCACTGGCATGATGTCCTTTGCATTTCTGTTTTTGTCCATTACTCTGAAAAAGTGTGAGATTACGTCTCGCGTTTCCCGTAAAGCCTATTTTATAATTCTCATGTCTTTGCTGATATGCATTTCCATCCTTCCGGCAGCCTTTGGTCTGAACAACGTGCTTTATTTAAACTTCGCTCCACCCAGCGTAGCAGCACTATACGCCCAAGAGGATATTGTAACATTTAGTGTTGAAAAACTATTAAAGACGAATATGTGGGAGTTGGTTTTCGGGGAATATGTGGGGTATAAATTCGTAGACGCCGTCCTTTATGGGCTTATGCCTTTTTTGGGCATCGTTGGAATTGCGTATGCCCTAAGCAAAAGAGAAAAGTATGAGAAAGTTTCAACCTTGTATCTGTTTTTCTTGTTTATGATATGTCTCATAGAGTACGGAATGCTCCGATACGCCATGATACGCGTTCCGCTTGGACCTGGACGAATTTGGGTCATCAGGGACTTCATAGCTATGCCATTTGTAGCCATTACGGTTGCTTCATTGCTTCAATTTTTAGGAGGGAAGTTTTCAAAGGAGACTATGAAACCTGTACAAGGGTTTAGAAAGTGGATACATATAGCGAATCCATCCAGCCGACAACTTTTCGCGCTTGCACTTATAGGTCTATCTTTTTCAGCTTTTGCAGTGGATTCACTCCGTTCAGGTTACGGTTGGCGGGTTACAGGATTACAATTCACGGGACTGGAGGTTGAAGCGGTAAAGTACATCGACGAAAATACAGATGGCAGCTACGTAGTGATTGGCGGACCTACAGCGATCGGACACGCTTTTGTGGGTTTTAGTGCTCCTGGGAAAAATTACATTTCTGTCCCAGGCTTCGCTGATAGTCCAAGTGTTGGGAAAATGGTTGACTACATCGGAATGTACAAGGCAACCATCGGGTATTTCGTCATAACCTCCTTCAGAGCTACGAATTTTGCCAAGACAGTTGCTGAAGCCTCACGAATTTTTGGTTTGTTTAAAGTTTTAGAAGATGAACATGGTCAAATCTACATATTTCACTACAAAATTCCGCCTTTGCCAAGAGGGTATCCTGATCCGAATGTTGATGTGATGGCTTTCTACTGGGGCACTCCGCCAGGCTACTATGTACAAAACGGTTTGATAAGGATTGTTTTCAATCTCGCAGGCAAAAGTATCGATGTAACGGATTTCTGGGGAGACCTCTACCAGAGCATTGACTTAAACACAACATTTATCGGTCAAAAACCGCTTGGTGACCTCACTTCGATTGAGTACTTTAGTCCATCAAATAACACATGGGTCGAGTGGGATTCAAGCGTAGAAATCCCATTGGTTCAACGGTTTGAATTCAAGTTAGGTTTTGTTGGCGGTTCTTTATTCGGTGCGGTGGAGAAGGGGAAGCCATCTGTTCAGCTACAGTGGCAGGGTGATGAACCGTCCTCTTTGAGTCTCAAAGTCGGAGACTTCACGCGACTCTATATTCCGGGTCTAGTTGGCGGAATAGAGTCCTACAATATCGCCGCGAGGGAGTACGGTCTGTTTTACACCCGCAGCTTAAATCTTAGCTTAAATCCTGACATTGTACTTCGTCCCATAAATAATACCAAGATTGAGAGTCCTTCCCTGAATTTCAATCAAATCGCAAGATATTGCAATTTGCTTATAACGAAAGGCTACGTGACATACGAAGTCTACATAGAAAACAAGGCTGAGGTTGGACAGTGGGGGTATTTTGAAACATGGCTCCCAGATCATATTTACGGAGGGACTATGGCCCCCATAGTTTACAGCCTTGACGGTGGCAAAACATGGAGTGATCCTCTAGCCTTACCTCGCAAACCTATTAAAACTCTCAATGGGGTGGATGTTATGTGGGTGCTAACCTTGCCTAGGGAGTTCAGTGAAAAGCCTAAAGCATGGCGCTCTGCATCTACAGGAGAAGGCGGCTCTTTCTTGCTTCCGGAGCGCTTTACTGATTCAGGTGGGGCTCAGAATCGGCACATATTTGGTATATATTTGCCTGCCAAAGACAGAGCTCTCGTGAGGCTGGGGGCTTCTGTATACGGTCGCCATCCAATTGAACTAACATATGTTTTCCGTGATTCAGATGACGTTAATTATGGGCTTCGCAATATGAGAGAAGGTTTGATAAAGTTTTACAATTATGGGACCAGCGTATACGTTGGAGGGATAGCTTTGCCAAGCTTACCGTCATCGCTCACGGTTAGCGAGGATTCAACAGGCAAAATAAGGTCCATAAATGTTACGCTGCCCCCAAACGCAGCCTTTCTCCTTCTCGGCGCAAGCAATGTAGACACCACAGTTGATCAAAACGGCGATGGAATACCAGACAATATCTGAGACCAGATAAACTCGAGAATTTCTCTGCAAGCACCCACAATTCTTTCTAGAAAACACGAATAGAAACACGTGAAAACCTTGCGCATTCTCTTCCTAAGCTCAGCAACTGAAAGGGTTGGTATGTATTGGCGATGCTATTTCCTTGCGAAACACCTAGTTGAAGAAGGTCATGAGGTTCAGATGATAATTAGCAGCGGGAAACCAGCTTTAAGTCCATACAAGAAACTAGTCGACGGTGTCAATGTTTGCCTTCTTCCAAAGGTGGAATTGGGTGAAAACTTGCTATCTGGTTCGTTATCTAGAGCGTCAACAGTTCTTGTTCAAGCATTACTGAACTGTGGTTTGGAGGTCACCTCTGATTTCGACATATTGCACTCCTTTGACGTGATGGGGCCTCACAACGCAACACCGACGCTCCTCTTCAAGTTACTCCGTGTTCTCCAGGTTCATGACAAGAAAGTGTTTGTGGACTGGGATGATTGGTGGGGTCGAGGGGGGATGTTTGGTCTAAGACTGCTTGGTTTGCATGGCAAATATCCGGAGGACTCACTCATAGAACCTGTGGTCACGTTCTTAGAGGAAAAGGTGCCACTGTGTGCTGATGCCGTAACCGTCACCAACGAGACCTTGAGACGTCGCGCTTTACGGGTTGGCGTCAAGTCTGAAAACATGTTTGTGATACCTAACGGTGCGGATGTAGACTCTATTAAACCATTAAACATGTGTGATGCCAGGGAGAAGCTTGACTTGCCCAAAGAAAGCATAATTTACGGGCACTTTGGCCATTTAGATATAGAATCCTTTAAACTTGTCGTAAAAGCCCATAAAGAGGTTGTTAGACGTTTCCCAAGCGCTCTCCTCTTGCTTTTCAGACTGAGTCAAGATCTGCTGAATAAATTGAGTGAAGACTTCGTTGAGTCTCTTGAAAGCGAAAACGTAATCTTCATCGGGTGGCAACCCGTTGACAAATATGTACTATACTTGAACGCGTCCAATGTTCTTCTTCTTCCCATGCACGATAACCTCTTTAATCGTGCAAGGTGTCCCCTACGCTTAGGTGACTATCTCGCGGTAGGCCGACCTATTGTTGCCACTGCCCTGCCAGAAATTGAGAAAGTAGTCAATGAGTGCGGTCTTTTGGCAAGGCCAGGCGACCCAGTTGATTTTGCAGACAAGATTTTGAACATTGTGAGAGATCCAGATTTATGTAAGCAATGGGGTAAGCGTGCCCGTGAATTGGCTGAAACGAAGTATTCTTGGCGAACTTTTGCGAGGAAACTCGAGAAAGCTTACAGAGTGTATCTAGACTAGCCTCAATTACAAAGGGAAAGGTCCCAAACGATTGCATGATTGTCATGCTGGAGTTGTTTGAACAACAGAGGGAATTTATGTGAGGATATGTTTTTTGACTCCTTATCACGCCTCTTGGACGAAGCAGGAGATATCGATTCTTGAGGAACTAGGACACGTCGTTTACCCCCTTTATATCGTTGAATATGGCAAGGCTAGACGCTTCCCCTACATTCGCTTTGTAAGCGGGCTTTACGGATACATTAAAATGCTCGTCAAAAGCATCCCCTACTGTTTCAAATCTGACCTGATTTATTGTTGGTTTGTATTTCCGACAGGAGTATTCGGTGTCCTCGTCGGAAAACTGCTTAGGAAAAAAGTTATACTAAACGCTGTTGGCTGCGACGTGGCATACGTTCCAATGATTAATTATGGTGACCCAGCAATTTGGTATTTTAGACCTTTTATATCATGGGCTTTGAAAAACGCTACGGAAGTCATTGCGGTAAGCAAGGAAAGTGCTCGCTGGGCTATGACTTGGGGAGGAAAACGTGCCGACGTAATTTACGAGGGAATCGACACTGAGAAGTTCAAGCCAAGTGGCGCAAGAGAACACAGAGAGGAGAGGAAAGAATACGTGTTGTTAAGCGTTTCGTCACTGGCGAAGGGTGATGTAGTGCGCAAGGATTTTGATACCTTACTAAAGGCTTTGTCCTTGGTGGTCAAAGTCTTTCCGAACGTTAAACTCGTTATTGTGGGCGAGAAGGGCAGCGCATATCCAGTTCTTAATCAGACTGCAAAGAGTTTGAAAATAGAGAATAACGTGGTTTTCAAGGGACTAGTCTCTCTTCCAAGGCTTATACGCTTGTACAATGAGTGCGATGTCTTCGTTCTCCCCTCGTTACATGAGGGCTTCCCCACAGTTTGCGCCGAAGCTCAAGCATGCGAAAAACCAGTGGTAACTACTAACGTTTCATCGATGCCAGAGGTCGTTAAAAATGCGGAGAGTGGTGTACTGGTGAATCTTCGGAGTCCAGAAGAGTTGGCAAACGCCGTTCTTGAGCTTTTGAAGGATGAAGGAGCTCGCTTGAGGATGGGTAGACTTGGAAGAAAATTAGTGCGCAACAACTTCTCTAGAGATGTTCGCAGAAGGAAACTAGCTGAGTTGTTTGAATCTGTTGGCTACGTCTAGAAATTGAGAGTCTCGGGAGGGTTTGCTTATTGAGCCTATCGTTGGTTGTTGGTTGCGGGTTTTCGAGTCAGAGGAATCTGTGTAAGAGGCAAGGCATTGTGGCAGTTGATATTGATAAAGAAAAAATTGTGCTTGCCAAAAAAGCTGATCCACAAACTCATTTTGTCGTTTCTGATGCGCGTTTCTTACCTTTGACGCCAGGTTTCTTCGGCGATATCGTCTGCATCGAGGTCCTTGAGCACATAGTGAACTACGAGCTTGCGTTACTTAACATTGTCAGGTTGCGACCAAGAGAGATCTATTTGACCTTTCCAACAGAATTGAAAGAAAAACTCTTGGTTAAAACATCTAAGGTGTACAGAGAGCAACACTGGAAGACAGTGCACGTTGCAATCGTGCAGCCCCGAAAAGTTGTCAGTATTCTAAAGAAACATGGTTACCAAGTCAAAGTGGATGTGAGGCCAGGCTCAATGGCCCTCATCCGTGCCACGATGTCCACGATTTTCGATTTGTCTAATTTTGACTACGAAATCCCCGAGATAGGTTTCGTGTCTTTTAGGCAGGAAAAGCTTCTCTATAGACTGATTGCCCTTTTGTCAACCGTTTTTGGATTGATATTAGGACGAATATTATACGTGCCATGGAAGCTATTCAAGATAAAAACGCTTCACGACAGCTACATCATACGTGCGCACGCAGATTTTTGATAAGTAGTGCTGGAAGAAACGACAATTAAGGAAACTTATAGAAGATAATTCCATAAACGGATATTAATGCTGTCTCACATTCTTTATTCTTGCAAGCCGAAACGAAACAAGTGTTCAATTGAAAATGTGTGAATGAAGATGAGAAAAGGAACGTTCTTGATGGCTTTTGTCCTAGTTCTTCTTTTCTTAACTATGCTGGGAACACAACTCGTATCGACTGTTAAGGCGGAGATGACGGAAGGCGGGGCCACTGCAGATACAGTATACTCGGTGGAAGAAGGTCTTGTGGAGGGTGTGGGAACCCGCTTCGAAGTTTTAAACAGCCCCTATCTAAACGTCGCCCTAACCAGCACCGAAACTGTCCGTGTAATTCTGGAATCTGTCCCCAGAGTGGTCAGCTTTTTGATAGAGAGCAACAGCTCGGCAACCTCCACTGTTTTGACTTTCGCTGGCTTCGAGCCAAGCACCACATATTACAGATACCAAGATGGCCACCTAATGGAGAACTTCAATACCGATTCCGGCGGCGGATACACGTACACACAGGATATTTCGCAAAACCATCACGTCTTTATTCAAGAAAACCCATCAACCATTGGTATCCATACGAATCGTACCTTCACAAGTGACGTTTATACGGATTTATTTGTTGGTGCGGATAACATAACCATAGATGGTAACGGTCACACATTGCAAGGACCGGGAACCGGATGGGGATTCTACCTATTGAGAAGAAGAGGCGTAACCATCAAGAATTTCGTGATAAAAGGATGGACGCATGGCATGAATATGTATTATTCAGAGTTCAACAAATTCATCAACAACACACTGTCAAACAATTGGTGGAGCGGAGCCACTCTTTGGCTGTGTCATAACAATGTCTTTGTGAACAACACAATTATAAACAATGGTGACCGAGGGCTCATCATGTTCTATTCTGGTCCTAACACCCTCAGAAATAACACTTTTGCAGGCAACCGCTTCAACTTTGGAAGCCGTGGTGGCGAACTAGAATGGCTGGCTCATGACATAGACACTTCGAACACCGTGGATGGCAAACCAATCTATTATCTCACTAATCAGAACAACATCATTGTAGACCCGTCTACATTTCCAAACGCAGGATACGTTGCACTTGTAAACTGCGTAAACGTCACTGTAAGAGACCTCCACTTAACACGGAATCGAGAAGGGGTGCTGTTTGCACATACAATTAACTCCACTATAGAAAATGTGACTGTCTCGAGCACTCAATACGGCCTCCACCTGTTCGATTCTCATAACAATATTATCAGGAACAATTTAATATCCGATAACTGGTGGGGGGCTATCCTGTGGTATGAAACTCCTTGGTTCTATCCTCCAGGGTCCTCTAACAATAAGATATATCATAATAACTTCGTTTCTAACTCGCAGTATCAAGCGTCTAGTAGGTACGCCACAAACTGGTGGGATGACGGATATCCGTCTGGTGGAAACTATTGGAGTGACTATGCTGGCGTTGATAACTACTCTGGCGTAAACCAGAACTTACCTGGAAGCGACGGGATCGGTGATACACGGTATAAAGTTTTGCCTCTTCATCTGCATGGGGTAGAGGACAGATATCCGTTTATGAAGCCGTTACATTTGCCTTCACCAATTGTAAAGATGACTGTGAGAGCTGCTTGGCTGAAATATCCGATCGACTGGGATTCTCAAGCTAGTGTGGTTCATCTCATTAAGTATCATCAACTTAAACCCGCTGAGTGGAAAATCGAGTGGGGAGTAATTGACTTGAAGACGGCGCCAAAAGAAGATTTCTTGCAGTTTGATATAATCGTCGCGACCGGGCGTCAAAACTACACTCTAACCCCAGAAGACAATGAGAAGCTGAGCTACTTCGTTGAAAATGGTGGAACACTATGGATTGACAACGACAGAGGACTCCAATTTCTCGGCTTCTTCATGCCCGTAGAGTTTACAAGATACCCAGCAGATCCCCAAGGATACGGCTATCGGGTTCAAGACATTATTGCCCCAAATCATCCTTTAATTAAGGGAATTTACACTATAACTTCTACCGAGGCTCATAAACTCGGCGGAAAGGACTATATATATCATTTTTACGTGGTTGCAATCAAAGATCCGAGTTATGTGGAGATTATACGAGACCGTAGTGTGGGCAATCCTGTTACTCTTGCGGGGAAATACGGTGATGGAAACATTGTGATAACATCTCAAGCCATACTTCATGGTGTTCACTGGATGGAGGCCGATGATTTCAAACTTGTCTATAACATCATGGCTCTGGCGATCGGGGGCAAAATCGACGGCATTTTAACTGATGAGTATCTGCGCACGGGTCTGGCTGGCACTAGCGTTGCGTTGTCCACTGGGGCAACTGTTTCTGCAGGTTCTGATGGCTCTTTCACGTTTACCAAGGTTTCAACCGAAACCTATACTGTAACTCAAACATTACTTGCTGGCTACGGCACCCACGACCAGTTGACTAAGCCCTTAGAAGTTACAGCGGGAAAAATCACTACTGTAAGCCTTACGCAATTCAAGTACGTTAGCATCTATGGCTACGTCACCAATTCCATAGACTACTCACCCCTCAGTGGAGTGAGAGTAGATCTGTCTGGAGGTGCTAGCGGCACCTACGTAACTGATAGTAGCGGACTATACAGGTTCAGCAACATAGACCCTTCACTGACTTATACTGTTACCTTAGTGACAAGTACGCTGCCGCCAAACTGGGCTTCATACGGACCAACCACTGTCACATTAAACAACTTACTCAGCGACTATCCCTCTGACACTCAGGTGAACTTCAAGGCTTATCCGTTGCCTCTTATGCTGTTTGAGAAGATTGCAGACAAGGTCGAGGTCATGCCGGGAGACTACATTACTTATACCTTATATTATGACAATATAGGACCTGGACCAGCAAAGGATGTTAACATAAAAGATGTTCTACCATCCTTAGTGGTGTACATCAGCGTCACACCGAGCCCAACGTTCATAAGCGGTGGCACTTTGACTTGGAACATTGGTGACGTCGAGTCTGGAGGATCCGGCACCATAACGCTTGTTGTGCAAGCAAGCCTGCTATCTTCAATTGGGGAAGTGAAAATGAACAGCGCGACTATTCATTATGGCGATTACTACAACAACCCTCAGAATCCAGAATCTGATTCAGCTGAAACAATGATTGTCGAGACTGGTGCAACCTACGGCGATGTCAGAACCGTTGGCTTCTGGAAGCATCAGGTGTATTTGGCAATTACGGGTAAGTCTGGGGGCACGGTTTCAAGGAGTGAGTTGCTTATCTTTCTGGAGCAGATTAGTGCTTCGTCTGATTATCCACTTTACCAGAACATCCACGTGGCGGGAGATGATCAACAAACGCTACTAAATGCCTACGCCATCCTGAAAACTCCGACTGGAACGGGCAGCATGAAGGCGAGAGCAGAGCAGCAGTTGCTCGCAACATGGCTGAACCTCGCCCGTCACGCATTCTACAGCAACACCCGGTTAAGCTCCGAAACATACGGTGAGTACGGGCTCAACATGGTTGGAGAGGCTATCATATACTGTGAAAGCATACTTTTAAATCCGAACTCCTCCAGCTCCGACTACGAAAAAGTAAAAACCATCTGCGACAACCTAAACAATAGCATAGGAATAATCTGGTAGCAAAGTCTTCCGATTGTAAAAACCGCTGCAGGTTAATTGCATGTCTTCCCCGTATGAATTAGACAGATTTGTTTCAATAGAAATGCCAGTGTTAACGAGTGCTGACAGCGCTCTTGACATTGGGTGTGGACGCGGACATTGCGGTTTTTTGATTCGTTGCGATAGAGGTCAAGATCATGTCTGTCTTATAGGCATAGACGTTCACAAACCTTATCTGATTTTTACCAAAAAAATGCGCATATACGATGATTTGGTACTATGTGACGCCAGCCGACTGCCATTCAAGGATCGTTGTTTCAATTTGGCAGTGGCACGCGGTGTAATAGAACATTTACCAAAGAATAGAGGAATGGAGCTGTTGTCAGAAATTGAGTACGTTAGCGATGGAAGAATAATAATAACCACACCGAACGGATATTGGCCTCAAGGACCTTTGGGTGGTGTTAAAGCCATGATCCATCGATCTCAATGGCACGTCGGGGATTTTAAATCAAGAGGATACAAAGTGAAGGGTGTAGGATTTAGAGCAGTCAAGGTTTGTCAAAGTAATCCATATCTATGGGGTTTCTTCTTCTACGTTTCAACTCCTTTTTCGTACATCTTTCCCGAAATAGCTGAGCTCCTAATAGCGGTTAAGGACATGAAACATTACGGGGAATAATTGGGTAGCAAGAAACAGGAAAAATATCTCTTTCTTCTTTCGAATCACATTCAAAATTCGAGGGCTGTCCCCTCTTTTAACTTCCGTACAGGAGCTTTTTGAGTACTTTCTCATGTCTGAAGTTTTGTTTGCGTAAAGTCTTTCCCCGCATCCAACATATCATGAATCGAGTTAAAATATCTTTCATAATTTCTCAGTGAGTGTTTGTCCTCCACATATTTTCTAGCTTCGCGCCCCATTTCTAAAGCGATTTCAGGGTGTTCTAAAAGGAAAACTAATCTTTCAGGAAAAGCATCCAAATTCTTAGCTATGGCGCAGTGAACCATATCTTTCACTTCAAGTCCCTCAACTCCCAAAGGAGTTGTAACCACAGGTTTCGAAAGAGCAAAATACTCTAGTATTTTAGTTTTCACTCCGAATCCCGAGGTTACTGGTACAACAGCCGCATCTGCTAGGTCGATATAGCGGAAAATGTTACGTACGAAACCTGTGAAAATTACTCTATCACTTTTATTTACCAAGTCGTCAGGGGGGTAAGGCCCGACAATCACGAAAACAACGGTACTATACTTTTCTGATATTCGCTGAGCTAGTTCATTGACGATGTACCTGCAAGCAAATAGATTAGGAAGATCAGATAAAGTCCCGTGGAACATTATTATCTTAGTTCCTTTTGCTTTGAGAGCTTCAAGTTTTAAGAACTCCTTCTCCTGACGGCCTCTCGATGTTAGCTTCTTTTCAACTTTTTTTAAATCTACACTAAGAGGAATAACCTTAATCTTATCTTGAGTTATACCCCATGAATTAACGATCATTTCGTCGTTCTTGCTAAGCGTTACCACTTTGTTGGCAAGGGTAGCGAACATTTTCTCTATTGTCAATAGCGTGTATAAGAGGAGCAAGTTAACTTTCAGTTGTTTGCTTTCTTTGGTTTTGTAGTGTTTCATGAACAATATGTTTCCAAACAACAATATTAACGGTTTCTTGGCAAGCTTTGCCGCAAGCACTGTTGGAAAGAAATAATTAGCGTTGTCACAGATTATTGCGTCTATTTTCTTTGCCAAGCTAAGTAATGTCGAAAACGCATTATAATTAAGTGCAGATGTCAAAGCTGTGAACAATGCGGGGCTTACTTTCTTGATCGGCATTAGAGCTAATTGAAGGATTTCAGCCTCTTTGAAAGATGTCACTGAGAAATATTTTTCAGTTTCAACTTTTGCTGGTCCTTCAGGTTGTACGAAATAAATTTTGCACCCTTTGCTCTTTAAAACCTTCGCTATATCCGTGAGGAAATTGAATCCAAAAATGAATCCATGAATCGGGCGACCTGCTGCGACAAACGCAACAGAGAGCTTCGCTAAATTACGGTCTCTCATTCTACTTTTTTCCTATGGCGACTCCTAATTGGGGGTATAGGTTTCACACAATTAGTTATGTAAGAACTTTCTCAAGAACTTTTACTATGGAAGGTGCTCGCTTTCCCGCAAGGTTTCGGATGAGTAATATGTCATTCTGGTTCACCGCTTTCAAAAATCGTAGGGCAATCACGTAAACGATTCCCCCCACTATTATGTAAAGTGGCAGTAAGTAACCGCTGAAAAACATCTGCTCAATTAAACCGACCGCCAAAACCATAATCATGGCTGCGCTGAAGCCTTTCCACAATGCCTCCTTATCAAATTCTATCGGCATACGCCTCCGCAAGGCATAGATAGTGAAAATAAAGGATATAACCATAGCAGCTCCTTTAACAACAGCCATACCAGTCAATCCAAAAGTAGGTAGTAATACCAGTGTCATAGCCATACTGGCTCCTACGGAGGCAATGTTTATCAAAAGGATTGTTTTGGTCATGTTATAAATAAAGAGTAGGTTTCCGAAAGCAACGCTTAAACCAGTTATCCCTCCGAAAAGACATAAGACAGCGAGGATCATGTCGCCTTTCGCATAATCGGTTCCAGCGAGCAGTGCAATTACGGGGTTTGCAGTTATCATTAACCCAAATGCGAGTGGCAGATAAAGCAGAGTTATATACCGTGTAGAAGCACGCACACCAATCATAATACTGTCGTGTTTGTCTCCTCCATACTGTTCACTATAGTAAGGGAACAATGTAGTGCTCAAGGCTCCAGGCACAACAGAGAGTACAGTGAAAACCAAAAGAGCAACACTATAAACCCCAACTTCAGTCAACGGCAGATAAGCCAGCAATATGGCCTGATCAAACGAACCATAAACGAAGACAACAATATTGGTGAGGAAAAGTGGCCAAGAAAACTTCGCCAAAACCCTCAAAAATGGAGCAATCTCAGGGATGGAATGTTTTGTGAAATGTCTGCCCTTTGCTATGATTAAGGCGCTTATAGGAAAATAAGCAAGTTGACCGAGTATCCAGCCTGTGACAAGCCCGACTAACCCGTGACCAAACATTAGAAGAACGACCGCTGAAATTTGCGCCACGATGATATTTACCACGTTGAGAATC
>Ga0315308_1000593_pt1 | contig 20447 bp, 21 predicted proteins | sample TDP3_MG_FD_203078 | JGI IMG/M metagenome (GOLD analysis project Ga0315308, IMG submission 203078) | Freshwater sediment microbial communities from Lake Towuti, South Sulawesi, Indonesia - TDP3 | ecosystem: Environmental > Aquatic > Freshwater > Lake > Sediment | place: Indonesia: South Sulawesi... | reverse complement strand
CGGCGGTGATGGCGACATCCCCCATCCGGCCGTCGGTCGGGCGCGGCGCATGCAGGTGGAGACCCCAGCCCTACAGTACGAGGTGATGATCGAAGCCGTCGAGAATCACATGCCCGAGGTGATCGTCATTGACGAGATTGGACGGGAGCTAGAGGCAGTGGCCGCCCGCACCATCGCCGAGCGGGGCGTGCAATTGGTGGGCACTGCCCACGGCAACACCCTGGACAACCTGATGCAAAACCCTACTCTGTGCGATCTGATCGGAGGCATCCAGGCGGTGACTCTGAGCGATGAGGAAGCGCGCCGTCGTGGCACCCAGAAGACGGTGCTGGAACGCAAGGCCCCGCCTACCTTTGACGTGGTGGTGGAAATTCAGGACTGGCACCGTCTGGCCGTGCACCATGACGTGGCCAAGGCAGTGGACGCCATTCTGCGGGGGCGCGACCTGCCCGCTGAGATCCGCTATCGCGATGAGGAAGGCAAAGTGCAAATCGAGGAAGCCACACTGCCGCCCCTCAGCCTATCCGAAAAGCCAATCCGACTGTCATCTCAGCCTCCTGGTGCCCCCTCTACCCTACGGGTCTACCCTTATGGCATCGGCCAGAACCGTTTAAAGCAAGCCGCTCAGAACTTGCACTTGCCGGTGGCCATCGTCAAGGAGCTGGGGGATGCTGATGTGGTCATTACTCTGAAGAACTATTATCGTAAGCGCCCCCAGCCTATCAGCAAGGCTGAGCAACGGGGCGTGCCCACCTACGTCTTACGATCCAACACCGTCGCGCAGATGGAAAGTTGCCTGGCCGACATTTTTGAACTGGAAACAGAGGTCGTGGACCCTTTTGCCATGGCCATGGGTGAGACCCAGGAGGCCATCGAAAAGGTGCTCTCCGGGGCCCGCGTCGTCGAGCTATCGCCCCAGAGTGCCTACATACGCCGTCAGCAGCATCAGATGGCCCGTGAGGCCAACCTCATCTCCCACAGCCGGGGCAGGGAACCACACCGGCGGGTCAGGATTTATCAGAACAATAGGTGATCAAGACACTTTTCGGATAGACTTTATAGGAAAGGGGTGAGGGACGTGGCTGAAGCCATAGAGGAACTGAAGCAAAAATATAGTGGAGAGTGGGTAGCGGTCAGGGTAACCGAGAGAAACAACGTTTGGCCCGAGAAGGGTGTACTCCTGGCCCATAACCGCGACCGTCGAGATCTGCACCGGGAGTTAAGGGAGCAGAAAGTGCGCGACGCCTATATCTTCTTTGCAGGACCTATCCCTAAGCCGGGATATAGTTTGCAACTATGAAAATCCGATTTACTATACCTTTGGTTCTGCCTGTGACCATCACTGGCCTCCAAGGGACCCGAGAGATCAATGTGGCTCTGGACACTGGGGCCTCCTTCACGTCAATTCCCTGGGATGTAGCCAGAGATATCGGCTATGATCCTGCTACTGTCACAGACAGAGTGGAGTTGGTAACAGGCAGTGGCATCATTCTGACTCCTCTACTAGCAGTGCGAGACGTCTCTCTGGGAGAGCTTCACGCCCCTGATTGCCAGGTGATTTGTCATGATCTTCCTGAAATCGGTGGTCTTGAGGGGGTTCTGGGTGAGAGCTTCTTGAAGTGCTTCAAGGTGACCATAGACTACAAGGAACAGATGCTGGAAATCACTGATCTGTAATAGAGTGAAAGATTGAGTCTTTTTATTACCTTCGAGGGCCCCGACGGCAGTGGTAAGACGACGCAGGTCCAACTTTTGTACGAATATCTCCAAGAGCGCGGTTATCCCGTCTTCCTGACCCGCGAGCCTGGCGGAACCGGCATTGGCGACCAGATCAGGAAGGTACTTCATTCGCTGGAAAACACCGAGATGCTTCCCCAGACGGAGATTCTGCTCTATTCAGCCTCCCGCGCTCAACTGGTTGGTCAAATCATCCGCCCGCACCTGGCTCGGGGTGAAATCGTCCTCTGCGACCGCTATGCCGACTCCACTCTGGCCTATCAGGGTTACGGCCATGGCTTGGATCTCCAGGTCTTGCAGGTCATCACCACCTTCGCCACCGGCGGGCTGAAGCCGGATTTGACTATCTACCTGGATATAGACGTCGAGGAGGGGTTAAGACGCAAGCTGGCTGCCCACCAGGCCGGGGAGGCGGAATGGAATCGCATGGACCAGCAGGAAATTGCTTTCCACCGCCGCGTGCGCCAGGGCTATCTGCAAATGGTCGCCGCCGAGCCAGAGCGTTGGGCGGTCATTGAGGCTGCACAACCGGCCGACGTCGCCCAGCGGGCTATCAGAGCCGAAGTGGAAGCCAGACTCAGAGCCGCTGACCAGAAGCTGGTGGCTTCCAGGATGGAAATCGCACAAAGAGCAGATTCAGAGTAGGAGAGTTTCAGAGGACCTGGCCTTGTGCCAGAACGAGCCTGGTGATGGGGAGGGTGCGAGAGATGAAACTGATCATGAGTATTGTCAACAGTGATGATGCCAGGGGATTGCTGGATACCCTGTCGAGACACGGACATCGGGCCACGATGATCAGCACCACGGGGGGCTTTCTACGAGAGGGCAATGCGACCATTTTCGTGGGCACGGACGATGAGAGAGTGGATGAGGTTCTGGCCTTAATTAAGGAAAGCTGTCACATCCGCACCCGGTATGTCAATCCTTTGCCCCCGGTCATGGAGCCGGGAGAACTCTACATGCCAACCCCGGTGGAGGTAGAGGTGGGTGGGGCTACAGTCTTTGTCATGGACGTGGATCGGTTTGAGAGATTCTAAAAAGTCTCAAGAAACCAGGTTTTTGGAGGAAAAACCTGGTTTCTGTAGACAAGTGGCTCGCTCCTTGACCACCTGTTCACATCTCGCCATGGTCATCAAACCCTTCGCCGCCCCCCAGATCGGGCATAGCAGCCTCAATTTCTTCAGGATTCTCTCCAGCCTCCAGGCGGTCAACGACCTCATCAAACTCGGGGCCCAAGTCCTCGCCCATCTCGCGGCTCATCTTCCTCATCCAGCGGGCCATGCTCTTGGGATCGTTCTCGTCCAGGCCGGCCAGGTTGCTGGGATCGGCCAGATCCTCCAGGTGGCTCTCTTCAGACCTCAGCACGGCCACACGGGAGATCAGGCGAGTTAAGTCTTCACCGCCACAGGTTGGGCAACGCGGTCGAGCGGTCTCGACTTCCGAGAAACTTCGCCAGTAGACGGTCACACGCTTTCGACAGTCGTCGCAGCGATACTCGTAGATTGGCATGGCATTCCTCCTGAGAAAGTCAGTCGCTATTTATTATAACCTAAAGTACTGTCTAAATCAAGAGGGAAAACGCCTGTGGGCCCTGATTCGGTTCCCATCAGACGCCTGATACGCCAGGCCAAAGAGAAGGGGCTGACTATTGACATGACTTGCGGACGCAAGACCAAGGCTGCTATCTTCCTCGATAGTGGCCACATCGCCCTGTGGCCTTGCAGCCAGAGACCACGTCAGCCGACTGGGACAGCAGGTGAGTGGCTTGGGCCTTAAAACCCAGTCCGCTGAAGTACCAATGAGTAAGGGGCAAAAGGTTAACGAGTGGGTGTCAGGTCATCGTGGACGAGAAGCAAGGCTCTGAACCCAAAGAGGAATACGAACTTGACGTTTCCAGGTTTTTGGAGCCCCCGCCGCTGCTGATCGTGCTCTCGGGCCCCTCAGGAGTGGGTAAGGATGTGATCTTGGCCCGCATGAAGGAACTGGAATACCCTTTCCACTTCGTGGTCACGGTCACTGACCGGCCTCAGCGACCGGGGGAGGTGCACGGCGCAGATTACTATTTCGTCTCCCCAGAGGAGTTCGCCGCTATGCTGGAGCGAGACGAACTGTTGGAACACGCCATAGTGTATGGCCAGAACAAAGGCATTCTCAAGTCCCAGGTGCGCGAGGCGCTGGCCAGTGGGAAAGACGTCATCATGCGCCTCGATGTGCAAGGGGCAGCCACTGTGCGGCGCATCGTGTCCGACGCCCTCCTTATTTTCCTGACGGCTTCATCTGAGGAGGAACTCATTCGACGGCTAAAGAAGCGTAAAACCGAATCCCCTGAAGGCTTGAAAAGGCGCATCGCTACAGCCCGCGAGGAGATGGAAAGGCTGCCAGAATTCGACTATGTGGTCGTCAACCGTGATGGCCAGTTGGACGAGGCAGTGGCACAGATCATGGCCATCATCACCGCCGAGAAATGCCGGGTGAAACAGCGAAAAATCAAATCGTAGCCTTGATGAAGCTAACCGATTTCGATCCAGATATCATCGCAGCCTATCATATCACTGAGCGAGACTTGCAGAACATAGTTCGCTACATCACCATCTTGCAGGGTCGAAAGTCCCAGGTTCTCAATGATTTGGCCACTGGCGGGTATTATGGTACAAGTGTGCTCCTGCATGAGATGGTGGAGCTGCGTATCCTATTGGCTAGAGACCCGCTGTTGTTGCGAAAGGGGAAAAAAGCTATCGGCCTATTCCTGAAAGAGAACGCTGACGCCCATATTGAAGGACTAATGGCCGAATATCCCTACTTGCGCCGCAAAATCGCCTATGTCTTCGATGAGATAGTCGGTGTTGGCGAGCTAGTGAGAGTCAATGCCTCCACGGAAGATTTCAAGATGCTTTTTGACTCTGAGTGGCAGATGCCGGTTTTCGAGCCAACCGAGGAGCAGGTGGAGCGTGCTTCCAACTTGCTCGCTCGATTGAAGGGATTGGGAAAGGAGATGGGCAGGTGATTGTCAAGTACAGGATCATGCAATCAAGATGGGAAGAAGACAACTCGTGGGAAACCTGGGGCATCATATACGAAAACCATGGGGAGATTCTACGAGACTATCCCATTCTCTACTCCATGATGCTCAGCGATCCCAAGGAGATCAAACGCCATTTCGATAAGACCATCCGAGAGCGACAGCTCTCCATCGAGAACGCTGAGGAGGCTTTCGGCGACTATGCTGACCGTTACCGCCTATCGCCCGAAATATACACCGCTGAGGGCGACTCTTTCAACGACATCATCGCCAACTTGGAAGAGAGATACCTGGGCTATAAGAGGCCCGAGGGCCTCAGGCGTGAGTTGGCAGTCCTGGCCGAATCGGGCCAGGAGTACCGGCTGGACTGAAGAGGAGGCATAAATGGATAAGATAGATCCTAAAATGGTTCGCCGTTCGGTTGTCGCCGGGAGCTGGTACCCCGGCACCGAAGGGCAACTGCGGAAGACGGTAGAAGGGTACCTGGACAACGTGGAGAAAGAAGAGCTGGATGGGGAGCTGGTAGGCCTCATCAGCCCTCATGCTGGCTATATCTACTCCGGCCAAGTGGCCGCCTATGCCTACAAACAACTAGCTGGGGCTTCCTACGATGCCGTGGCCGTCATCTCGCCTGTGCACCGCATGCCGCTAGGCCGCTTTGCCGTCACCAGCGCCGCCGCCTACGAAACGCCCCTGGGGCTGGTGAAGCTCGACGGCGAACTGGTCGGTGCACTGGAGGAGAAAGTCCAGATCAACCGGGTCAGCCGTGACGATGAGCACTCGTTGGAGATCCAACTGCCGTTCCTGCAGGTGGCCTTAGCCGATTTTCGCCTGCTGCCGGTGATGATCGGTGAATCGTCTTTCGAGGCCGGAGAGAAACTGGGCACGGCCCTGGCCGAAGTGCTGAGACACAAGAAGGCGCTCGTGGTGGCTAGCACCGACCTCCACCATATCCAGAACTACGACGAGGTCGTGCGCCGTGACAAAGTGGTTGTGGACGCCATTGCCAGCTTTGACATGGCGCGCATCAAGGAGGCTCTGTCACCCTGGGATTGCAGCGTGTGCGGACGCATCCCAGTGTACGCCATGTTGACGGCAGCCAGGGCTTTGGGCGCAAACAAAGTCAGGATACTGCATCACACCAACTCCGGTGATGTTACCGGCATCCGCACGCCAGGTCAGTACACTGTGGGCTACCTGGCCGCCGTCGTGTATAAAGGCCAGTAAGTGTGTACAGCGCGTTGGCCGATTTGCTGCGCGCCTGGACGAGATCGTCCTTGAACGCGCCGGAGCCTACGAGCCAGAGGGGCTGGCCAGCGATCTGAGAGAGGCAAATGCGAAGCCTGTGGCGGTGGCCCGGTGATAGCCGTCATGCTGGCTGCTCAGGAGTTGGGAGCCAACAAGGCCAAGGTCCTCAAGTATATGAACTCCGGGGACGTGACGGGAGACCGCTCCCAGGTGGTCCCCTTTTATTTTATCACACACACTTATTTTGGTGTGTGTGCCAGATTCTCCCCGATTACTGTACACACCACACTTGGAAGGAGATTTTCACCATGCTGGAGAAACTGGCTCTGGTTGAAGAACGTTACGAGGAATTGAATAGACTGATGGCCGATCTGGAGGTAGCCACGGATCACGTCCGCCTGAAAGAACTGGCCCAGGAACAGGCCGAGATCGAAGAGTTGGTCCAGACCTACCGTCAATACAAGGCCAATGAGCAAGAGCTTAGTGAAACAGAGGCCATGCTGCAAGAGGGCGGCGACGAGGAACTGGAGGAACTGGCTAGGGAGGAAATCGAAAGGCTGACCGCCAAGCAGGAGGAGCTATACGAGAAGCTAAGGCTCATGCTCCTGCCCAGAGATCCCAAGGACGAGAAGAACGTCATCATGGAGATCCGGGCCGGGGCTGGGGGCGACGAGGCCGGGCTGTTCGCTGCCAATTTGTACCGCATGTACACCCGATATGCCGAGGACCACGGCTGGTTCACCGAACTCCTCAGTTCCAACGTGACCGGGATCGGTGGCTTCAAGGAAGTCATTTTCATCATCGAGGGCAAGGGGGCCTATTCGCGCTTGAAGCACGAAAGCGGCGTCCACCGCGTGCAGCGGGTGCCCGTCACCGAGGCCAGTGGCCGCATCCACACCTCTACTGCCACTGTGGCTGTTCTGCCGGAGATAGATGAGGTGGAAGTAGAGATTGACCCCGGTGATCTGGAGATCGAGGTCTACCGGTCGTCCGGTCCCGGTGGGCAGCACATGCAGAAGAACGCCACCGCCGTGCGCGTCATTCACCTGCCGACGGGCATGGTCGTGACCTGCGAGAGCGAGCGTTCCCAATTCCAGAACAAGGAACGGGCCATGGCCATCCTGCGGGCGCGGCTCTACGCTATCGAGGAGCAAAAGCAACTGGAGAAGCGGGGCGAGACCCGTCGCCTCCAGGTGGGCAGCGGCGAGCGCAGCGAGAAGATCCGCACCTACAACTTTCCCCAGAACCGGATGACTGACCATCGCATCGGTCTGACCAGCTACCGCCTGGAGAACATCCTGGACGGTGACCTTGACGAGTTCATTGACGAACTGGCCACCACTGAGCAGGCAGAAAAGTTAAGGGCGGTGGGGATGGAATAGATGAGAGGGAAAGGGGAGAGGAGAAAGGAGAAGAGCGTCGGTCAACTGCTGATTGAGGCAACGCGGCTCTTACAGGAAGAGGGCCTTGACACTCCCCGCCTCGACGCTGAATTGTTGCTGGGCCACATCCTGGGGTTGACCAGAGCCCAGATCCACGCTCACCCTGACCGGCGATTGGACGCCGCTGAGCTGGACAGTTGCCGTGAACTGATCGAGCGGCGCAGACAGCACGAGCCCGTAGCTTACATCATCGGCCACAAGGAGTTTTACGGGCTCGATTTCTATGTGGATCGGCGGGTGCTGATTCCCCGGCCGGAGACGGAATTGCTGGTGGAGAAAGGGCTTGAGATTGGCCGGGCTGCTTCCCACCCTCTGACCATTGCCGATGTGGGGACGGGCTGTGGGGCCATGGCCATCAGCCTGGCCGTGCATCTGCCACAGGCGATCATCTACGGCCTCGATGCCTCATCCGAGGCCCTGGAAGTAGCAGCGCTCAACTGCCGTCGCCACAGCGTTGACAGGCGTGTCCATCTGCTCCAGGGAGACCTGCTTTCGCCCCTGCCCGAGCCTGTGGACCTCATCGTCGCCAACCTGCCCTATGTCAGTTGGTCCGAGTGGGAGCAGTTGCCGCAGACCATAACCGCCTACGAGCCCCGTTCTGCTTTGGACGGCGGCCCCGATGGCCTCGAAGCCATCCGCCGCTTGCTGGCCCAGGCGCGGTCCCATCTCCAACCACAGGCGACGATCCTGTTGGAAATCGGAGCCGCGCAGGGAGCGGCGGTGACCGATTTAGCCAGACATTCCTTCGACAACCCTTCGACCCTTCGACTGGGCTCAGGGCAAGCTTTGCTCAGGGCAGGGCTCAGGACACCGCATTTTTCGACAGCCACGGTTGAGGTCGTCCAGGACTACGCCGGGCTGGATAGGATGGTGGTCATTGAAATACAAGCTGATAGCCGCTGACCTGGATGGCACGCTGATGGGTAAGGATGCCATCATCTCACCTAAAGTGAAAGGCGCCGTGCGTCGAGCTATGGAGAAAGGCGTCAGGTTCACCATAGCCACCGGGCGGACCTTTGGCTCGGCTCTCCCTTTTGCGGAGGAACTGGGGATCAACGCGCCTCTCATCTGTTACCAGGGCGGGCTCATCAAGGACCGTTTGAGTGGGCAGGTGATCTATAAGCAGTCTGTGCCCCTGCCGTTAGTGCAAGAGGTCATCCGCTTCACTCGGCAGAGGGGGCTGCATCTCAACGTCTACGTAGATGGCCGTGCCTATGTGGAGCGCATGACACCTGAAGCCAGGCACTACACCAGAATCGCGGGTGTGGCCGTCTATCCCGTCGGTGACGTGCTGGCCTTTTTGAACCGTGACCCCATGAAGTTTATCATCATCCTCTCCGACGATGGGGCTACTGGGCCGCTGATAGCAGAGTTGGGGGCGCTTTTCGCTGGCCGGATGCGGTTTGTGCGGTCCTACTCCCGCTTCGTGGAAGGCATCCCTCTGGGCGTTTCCAAAGGGCACGCTCTGGCCCGCCTGGCCACTCACCTGGGTCTCCTTCTGGGGGAGACCATCGGCATCGGCGACAACGACAACGACCTGGAGCTGGTGGAGCGGGCCGGTCTGGGGGTAGCCATGGGCAACGCCAGCCCGGCGGTGAAGGCCGTCGCTGACTACATTGCCCCTCCTGTAGATGAAGAGGGTGTGATTGAGGTTATCGAGAGGTTTGTAAGTTGAGGGCAATCTTTATTTGTCATTATCAACATTTTGTGGTATAATTAATGTTTAGCATTTTCAGAGAGGTTAGCCCTAAGTGTTGGGACGGTCGAAAAAGATCAGCCAGAGTCTGACTCGCACCCGTCGCTCTTTCTTCGGACGGGTCACAGAGCTGCTGGGCGTGAGCGAGGTCACCGCTGAACTGTGGGAAGAGCTGGAGGAATTGCTCATCCAGGCCGACGTAGGGGTCAAAACCACCGTCGAGCTCGTGGAGAGGCTGCAAGAACAGGTCAACGGGGCCAGAATACGCGACGCCGAGGCAGTTAAGAAGATTCTCAAGAATGAATTGATTGACATTTTGAACAGCGAGGTCCGGGAACCTATCGGAGAGACCTCCTTGCTGACAGTCATCCTGATCGTGGGGGTGAACGGCTCGGGGAAGACCACCAGCATCGCCAAGCTGGCCAAATATTACAAGAACCGGGGGAAGAAGGTGATCCTGGGAGCGGCCGACACCTTTCGTGCCGCGGCTATTGACCAGCTCAAAATCTGGGGGGAACGGGTAGGCGTTGACGTGATCGCCCACCAGCCCCAGGCCGATCCGGGCGCGGTGGTCTACGACGCCATCCAGGCTGGCCGCTCTCGCGGGGCCGACGTGCTCATCATTGACACGGCTGGTCGTCTGCACACTAAATATAACTTGATGCAGGAATTGAAGAAGGTGCGAGGGGTAGCGGCCAAAAACGTGCACCGCGCTCCTCATGAGACCCTCCTCGTCCTGGACGCCACCACCGGCCAGAACGCTCTGGCCCAGGCCCAGCATTTCAAGGAGGCCGTTGACATCACGGGCATCTTTCTGGCCAAGCTGGACGGCACAGCCAAAGGGGGCATCGTCTTCGCCATCGCCAAAGAGCTGGGTGTGCCCATCCGCTGGGTCGGCACTGGCGAGGGGCTGGACGATTTGGCCGAGTTCGACGCGGAGGCCTTTGTGGAAGGGTTGTTTGAATAAAGTAGGAGAAAGAAAAATGGAAGAATTGGGAAATCAGTTAGATGGACTGAACGCCCGAATCAATGAAATACAGGTGCGTCTTTGACTTAGCCGGGAAAGAGAAGGAGATTGCCCAACTAGAGAAAGAATCAGCCGCAGCCGACTTCTGGGATGAGCCGGGGAAGGCTCAGGCCATTATGCAGCAGTTGGCTTCGCTGCGAGAGGAGGTGGGCGTCTGGAAAGAGCTGGCTGGCCGCGTGGCCGAACTGCAGAGTCTGTTGGAGCTGGCCGTCGCTGACGATGATGAAACTATGCTGGCCGAAATTACCGCTGAGGCGAAAAAAGTGACGGCCGAGTTGAGTCATCTGGAATTCCGCCTCCTCCTCTCGGGCAAACACGACCGAAATGACGCCATCCTGGCTATCCACGCTGGCGCCGGGGGCACCGAGGCCCAGGACTGGACCGAAATGCTGCTGCGCATGTACCTGCGCTGGGCCGAGAGCCAGGATTTCAAAACCGAAATCCTGGATTCCCTGGCGGGTGAGGAAGCGGGGTTAAAAACGGTCACCGTCGAGGTGGCCGGGCCTTATGCCTACGGCCACCTTAAGGCAGAACGCGGGGTTCACCGTCTGGTGCGTCTCTCCCCTTTTGATGCCTCTCACCGTCGCCATACCTCTTTCGCTCTAGTGGAGGTGTGGCCCGACATCGCCGAAGACATCGAGGTGGACATTGACCCCAACGACCTCAAGATCGAAGTCTACCGCTCTTCTGGCCCCGGCGGCCAGCACATGCAGAAAAACGCCACTGCCGTGCGCATCACCCACCTGCCCACAGGAATCGTGGTCGCCTGTCAAAATGAGCGCTCCCAGAGCCGGAACCGTGAGGTGGCCATGAAAATCCTGCGCGGGCGTCTCTACGACTTGGAGCTAGAGGAACAAGAGAAAGAGCGGGCTCGACTCAAAGGCAAACATGTAGAAGCTGGCTGGGGCAATCAGATCCGTTCCTACGTCTTGCAGCCCTATCACATGGTCAAAGACCTGCGGACCGGCCACGAGACGGCCAATACCCAGGCCGTGCTCGACGGTCACCTGGACGATTTCATGGAAGCCTACCTTAGAATGATGATGGGCGAAGGGGTAGATTCTTGACAATGCATCGAAGATAGCGTATAATTATTGCGTATAATACTCCATCTGCAACTGCGGGCCTGGGGAAGGAGATAAGAATGGGACATCTACATACAGACATGACGGTAAGAGGAAGCAAGGCCGCTGTAGAGTTGAAGAATGTGCTCATTGATACAGGTGCTACTTACACGGTTTTGCCAGAGGAGATATTGAAGCAAGTGGGCGCCTGGGGACCTATGCCAGGAGTTGAAATAGAATTGGGGAACGGGGATAAAGTTAAAGCCAAAGCCTATGGAGTGGCAATCACAATCGAAGAGGTCGAAGCGCCTGCGATCAGTATTACTTTCGAAGGAGCTCAAACTGTTATCGGGGTAGAAACGCTGGAATCCATAGGGCTAAAGTTGGATCCGACGACCGGCAGATTGGAGTTCACAAGGCCCAAAGGAATGGCCTATTTTTATTCTTGTTTCTCAAGGGCCACCCATGGTCAAGGATGCTGATAACGACCTACTTGCTCGATTTGAAGAATACCTGGTGAGGCTGGGCCTCTCACCAGCCACGATCGTCAACTACCTGGCCGACATGCGAGGAGTCGCTCGCTGGTGCACTGAATCAGGGCAAGGTTGCTCCCTTCTAAATTTGACGACCGAAGACGTGCGGGCCTATTGCCGACATTTACGAGTGGGAAGAGAGTTGTCGCCAGCCACTGTCAACCGCCATTTGCAGGCCATTCGCAAGTTCTGCGATTTCGCCCGACGAGCTAACTTGATGGAAAGCAATCCGGCTGTTGATGTAAGGCCAATCCAGACCCCCCCAACTTCACGGAGAGCCCTCGACGCCGAAGAAATCGCCTGCTTGCTAGAGGCGGTCCAAGCAGCAGGAAGGCCCAGCCTGGTCAAGCGGGACTATGCCATCATCCAGTTGCTCCTCCAAACAGGCATCAAAGTTGGGGAGTTGACCGAGCTACAGTTGGCTGACATCGAATTGACGGACAGCAGGGGTACCTTGACAGTGAAGGGGAACGGGGGCAACAGTCATCGGCGTATTCCCCTCAACGCCCCGACCTGCCAGGCCTTGCAGGAGTATCTGCGGGTGCGCCCTCCTTCGCCTGGCGTCAAACACTTGTTCTTGAGCCAGGAAGGCAACTCTGTTTCGGCGCGAACGGTACAACGGCTGGTCAATGTTTACAGCAGGGCAGCAGACTTGACAGGCGTCTCCGCCCATACATTACGGTATACCTTTGCCACATCTATGTTGGAAGAAACTGGTGATGTGGCCACGGTGACTAATTTGTTGGGCCATCGCAGTGTTGGAACGACTCTCAGATACATTAGCAAACCATAGGCAATACAAGTTCTAAATTGCACCAAGCTGATCAGGAGGTAATAGATTGAATATCAAGGATTTTAGCGCTCTTCGTATCAGTCTGGCATCGCCAGAACAAATCCGTGCCTGGTCTCACGGAGAAGTGACCAAGCCCGAGACCATCAATTACCGCCGCCTGAGGCCAGAAAAGGACGGCCTGTTCTGCGAGGCCATCTTCGGGCCGACCAAAGACTGGCAGTGCTACTGCGGCAAGTACAAGCAGGTCCGCTATAAGGGTATCGTTTGTGACCGCTGTGGAGTGGAAGTAACCCGTTCCTCGGTCAGACGGGAGCGTATGGGACACATCGAGTTGGCCGCGCCAGTGGCTCACATCTGGTATACGCGCCGGGTGCCTAGCCATCTGGGGTTGCTCCTCGATATTTCGCGTCGAAATCTGGACCGTGTCCTATACTTCGCACAGTATGTGATCACTAAAGTAGACGAGGAGGCGCGCGGCAAAGCCCTGCGCCGTCTCGACGAGGACCTGGCCCGGGAGCAAATCCGTCTGGAGAAAGCCACCCAGGAGCAGATTGACGAAATCAAGTTACGCCTGGCTGAGGAAATCGAGAAAGTAGAAGAGGCTAGGGAAGCCACGGCCCAGCGTTTGGATGAACAGTTGGCCTCAGCTATCGAATCGGTCATGAAAGAGGCCCAGACCTTGCAAGGCAAAATAGAGGACCGTCAGGGCAAGAAGGTCCGTGCCCCGCTGGTTTTCTCCCCTTCATCAGTGACCATCATCGAGAAAGGAGAGGAGGTGGGACGCGAACACCTGGCCCTCCTGAATGAAGTGGTGCAGTCCAGGCTGAGCGAAATCAAAGCTGAAATTGAGACCGCACAAGAGAACAACCGAATCCTCATTGAGGCTCAGATAGACCAACTGCGCCACGCTGCTGATAAAGAGATCGAAGCCCGGGAGGATACGCTGGCTCAGCAAGTAGAACGTCCCAGAGCAGCGGCCGAGGCGAATCGCACCGAGGTGATGAGTCTGGCTCCGTTGCAATTTCTGAACGAGTCTCGCTACCGAGATCTGGACAAAAAATGGGGGCACATTTTCTCGGCCAAGATGGGAGCTGAGGCCTTCTACGATATCCTCAAGGAAATGGACCTGGACGCTATGGCCAAGGAATTGCGGGCTGAGATCAAGACTACACGCTCCAAGCAGATACGCAAGAAAGCTACCAAACGTTTGCGAGTGGTGGAGGCCTTCCGCAAGTCAGGCAACCGACCCGAATGGATGATCTTGACCGTGCTGCCTGTTATCCCCCCGGACCTCAGACCCATGGTCCAGTTGGACGGAGGACGCTTTGCCACATCGGACCTTAACGATCTCTATAGGCGGGTCATCAACCGCAACAACAGGCTGAAAAGGCTGTTGGAGCTGGGTGCGCCTGATGTCATCGTGCGCAACGAGAAACGCATGCTCCAGGAAGCGGTGGATTCCCTCATTGATAACAGCCGTCGCGGCAAGGCAGTCTCAGCCCGAGGCCGACGACAGCTCAAATCGCTGTCGGATATGCTCAAGGGTAAACAAGGGCGTTTTCGCCGCAACCTCCTGGGCAAGAGGGTGGACTACTCCGGCCGTTCGGTCATCGTCATCGGACCGCATCTGGAACTGCATCAATGTGGCCTGCCCAAAGGGATAGCCCTGGAACTCTTCCGGCCCTTTGTCATCCGCAAGCTGGTGGAGTACAATTATGCCGCCAACGTGAAGGGAGCTAAGCGCATTGTCGAGCAGGCGCGGCCTGAGGTCTGGGAAGTCCTGGAGGAAGTGATCAAAGAACGGCCCGTTCTCCTCAACCGGGCTCCTACCCTACACCGCCTGGGCATCCAGGCTTTCGAGGCTGTCCTGGTAGAGGGCAATGCTATCCAGATCCATCCCCTGGTTTGCACAGCTTTCAATGCTGACTTTGATGGAGACCAGATGGCCGTCCATATCCTCCTCTCCAAGGCAGCCGTTGAGGAAGCACAGAAACTGATGCTCTCTACGAAGAACCTCTTGCTCCCGGCCAGTGGGGAACCTGTCGTCGGCCCGTCCAAAGATATGGTGCTGGGCTGCTACTACCTGACCATGGAACGAGAAGGCTGTCGTGGGGAGGGCAAGGTCTTCGCTAACCTGGAAGAGGTGGCCCTGGCGTATGATTTGGGCAAGGTTGATCTTCACACCAGGATCAAGGTCTATGGGGTCACCGACAAGCCAATGCGACGCAAAAAACTCATTGAGACCACAGTCGGCCGTGCCCTTTTCAATGAGGCCCTACCAGAGGAACTGCGTTTCGTCAACGAAGTAATGGACAAGAGCAAGCTCAAGGATCTGGTGGCCCGGTGCTATCAGCAACTAGGGCCAGTGGAGACGGCCAAATTTGTGGACAAGATCAAGGACATAGGCTTCAAGTACGCCACTCAATCGGGTTTGACCATTGCCGTGAGCGATATTACCGTACCGGAGGCCAAGGCGGAAATCCTGGAGCAGGTGACCGACGAAGTCAACGCTGTAGAACACCAATATCGGCGCGGTCTCATTACCGAAGATGAACAATACGTCAAGACCGTGGAGCTCTGGACCAGAGCTACTGACGAGATAACTGAGGCTGTCGCCCAAAGCCTGGACCCCACCAGTCCCATCCGGGCGATGGCTGTCTCAGGAGCAACCAAAGGAGGCTTCCAACCCATCCGGCAGTTGGCTGGCATGCGTGGTTTGATGGCTGATCCTTCGGGTCGTATCATCGCTCTGCCTATCCGTTCCAACTTCCGTGAGGGCCTGACAGCCTTGGAGTACTTTATCTCCACCCACGGCGCTCGTAAGGGCCTGGCCGACACAGCCTTGCGCACAGCCGATGCCGGCTATCTGACACGACGCCTGGTAGATGTGGCTCAGGACATCATCATCAATGCTCAGGACTGCGGCACCCGAGCCGGTATCTGGGTGCGAGGGTGGGACGCTTCCAGAGGTAATGCGGGCCTGGCGCAACGGATCTTGGGACGGATAGCAGCAGCACCCGTAGTGGCTCCTGGCGATGGGCAAACCATCGTGGAAGCAGGGCAGAAGATCGAGGAAGAGCAAGCCCAAGCCATCGAACAGGCAGGCATAGAAGAGGTCTATGTCCGTTCGCCTCTGGCTTGTGAGCTCCGAAATGGCGTGTGCGCCATGTGCTACGGCCGCGATCTGGCCCGAGGTGAACTGATCGAGGTAGGGGAAGCAGTGGGCATCATCGCCGCTCAATCTATCGGCGAGCCGGGTACGCAGCTCACTCTGCGTACCTTCCATACGGGTGGTGTGGCCGGCACGTCCGACATCACCCATGGCCTGCCTCGGGTACAGGAGCTCTTCGAGGCTCGCAATCCAAAAGGAGAAGCCATCATATCTGACATTGATGGCGTGGCCGAGATCATCCATGAGGATGGACTGCGCCGTATCAGGGTCGTTTTCGGTGAGGTCTTCGAGGACAAATACGACATCAAATACGGCTGGAAAATCCTGGTGGAAGACGGCGACGAGGTGGAGGCTGGCGCTCCTCTGGCCAGCCGTGGGGAGCGCGAGATAGTGGCTACGGCCGGAGGCAAAGTCTCACGGGAGGACCGCCAGATCGGGATACGCTACGAGCGGCGCGAGGAGCGGGAGTATGAGGTGCCATCGGCCGCCCGCTTGCTGGTGGAAAATGGCCAAAAGGTAGTAGCTGGTCAGCAACTGATCGAGGGCTCCCTTAACCCGCATCGAATCTTGCGCATCCTGGGACGAGAGGCAACTCAGGGCTATCTGCTGGAAGAGATACAAAAAGTCTATCGTTCTCAAGGGGTGAACATTAACGATAAGCACATCGAGATGATCATCCGCCAGATGCTGAAAAAGGTACGTGTGGTCTCACCGGGTGATACTACCTTCCTCCTGGGAGAACTGGTGGACCGCCTCGTTTTTGCCGACGTTAACGCTAAAGCGGCTGCGGCTGGTGAACAGCCTGCTACGGCTCAGCCAGTCCTGTTGGGAATAACCAAAGCTGCCTTGAACACCGACAGTTTCCTTTCTTCTGCATCCTTCCAACACACCATCAATGTTCTGGCCAATGCGGCCATCGAAGGCAAGGTGGATCAGTTGCTTGGCTTGAAGGAGAACGTGATCATCGGCAAGCTTATTCCGGCTGGAACGGGCTTTCGGGATAGTGAGAGACACCGTCCCGTGGTCGGAGCCAGGAGGGAGGAGAAAAGCATAGAGGCTGCTGAACTATCTTTAGTTGACGAAGCCTCCCTCTTTGCTGAAGAAATCGAAGATGAATTGGAAGGGGAAAGGATCTCAGAGGAAATATAGAGAGCTTGCCGAGCGGAAAGGGTTGTAGTTAGAAAAGGGCAGCGTCCAGATCAATCTGGATGCTGCCCTTTTTGGTGTTAGGCGGGGATATAGTTTTTCAGGGCCCTCTTGCTATCTGGCTCCGGAGAGCAAACGCAATGGCAGCTCTAACAGGTGATGAAGTAGGCGCTGTCCCAAAGAGAGCTGTTTCAGACAGGTCAGGCTGGAGTTATAGGCCAAGATGGCCTCCAGCCATCTCCTTTGACGAAGGCGAACGGTGCTCAAGGCACGCCAGGTGACGCTCTCAGCTTGGCTATCTCCTAGCCGGTGGAAAAGAGTGAGGGCATCCTTGAAATGTTGTGCCGCTTTCTCAAGCTGGCCGCTGGCTCTGTAAAGACTTCCCAGATTGCCCAAGGTCTGCGCCTGGCCGTCTACATCCTCCATGGTGATGAAGGCCTGGTGGGCCTCCTCCAGGGCCTTAGCTGCCTCTGGCCAGCGTTCCTGCTGGTAGTAAATGACACCCAGGTTGTTAAGCACCTCGGCCGCGCCATGCTGGTCTCCCTTCTCGATGTAAAGCGAATGGGTCTCGACAAAGCAAGCGATAGCCTCATCAAGAGCTCCCTGTCGGTAGTGACGTAGGCCCTCTTCCCTCAGCGCTTGTGGTTCAGTCATCTCAGTCTTTCAGCTTTGCCCAATGGGACTCGGAGCGTGACCACAGTACCTCGCTCCGGTTCGACTTGACTGGATTCGATGGCCAGGAACCCGTCTATCAACTCTGCCCGTTCGTGCATGTTCAACAGGCCAAAGCTGCCTCGCTGATCATAGTCTCGCTCGACGGCTTTCACATCGAAGCCCTGGCCGTCGTCTTTGACACCGACAACAAGTTGGTCCCTGTCAACGGCAAGGTTGAGCCACACGTTCCTGGCATGGGCGTGTTTTTTGACATTGTTGATAGCCTCCTGAACGATGGAGAAGATGGTGCCAGCCACTTTGGGATCGAGTTGTGAATCGAAATTGCCGACATCCAAGTGGACGGCGAACTCATCGCTATCTCGCAATTGGTTGACATAGGATCGCAAAGCGGGCACCAACCCCTGGCTTTCCAAGATGACAGGGCGCAATTCGAAGAGGACCATGCGTGCCTCACGGGTGGCCTGATGCACCAGTTTGCGCAAGGCGTCGAGTTCAGCGAAGACAGCTTCTGGTTTCAGTTTCAGCAAACGCCCGATGTGCTCGACGTCCATAGCGATGGCCGCTAAAAGCTGAACAGCACCGTCGTGCAGCTTGCGAGACAGCTCCTTTCTCACATCATCCTGAGCCTGAATGATCTTGTCACGCTCCTCCCGTAAGCTTCGATACAATCGCGCATTCTCGATGGCAATAGCCGCCTGGGTGGCCAGGGTCAGCATCAATCTCAAGTCCTCCTCATCAAAGCCATTGGTCGAGAATTTGTTCAGCACTTCTAGGACACCGATGGTCTTGCCCTTGATCTGCAAGGGCACAGCAGCGATGGATCTTGTGAGCGCGCCCGTGTGCATATCAGCCTTTCGACTGAAGCGCTCGTCTTTGCTGACATCGTTGACGATCACTGGCTCGCCATGCGTGGCTACCCACCCCGCTATTCCTTCATCCAGGCCAATCCTCTGGCGAGGCACCACGGCTCCTTTTGCTCCATGGGTGGCTTCGAAAACCAATTCATTTGAATCTTCATCCATCAGCATCAGGGCCGAAGCGGCGGCATCAATCACAGTGGTGGTTAATTGCAAAGTATCGTTCAGCAGCTTAGTCAGGTCAAAAGTCGAAGCCATGGCCTGCCCTACCTGATAGAGCAACCCCAGTTGGCTCAAGCGTTGCTGAGTTACTGCAAGTTCCTCGGTGAGTTGGGCCATGTTACTGATGCCCCGCACAAAGCGGATCAAGACCTGGTGCTGATAATTGTCTGGCTCCTGCCCCGGCTCAAATATCAGGCCTATGGAGCCGATGACTTTGACCTGGCTCAGAAGGGGTATGGTCAGCAGAGTCAATCCGCTATCAGACAGAGGATGGATGCTGATGGGCGACAGGCGAGGTGTTTGTATTTCCCAAGTCGAATTTATCCTGTTTTCTATGGTCTTTTCCCAACGGGTGATTTGCTCGGCAGCTTTATCAAAATCAAACTCACCTTGCCTGATGTGCAATGGAGGGACCCTGGCAAAGATCAAAGAACCGGCTTTGGCATTAAAAGTCCGTATCATCAAAGCCAGCGCATCGGTCAGCAACTCTTCCAAATTGCAACGAGTGGCCAACTCGATGAAATGATCCAGAGGTATCAAGCTCGCCGCTCGCTGCTCAAGGGATTGTTCTTGCCTCATTCAGCCTTCCCTACAATGTTTCTAAGCTGTGCCTGCCTCAGCCGGGCGTGAGCGGTTCAGAAAGTGATGTCTAGCAAAGTCTCAGCAATCTGGCGCAGGACGTCAACTGACAGGGTGCCAAGTTTCATGGCTATCCGGATATAGAGAGCGTTTGTCGGATTTGAGACAAAGTCCCTGACGTCTGGAGGCAACTCAGCAAAGGTCTCCGCACCTCTCACTTCTTTTGGAGCCTCTCTACTGAGTGGAGTCGTCTGCTCGTCCAAGAAATAAGTAATAGGCACATCCAAGAAATCAGCCAGGGCTTCCAGTTCGGGCAGAGGGATACCCCTTTGCCCCCGTTCATATTGAGATATCCTCTCCGCTGAGCAACTGAGAGCCTCGGCACATTGCCTCTGGCTCTTGCCAGCGTCGAGACGGGCCTGGCGTAGCAAGACACCAATGATCTTACGGCGTATGGTCATGATCTCGTTAACAGGCCGTTCCATCTCCTCTTCCTCAGGGATGGCATCCTTGTCCCAGAAATAGGTAATAGGCAAACCGAGGAAATAGGCCAGCACCTCCAACTGGGGCAAAGTGATGTCCTTACGGCCATACTCAAACTGGGAGATTGTATCGGGTGAGCAATCTAGCACCGCCGCACAGTCCTTCCGGCTCTTTCCAGCCTTGATACGGGCGTTGCGCAGCAGGACACCTATGATCTTGCTGCGGATGGCCATTGCCTCTCTAGTATACATGGGGCTCTCCTCATCTTTAACCACCGGGTGAATTCTACTTTATTATATCACAATCACAGGTTATCTACAATATCAGAGAATTAAAAAAGCCACCCACACTCGTGAATGGCTCTGTTGGGCAACTCATCGCTTCGCCTTTGCCCCCTGGTTACCTTCGCCAAAGACATCTGCGCTAGGGCAGCTTCAATTCCTTCTTCCAGGGGAAAACAGGCACAAGGAGTTGAGCCTTACGAAGCACTGCGATCAGCAAAGACACGAATGAGGGTCCTTAGGATGATTTTGAAGTCCAGGAGAAGGGACCAGTTCTCTGTGTACCACAGGTCGTACTTGGTTCGCTCGGCAATGGAGGTATCGCCACGCAGCCCATTGACCTGGGCCCAACCGGTGATGCCCGCTTTCTCCCGGTGCCGATCCATGTAGCGAGGGATGCTCTGTCGGAACTGCTCTACAAAGACAGAGCGCTCCGGCCTTGGCCCCACCAGGCTCATCTCACCCAGAAGCAC
>Ga0315308_1000592_pt1 | contig 20459 bp, 17 predicted proteins | sample TDP3_MG_FD_203078 | JGI IMG/M metagenome (GOLD analysis project Ga0315308, IMG submission 203078) | Freshwater sediment microbial communities from Lake Towuti, South Sulawesi, Indonesia - TDP3 | ecosystem: Environmental > Aquatic > Freshwater > Lake > Sediment | place: Indonesia: South Sulawesi... | reverse complement strand
CCTCCCCCCCCTCCTGCCTATCCGCCGCCTGCCCCTGCCTATCAACCGCCATCTCCTCAGGCGCCTGCTCCCAGGCCGCCTGCGGTAGAGGAAGATATCCCTTCCGGCAAGCCGGCAGAGATTGGTATCCTGAACGGAAGCGGCGCTCCGAAGGCAGCGGAGGGCGTTGGGAAGATCCTTCTCATTAATGACATGAACCTTGTGAGCATGGGTAATGCGAAGAGGTCCAACTACCGCACTTCAACCGTGTATTACCACAAGGGCTTCAAGGACCAGGCAGAGAAACTTGCCGGGATATTGCCCAAGAGACCACAGGTTGAAAAGTCTTCAGAATACCAATGGGATATCACGATCGTCGTTGGAAAAGATTTGGCCAAGTAAGTGGAGACTCTGCGAGCGATCACAAAAAGGGCCTGTTTGTGTATTGTCGTAGTTTTGATCCTTTATCCCGAATGTGTCATGGGCTTTACGCCTTTAAAATTTAAACCCTCCCTTACGATCACGGAGTCAATGGAGGATAATGTTTTGCTTCCCTCTGGAGGGGACAAATCAGACACTGTCACCACGGCTCGTCCAGAGGTGTCTTTGACCTTCCCTTTTAAAAGGGCAGAAGGCAAGCTCTCTGGAGGAATGACATATGTTTACTCACAGAAGTATGAAAAATATAAATCGTCTGACATTCCGAACAAAGAGAAGCTGAGGACATTAACTGGTGATGCACTTGCCTCCCTGTCCTTTTATTTTCTGAAGGATTTCCTTTTTGCTTTTAGTTACAATTATGCTGCGGTTCCGATCTACCTCTACCTGCCGAGTGATGCCCCTGCGAATATTACACAGATGAGCGAGGGCCGGGGTTCTATTACCTTTCAACATTCATTTTCACCACGCACATCGTTTACAGCAGGATACAGTGCAGCCATATCCAGTTATTCGGAACCTGTTGGAGGACAGTCTGTCTCTCATAATGCCGATGTTGGCTTTAAATGGGGCTTCATAAGGCCCATTGGGCTTCTTCTGAAGTACGCTGTCTTATCCACCGTTTATGACAACGATATACGTTCGGATACCACGATCCAACAGCCCACGGTTGGGCTTATAAGCTCCATTAAGAATCTTGAGGGAGAGGTTAGCGTTGGATATCAGATCATCAAATGGGATCAGGGGGGAACCGAGACAGGAAACGTTGCGCTTGCGAAGGTAAAATATGGAGGAAAAATTGCAAAGGTTTCTTTGGATGGCATTCATAGGACCACCATTGACATCATGGGAAGGGAATACGGGGACACAGGGGGTGGGCTGTCTCTCTCCGTTTTGATTGGAAGCAGGGTGGAGCTAATGTGCGAGGGCCGGGGTGGAGAGCAGGAATTCGAGGAGCCTCCTATAAAGCGTCAATACCTTCAAGCGGGAGGAGGGATTACTTTCAAGGCGACAAAATGGCTCTTTACTACTGCGGGATACACTCATTTTCAATCCAAAGGCGAAGACGAAGATGAAGAATACACAAATAATATTGTTAGTCTCTCTCTGAGATTAGGGCTGTGACATTATTCCTGTCTGTTTCCCTCTGCCTTTTTCTTTCAGTGTCCCAACCCGTGGGAGACTACACTGTTGGACCCGGCGACATCCTGAAGGTTGAGGTATGGGGCGAAGAGGATCTTTCCGGCTTGTTCACGGTTTCACCCAGGGGGACAATAAAAAACATCATGCTGGGAGAGGTAGAGGTTAAGGGCCTCACTCCCTCTGCTATAGAGAAAAAGCTTGTTTCTCTTCTCAAAAAGGACTTTCTGAAAGAACCCAGGGTCAAGGTCCTGATTGAGGAGTATCACAGCCAGAAAACCTTTGTCCTCGGAGAAGTTGCCAAACCCGGGCCCTACATCCTCAGGGGTTCAAGACGACTGCTGGATGTCCTTCTGGATGCTGGAGGACCAACATCCTCTTCAGGAGATAAGGTTTCCATCCTCAGAAAAACAGGCGAGGAGGACGGAGCCGGCAGCGAGAAGCTCGAACAGATATCCGTGAATATACAAAAGCTTTTTCTTGAGGGCGATCTCTCCCAGAACATTCCGATAAAATCTGACGATATCATATATGTTTCAAGAATTGAGAGGGGAGACTTTACCTCGCGTTTTTTTGAAAAGAAGCTCAATGTTTATTATGTTGTTGGCGCTGTCAAATCTCCAGGCGCTTTTGAGATGAAAGAAGGATATACAATTCTCAATGCGATCCTTTCCGCAGGCGGCCTCAGTGAGCAGGCATCTCCCAACAGTACAAAACTTGTTCGAGGAGAGGGTGAAAACAAGCAGGTTCTGACCGTGAAGATGGGAGATGTGATGGAAAAGGGGAAAAAGGAGAAGGATGTCCCTCTGCAGGCCGGAGACCTGATTATTGTCCCGGAGAGTTGGTTCTGAGGCAATGCAACAGACACTGAGTAGCACCTTTGATGAATATTTAAAAATCCTCTACAAGAGGAAAAAGGCTGCCATTTCCTGTTTCATCTTCTTTTTTGGCCTGATGGCGCTCTTCACATACAGGCAGATTCCTATCTATCAAGCCAGGGCGAAGATTGTCATAGGTCACGAAGGTCCTCAAAGGGTTCCCCTGGAGGAGCTTCTTTCCCTGCCGGAGGGTTCGTTTCTTCCGACACAGATTGGGATACTGACGAGTGAACCGATCATTTTGGGAGTGATTCGGTCCCTTAAGCTTGTGGAGAAATATCCACAGACCACTGAAGAGAGGTGGATTGATATTATCAAGGGGATAACAAGGATAGATAGGCAAGGGGACTCTCGAATATATATGATTGTAGTAGAGTCTTCTTCTCCCGATCTTGCCCGGGACATTGCCAATACCTATTGTGAGGTCTATATCCAGCATACAGTTGAACGAACTGTTGAGGCATCCCGGAGATCACTACTTTGGCTTACTGAGCAGGCAGCAGACCTTAAAAAAAGGCTTGAGGAATCAGAATTGACCTTGGTGAAATACCTTGATGAGAACAGCGGTATTTCCTTTGACGGCGAGAAAAGCGAGGGTGAGGGGGATTCTTTCAATAGGGACTCGGGAGCACTCAAGAGCCTTTATTCCCAGCTCATGAATTATGAGCTTGAGATCAGGAGGCTCTCGCAAAAATACAAGGATACACACCCTAAGATTATCAAGCTCCGATCGGACATTGGGAATGTCCGGAGCCTCATTGCTCAGGAGAAGAAACGCCTGAGCGGGGCCCAAAAGGCGCGAATCCAGTATGATATTTTAAAGAGGGAAGTTGACCTGAACAGGAGCCTCTATAGTCTTCTGGTGAAGGAGGCAAAAGAGACCAAGCTTGTGGGCGAAGTATCGTCCTTCCCCATTTCTATCTTGGAGCGTGCAAAGACCCCCACATATCCGATACGTCCTCAGAAGAGGAAGTCCATTTTAACGGGTTTTCTGCTTGGCATCTTTCTGGCTTTGGGTATGGCCTTCGCCCAGGAGCTTTTGGATAGGAGCATTAAAAATGAGGAGGAGGTTGAGAGATACCTGAAGCTCCCGCTCCTGGGAGTGATCCCCAGGGTCAAGGTAAAAATTAAGGGGACAAGTTTTCCCATACTGGAGGATCCATTTTCCCATGAATCAGAGGTCTGGAGATTGCTCAAGGCAAACATTAAATTCTCAGCACCCCAGGGAGAGCTGAGGGTCCTTCTGGTCACATCCACTGGTCCAATGGAGGGCAAAACAACACTTGCCAAGAACCTGGCCGTCACACTGGCCCAGGGAGAAGACAATGTCATCCTTGTGGATGCCGACCTCAGGAAGCCCATGGTTCATAAGTCTTTTGAAGTGCCCCAGGAGCCCGGTCTCACGAACCTTCTGGTGGAGAAGGGAAAAAATTTGGAAGATGTTATTCAGCCGTCAGGCCTAAATAACCTGACCCTTCTGACATGCGGTTCTTCTTCTCCGAATCCCACAGAGCTGCTTGAGTCCAGGAGAATGAAGGAGGTTTTGGAGGCTTTAGAGAAGAGCTTCAATATGGTAGTTCTTGACTCTCCCCCTATTACCCTTGTCAGCGACGCTCTCATTCTGTCCTCTCTTGTTGACAGCGTCCTCTTGGTGGTTGAGGCTGGCAGGTTGTCCAGGGATACAATCCTGAAGGGACGGCTCCAGCTTGAAAAGGCCCGGGCAAAAATCTGCGGAATTGCTTTGAACAAGGCTAAGATAGAGAAGGGGGGTTATTATTACAGCAATTACTACTACAGAAGAGAGGAAAAGACTCTTTAAAAGGTTTTTCACCACTTCAGAAGAAATACTTTTACTTGGCATAATCGCACTCTCTCCGATTTTTTATGGAAGCGTTGAGGTCTGGTCAAAAACAGCCCTCCATCTCGGAGTCCTGGTGCTCCTTCTCTTGAGCATGCTCGAAGGGGTTTATTCGGAGGAAATAACCTTCAAAAGGACCTCAATCGATCTCCCGATGCTCTTATTCATTGCCTACGGCATTTTAAATACATTTACTTCCCTTTATTGGGCGGCTTCCCGTGACGAACTTTTCCTCCTCTGTGATTTCGTTATTGTCTATATTTTTGGCGTGAAGATTCTCTCGCGTGAGAAAAACACGCTGCGGTTTTCAATGTCTGTTGTCATTCTATCTGCTGTATTGTCCTTATACAGCATCGTTGCGCTTCTTTCCTCCCAGGCAAGCACTGCTATCAGGGGACCGTTTGTCAATCAAAACCATTTTGCAGGCTGGCTTGAGATGTGCCTTCCCCTATCGCTCTCGCTGGCCTTCTTTTCGCACGGGGAAAGAAAGGGCTACAGGCCATTGTTTTTCTTCTCTTCCATTCTCATCGGACTCGCACTCCTATTAACGCTGTCCAGGGGCGGGGTTGTGAGCATGGCGTGTGCATTGGTTATTTCCTCCCTTTTTATGGTCTCCACAGGCCTCATATCGGTTCGCTCCGCCACCATTCTATTATTTCCCATGGTCCTCCTTCTTTTTGGATACCTCACAGGGCTTGATCCGCTTATAAGGAGATTTTCCCTAAGGGATGTGGGTATCTCAAGTGCAGCAAGGTTTTCAATGTGGTCTGCTGCGGGACAGATTTTCCTCCAGCATCCCCTGATGGGGAGCGGCATGGGGACATTCGTTTGGCTCTATCCCCGGTTTCGTCCAATGGAGGTCATCAACAAGGTTGACCATGCTCATAACGAATACCTTCAGATCCTTGCAGAAATGGGCGCTGTGGGATTTCTCCTGATGGCAGTCTGCGCATATGTATTCTTCAGGTCCTTTTTCCGAACCTTTACCGAAAGGCACGATCCCGAGATGAAAGGGGTTTCGCTGGGAGCGCTCACAGGGGTTATTTGCCTGTCCTTCCATAACCTAATGGATTTCAACCTCCATGTTCCTTCCAATGTAGTCCTATATGCGGCCGAGGCAGCTCTTGCAATTATTGCCATCAACACGAGGCTGAGGCCCGCCCATGAGTGCCTTGTTCCTGAAACGGTCATCCCACTGAGGGGATGGAAAAGGATTGCCTCTGGAGTACTTGTTGTCTCTCTCTCAATTGTCTGGGGCTGGGTCCTGCTTAGGCCTGCCCTGGCAAATCATTATTTTTCACGGGGGACCACCATGGCCGATGTCAGCAAGGCGGTCGAACTTGACAAGGGCAGGGCAGAGTATCACTGTTCCCTTGGCAGGGCGTTCTATCGCATTCCTGCACCGCTGTTGGAACGGGATGACCTTGTCAGGAAAGGGGTTAAGGAGATGGAAGTCGGTATAGCGCTTAACCCGAAAGACCCTGACTGCCGCTGTGACCTGGGATGGATGTTCTTCACGCTCGGCCTTCTTGAGAAGGCAGAGGAACAGACAAGGGCTTGTGTTGAGCTTGACCCAAACAATCTTTCCTATCATCAGATCTTCGGAAATATCTATTTAAGGATTGGAAAGAGGGACAAGGCCATCGAGGAGATGAAGAAGGCTGCCTCAATTTATCCTCCCGGGCTTACAGGTTTGCTTGAAGAGCTGTATCCTTACCGGCTTGAGACATCGGAGCTTCAGGAGATCGTTCCGAACAACCCTGAAAGCCTCCGGCAGTTTGCCACCTACCTTGGGTCAAGAGGGAAAAAGGACGAGGCCATTGGAATTCTTGAGAAGGCGCTTGCCATGGCTCCAGATGACAAGACAACCATTAAATACCTTGTAGATTCTTACAGAGAGAACAACCAGAAGGAAAAGGCAATAGCCACCCTGCGGCATGCTCTGGAGAGGGAGCCATCTAACGGTGAGTTCCATCGCTTCCTCGCAGACCTCTTGGCAGATGTGGGACAGTACGAAAAAGCTATTGCAGAGTACCGGCAGGCTTTATCGCGGAACCCCTCTGACCTGGTCGCCTGCCGCAACCTTGCCTCGCTCTACAGAAAGCATGGAGAGAAAGAGAAGGCGCAGGCCGTGCTCAGCGAGGGCACACAGAACAATCCGGAGAGCGGCTCATTCTTCCTTGAGCTTGCAGTGTTTTACAGGGAAGAAGGGAAATGGATCGAGTCCCTCCAGACAGCGAAAAAGGCAGCGCTCAAGGAGCCGAGGAGGGAGGACATAAGGGCTTTCTTGGCAACGCTATATATTGACAGGGGCATGGATTACGAGGCCATCATTGAGCTCAAGGAGATCCTTAATGTGAATCCGGGGAACATCGGGGTCAAGCTCTGGCTCGGCAGCATATACGAAGGGATTGACCTTTTTCCCCAGGCGCGTCAGATCTACGAGGAGATCCTTGCAGCGGATCCGAACAACCAGCAGGCAAAGGAAAGGCTCCAGAAGCTTCCTTCCACTCCTTGACCTAAAACGTGATCATCCTCTGGTCATTGCGAGGAGCGTAGCGACGAAGCAATCTCACACAAAATACCCCTCCCAATAGTTTCATTCTATCTGTCACGGAAGTGGAGATGCTTACACCCAAAAGGTAATGCTTGACTATTTGCCTTATATTATCTACTCTTTGATGAGGTGCCGGGGTAGCTCAGGTAGTAGAGCTCAGGACTGAAAATCCTGGAGTCGGGGGTGCAAGTCCCTCCCCCGGCACCAGCTTTTATTTGGGCTGTGCCCAAACTCACTTTTACCTACTTGATGTTCGGTGTATATTAACTAAAAAAGTGGTAAAAAGAATAATATCCATCAAGAAAAGGGGTACTCATGAAAAGCTATGTATTCTATGGAGATGATCTTGTAGGAGTAGATTTTCCTTCTGATCTTGAAATAATTAAAGCCCTGCCAGCTGTTGAACCGTTAAGAGATGTAAGAAGCGCTGTTTTTGAGGCTCTTTTAAGTCCAATTGGATTTCCAGCTATTGATACCCTAATTAAACCAGGCATGAAACTCGTAATTGCATTTGATGATGCGTGTCTGCCTATTCCTCCAATGGCAAGTGACATAAGAAAGCTCATAATAGATATTGTTGTTGATATGGCTAAGAAAAAAGGTATCAAAGAGGACAACATAAGGTTTATCTGCGCAAATGGGCTTCATAGAAAATGGACCAAACACGAGATAGCGCATCTTATTGGCAAAAGGGCTTATGGAAAAAATGTGGTCTCGCACGATGCAGAGGATCCTGACGGCATGGTTTATGTTGGCAAGACACATGATGGCTATGATGTAGATGTCAATAAGGCAGTTATTGAAAGCGATCTCGTGATTTATGTAAATGTAAACTGGGTGAGTATGAATGGCGGGTGGAAAAGTATAATTGTTGGTTTGGGCAGCTTAAGAAGCATCAATCAGCATCATAATACAAGCGTAATTGAAAAAAGCGGCACCTTGATGCAGCCTGAAACATCCCTAATGCATGAAATTATAAATAGCATGGGCATGCTTGTTAAAACAAAGGCTCAGGTATTTCAAATAGAGACTGTTCTTAACAATGACATATGGGGAGCTTATGAGAGAGCTGTTATTCCTTTAATGAGCGCAGTTAGATTCTTTCCTCAGACTCTCAAAGGTACATTAAGAAGACTCATGCGCAGCTATTACAAACCGATTGCAATAAACGCTGGTTCACCCGAGATGGTTCATAAGCACACCCTTAAAGAGCTCTATAGACAGCAAAATGTGAAGGTTGAAAGTCAAGCTGATGTTGTTATTGTTGGGGTTCCAAACCTTTGTCCATATAGCGCTTTTTCAGAAATCAACCCTGTTTTGTTTTTTAATCTTTTGCTTGGGTATATTTTTAATTTCTATCATAATAAGCCAGTACTTAAAAAAGGGGGCGTTCTTATAGCTCTGAATCCTGTGCTTGAGAGATTTAACAGCAGGCATCATCCCTCATACATTGAATTCTATAACCGCATTCTGCCAATGCGCAAAACGCAAAGTCCTGAGGATCTGGAAAATAGGTTTGCAATGGAATTTGCAGAAAAACCAGCTTATATCTCAAAATACAGGTTTGAATACGCGTATCACGGTATTCATCCTTTCTATGCCTATGGCATGGGAATGCGATATATGAATTATATAGGAAAGGTGATTGTTGTAGGCGCAAGAAACAAAGATGTAGTTGAGATTCTTGGGTTTGAGCAAGCGCCTGACATAAAAAGCGCTTTGGCTAAAGCAGAAAGTTTTCTTGGCAAAACAGGCAGGAGAGTGCTTTTAGATATACCGCCTCTCTTTGTGAGCGAGCTCTCGTAAAAGGAAAACGTTTAGGTGACCGGTCCCCATTCTTGTGCCCAAACTGTCCCCGATCGGGGGTGCAAGTCCCTCCCACGGCACCATTTTGTTCAATACAATAGCTGCTCCCCTTTACCCCAACCTCGTTGTTGAATATAATGGAATACAAAGGATTTCAGGGATATGAAGAATAAAATTTTTATTGCGAGTCTAATATGCGTGTTGTGTTTCGCCTGTTATTATCAGTCAAGACCTAAAGAACCGGTTATATTACCAAACCCTGGCTATCAGGGAGGCTATGTAGATGCCTTCTTGTGGACAGCACTTTATGTTGTGGACAATATTGCATATCTTGCAGCGGAAGGATTAAAAGAGCCTTTCTGCACGGGAGTTGTGAAGGAAATGGACGGGAAACAACCACTGTCAGGGGCATTGGTCATGGTTCGTATTCCTAAATCCGGCAAGATGTTTATGGTGAACACTCAAAAGGATGGATCATTTAACATCAATTTGAGAAAGTTATGGGCCGGATCCCAAGAGGTTCAAATCACCGCATTGGCAAAGCAGCATGGACGGGCAGTAACCATTGCTGGACGTGAATACTGCCAGGATCTTGTCCTGGAACTCCCATTGTTGTCTGAAAAAGAATGGCAGGCCTTTCAGGATAAATATGTGGATCCCATAATAGCTTCGGCCAAAGGACCGATGTGGGATGTTGATGTGCAGAGTCGAGAAGAGTTGGATTCTTTTGCAAAAACCCTTTAATGCATACAACTTCTTGACCTGAATAAGTATCTTAATTTATATTGACTCCATGAAGGATTGGATGACCACAAAGGAACTCGCAGCCTATCTTAATGTCAACGAGAAATTGGTCTACGAACTGATTGAAAAACGCGGTCTTCCAGGGACAATCATCACTGGAAAGTGGCTTTTCAAAAAGGAGCTTGTTGACCTCTGGCTGGAGCAGAGCATGCAGAACACGAGCTTTCACCTGTCACGGCTGACTGATGTCCTGCTCGTCTCGGGAAGTAATGACCTGCTTCTTGAAAGGACCCTGATGAAGATCCTGCCGACCCTGTCCTTTTATTCCTACTGCGGGAGCATGCGGGGCATTGATATCGTCAAGGAGAAGAAGACCCACATGGCAGGGATACATCTCTACAGTGCTGAGAAAGGCAATTATAATGTTCCATTCCTCTCCAGCCTTTCGGATTATGTGCTCGTCAACTTTGCCTTCAGGCGCCAGGGAGCCCTGATAAGAAAAGAATTGTCAGAAGATATAAAGGGCATCAGTGATCTCGCCGGAAAAAGCAAGAAGCTTGTCAACCGGCAGAAGGGGTCTGGAACACGGGTCCTCCTTGATGAATTATTGAAAAAGGAGGGAATTCCCCCGGATGAAATCCCGGGGTATGAGAATGAAGTGACTTCCCACCTTGAGGTCGGCCTAAAGATCATGCGGGGAGAAGCGGATTTCGGCCTGGGAATTGAAACGGTTGTAAACCTCCTCAACCTATCTTTTATTCCCCTTGCCAGGGAGCGGTTTGACATAGTGATTCCCAAGGCATATTTCTTCATTCCACCTGTCCAGTCATTCCTTGATACCGTTCGTTCCAGATGGTTCAAGGATATCGCAAAGGAAATGGGCGGCTACGACACAGAGGAGTCTGGCAAGGTCCTCCACGAGGGATGATTAATAGATATCCCAACGCCTCCAAGTAATAATAAGTAATTTAAAGTTAGCCATCGTAAGTTCTTGACACAATTAGTCCTGTAATATAATATTGCATCCAAAATAGAGGTGGGAACATGAGAAAAACGATAGTTTTATGCCTGATATTCTTGATTTCAGCAGGACAGGCATTGGCTGCTGAGATTGACTCTCTTTCAAGGGCATCCACAACAGAGACAATAATTGTGCCTGCAGCCACTGTTGTGACAGAAACAACATCGCAGTTCCTATACGGTGATGAGAGCAAAGGCGTCACAATAGGCACGGACGGCTCGGACATGACAATAAGAATTCGCATTGTGCCGCGGTTTGAATACGGTGAGATCTTCACTGCGACGGACGGCAAGTCATATGTGCAGGGCAACGATATCTATTTCAGAAGGGCGCGCCTGGAGATGTCAGGTGCCCTTGTGTTCAAATCCATCAACTACAATTTGACCTTCTCAGCAGACAAATGGGATCAGGCAGGGGGGACCACAGCAACGGTAAAACTGTATAATGCTTACCTCGAATGGGATGCTGCAGACTATTTCTCTGTCCGGCTTGGAAAAGCGAAAGTTCCTTATTCGCGGATTTCGCTTATCCCGGACCAGACCCTGCTACTAATTGAATATCCCAGTTCAACCGATGATGCGACAAAACTCTTCGGGGGAACTGATCCTTATTATCAGCCCCACTTATTGGTCAAAGGCAGGGTGTTTGGCGGCGTGCTCTCCTATGAGCTTGCAGCCGGGGACGGATGGCAGAAGGGGGAGACAATCTATAAGAAGGGTGAATACAGCACCACGGACACGGCTGAAACAAAGGTTGCGAAGGGAGGAGCACTCACTGTTGCACGGATAGAGTTGTCGCCGCCGGGCTGGGCAGAGAAAAAAAGAATTGATGCTCCCCTGGGCGCGGGGAAGCACCTGACTCTTGGTGCAAATTATGTCGCTCAAAAAGGGATAGCATTTTACAACAACACTGCGAACCTTAATATCAAGGAAGACAGGGTCTTAATGGGATATGACCTGTCCGGTCATTACAAGGGATTCACGATGATGTATGAATACAACACTTGGAGCATCCGCCAAACTGCGGGAAGAAAAAAGGATGTGGCTCCCCGGGGATGGTTCGCCCAGGCCGGATACCTCATCCAGGCCCTAAACTTGAACATTGAGCCAGCAGCGCGGTATGAAATCTACAATCAAAACGGCAACAAGAGCGACATGCGCGAAAGGGTTATTACGGCAGGGCTGAACTGGTACCTTAAGGGCCACAGCCTGAAAATGGGGGCAAATTGGATCAACACCCGTTACGAGAAAAACGCAAAGGGCAACCTGTCCAACGAGGACAAGAAGGATGTTTTCCTTGTCCAATCGCAATTGTATTTTTAAGGGCCAAGACCATGAAGACAATGATAAATATCCTTTCCAGTGCACTGTTGATTGCAGTAGGCTATCTCTCCCCGGCAAGGGGTGCAGAGAATATCCTCATCCTGGCGACTACCACAAGCACATACGATACAGGGCTTCTTGATGTCCTTCTGCCCCCCTTTGAAAGCCAATGCAAGTGCAAGGTCAAGGTCATTGCCGTAGGCACAGGCCAGGCCTTGAGGACAGCAAGGGACGGCAGCGCCGATGTTGTCCTGGTCCACGACAGGGCTGCTGAGGATGAATTCGTTGCGGACGGCTTCGGTGTGAAGCGCTATGATGTAATGTTCAGCGATTTCGTCCTTGTTGGACCATTGGACGACCCGGCGAAGATCTCAGGAACAAAGGATGTCATGGGAGCGTTTGGAACCATATCGCGCTCTGGGGCGCTTTTCGCTTCCCGTGCGGACGAGTCCGGCACACATAAGAAGGAGCTGGCGATCTGGAAAAAGGTAGGCCTGACGCCTACTGGGCCCTCGTATCTCCAGGTGGGATCCGGGATGGCGGCGACGCTCCGTGTTGCGAGCGAGAAGGGCGCCTACTGCCTCACGGACAGGGGCACCTGGCTTGCCCACAAAAAGGAACTGACGAATTTAGCCGTTGCTGTAGAGAAGGACCCCATTCTCATCAATTATTACTCGGTAATTGCCGTGTCGCCGGAAAAGCATCCAGATGTTAATGTTGGAGCAGCAAAGAAATTCATCAAGTTCCTGACCGGTTCCCAGGGACAGAGGATCATCAGGAATTTCGGCAAGGACAAATATAGCGAGGCTCTTTTCTTCCCAAACGCCGGTAGAAATTAATGATGGAATTCATTTTCTCTCCAGAGCTCTTGGAAATCATAATTCTGTCCCTCTGGGTCAGCGGGGCAGGCACTTTGTTCGCATCCATCTTAGGCATTGCCCTGGGTTCAATCATAGCGCTGACGGAATTCAGGTGGAAAAGACTTGTCCTTGCGTTCCTTAACACATGGATGGCGCTTCCTGCAGTGGTCATCGGCCTCCTCGTCTATCTTCTGCTGAAGCGCAGCGGCCCCATGGGTGCACTCGGTCTTCTATACTCGCCGGGGGGGATGATAATAGCGCAGGCGATCCTCGCCACACCGATCCTTGCTGTCCTGACCACCTCAGCCCTTCAGGAAAAGGGGCGGCGAATTATTGATACGGCACACAGCCTTGGTGCCGGCTGGATCATGACCTGCATGACCGTTGTCCGTGAGGCGCGCTTTGCTGTTATTACAGCCGTCCTAACCGGGTTTTCCCGTGTCATTGGCGAGACAGGAATGACAATGATGGTGGGCGGAAACATCAAAGGCTTCACCCGCGTCATGACCACAACGATCGCCCTGGAGACAATGAAGGGCAATTTTGAAATAGGAATCACCCTGGGGATCGTCCTCGTCATTGTCGCCCTCATCATCAATCTTGCAATACAATTGGTCCGAAGGGTCCAGGCGTGAAGATCCGCATAGAGAATGTCTCAAAGTTCTTTTCGGGCAAGGAAGCGTTATCCAGGATCGATCTTACGTTTGAGCCCGGGAGCTTTACAGTGCTTATCGGGCCCAACGGTGCGGGCAAGACAACGCTCCTCAAGGTAACGGATCTGATCCTGAAACCGGACGCCGGGGAGGTGTATTACGACGGCCGTCCCGCGAGGACCTTGAAGAGGTCGGAGATCATTGCCATAAGACGGAGGATGACATTTGTCGAGCAGAACCCCATTGTCTTTTCAGGTTCAGTCGAATGGAATGCTGCCTATGGGCTTCGGGCAAGGGGAATCAAGGGATACGAGGAGAGGGTTAAAGAAATACTGAAGCTCGTCGGCCTTGCGGACCTCGCAAAGGCGCCGGCGCAGTGCCTTTCCGGCGGCGAAACTCAGAGATTGGCCATTGCAAGGGCCCTCATTGTGGAGCCGGAGGTGTTCCTGCTTGACGAGCCAGGATCGAATATTGATGCGCAGAGTGTATCAATGGTCTCTACTTTCATCATAAAGGCCATATCCTCCGGGATATCGGTCATACTTGTGACACACTTTCCGGAGGAATACCTCCCCTTGAATCCGATGGCAGTAGAGATGAAGGATGGGATGATCATAAAGAAGGAATCACTTGCGGCAATCCTCCGTGATCGGGCAGATACAGCGCCTTAATACAGTCACTAATTTGCAGTAAATATTCGGGCGGACTTATCGACGATTCTTTTTGATTGATATCCCGCGCTTTGATTTTTCGAAGTCAACCTTGATGAGCTTCAGCTCGTCCTTCTTAGTAATGCTTGTGGTGTGTGTAAAGGTATTATAGCTCGGGTTCCTGAAGATGAGTGAATGTGTTCCCAATGATACCTGGAAAATCCTGTCCTTCACCCATACCTCTTCCCCGCCGTCAATACGAACATATGCCCACGGGACGGCCGCGATCCGTATGTGACCGTAAGCAGCAGTTTCAGGGACAGGTTTTGGTTTTTTTGAAACATCCATAAGTATCTTGTTTAGTTTTTCAGGGCTTTCTCTGAGGATGGTTTCGCTCTTGTCAAGGAGGGGAGAGACCCTGGCAAGGAGGGGGGAAACACTGGTATTGAGCCGTTCAATGGTGTCAGAGACGGCATTATAGACGGGCGCAAGGTCTATTTTCTGTGTGATGAAATAGGCAGAGATTCCTACAAGCAGGAGCAAGGCGATCTTTCCGGCGCCAAGGACAGACCTTCTTGCAGCCCGCGCTATGCCTTTAAACAGGCCCCCGACAGCCATGCTTGGCTCAGATCTTTTCATCACCCTTGTTGTGTCAAAGGCGCTGCGTTTCAGAAGATACTCCTTTAATATCCTTGAGTGATTTTCACCCTTGTTTTCCATTTCAGCCCATGCTTGAAGGTGTGACCTGATTATTGAGGCAGTGGGACGGCTCTTCGGCTTCCTCTTGAGGCAGCTAAGGATCAGTTTCTGCAATTTTCTCGGGATGTTCGGATTAAACTCCCTGGGCTGCGTGATTATTCCCTTTCTTATCTTCTTGGTTACCGTGATCTGCTGGTCATCCTCAAAGGCTTTATGCATTGTGAAAATTTCATACAAGACCGATCCGAACGAGAAGATGTCCGTATGAAAATCCATCGGCTCTCCCTCAATCTGTTCAGGAGACATATATGATGGCGTGCCAAAAACATCGCCGGCGTGAGTCAGTTTCTTTCCCCCCAGCTCCTCTGCCATGTGGGAGATGCCAAAGTCGGTAACTTTTACCATGCCTTCCCTTGATAGAAGGATGTTGGAGGGCTTGATGTCTCTATGGACGATCCCCTTTTCATGAGCATATTCAAGGGCCTTTGTTATTTGATATCCGACAATGAGACCTATATTCAGTGGAAAGGGACCAAGCCTATTGATGATTTTGGAAAGATCAGCTCCATCAAGATACTCCATGGCGATGTAATAAGAACCCTTCTCGTTCCAATAATCAATGACATTGATGATGTTTTCGTGCTGAAGTTTTGCTATGCCGATTGCCTCCTGGCTGAAACGGGCAACTGCGTCGGTGTCGTACTTGAAATCTCTCTGAAGCATTTTAAGGATGACGGTCCTATTGAGGGATTTCTGGCGCGCCTTATAGATAATAGCCATCCCTCCAGTGGCAATCTCTTCTAAAATTTCAAAATTTCCCTTTGTTGAGGGTCTGGATGAAAGTTGGAGGGTTTGATCCATATAGAAATCTTATAGCAAAAGCTCCCTATCTGTCAAAATTTGAGGATTGAATTATAGCCCAAAATACGGCTTTGCCCTATAGGGCATGTTCTGCTATACTCTGAAAAAAAGGAGGGCGCAAACATGAAAGAAAAACATATGAATCGGTTAATAAATGCAGTATTGATACCTGCCTGGATCGTTGCAGTCATACTCAGTGCCTCGTGCAAGGAAAAGAGCGAAGGCCGCGGTTTGCCCCAGAAGCTCCCATTCAGTATAACCCGGCCTGATCAGGGGCAGCCCCTGAGCGAAGGGGAGGTCGCGGCTTTTACACTGACTGTTACGGGATTCTGGAAGAACACTGATTTTTTCCGCTGGATCATCCGCACAAGCCATGGTTGGCAGGACGGCCCAAACGGGATGCCCGACTACTTGATCAACTGGGGGGGAGGTGGCGAATTTGATGCAGTCAAGCAGACGGACACCGTAACATTCCGCCACCTGAGCACGGGCGGGCCTGACAATATAATGATTCCCTCCTCAAAGATCCTGGCTTCGGCTTCTTCCGGGTATCTCCTCACAGGGGACGAGGCAATGGGGAAGCTGGTAGAGCAATATTGCAAGGGGACAAGCGCTACAATGATGGGAATGGTCTGGGACGCCAATGATCCTGTCCGCACTATCATGGCCCGAGCAGTCCTTAATAACAACCATGAATACCTGAACTACGAGGGCAAGAAGACAAAGGTTGACTATACCCTTGCACGGCAGCCATCTGTGGACTGGAACACGCACACCATCCATATCCCGAACAACCCTTACTGGGGCGATATCTGGGTCAAGAACATGCGCTCCAAGGACGATGTGCCTCATATCTATCGCGCGGACTTCTTCCTGCACTATGTGGCTCAATATGCGAAAGAATACTGGGTTCGGGAAGCAGCCCAAAAGACGCTGTCGGATCTGAAGGGCTTTACCCAGGACATCGTGGAGAATAATTACCATATTCGTTCAAGGAACGAAGCTGGAGAAGTCTTCACACCTACGGAGGATCTGGCAAGTTTTGTTGACTATGAGGTGATTGCCAAGAATGCTGAATGCAACGCAAAGCTGACCTCTGCCCTTATAGGCTATGATAATGCGAAGGGAAACGATTGTGAATCAGGGAGCGGAGGAGTCTATGATGACTATTCATGCCAGGTCCATTATTACAATCGCGCCATCATACGCGGATTCCACATGGATGCTGTGCTCCATTCACTTCGCGTTGGCAACAACGACGCTGCCTATGAACTCCTTGAGGGGCTTATAGCGCGCATTGACAAAGAGGAGGCCCTGCCGGACGACAAGCTGCAGACAGACAGGGAGAACTGGAACGGCGATTTCGCTGTCTTCCTCATCCAGGCGGCTGCCACAGGCGTCCCTTTGACATCGGACGAAGCCCGCCTGATCCATAAATACTATGGCCAGACGATCTCAGCGATGCAAACATGGAACAGGTGGGACCTTTGGAACTCATCAATTCCGGACGGAACATATAACTATCGCCCGGACTACCTGGCAGGGACATATATTGATTCCTCCGAGCTTGGCCTGATCCTGGAGTATTGCTACTCGCCGCTCAAAAACCCGGCAGGTGTCCGGTTCGTTGACTGCGATGTGGTAAGTGATATGAACAAGTGGTAATCCGCCTTAGGCGGACCGAGGCGTGCAGGTTAGCGCTTGATCTTTTTAAAGACTGCAATGATCTTCGGCGAGGTATCCTTGGGGGGCAGCTGAAATTTTGGATTGACCTTTAATAGTTCCAGGAATTCCCCCTTCGCTGCCTCATCCTCGTCGAGTGCGATATAATTAAATGCCATATATTGATGGACTTTTACTCGGTCGCCCTTCAGTATCTTCTCTTCCCCTACCTTCAGAAGGATCGATCTTAGCGTTTCAATGGAAGCCCTGTATTCCCCTTCTTCAAACTGTGAGACGGCCTTGTCCAAGTCTTTTCTGTAGAGGGATGGATCTATTTTTTTCACCTCAGGCTTTTTCTCTACGACAGGTTTTGCCCTCTCTGCCATGATGGGGATTGTGAGTTTTTGTCCCGGCTGGATTTCCCTCACATCTTCAATACGGTTATATGCCTTGATAAATGCCGCGTAAGTTTGGTCTCCAAAGAACTTATCCGCAAGGATGGTCAGGGTGTCCCCGGGCTCTACACGGTAAAAGAGATTAAATGGAATCTTCACTGTATATCCTGCAGGCAGGACGGCATTTTCGTCCATGCCATTGAGCATGGCCAGGGCCTTGGCCTTTTTTGGGTCATTGAGATGCTTGGCGGCAAGTGCCTTGAAAGTCCCCTTTTTCTTCACCTTGTAGATAGTGACAAAAGGGATCTTGAGCACGGTCTTGCCTGGCTTTAAGGATTTCCTGGGATCAAGGGAGTTGGCATTTATTATATAGAGGGCCTTCTTTTCATCCCCGTAGTAGAAGCGGGCAAGACTCTGGACTGTATCTCCTGCCTTGACCTTGTGGCGGATAATAGAGGCGAAAACAGGAGAGGCGTATAAAAGGATAAGAAGTATAGCGACGGCCCGCCTCATTGCTTTTTCCTCTTTTTGAGATTCTCTTTCACGAGCACATCTTTGTCTTTCGCAACATCAACTTTTTTTGTCACTGTGCCGTAATATATATTTTTGAGCCTCACCCTATGACTTCCTACAGAAACCCGGAATTTTTTATCAGTGGGTGTGAGGCCGACCTTCTTTCCATCAATGAAGATCTCGGCCCATGGCAGGGCGACAACCCTGATGTATCCGAATTCTTCGGACAGAGGTGGGGGCACCACGGTTATGGGTGATGGAGGAAGGGCGGCTTGCTCTTTCTGAAGGGAAGGGCGAATCTTTTCTATCGTGCGCCCGACAGCGCTTATAGCAAGCGATCCAATGCCGGATGCACGCTTCAACAGAGGAGTGAACCCTACTGACCTGACAAGGGCATATAATGCCACGGCAACAAGCAAAAACGCACATGAGGCTGCTATTGGCTTTAAGGCCTTCTTAAAAACACTGGGCCGGACAAGGGGAGGGGGCTTGGCTACGGTCTTCCCCTCGGCTGGCTCAAAGACCTTTTTTTCTTCAAGAAAATTCTTGAGGATAAGTGAATGATCGCCTTTATATTGAATCTCTGATTGTGACTGAAGAAATGCCCTCAGCCTCTGTATGGTTGGCCTCTTTTTCGGCTTGTTTTTCAAACAGCTATTGATCCACCACCGGAGTCGCCATGGAACATCCTTTTTGAAGTCCTTCGGCACTGGAGCCCTTTTTCCCCTCTGGATATTGTCAATCGTATTAAGCACAGTATCCCCTGCGTAAGCCTGCTGGCCGGAGAAAATTTCGTAGAGGAGACACCCGAAAGACCAGATGTCTGTAGGGGGGCCGGTAGGCTTGCCGGAGCCTTGTTCCGGCGACATGTATGCGGGCGTTCCCATATAATCTCCTGCCTTTGTCGTGCCCTTCCCCCCAAGCTCCTCCTCGATGTGTGCGATCCCGAAGTCTGTGAGCTTTGCCTTTCCATCTTTAGATACGAGGATATTGGATGGTTTCAGGTCGCGGTGGACAATCCCCTTATCGTGCGCATACTCAAGTGCCCTTGCTATGGAAGAGGCTATGATAAGTCCGATATTTAACGGGAGTTGACCTGTCCTCTCTATGATCCTGCTGAGGTCAGCCCCTTCAAGGTATTCCATGGCAATGTAATAGGCGCCCCCGCCGTGCCAGAAGTCAATTACAGTGATGATGTTCTCGTGCTGGAGCTTGGCGACACCCTTGGCCTCTGCCTCGAAACGGCCCACGATATCACTGTCCTCTTTAAAGGTGCTCTTTAGCTCCTTGAGGACGACAATACGGTCAAGCGTGGTTTGCCGCGCCTTATATATAACGGCCATTCCGCCTGAGGCAATCTCTTCAAGGATCTCAAAATTGCCAACGATCTTGCCCATCCTACCCTTTCTTCCTCAACCAGTTGCGGAAAGCCCTCAGCCTCGGAAGACTTTCCCTGTCTTTGATTCTGCCAGCAGCTTCCTTGCTTTTAATGATGTCATCAATATGACATACGGGCAATCCCTGGATCAGCAACGAACGCTTTTTTGCGTCAGAGAAGGATTTAATGTCGTCCGGTGCAAATACCAGGTCTATATCGAAGGGGCCCGACCTGATCTGGATGAAGTCTTTCCCACGCAACATTTCTTTCCTGTCGTCGGCCGTCAGGGGATACCCCATGTTCTCCAGTGCCCTGACAAGCCTGCGGCAATTCCCCCTTGATTTCTCCACGAAAACATCCACATCCTGGGTTGTATCCGGGAATCCCAGGATGATTGCCCCGGACTTTCCAATAAAGAGATACTTCACACGATGTTTTTTGAAAACAGACGCTAACTTTTCCGCCTGCCTGTAACTAAATCTTCTTTCCATACCCCAGCCAACCTGGAAGGTGGGTCTCACACCATCTGCGGTAATCCCCCATCGTGTCAAAGTATCTTATTATCGCATCATCCATCACGGGTTTGTATGTGTGAATAAAGAAATACTCTATTCTGTGCTTCAGGCCTCGCCTCGAAGCGGCCTCAAAATCTCTTATTAAATTATTCTTCATGGATGACCGAGGATGATGACACAGGCAACGGCGCCGGGTCCCCCAACATTATGGGCAAGGCCGATGTCTGTCCTCTTCACCTGCCTTTTTCCGGATTTGCCCAGGAGCTGCTGGGTCAGCTCATGGATCATCCTCACGCCTGTGGCTCCGATGGGATGGCCAAAACTTTTCAGCCCACCGCTGGGATTGACGGGCAGGTCCCCATTGAGGGCGGTGACGCCATCCACGATGAGCCTCCATCCTTCACCTTTCTTTGCAAAGCCGAGGTCTTCATAGTTCAGGATCTCTGTCATGGTGAAGCAGTCATGGACCTCGGCAAAGCTCACCTCCTTGCGCGGATCAGTGATCCCTGCCTCCTTGTATGCCTGCTGTG